>Ga0209420_1000349_pt1 | contig 25684 bp, 27 predicted proteins | sample BlaSpr_A8_OM1_O1_FD_187972 | JGI IMG/M metagenome (GOLD analysis project Ga0209420, IMG submission 187972) | Forest soil microbial communities from Thunder Bay, Ontario, Canada - Black Spruce, Ontario site 2_A8_OM1_O1 (SPAdes) (version 2) | ecosystem: Environmental > Terrestrial > Soil > Boreal...
TCAAACAAAACACTGCCCTGTTTAGGTTTGGATCGACTGCGGCCGGTTCTCAACGAGAAGTGCTATCGGATCAACCGATTACAGAGTGTTGCGTCGACCGTCTGAGCCGGCACGACTTACCAGGAGTTGACCACAAATAGCTGTGTGCCGCGCGGCCCGCTTGGGTGCCCTCGCATGCTGTTGTTTACGTTAGAGACAAGAATGAGATGTGGCTCCGATTCCATCGAACCGGCTGGCGTCCTGCCGTTTGCACGCACGCGTATGCATGCGTCCTTCTGAAGTTAGCTCGTTTCGGACAAGTAATCACTAACCGCGTCAATGTTTGGTTCTGGAATGCCGCGCTTAACACGCTTAATCGCCTTACGCGGTTTAGGACGCTTCTTCGTTTTTACTTTCTTCGCCATTTGAGACCCTCCAAGTCTTGCCTGCGTTGGGACCTACACGCTACTCTCACCTGGGCGCCTATGTTTTAATTGCCAAAGCTCACCAAGCTATAACGCCTCGGCGACCCGCAGCTCAGTCCTACAGATGTGCGCGAGTCTACATCACACACCAGCGGATACAAAATTACTTTCGATCAGCGGACAGCACCCAGCGTTTCGGCTCATAGCCCGCCTTTCTTGACAGACAGTTTGGCGGAGGAACCACTAAAGCGTTTTTGCCTTCCCGGCTACTCCTTCACATGCGCCAACGGAATCTGCGAAAACAATTGTAGGTCGACGATCATGTTCAGCCCGGCGGTCCAACTGAAAGAACGTGGCGGCCTTCCTTCCCGGCAACACCTGGCTGACGACCGGCGCATACTTCAAGCGCAGCGCCTGGGCCTGTCCATCCGTTTCCAGTCACTGGAACGGGCCGACGGTCGGCGTTCCGGAGACTTCAACTCCCTCAACCGAGGTGAGCAGGAAATCTATATCTAGTTGATCGGCTCGATACTGAGGCGTGCACTTGCAAACGTATCTTAATGGTCTTTCCCTCATCTTCAAGTACGAAAAGCTAACACTCTAGCAACGAATGTGACGTGCCTTAAGAGTTAATAAAAAAAATAAGGCGTGCTGTTCTGAACATCAGCTCCTGACACTGACAGCGAAAATGAAGAGTAACCCACCGAAAGGACCTTCTTCATGAAACGACTACTGTTAGTTACTTGCATGGCGAGTATGGGCAACTTGGTATGGGCGCAGTCCGCTCCACCTCTCGGTTCTGCGAAAAGTTTCGCGGTCTTGGGAGCCGCAACAGTGACAAACTCCGGTCCAACCGTCATCACCGGAGATGTGGGCGTGAGTCCGGGTACATCTATAACCGGTTTTCCTCCGGGAATAGTGCTCGGGGGCGCACTCCACCCGGGCGACGCGGCCGCCACCGCAGCTCACGCCGATGCGAGCACTGCTTACAGTGATCTGGTAGCGGAACCTTGCGGCACTAACTTGAGCGGGCTGACTCTCGGCACCAGTCCTGGAGCAGTCACGCTGGCGCCTGGCGTGTATTGCTTTGCTTCTTCGGCACAGCTGACCGGAACCCTCACGCTCAGCGGCAGTGGTGTTTACATCTTTCAGATGGGGAGCACGTTTACGTCAGCCACTGCTGCCTCGGTCGTCCTGGCAAATGGCGCGACGGGCGGTAACGTGTTTTGGCAGGTCGGCAGCTCCGCTACTCTTGGCACCGGCACCGCTCTCGCAGGAACCTTCATCGCCGCCTCCAGCGTCACGGTAACCGCGGGGACCCAGGCTCTCGGACGGGTGTTTGCGCTTTCGGGTGCTGTGACGATGGACACCAACACGATTGTCAGCCCTGTAAATCAACAGTTCATCATCGAATCCATCGGCGATGCACCGAGCGCCGGATTCGCAACCAGTAATAATCCGAACGCCACCCAACAATGCTCGGTCGACGCCCCCTGCCCGCAACAACTTGAAATCGCATTCGATACGTTAAACCAGCAACCGGCAACGCTGGGAAATCCTAACGACATATTCGCAACGAACTCGCTAGATGACCCCGACGTGATAAGCCAGATTGTGATAACAAATCCCTGTGTCGCCGCGACACCAACGGCTTTCACAGCGATTTCCGTCCTGAATGAAGACAATACCTACTACAATTTTTTCCTGAGCGGCGATACAGGGAACGGAATCAACCCTTGCCTCGCCAACTCCAGCAGCCCGGCAAGTGGTAATTACTGTCTAGGCCCGGATAACGGAGATTGCGCAAATGAAACGGAGTCCGGCGGCTTCACCATATATGCCATGCCCGATCCGTCAGCAGTGTATTTCGGAACCTTTAGCAGCACTAGCCGTGGTTATCATCGTGCAGCAGTCTCCGGACCAGATTCGTTAGCTATTCAAGCCAATCCGGATTTCTCGGTCGCCGCCACGCTTCTAATGGCGCCGGGAGATCTCTGCGCCGCCCAAACTTCCGCGCTATCGCTCACTTCAGCCGATCCTGAAGCAATAAATTACGCGGACTATGGCAATGGCATTAGCGGGATTGTAGTCGGCGACGTCGTGGCCGTCGCGGTGGCTGACGATCTCGGCAATGTCTTAGCCGTCTTTGCAACCGATAAGGATGCCAACGGCAACGCACTGCCACCAGGAAGTCTCGACGTAAGTGGGACTGTCATCAGTGGAGTATGTGGAAGCGGCACGGTCTTCTACGACAAACCGTTCTCGATCGGAAAAGGCCCAATCACGGTTTGGCGACACAGAAGGCTCCACCATCATTGGTATATTACGAAATATATGCACGAGTTTCAGGAAGAAATCCAAAATCGTGAACAAGTACCGCCGGCGCGGTGCATGTTTCCCGTTCTCGGATGGTAATCGGCAAAACGGTAGTCTGGGCCACAAACATCTACACCGTATTTTTTGGACACATTGCCTATGAAAGTACCCAAACCTAGTCGTCCAGGAAACACTCAGTCGCTGAGGGTCGGGTTGCGGCGGGCGGAGAGGAGGCAATGGTGGCTTTCTTTTTCGAGCGTGCTAGTCACTTTGATACTTACGCTAGGAATCGTTTCTCTCTCCTTTACGATATTCGTCCCTGCGCGTGAACTTGGGGATGTGTTTAACATTCATTTCGGAATGCATGCACTGGTAGGGATGTTAATCATCTTCTTGTGTCCGTCGTCTACTAGCAACTGCAGATTCATCGCTTTCGTATGAACCTTGGTGCAAGAAGAGCTGTTCAGTGTGATTGGGGGAAATGCAGCCGATATGATCGCAGTAGTGACCGTTAACGGAGAGCGTCTTTACAACAGCCCTTCTTACGAGAAATTGCTTGGCTACACTCCCGAGGACCTAGAAAAAACTTCGGCTTACGAACAAACCATCCGGAGGACCAAAAAGTCGTGAAGTTAGCGACGGAAGAAGCGAAACGACCGGTCTTGGACGCCGAGTGGAGTACCGCATTCGGCATAAAAACGGCGAGTGCTCGAAGCAGCAATGCGGTCGTAGGAGGAATACTCAGCTGGGAGCGTAAACGGCTGCTACAGGAATCCAATGCCGAGTGCTGGCTCACACGATGAGAAGCAGCAAACTCAATCGGAACCTCTGTACCCGGTCGCGGGAGGCGCCGCTTCGTGGCCACAAATCGATTGAAACTCTTACGAACCTCTTCAAGTGCTTCTTGTCGAGTATTTCCGCTGCCCGATATCGCGGGCCAATTCGCTACATCGGCAAACCACGGAATCGATTTCCGCCGGGATGGAGTCGTTGGCTCAATCGGCTGCTTAAACCAAACACGAACTGGATAGTCGTCAATCGTCCATTCGTGTTTGAACATCGAAGCGAAACGCATCCACACAGCTTGCTCTTGCCACGCAACTTTTTGGACCATACGCATCGCCTACTTATACTACACGCCTGCTAACTCCCGATAAGTCAGCCGCAAGACTTTGCGCAATCTCAAGTATTTGTTGCGGCCAGATTATCAATGCGGATACTTTTCGAGGGGCAGCACGTTGCCCTCGTTGCTGCACGTCCTGTTCTTCCAGGAAATGACTACAGCAACGACACCGGGGCGTTGTCCGGTGAGCGTCGCAAACGTGATTTGGATATTTTCGTAGTTGCAGAGCGTTATATCGGTGCTGCCAACAGTCACAACTGTTCCAGACGGTCAGGCGCGTCGTGTAACTCATGGCCACGCGCCGCAGGCGGCACCAACTCGTCAGAAATGTCGATGGCCAACTTATCGGAGATAACTGAATCTAGATACACACCACTTCTCGTCGTATGTTGCCTTGCAAATGACATTTCGCATACTTGGCCGTCGGCCGTGTATCGAGGAATCATCAGAACGCCTGGACGGACTTCGTACGAAGTAACCACCGGATATGTGGCGCTCAATCCGGCTGGAGATCGCGGCCGGGATGGAAACGCAAAGCCGAGGAGCAGAAACAGGACGCATGCCGCTCTATTCATACACGCTCCTATAAAGAAATGCGAGTCGTAGGATCCCTCAGGGAAAGTTAACACGATTGGAAGCGGCGCGAGGCCGAAAAGGAAGCGGGACGCTTCCCGTTCCAAGTGGACGTGTAGTCGGATAACGGACAAGTTTGACGTTTGCCTTATTTGACTCGCCTAGCAAAGAGGGGTCGGCGAGGAAACCAAAGTAAGAGAAACACGAATCCCGTGATGTAAAACACGGCTGCGGAGCGAAGCGAGCCACCCTGTAGCCTCCTGACTATCCCGAGGGTCGCGATGAACTCGGCGTAAAGTGCACTAATCAATTGTCCCATCAACCAACGATTGTTTTGTCCCAAACCTTGGTAAGCTTTTCAATTTCCTTCCGGTCTCCCAACCAACGGATGTAAGTGAAATCTGCGGTTATAGGATTGTGATTTTGGAATATGTCAGCCGGTCGCGGCATCCACTCTTGATCTTGCAGAACGAAGGCGCCGTTATGCTCGCGGAGTAGATCCAGAAATTGAGGCTTAATCCATCGCTTATTTCTAATCTCGACAGCAAACTTTTTATTCGGGGGCAACTTTTGGAAAAATGCTTTCAGTCGCGACAGAAATTGCACGCCGGACTGGAATATATCGGTATTAAAATAGGGGAATTGCAATAGAAGCGGGCCTAGTCGGTTGCCCAATATACTCATCGTTTCGATAAATTCTCCAAACTCTTCGTTGCACTCCAGCAAGCATTTCTCATGAGTGATCACGTGAGGGAGCTTTGCCGCGATGATGAAATTTTCCGGCGTTTTGTTTCGCCAGCCTTCTACAGTGAAAACGGAAGGCGTGCGGTAGAAAGTCGAATCGATTTCGACGGTGTGAAACTTTCGGGCGTAATAGCTGAGGTATTCCGGAGGTTTCATACCGGCAGGATAGAATGCTTTTTCCCAACCTGCCGCAGTGAAAGCCGATGTTCCGAGATAAATAGGAGATGCCACGCGGCGATTATAATATCGCGCTTATGATTAACATTCTCTAATTAGGATTATTGCTCTTCGCTACTCGGTAGGGATGAGGGCCAACCCAGTTTATTAATTTGAATCGACAGCAAACCCTTGCAACACGCTTTTAACTCCATTCGTTCTTCACAGTGGCGGGGATTGTCTGATAATTCTTGAGCGCGTAGGAATATCGCACTCTCAGCAGCGTGGACCAGATGAACCAATTTCTCTTTATCAGATTCTTGTAGGGCAGCAAGATATGGCTCTTTCCAGGGAAAAGAGTCCGGCATATCCGTCCTCACGCTTGTGATAATTCTGGGCGACTCCCATTTTAGCACTTTGGATTTGTGTTCGCTACCGTACCGCCGAAGATTTCATGTCCTACAGCGAAAACAGTATCGTGATGTATGAACATTCTTGTTAAAAGAGTTATATGGCCTAGTTCATTTCGTCCAGCCAATTTTCGCGGGGTGCGTTTAATGGCCAGAAGTGTTCTCGTAGCTGACGATAATCCAATCATTCGTAAGATGCTGTGTCGGATTTTCGAGGCCGAAGAAGAGTACGACCTCTGCGCGGAAGCCACTAACGGTCAGGAAGCGATTGATCTAGCATTAAGCCATCGCCCGGAGCTTATCATCCTGGATTTCTCCATGCCAGTTCTGAGCGGTTTAGCCGCAGCCAAAGAATTGAAGAAGTTAATGCCCCATGTTCCGATAATTTTGTTTACTCAGCATTCAGACAGTTTGCTGCGTGATCAGCTCAACATTGACCGCATTGTGTCCAAAACAAATTTGGCGGAACTAATGAACCACGTCAGATCACTTCTCCCTGTATGACGATGTGATTATTACAAGCTACCTCGAATGTACTCTAGCGGACTGCAAAAGCTTGCGGTTCGTGGCACTCTTCAAACATGGCACTGAAAGGCAGCCGTCGCCGAAACACCACGTCTCTGTATTTAATTGAAAGCCGCGAAGCTGAGCGGACACTTTCAGAAGCAAGAAAACAAAAAAAGCCTCGCGCCATGAAATCCGCAAAGACGATTAACTCCACTTAAATTTCTTTAGTGGAAGTTGACGATTGCAAATATGCTCATCGAATCGCCTCTGAACCTGACCCGCGTTGTGTTCGCCCTCTGTGAGATTGTTGGGGTTTGGGTAAGTCCACGAACATTTAGTGCATGCGTAGCATTTGCGTTCAGACGTCACTTGCCAGACTAGCACTCTACGCAATAGCCCGCTTGGACCGTCGCCGACCGGGCTTCTGAGATTGCAATTTAGCTTTGCCGCAAGCGTCGCATCGTTGTTGCTTTGGACTTCCGTAGAATTGCACGTTGCACACGACGCATGTGAGCAGGTGTAGTTCTTTGCCTTCCGGTGTAATCACCACGCTGGCGCGTTCGATTTTCAGGATTGGCATAATAAATAATTATCTCACGGCTGGAAACTACTAGGCGAACATGGAGCGAAGATGTATCTTACTTTTCCAATGGATGCGGACACCAAGTCGGAGTTGTTGGAAGCTGCCCAACACGAGCTCATGAAACATCACTGGGACACTTTCTGCACGGAGCCTCTATCAATTGCCGAAGGTGGTAAAGGCGTGATTGTGCCGGGATGTGTTCATTGCAGAAAACTTCTCTACACGAACAATCAGAGCCGACCTCATCTCTAAAATAAAGTGGTTTTGAAAGGAGCGTGGCGTCGCTGCCTCGTTTTCAAAAGCGGGCCCGGCACAGCCTAGCGCTCTGTGCCGGTTAGGGCTCACGGTCTATGGTTTTTGTGGAGTGCTCTTGATTGCAGGCGGTCTGCCGTGAACGCTCGGGCTGATGAGCGTCATAGCATCTTTCGCATTAAACGGGTAACGGCGAACGGACTGTTGGCCTGTGGTGCTGAGTGAAACGTCCACGCGGCGATTGTTGGCTAGGACAATGATTTGCAAATTGGCCAAGGCTCGTTGATGCTCGTCCGGAGTGAGTTCAGGATTATCCTGCATCTGCTGCTTCACCTCCTCGGCAGTTAGGTTGTCATCTTTTCCAAACGACTGAACATCTATGCTGCCGGCAGGGACGCCGTGTTCGACCAGGAAGCTCTTGGTCCCTTCCACTCTCCGTTCGGTGAGGAGCTTGTTGTACTCCTCGGATCCACGAATGTCGGCGTGGCCGCCCAGAATCAAGTGCGCGTCGGGCCTGAAGGTTAGATAGCGGCTGAAGTCCGTAGCGAGAGCAGCGAGAACTTCCTGTTGGCTCTCCACCAGGCCGCCGCCGGGATTTTTTTCCGTTGGGCGGGCGGTTTGAAAATAAATGCTGTGTAGCGAAAGCCGTGCTTCCAATTCAGCAACCTCAGGTGGTGGAGGGGGCGCCTGCACTTCCACATTGGTGGAAGCGTCTGCCGTTCCGCCGCGATCATTCGCGACGCTGCATTTCACAGTATAGTTACCCGGCGCTGAGCCGTTGGAATCGAAGCGAACTTTTGGCCCGTTTCCAACGATCCGGCCACCTGAAGTGCTATAGCTGTAAGTTAACTGACGGTTGTCAGGATCGTTCGCATCGGCGGTGATGCCGGTGCTGTCTCCCTGAACGATGGGGCTGCGGTCCGCAGAGCAACTCAGTGTGGGTGGGCGAATTGGCCTGGCTTCCACACGAATATCCACCGAGCATGCCGCTGTGCCGCCGCGCCCGTTATCAGCGCGAACTTTGACCGTATAGACCCCTGGTGTCGCGTGCGAAGAGTTCCATCGGACCACAGGTCCAGTGCCATCCACGGCGCCATCGCTTGCGTTCCACGAATAGATGAGCGAACTGTTGCCCGCGTTGCTGACGTCTACGCGCACGCTGACAGTATCGAGCGATTCGGCATAGACCATGCTCTTGTCTGCTGAACAGGAGGCCACGAGTGGTGCTGGTGGAGGTGCCGGTGGGCTGCCGCCGAAGCGAAAGACGATTCCAGTGGAAAGTCGAACGTTATCCTGCCACCCGCGGTCCTGACCGTTGTTGGAAAAAGGATCTCTAAAATGAGTCAGCAGGAAGTCGGCTTCCAACAAACGGAGAGCGATGTGGCGGCTGATTTTGATGTCGAAGCCAGTGCCTAAGAAAGTGGCGAACCCAGTGTCGGAGCCAAGAGGTGTGCAAATTGGGCTTCCGGTGCACCCTGAAATTTTCACAGAACTTGCGTGGGCGCCACCAAATAATGCCTGGACAAATGGAGTGAATCTTTCATATCTGCGATAGGAAATCCGTGGACCGAAGGCGAAGGAGTAAGCGCTGCCATTCGAATCAAAGGTTTGGCTCCCCGTTGGACCAATTAGAGTCAGCTTACTGTTGTCGTAGCCCCCAAAATCGGCGACGAGTCCCAGATAGCGGTTGAAGTTGTAGGCTACCGAAGTGCTTCCGCCATGTAAGTAGCCCATGCGGTTGCTGGACGACGTAGGCGTGGCCCGCCAGAAGGAATATCCCAAGAACCACTCTACCTTGGGATAGGAGTTTTCCGATTCGTCCCACCTATGCTTGGCGTCCACAGGTTGGGACTCTGATTGCCCGTTTGCGGAAAAGAGAGTGGGCAGCGTGCCGGAGTTATCTGTAACCTCAGCGGTCGCGGGCGACGCAATGGAAGCAACAGGCTCATCTTTCTGGGCATTTGCTTTCGGCTTTGCTGTATCGTCCCCGAACAGGGCTGGAACGATCAAAAGAATACCCGCGACCCCGGCGATAAATCTCGCTGCTGATCTCATTGTTGCCTCCTAAATCGCGGCTACGTATTGCGAGCCGGTCCAACGGTCTCGTTACCATCTTTCAGGACCGGTACTCGCTTTCGTTCCAACCGGCTCTCTTATGGTGCCGGTACAGTGATCACGGTGTTGACCACGGTTACCGAAGCATTTAGCCCTAACGCTCGGCCATTGAGAGTTGTGATCGTTGCATTGCCGGCAGTCGAGAAAGTGACTCCAGCGGAAGCGATGATGGTGCCCACCATGGTGCCGCCACCCGCGGCGTTGATGGTTGCTGCACTACCCACTTGCCAGAAGACGTTGCTGGCCTGTGCTCCGTTGATCAAGATGATGTTGCGCGGCGCGCCAGGAGCGCCCACCGTGAGCGTGCTCGCCGTCTGGAACACCCAAAGAGCGTTCTCGTCTCCTTGGCCATCCAAGGTGAGGTCCGATCCAGTAATCATGAATGACCCAGCAGCAGCTTTGTATATGCCGGGCGGCAAGGTTAGTCCACCGAGTTGGCCTGCACCCGGATCCGTGCCTCCGGGACGCGAAGCAGGCGAAAGATTGTTAAATGCGGCGAGAGCGTCACTCGCGGCTTGTGTCGCGATTGCGAACGTAGCAGCAGTGCCTTCAGAAGGGCACGCGACAGTCGGAGGCGGAGGAGCGGTGTATATATTTCCGTTCACCATTCCCATGTTGAGTGGGGTTTCGGTGTACGTGCATCCCGGCCCGGCATCATGGAATCCGGTTACCAGAGTGGAAGCGCCAGTCGTGCCGATGTCTCCATTTATTACCGTGTTGATTCCCTGGTTTGTGATACCGGCGCCCCCTCCAAAAGCACCAAACGTCGAGGCTGCTCCGAGACTAGGTCCAATTGGGCCAACGGAAGTGCCGGTGGTAAAGGTCCACGGATTCGGTGCAGTCCCCGCCACGAGCGGATTTCCAGCGAGGTCTGTGGCTGCGTTTGTAATCGTGGCCGTATATTGAGTAGCCGCAGTGAGGTTTGCTGACGGTGTAAAAGTGGCAATTTGATTGGCGGAATCGTATGTGACATTTCCAGTGACTGCGGCTCCGCCAGTTCCAGCTACCGCCAAAGTAAAAGTACCTGACGCCGTGATTGTTACGGGGCTCATCGGCTCGCTGAACGTGGCGCTCACGGCGGCGTTCAACGGTACATTCATCGCGGCACTGGCTGGGCTGGTAAGAGTGATCGTTGGTGAGGTAGTGTCCGGTCCCGTGCCAGTTGTAAAACTCCACACATAAGTGGCAGCCAGCGCGTTTCCGGAAAGGTCCTCAGCTGCGGTTGTAATGGTGGCGGTGAATTCTGTGCTTGGTGTTAATGCGCTTGACGGCGTGAAGGTTGCTGTTGATCCGGCGTAACCGACGGTTCCTGGAACAGCAGCGCCGCCCACTCCGGCTACCGCTAACGTGAACGTTCCGGTTGCGGTAATCGTTGCAGAGTCCATTACCGTGCTGAACGTCGCGCTTGTTGTTTGGTTCGTTGGAATGGCAATTGCCCCTGAAGCAGGAATGGTGGAAATAACGGTGGGCGCTGTAGTGTCAGCTGTCAGCCCAGTTGTAAAACTCCACACATAGTTAGCGGCGAGACCGTTGCCTGCTGCTGCGCTTTGGGCCGCCGTACTGATGGTTGCGGTGTACTGAGTGCTCGGCAGCAAATTCGTGGTGGGCGCGAACGTCGCGGTATTCGTCGCGGTCACGTAGGTCACAGTTCCCGGAACAGCAGCTCCGCCTGCCGTCACTGCCAACGTGAACGTTCCGGCAGCCATGATTGTTGTGGAGTTCATGGCTTCACTGAAGGTTGCGGTAATCTTTTGGTTTATGGGCACATTAATTGCGCCGTTCGAAGGATCGGTCGAAGTTACTGAGGGGATCGTTCCGGTTGTGAACATCCATGGATAATTACTAGCCAAGCTGTTTCCTACAGGAGTTTGAACTCCAGTCGTGATAGTTGCCGTATACAACGTGCTTGGAGATAGAAGCGCCGTTGGCGTGAATGTCGCGGTTGTTCCGGAGTACGTGACCGTGCCAACTACCGCAGCGCCGCCAGGTGCGGTTACCAAGAAGGTCGATGAATTAATCGTCGAAGGATTCATCGACTGGTTAAAAGTCGCGGTAATCACTTGGGCGACCGGAACAGCCATGGCGCCATTCGCGGGGTTGGTGGAAAGTACCAAAGGGACGGGGCTGACGGTTTGTTCTCGTCCGCAGCCACATAGGAAAATGCCCAGGAACAAGACCATCGTGGAGCTTCGAGCCCACATCTTGCTAATCTCGTATTCCATCATTTGCGCCCCTTTTCGCCTCGTTCTGATGTACGTTCTTCGCCGCTGAGCGTGTCGCGCTGCCAGAAGACTGCCGAGTTACACGAGACTTGAATTCAGATAACGCAAGTCTTCCGCTCGGCCAAGTCCGCAGCACCGTTGCGGGTAACCAGAATGGGGAAAGGAATCGTCTGCCACTGTGCAAAACAGCACAGCCGAAGATCTTTTTATTAACTGTTAGCGCACAAAACGCTCACCGGCACCTTCATCGCTCCATTGTTCAGAAACCGTGAACACCCTCTCAGGTTGTTAAGCGAAACGTGTTTTCTCATTTAGCGACGGACGTTCCTTTTGCTGAGAGATTTCGCGTTGGGTGTGAACTTGCTTTGTGGGAGGTTCAACCCTTCAGATCCTCTCGTTGGCGCATCAATTGAGGAAATGAAGCGACGATTTGAGGCACAACGCGACAGAGAATTCAAGTCCCACATCTGCGCGGAATACCCCGGAGATTCTTAAACTAAGATAGTTGTTTCGCGTTTCGAAGTATTGGCGGAAGGCAGGTTGGGCTTTATTATTTTCTCTTCAGTTCCGAAGAATGTCTGACGGGCTTGCTCAAATGAATCTTCTTCCTCGGAACTCATCTGTTTCGTTTCAGTTTCTCGATTCACTGTGTCCCCTTAATTCAGCGGAAAACCATTCCAAGTACCCTCTCCCGTTCATAGCATCTTCTATGGCTTGCCACTCCAGTTCACGCGCCCGTTGCACGGGCCACTTCTGGCTCGCTGACCAACTCCTCAAAAAGCGTCCGGTAATGAATCATAGCCTGACGCAAGTCTTCGGTGGTGGCTTGCCCGCGCGTTTGACGAAGTGCGCTTTGGTGGGCCGCACGATAATTTTCGAGAACCGAGGGATGATCGACGGAGATATCTGCCGCACGCTGTTCAAAATCGCTTACCGGATAGCCGCGTGTGGACATAACATCGCCCAGCAGCAAATCGGCGTCCGCCACTGCACCCCCGGGGCCGTCAACGAACCGCCCCTGAACCCGGCTCCAGGACTCGACAAACCGTGCCCGATCCGCTGCGGCGAGCGGTCGGATGTGCAATCGCTCCACTCGTTCTGCGCGCTCGTCGAGGACTTTTTCTGCTCTGTTCTGGCTCCCGCCTTCTTTTACGGCACGGGTATATTCCGCACTGCCGAACTGAGTGCGGAGTCTTTCTGTTCGGTTGGTATGGCGCTTACGAACAAACAGCCAAATGGCGATGCCCGCGACCACCAATACGGCGACAGCGATACCTATAGCCATTTGTGTCGTACTTATCTGTGATAGGTTCATGACTTGCCTCCAGTTCCTGATTGACTCCTAAACCGTTTTTCGATGACTTTTTCCTCCTGGCCTATTTTCTTTTGGACTTCCCCGATAATTTGTTCGCCGACGCCTTCCACTTCTAATGTACGGTTGTTCGTCAGCTCACCGATCTTTTCTTTAATCTTGCCCTTCACTTCGTGAACTGTCCCTGCGATTTCATTCTCAGTACCTGTCTTCGCCATGTTGCCTCCTTAAAACGTTTTGAATTCTGGCGCTCTTCTTCCGCTACAATGCCGACAAGCTCTTCCTTTTCCTGCAGAAAGTACGCTATGTACTCGCGAATTACTCGCGAATTACACTAGTGGTCCCGCTTCTATTTGAAGACCTCGTCCAACCAGTCGAATTCGATCTGGTGTTTTAGGCTCGGGTTATTGATTGTGCAGTGAGCCTCGCCGCCTTCCAGCGCGCGAACTACGCGTTCCGTCTTCGGGCAGGTCAGCTTCTCGTAGAACGCGTGTCCTAGACCGATCATGAGCGGTCCCTCGGCCTCGCCGGCTATACTCAGCAACGGGCATGTGATCTTCCTCTCAAGCCCGGCCAACGTGTAACTCCCGAGGTTGTCAAATAGGGCGGCGAGCGACTTCCCTGCGAACCCGCATCGCTCTTTGACGTTCGTCGCCATGAACCTCTTCATTGGTTCGGAGAGGTCAATTTTGTCCTCGATGTCCTCGCCATATGCCTTGCTTGGGTCTAGGCCCATCATAGTCAAGAGAACAGGCTTGAAATCCGGTGCTAGCGAGTTCGCAACCACGGCGGTAATGCGCTTCTCGTAGGCTACAGCACGTGGGGCGAAGTATCCGCCCATGCTGTGCCCGGAGAGCGCCAGCCTGGTGGCGTCAACGTCGCCGCGGGATAGAACGTAATCCACGGCATAGCGCGTCGGGACTTCCCAGTCCGGGCGATACGTCAATTCTCGATCTATGGCGTACGCGCCGACTTGACCGGGACCCTCCCACAAAAACGCGTTGTAGCCGCGGCGCACCGCCGCCGCACCGCCGCCAAAGTCATACAGTTCCTCGCAAGTCGTATCTCCGCCTCCGAGGATCATCACAGTCGCACGCGGGCGACCGGTTACATCCGCGCGCATAAAATACCCGGGTAACTCCTTCCCGTTCTCGTAGGGAATGCTGACAGGTTCGATCTGTGGATCGAACATCGCAGCTGCTTGCCTGAAGCAAGCGCGGTGACGCTTGTACATCGCGAGCTGTCGCGGGTCGCTGTTATCAAGGAAGAAGAGGCCTGTTCGCCAATACAGCGACGCCCGGAGAAATGCCTCGCGCGCACTGACGAAATGACAGCCGCTCAGGCAGTCTTCGGCTATGGCCTCGACCCTCTCCGCGGTGCCGCTCCATTCGGCAGTCCAGCTCTCTATGTCTCTGTCCACGACTCGCCGCGCTGTGGAGTACAACTCACCGAATGCGCCGCCCTCGCCATAAGCCCCGGCGAGCATACCTCTGACGAGTTGGTAGTCGAAGTTTGACTTGAAGATTCCGGGCATCCCCGGCGTGGCGCCGAAAACCGCTCCAGTTCTTGTCGTTTTTGCCGAGGCCCTTGTAGCGAGTGCTCCACCATTAGCACTGGCTGATTCAGAGACTGCATCTGGACTCGTCTTCAGTTCAGTCACCGGACTCATTCGGTGTTCTCCTTCCCCCTGTTTCGAATTCTGGCGCTCTATCACTAGTGCGCTCTTGTTTGTAAGTCGCGCGGTCGTTGGCATTCTTCACAGCTCATAGATTAGTCCTCTAAACTCTATGTGGGGAAACGAGACACCACGAGATTTAAGCCTTGTTACGCTCTTCGCACCAGCCACACGATCAAACAGATAATTAATAAGGTTCCCACTATCCCGTACCCGAACATTTTGGCCTCCAGCGAGGGGATCCTCAGATTCAGGATCGTTACATAACTTTGAACCGTGGACGTGGCCGTATCTGTTCAATTCGGTACACAATCCCGACAATTCGAATCCGGATCGCAAGAGGTTGTACAATGCGATCTTCCTCTCTGCCTCGCATGAGACTGACGCGTCCATCCGCGAGTAGCACCGAACGGTTGTCGCTACTGCGTTCCCTTGTTTGTTCGCTTCTATTCAGCGTGCTGATGATAGCGGTCTTTGATGTTCGACCGGCGCTGCCAACCTCCGAGCAGGCCCCGACAGAGCCCTTGAACGTGCCGGAACTCGACGCCGGCTTTCATTTTCTCTACGAACTGAAGCTTGACGAAGCTCACAAGCAGTTCGAGGCCTGGCAAAAATCTCATCCGGAAGACCCTCTGGGGAGTGCATCGGAAGCGGCGGCCTATTTGTTTGAAGAATGCTATCGGCAGGGCGTCCTGACTTCCGAGTTTTTCCTGGACGACAAGCGTTTTCTTGGCAAGACTCCTCTCAAACCAAATACCGAGCTGCGTGCAGGATTTTTCGCCGCGGACAAGCAGGCTAAGGAGCTAGCGCAGTTGCGATTGAAAACAAACGCGGACGACCGGAATGCCCTGTTTGCCATGACCCTAAGCCTGGGTATGGAGGCGAACTATGCCAGCCTGATCGACAAGCGTCAGCTCGACAGCCTTAAAAAAATTCGCGAAGCCGATGTGTATGCCAAGAAGCTGCTGGTGGTCGCGCCAGACGCTGCCGATGCCTACCTTGGCTTAGGGATGGCAAATTACTTTATCGGGAGTCTTCCGGGAACCAAGAAGTTTTTCCTCAGCTTCGCGGGAATCCACGGCGACAAGAAAGCAGGAATACAACAACTTCAGATCGCCGCCGATCGTGGGCATTATTTGCGGCCGTTTGCGAAGATTTTACTGGCGCTGGCGGCCCTACGCGAAAAGCAGCCAGAATTGGCCCGCGTACAACTTAAGGAGCTCGTCGCGGAATTTCCAGAAAACCCGCTTTTTACTAGTGAACTGACCAAACTCGATGCTGCTCCTGCCGCGGCTAGTTCGCCCCAATAGCGAGTTCTCGATAAAATGGACTCGCTCAGGGTTCGAGCCTGACATATTCACATGCCTCGCTGTACCGTGCACACATCGCCTGCCATACAAAAACATGTTTGCGGGTTCCAGGCGGTTAAACTCTGAATTCGCGGTGCTAACGGAACAAATGGATTCCACTTGTCCAACTAATCAGAATTTAGCCGAACATTCGAGGGGATTTTAGGGACAGCGGCGTGATTTGAGACGCGAACGGGCGTGAATCGAGGAGTGTGCTATAAGGAAATCATGCCCACACCCGAACAGCAACAAGAGTACACCCGGCTATCCGCATTGCTTCAAGACATCGGTATGCGATACCGGAAGGAATTGCCGAGAGGGTCTACGTCGTTGGCGGTCATAGTAAACGAAGGTAAGGTGCTCGTCGAAGTCTACGACAGCGACGGAAAAATTATCGGTAAGTTGCCAAACGAGAGTACGTCGTTCGCTCTCCGCAATGATTTGGAACGCGCTTTCGGTCGAGCTACGTTGCCAGACGAAAACGTCATTGCGCTAATCTGAGACGGGAATAGCTTGGAGCTTGTCCGGTAATCCGCTCGATTGTCCACTGTGCAAAAGCGAACAGATTCTCCGATGTCGAAGCATTACGATTCAGACATGGAAAAATTGCGATGCTAGGCAGATCTATGAAAAAGTTTCCCCTTTTGATGGTCACGGTGTTCCTCCTCGCGATGAGTTCATTTCGTGCCGCTGGGCAGCAGCCGAACAACACACCCATGTCCTTCACCGGCGAAATTATGGACAACGAATGCGCCGCGCAAGGTTCCCACGATGCGATGTCACAAAAAGAGGGATTCAAATCTGCGAAGGATTGCACTCTGGGATGTGTCAAAGCCGGCGGGCATTTCGTTCTTTACGCCTCAAACAGGACGACCTACCAACTAGACGACCAGGAAAAACCGAGCGATTACGCTGGCCAAAAAGTGGCAATCATTGGTACCTACGACGGCGCAACGAAAACGATTCACGTTCAATCCATACAGTCGGTTCCATAGACCACGGTTCCCGGAACCTATCGTCGCTTATCAATTGAAGCTCTGCTCAACATTGCGAATGAACAGCAGTTCCGCCCCAGTAGATCGGGAAATTAGAGGAATACCGCAGTTACTTTTACTACATCGAGAACTCTAATCGATTGCAGAATGTATCATTCAGGACAGTTTTGCAGAGTGTGTTGATGACAAAAGTGGTCAGCGGACTCCGTAACAATACCATTGACAGAGTGGCATAGCCGAGATTGCTACCGCCTCAGTCAACCAGTTTGATGAACCATAATAATGAGCGAGGGAGAATGTAATGATCAAACCTGCTAAATCATCGGTGCCGTCCAACGGGAGCGGCCATACTGCCTCTATTGCCAGCGTGGCGGACATCCTCGAACGTGAACTCCCGACTCTGATTGACGACTGGATTGCCAGAGTCGAACAGGAGCCGGACTTAACGAGTATCCCGCTGACCTTTGAAGAGCGGACGGGCCACCTTCCTCATCTTCTGCACGATGTCATCAGGCGCTTGCGCCTGGACGCGGGTACGAAAGCCCCGATTTCAAAGGCAGCGGCCGACCATGGGGATTTGCGCCGTAAGCAAGGGTACACAGTCGCGATGGCAGTAGAGGAGTCTCGTCTACTGCAGGTCAGCATTTTTACGACGCTGCACAAAAATGTGAATCATTTGGAATTCAGCGCGCTTCTTCCCGACGTTGTGACGATCGCGGACGAGGTGGACGCGCAATTGAAGGAGCAGATGCTGCGCTTCATGGCCGCAGATGCTGCCGAAAAGGCCAAGGTCCAGTAACACATTCTCGGTGGATTAAGCAAGATGCCAAGTCTAGGGTTCAGAACTGCAAAACAAGCGAATACCAAGCACGGGGACGAGTGTGTCCTGCTCATCGAGTCTGAGGCAGATGATGCGGCGAGAATTTTAAACGAATTGGGTTCGGCGACTGATGAACGATTCGATGTGGAGTGGGTTCCTGAACTCTCGAGTGGGATCGAGCGATTGCGCAACGGCGGAGTCGGCGCAGTCGTGCTTGACCTAACATTGCCCGATAGCAACGGTATCGAGACCTTCGATAAGCTTTTTCAGGCGGCGCCGAGCGTGCCAATTTTGATCCTAAGCGGCACCGATGGGGAAGAAATGGCGCGGCAAGCGATACAGCGCGGAGCCCACGACTACCTAGTCAAAAACCAAGTCGATGGGTACCGGCTAAGGCGAGCGGTGCGCTCGATGATGGATCGTCGTGCGGCTAACGCAATGCTATTGGAAAATGAAGTCGCCCATGTGACTCTCGATTCCATTGGCGAGGCGGTGCTGCGCACGGACAGGCGGGGCAACATTGTGTATCTAAATCGCATCGCGGAAAACATGACCGGGTGGCTTCGGGAGCAGGCACTGGGCTGTCCGGTTGTAGACGTGCTCCGAATCGTCGATGTCGTTAGCGGCGCGGCGGTGCGCAATGAAGTGGAAATCGTAATGCAGGAAGATAAGACCGCGAGGGTGACGGCGAACTGCGTAAACTGCATTTTAGTTCGGCGGGACGGGGTCGAGATTGGAATTGAAAATACAGTAACGCCTATCCACGATCGGGATGGCAGTGTGACTGGCGCGGTTGTGGCGTTCCACGACGTGAGTGTGGCGCGGGCCAGATCACTGGAAATGTCGCGCTTAGCGCAGCACGATTCCCTGACTGATTTGCCAAACCGGATGCTCTTTAACGATCGGCTGACACAAGCGATTTCACTGGCGGTGCGCCAGGGCAAGCAACTCGCGGTGATGTTTGTCGATTTAGATCACTTTAAAAAGATCAATGACTCCCTGGGCCACGGGGTGGGCGATAAACTGCTGCAGTCAGTTGCCGCGCGATTAGTGACTTGTGTCCGGCGGACGGATACGGTAAGCCGGCTCGGTGGGGACGAGTTCGTTGTACTCCTCTCCCAAGTCGAGCATGGGGAAGACGCAGCCTTCAGCGCGAGAAAAATCCTCAGGGCATTGGCGCTGCCACATGTTATCGACGGTAAGAGTCTCGATGTAAACGTGAGCGTTGGGGTGAGCACCTATCCCAGCGATGGGCCAGACGCGGAAAGCTTGATGAATAAAGCAGACACGGCGATGTATGAAGCCAAACAAACCGGCCGGAATAACTTCCAGTTCTTCCGGCGGGACATGCAGGCACGACTTGCAGACCGGCAATTGCTAGAGGCGGACTTGCGCTACGCGCTAGGACGGAATGAGTTTTTGCTGCACTACCAGCCTAAATTCGATCTTCAGACAAAACAGATCACTGGGGTGGAGGCGCTGATACGGTGGGCACATCCGCAGCGAGGAATACTGTCTCCGGGGCAGTTCGTGCCCATCGCGGAGGAGTGCGGATTGATTTTACATATAGGTCGGTGGGTGCTACTGGAAGCATGCAGGCAGGCCCGAGCATGGAACGATGCGGGTCTCGGGATTGTGCCTGTAGCTGTGAATGTCTCTGCATCCGAGTTCGCGGACAAGGATTTTATCTCAGGAGTTCGTGCCGTGTTGATTGCTACGGGACTGGAGCCCGCGAATCTAGAGCTGGAACTGACCGAGAGCGTGCTGATGCAGGACGCGGAGTCTACAGTGCGCACACTGGGCGCCCTGAAAGCTATGGGTGTACGACTGGCAATCGACGACTTTGGCACAGGTTATTCCAGCTTTACCTATCTTCGGCGTTTTCCGGTGGACGCGCTGAAGCTGCATCAATCTTTTGTGCAAGAGATCACGGCGGACCCGGGGGACGCAACCATCGTCAGCGCTATGATCAATATCGGCAAGAGCCTGAACCAGCGGGTAATTGCAGAAGGGGTGGAAACTCGCGCCCAACTCAATTTCCTTCAACTCCACGGCTGCAATGAGGGACAAGGCTATTATTTCAGCTGTCCGGTTGTGGCCGAGAAGGCCGAAAAGCTGATTGAGGCCGCCCTTCGAGAAGGGCTAGCTAATTAGCGATTCGCAAGAGATTGCCTCGAAGTGCGTTTCGGGTTCACTCTTTGAGAAAGACATCTTGCCTATCGTGTCGCGGCGCAAATATTCACTGAGACCCTCATCGCCTTATCCGATTCAACTCCTCATTAACGCGCTTACCTGGAATGGTTCTCCGCTACATTAAGGGGAAACGGTGAATCGAGAAACTAAAATGAAACAGGTAAGTTCAAAAGGAAAAGGATTCGTTTGAACAAGACCGACAGACATTCTTCGGAACCGGAGTAAAAATAATAAAGCTCAATCCGTCTTCCGCCAATTCTTCAAAACGCGAAACCAATATCGTCGTTTAAGCATCCTTGATTCTTTCCTGTCTAGGGTACTCAGCGCAGATGTGGGATATAAATTCTCTATCGCGTTGCGACTCATATCGTCGCTTCATTTCATCAATTGATGAGCCAACGAGTGGATCTGAAGGATTGAATTTCCAGGCGCAAGCGGAGCAAGCCCAACCTCGAAATTGATCTTGGTTGAGCCACACCATACGACGAAGCATCGACGAATTATACGTCGCTAATCGCGCGCCGAGCAATTGCCAGCGATCTAACCGACCTTCTTAATTTACCCACTTGTCCAGGCCGACCACGGGTTCTTCGACAGCTAGAATCAATTCCTTCCGGAGGTCCATCTCCAATCCGGGCTCGATGCGTACGTGCAGGTCGGAGAAGGATTCGCCGATGATGCAACAAGGCATGGGGACGTGGCATTGACCGATTGCAATAAGCAAAACCACCGATTTACCAAACCAGGCAGAATATGCGGACCTTTGTTTTTTAATTCCGTTTGTAATCACGTTGGTCGACTCCGTTCATTAAATTGCAGCCACCGGTAAGCGTGTTGCAATGTGGAAAACTGCCGAGTCGCATGGAACTCGGCTTCAGATAACGAAAGTCTTACCCTCTCCCAAGTCGGCAATGCCGCAACGGGTAAGCAGAATGGACAAGACCGTCGTCTGCCACTGTACAAAACAGCACAGTTGAATATTTTTTAATTAACTGTTAGGGCACAAGACGTACGTGCCGAATACCCTTTCAGTTGAATGCCTGGAGAAAGCCCTTCGTTTTTTGATAGGGGGAAACGAACTGTTTAATAAGCTATCTTTGGTTGGCGGCCAGAGATTTCCTCATGATGAGCAGCCTTTTGATGCTCGTCGAGTTCATGCTCAGAATTGTAAAAGGCGCCGCACTGATCACACTTAAAATCTGTTATTGAATCAGTCATTTTCGTATCCTCCTCCTTCACGATAGACGATGAACTTTTGAAGCTGTTAGAACTCCCTCACGAATTGCAAATTGGAAGTCTAAATATTGAGTTTATTCGGTTGTAAGAATTGATCTCGTTCTTGAGAATCAATAGACCGCTTTTCGCGCTCTCGATTGCCTGAGACTCCAATTCTCCGTTCGAACTTGAGCGCAGCTCGGTCATACGCAAGGAAATTGCTTCTTCTGCATGAGCAATACGACGAGGCAGATTTGAAGGATCTGTCTCCATAAATGCTCTCAGATACGGTTTTTCCCATTTCCATAGCGCACTCATGCTCTCACGCTCTTCGCACTAGCCAAACGATCGAACAGATAATCAACAAAGTTCCTAGCAGTCCATACCCAAACATTTGAAGCCCCCAGTGAATAGGTGTCCTCGGATTCAGGATCGACACATCAGTTTGGGCTGCGGGCCTGGTCCATATCTGTTCAATTTGGCACAAAAATACAGTGGTAGAGACTAGTGGTTTAACCGTTCCATTAGTTGGCCCGAAATGTCGCTCGAAGCGTAGACAGGGGTATCGGTGGGCCGGGCTGTTGAGCTTCGAAATACGCAAAACCAGGACGCCGACTCATTCCTGATGGAGGGCCTGCCTCGACCAGTAAGCCCACTTGGCTCTTGGGAAAACCGCTTCTCATCCATATGCGCAAAATGCCCAAATCGGGAAACACGGCTCTCAACTTCTGCAATTATTTGCATACTGCGCAGCGGCTGGTGTTGGCAAGCCATATCATTCTCGCATGTCGAGAACGGCAGTGGTCGTGCAGGTAAGAAACACCCGGTGGGAGTGTAACTAACTTTACCTTGGGCACGGCGAAGGGGGGCTTGGAAGATGCGAAAGGCTCTATGGATCATCCCAGTGGTACTGCTTTTGATTGCTGGGGGCGCGCCTAGCGTCCAAGCGGACACAAAGTTTCAATTTGACGGCTTTTCGACCGGCCCGTTCTCCAACGGCACCGATAACGGGTTCTCCGTGAGCTCCGTCAACGGCTATATATGGGGCAACACGTATGGATTTCCTGGCAATTCGGCGGGAGCCGGGTCTCCAGACACTGCGGCCACGTTTACGTTTACAGACGGCGGCACGTTCACCTTTGTGAGTCTCGATCTCGATAATCCTGGCTTCGGTGGGACGCTAACCGCTGTCACGGTGGATGGTTATCGGGGGGCCACGCTGGTGGCTGCTGATTCCTTCGACGTTCCCTCCGCGTTCGAGACCCCGACGACCTTCGACGCACTCAATTTGGCGGGGTTGGATATCAACAGCTTGGTCGTCACTGTCACCAGCAACAACTTGGAAACTCCCCTGTTAGATAACGTAACCTTCACCGCGGTACCCGAACCGGCGGCGATTTGGATGCTCAGCCTAGGTATCGGCGGCATCCTGGGACTTCGCTGGAAACGGAAAAACTCCGCCTGAACATCCCCTCCGCCCGGATCTGCTGGATTGAACGCCGGGCGAGTCATGGTTTCACCGCGGAATTTCTGCGGCCGCGCAACCGGCTCGCCGACCGCCCGATGCCACACTTCTGGTTTCACGACACCTGCCGCTTGGCGCAGGACGATGTAACGAATCGATGTGTTCGTCATAGTCGCCGTCCGAGATAGCTCCCGGGTTGTCGGCTATACGGAAGTTATCCGCTCGGATACCACGAGTCCTGATTAACGCACTTACCGTACAAGTAGAGTATTACTTTAAATGCCCGGTTATCCGACTAATCGTCCACTGACACCATGATGGGCCGGGCAGAGCCTGCTCCGCCAAGTTCCCTTTGGATTATTTCAGCTTCGCGTAATCTGCTTTGGCTTCTTTCCGGATGGGGATGTCGGGATCGGCGTCTTTCCAGAGCGTGAGAAAATCCTAATACTTGGCGCGGCCTTTTGCGGTGTCGCTCTCCAACGCATAACCCGGGGGTCCTGACCGACAACCCACCATCATTGGCAAACTAACGGCAATAGTGTGCAATTTATTGTCACGAGCAGTGTGGGCGGGAACCCCGAATTTCCTGTAAATTATTCATGGGCATTACCTTACACTCGGTAGTCGGCCCGGGCCGGGCTCTGGCCGTGGACGTGCTGCGAAGGGGCACAGAAGGTGTGTCAAATTTAGGGGTAGTAGGTAAGCCCCAAGACTAGGGAGGAAGACTACCATGCGTCGCCTGATTATTGGTGGCCTATTGATCGCTATTTTGGGGCTGGTCTCGGCAAGTCGAGCACAGGCGGATGGTGGTGACGACACCTTCACGTACACATTCGCTGGCAACACCTTCGTCTGGCAGTTGCCGGCTTCGCCGACGATCGGGGCGGGCGACTTCGTCACCGGCGATTATTTTATTTTAGATGTGACGTTTACTGAGAACGGCGTGGCCCAGGCCCCGGGAGACATTCGCTTCTTTTCTTCTGAGGCATACGGGGGGTTCGAGGGCGTCGATTCAGATACTTTTGGCGCACAACTCTATAGCGGTACGGAGGAATTCCCAACGTTTACGCCAGGCACTTACTACCTGAACAATGGCACTTCGACTGGTCCGCTAGGCACTCTGGTCATCTCGACTCCTGAACCCAGTAGCTTGATGCTGATAGGCAGCGGGTTGCTTTCTTTGCTCGGCTTGGCGCGCAAGAAGATCCAGGCGTAGCCACCGCTTTCAGCCTTTCCCGAGTGCGAGATGAACCGATTAGCGAATTTCCATCGGGTCCCCAGCCTTGTGTTCTTCAATTTGAAACTGCAAGAAGCTGTGGATGGTGGGCAGAGCCTCTATATCCGTGGACGAGATAGCAACGCGCCCGCCGTTCGGATTCTCCTCAAAGGAATAGCGAATCTTCTGCCGCAGTTTCTTCATTTCCAGCAGTCCTGGCGGCACCGTATCGTGCACGAACATGGGAGTGTCGAAATCGCCATTTTGGAATGCTTGCGCGATATGCATTAGGTGTAGAAGCATCCGTCATGCCAGTCCGGAATCCTTTCTGATTTGTGCCCGAGTCGTAAGTGTAAGTCACGGCTACCGCCTGCAAATTGTAACCATGTGGCGTCGCGTCGGCAGCGGAACGGTCGACACCGGCGCGCTGACGTTGACGCCTTCCTACGATATTGACCTTCCGCGGACGAGATGGCAGAATCCCCGCACGTACCCAGAGGAATGGGCATTTCGGCTACGTAAGCCGTCAGGCAATCCCTCCGGTCAACGCAAGTCCCCCTTAGGTTCTACTCAAAAAAGAGAAAGACCGTGAAACTTTATTCTAAGGGCCTTTGGCTTGTGTCTCTCGCCGCCTGCACGCTCCCGTTCGCTGCATCCACTCCCGCTCAAGACTTGGCTCAGATCATCAATAAGCTTCGCCCACCGAAACCAGCCAGCGCCGATGCATCCTCCGCCAAGAAATCGCAATCAGCACACCAGAAGGCGGTCACCCCCGACGCGACCGAAGCGTGCACCTACACATTCACCAGCGGGAGCGGAGCGACTCATATGAACTACTGTGTGACCGTAAACGGTACGCTCGCAGGATTCGAGAGCCCCTCAGGCGTCGAAATGCTTGACCAGGATGGTTCGTATGAGGGCTACGGCATCTGTGACGAAACTACCGGCTCGGCGTATTGGGACTACAACTACAACGACAGCGGGAACTGGGACACACCGGTCAAAGTTACGTCAAACACGACGGAAGTTAAGATCGAGCGGAGCACCAGTGACGGCGCCTGGCTTCTGACCCAGACGATCAGCAAGGTCTCAGGCGCGAGTCCAGCAGCTAAAATTGTGATGGCGCTGAAGAACACTTCTGGCGAGTCCAAGGTCGTAGTTCTAGTGCGCTTTGCCGGCTTCCTTCCCGATGAAGCTGCCAGCTCCGATAACTACAGCGAGAACTATGACGGAAGCGAAGATAGCGCATGGGGCTACATTCCGAATTTCGCGAGTTACAGCACCTCTAGTACACCCTATGGTTTGATGCTCCAGAATGTCGGCGCGCCCGCTCCAGCCAGCACGCTCGCCATCAGCTACGGATATGGCTACAACAGCGAGCTCGGCCCGAATCCTTGCAACCCCAGAGACGTTGACACTGGGGGAAATGCAATCACTCTCGGAACGGTAATCAACGGCGGCGGCGCAGGGGCGTATCTTTACCTCTTGGCGTTGAACAAAAACCAAACTTCAACCGCAACTGTCAGGTATTTCTCATTCTGAGTCCCGCCTCCGGCGGGCAACCCTGCGTTCTCCCTTCGGTTGCGCCTCAGGGCAGGCGGGACGACAACGTGGCGCAGCGAAGGCAGCCCGGGGGGGGGTTACTGTCAACTGTTGACTGTTAACCGCCCACTACGGCTCGATCAAATTGTTCCGAATGGCAAAACGCACGATGTCGCTGAAGCAGGCTTCTTCCAGCGAAGAAATCTGGCGGAAGAGGCGGGGCAAAACGAAAATGAAGTAACCTGGAAGACGGGTCTTTGCACTAAGTCCTGATAACGCACAAGCCGGACAAATAAAGTCTCACTTCACTTCTCCGATTATCCGTGTCGGCTCAGACGGTCGACGCAACACTTTCTTGAAGTCTACTCGCAGGAGTTTGAAATCCTAAAGTTTTTCTTGGACGCTGGTTTAAGCGCAGCGCCACTTTGTCCAGATCCGCTTGCGAATAGCCAGACAGGTCGGTGCCTCGAGGAAAGTATTGTCGTAACAGCAGATTG
>Ga0209420_1000350_pt1 | contig 25669 bp, 30 predicted proteins | sample BlaSpr_A8_OM1_O1_FD_187972 | JGI IMG/M metagenome (GOLD analysis project Ga0209420, IMG submission 187972) | Forest soil microbial communities from Thunder Bay, Ontario, Canada - Black Spruce, Ontario site 2_A8_OM1_O1 (SPAdes) (version 2) | ecosystem: Environmental > Terrestrial > Soil > Boreal...
ACTGCTGCTGGTATTTCTACGAGCCTAACTACTAACGTGGGGGGCCAAATTAGATGATCAAAGTGGGCCAAATTAGGTTGACGGAATCATTGCCATAAGTTCTTGATAATACGCAGTTGACGAAAACATTGCGGGAGTCATTGCGGGCCCTCGGTCCCCCATAAATACTGGCCCGTATGAACGTCTGGCCGAGGGCGAGCATTCCTTGTTGGCGTCCCCGACGGGATTTGAACCGGTGTTACCGCCGTGAAAGGGCGCAAACAAACTCGAAACGTTGTAATTACAAGGCAGCGGTCGCACTGCAATGCCCTGTAAGGAAGCGATAGGAATGCGAAGAAAGCCCGGGAACTTGTACCGTTCTTGTACCGCGGGCCTTGTGGTGAAATTTCATCGCCGTTCTTCTGACCCCTCGAGTTCTTGGCCTTAGAGGGCGTCGATAATCGCTCTGAGCGGGGCTGTTTGCCGCAAGCATTTACCTCCGCTTGCCAGAGGCACGGCTCCCTCGTGCGAGATACTGCTGATCGAGCGCTTGGCGTATCAGTGTCTTGATCACCGCCTGGCGGCTGATGTTCAACTCTTTGGCGGCCCTGTCCAGTTCTTCGAGCATGCCCGACGCCAGGTCAACATTCACCCTCTGTATCGGACCCATCATGCGCCCATTATTGGTGAAGAACCGTGACACATCCCTCCCGTCGTCAGCAAGGCGGGCGATGGCTTCTGCTGATACCGGTTTCCGACGTCTACGAGTATTCTGCATAAAGTTGCTGCTCCTGTAGTGGCCCTCCAGAGAGTCACGAGGTGGTAGTACTCTCCTTCATCGTCCTCGCGCACTTCGAATATGACGGTGTACAACTGCTCACGCACCCAGCCGATCGCCCGGTATTGTTCGGGCAAGTCTGAGCGTTGGTCAAGATAGTATGGGTGCGAGAAAACCTCCCGGACCTCTTCGAATCCGACACCTCGTTTCGGATTGGCTCTTAACCGCTCGCCCTTCCGCTCATCGAAGTGAAAACGCATGAGTATAACAGTTATACCATATCAACCAAAACACTAACAACAGAACTGATCCCCGATCCAACACTTAACCCGACCATCCGATCGTTGATGTCATGTGATGTCATGTCGACGGCTTCGCCTCGGGACAGCGTCGGGTTCCGCCGGGTTCTATTGCTGGACTTGAGGCGCTCTTCGACGAAGATTTTCACGGCCAGGTTCGTGGCGAAGCTCTATTCGCGAGCGGGTCGTTCGTTTCCAGCCCATCGACGATGTAGCCGCCGACGATCGGGGGTTGGCACAGAATTCGATCATCACTTGCACCCTTGCCGTTACCGACTCTGCTCAGCTGCACCCCTGTATAACACCACGTGTTCCATCTTGCGAATCAGCACTCGTGTTCGCATAAATGCAATCTCCCGTCCGCTAATAATCACCAGAACTGGGTTCCGACGTTCGAGGTGCGACCGAAGAGTCGAGCGATCATCCGCAAGCTATCCGGACTTGCGATCGAATCGAAACAATCTGGAATCGGAATTCTGGGTTCTAGAAATCAGGTCGGGAATAATAGCGCTCGCGATGGTTGCAAACGTAATGCCGTTGCCGCCATATCCGAGAGCGAATTGTGCACCTGGGAAGTCCTTATGGGGCCCGATATAAGGTAGGCCATCCTTCGACACCGCGAAGGTCCCGGTCCAAGCGCTGGCCAATTTCCAGGAAAGGTGGGGAAACATTTTGCGGATTTTCTTTGTCAGGATTTTGGTTTTGCCTGTCAGTAACTCATCCCGTTTGGCTTCATCGACGAAATCAACATCTTCCCCACCCGCCACAATTCTGCCATCCACTGTAGAGCGCACATAAAGATACGGTCGAGCCGATTCCCATATCACCGGCCATTCCCGACCTTTGGGGAATTTTGTACCCGCACTCGAAGCAATCGCATAGCTGCTCACTAGACGCACTCGCTTCTGCTTCAAGATCTGCTGCGTTTCGTAGCCGGTAGCAAACACTACATGTCGGGCACGAATGTGGAAGTCGTCACCTGTCGTAAGCACAGATTCTTTTCCGAGGCGATGGTAGCTCTTAACAGCCGTGTGCGAAAAGACCTTCAGGCCTCTTTTTTGTGCGCTCCGGATAAGGGCCAGCGTCAGCTTCAGAGGGTTGACTTCGGCGGATTGGCGGGTGAGGATCGCACAGGGCGCACGCAGCGAATAGCCCCTCGCAAGTTGGCGGCGGGTCAGCAACTCAACCTTGAAATTATGCTTCAGCCTCGTTTCGAACTCGCGGCGTACAATCCGGGCATCCTTTCGATTACTGGCCAAATATAAGCTCTCTCGCTTTCTGAAATCGCAGGAGCTGTCTAGAGTCTTAATCGTCTGTTCGAGCAACTCTAGTGCCTCAAGCCCTGCCCGGTACGCCCTGACCGCCGACCGCTTTCCGATTTGCGAAATGAGATCGATGAGATGAACGTCGGGTTCGTATGACAGGATCGCAGTACTGGCCATCGTGCTTCCCGTTCCCACATCTCGACTGTCAACGATGATCACTCGCCTTCCTGAATTTACAAGCCGGTGTGCTATCAGCGCACCCGACACGCCCCCGCCCACGACGGCCACCTCGCACCGGATATCTTTTGCAAGTTTTCGATGACCGGGAATTCGTTTTTCGTTTAGAAGCCACACAGGACGACCAGTTCGCAAATCTAGGCTCATTTTGCACACAGCCAAAGGCACTCGGCCCGTTTTGAGGTCTGAACGTGGAGGTAAATGCGGTCGGTATATTTACCTGGAATCGGCGTCCGCTCGCAGCGAAGTGACTTTTCCCGAGCACTAGCGAGCCGATCCGAGCAAAATAAAAATGATTGGCGCAGATTCTCATTCCGCGCTTTAGGCTAATGTTCGGACGGATTTTTCTCGCTCCCACTGTCTAATCTTTGCAGCATCAAGAAAGGCAGAAACGTCCTTGGCACTCACCACGCCAGCGTCGTGTCCGATATTGGCTGTCTTCAAAAGCCCTTGCGCGCCTTCGTCGGCGGCAATTGCCTTGAGATGACCGAATGCATCACGCACGAAGTCAATAGCTGCACTCTCTAACGCCAGTGCCTTGGCGCCCTCGTCGGAGAGGACGATCGCGACTGCGTCAAATAGCACAGAGGGCGTGCCGGCCAGTTGTCCATCCACCGACATCATCGATCCGCCTGCAAGTTTCGCGCCCCCAACTTTGGGCGCAATGATCTTAACGGCGGCGCCCGCTTCGATCGCGGCCTTCTTGATCTTCCTAACGAGAGCGCCGTCCGAACCATCCGCAATCAGGATGCCGATCGCCCGCCCTTTCAGCGTATTCTTCATCTTGCCGATGATCTGCAACGCGGGAGAAGGCTTCATTTCCTGCACAGGCGCTGCGACTCTGGGTGCATGTGGCATTGTGTCGAAGCCCAAGCCGTCGGCAACCCGTTTCGCGAGGTCTTCTTCAATATGTCTCAGATGCCCAACCATCGCCTCGCGCACGTGCAGATGATCCACCTTTGAAAGCTCAAACACCAGTGCCGAGGCAATGTGCGCCTGTTCGTACTTGGTTTGGCTGCGATAGAACTGACGTGCCTGACTGTAGTGGTCGGCGAAGCTCTCGGGACGGACACGTCCTTTTTCTCCAGTTTCGACAATCTCAGCGCTACGAAAACCCATTGCCGGGCTCTCGCGTGGCGAGTTCTTGGACAAGGAGTTGGGCTCGTAGGAAACCCGGCCCTTCGGTTGTTCCATCTGCATATGACCGTCGCGCTGTTGGTTCGAGAACGGGCATTTGGGGGCGTTGATCGGGATCTGATGAAAATTGGGAGAACCGAGGCGCGAAAGCTGCGTGTCCTGATAGGAGAACAATCGCCCCTGCAACAGCGGATCATTTGAAAAATCTATGCCGGGAACGACGTGAGAAGGACAGTAAGCAACCTGCTCGGTTTCAGCAAAGAAGTTATTCGGCCAGCGATCCAACACCATCCGGCCAACCACTTTCAGAGGCACGAGCTCTTCGGGAATGAGCTTTGTTGCGTCCAGATGGTCGAACGGAAATTTGTCTGCATCTATTTGCGTGAACAGTTGAACCGCAAGTTCCCACTCGGGAAAATCTCCAGACGCGATGGCATCGAACATATCGCGGCGGTGAAAGTCTTGATCAGCGCCGGAAATCTTGACCGTTTCATCCCAGATCGTGGATTGTAAGCCGAGTTTGGGGCGCCAGTGGAATTTAACGAAGGTCGATTCACCGGCATCATTGATCAACCTAAAAGTGTGGATACCAAAGCCCTCGATCATGCGGAGCGAGCGCGGCAACGTGCGATCCGACATGATCCACATAACCATGTGCATAGACTCAGGGGTGAGTGAAATGAAATCCCAAAAGGTATCGTGCGCGGTTGCCGACTGCGGGAAACCCCGGTCAGGCTCCATCTTTACAGCATGGATCAGGTCCGGGAACTTGATGGCATCTTGAATGAAAAACACAGGGATGTCATTGCCGACCAGATCCCAATTTCCTTCTCTGGTATAGAACTTGACCGCAAATCCGCGCACGTCCCGAGGCGTGTCTACCGAACCTGCGCCACCAGCAACAGTCGATATTCGGGTGAACACCGGAGTCTTCTCCCCCACTTCGGTGAGTATCCTGGCGGTAGTGTATTTCTTCAAAGAAGAGGTCAGTTCGAAGAATCCATGAACCCCCGTGGCTCGCGCGTGAACGATACGCTCGGGGATCCGTTCGTGATCGAAATGAGTGATTTTTTCGCGGAGGATAAAATCTTCGAGAAGTGCAGGCCCCCGGGGATTGGCCTTTAGCGAGTTTTGATTGTCCGAGAGTACAACCCCTTGGTTTGTAGTGAGAGTGCAATGCTGTCCACTAGCGGTCTGGTGTAGTTCGCCTCCAGCAACTTGTCGTGCTTCCGCGTCGCCCTGGGATTCCTTTTTCTGGCCTCGCTTTTCAGAGGCAATCATCTTTTTCTTGGCCATGACCCATCTCCCCGAGCATCCGTCCGCCCGATATCTCATTCAATTCGAAGTCCACTCTCTAACCGCCATTTAGGTTGCGCATTTCTGCTTACTTGAATTCCCAATGGTCCCCGGTCATAACTAGCGTCGCCCTATCCGACGGGCTCGCAACGAGTGCTGAAGCAATCCCTGGATAAGCAGTTTTCATTTCCTGCGAATTTGCCCAGCTTGCGACATTTGCTATTTGATAGTGGTAGGTCACGTCGACCGTTTTAGCACCTGACCCATTCGTCCCAAGCGTGGAGTTGTCAATAGACGTCACTTCCCTATTGCCATAGCAGAAGTTTCCGTAGCCCGGCTGAGAGGAATCCGGTGTCCATGAAGTCCGCCCCTTGTCCGATAAGTCATAGTTGTTTACTTGCTTCGAGGCGATGATGAGCACCTTCTTCTCCGCGGTTGTGCGCGTCAACAAGCCTTCCTGAGTGAGTGCGTCGTATCCTTCTGTCTTCGCATCATCAGAAGTCGCGGCTTGGACGGGAAACTTCTTTGCCTGCGACCATATACAAACGGGGAATGCCTTGTAATGATCGTTGATAGCAGCTTTATAGCTCATGTCTGAATTGCTGCCATTGTTGCAGGCTGTCACCAATGCAAAGAGGCCTAATACGAGCAAACAATCACGGGTTCGATTGATCGGCATGGATCTCCCCTTGAAACAAAGTGATGCGCTCAACTGTTAGGATGCGCGCATTTGAATTGCGTCGTGCTGTAGCTGTGGACTTCTGCGACGTCTGGCTAAACTTCAGTGGCTGAAAAGAGCTATGAGAATCACGATTGGTATCGGCACGCCCAGAAGCAAAAGTAGGATTGAACGCATGTAGCCTCCTCAATTAAGTTCCTCCTCCAGAATCTAGACAGGGACATGATCACGCTGTTTTCCGCCGATCGTACCTGCGTAGCTCGCACAGAATGCGCCACTGAGCAGGGCCACAAATAACCAAAGTGAGAGATGCGCGATCGCTTTTCGTACACGATCGGTCGACTCCTGAGCTTCGCCGAACACGTCGGTCACTCGCTTCTCCGCGTCAGATGCATTCAGCCCAGTCCGTGCCGAAACAAGCAGGGCAAGATACGACTGGTCTCCGCTTGGCAGAGCTCCTTGGTGCAGGTCGTGACCGAATATCCTAGATACTTCGGCCCGCTCGGACACATCTTGTTGTTTCTCAATGGCCGGACCGTTCGCACGCAGCAACGTATCGACGAAGTATGCAGTCGGATCCAGAGCGGACTCTTGTGTGGGACTGGTCGCGGGAGCACTCTTTTGAGCGCCCGCGAAAGAAGCCGCCGAGGACGCGAGGAAGCCGGCTGTTATCACCATTCCAACCGCCCACACAAGCAATCCGTGTGCGGTATCACGGAAATACACTTCGTCGGTATGGACGCCAGTCCATTTGGTTCGCAACCGGCCTCCCAAATACCCTCCGAGAGCAGAAGCCAGAACCTGAGTCAGGATGAGCCACACAATGGCCCCGCTGCCAATCGCCGCTGCAGAAGCTCCGTTATTCGACCAGGGTGATACGGCCGAGAACCCTAGCCCCGTTCCCAAGGACAAAAGGATGAGGGAAAGAGCTGCAGCCACAAAAGCTCCTCCTGCTATCGCTGTCCAGGACACGCCCGAAGCGTAGGCGTCGTTCTTTCCGACGCTTAACGGTGTCTCCCGATCTACGACCGAGCGCAGTGAAGATTGTGCGGCCACGAGGTACCTCCTCAAATAAGTGCGGTGAATAAGACTCGTTTCAGTCCTTACAAGTTGCTTGTTAAGTTTGGACTTCTCAGGAACTTGGGGGCACCTTCTCTAATTCCGATTGAAAGAGGGAAATCCATCTCGCAGGTATAGTCGCGCCGCATCGGTTCCAGGGACATACCTGCGCTGCGACGGTTCACAACTCGTGGCACGAGCCCGCCCCTGTTCCGCTCATCTGGGGTGAACCAAGACCAGCGGACCGGCACGAAAGGGTATCCTGCAAAGTGGGAAAGAGCCAGTACGTATATGATGGGGTCACGTTTACAAAACCCCTGGACCAAAGGGCTGAAGCATTGCCCGGAAGGGTTGTGCGAAGTGTCGTTGAGCCGAGAGCGCCCGGAACGACTCCGCATCCAACTTTTATACAAAACAACGCTCGCCTCTCGCATGGAGGGCGGGCCTTTTCTTTTATACGGAAAACATACTGCGGGGAAGTTATCCAGGACGGCAACTCCGGATCGTCCGTAGACCAACATTGTCCGAGTCAATGAGTTGGGCCTGTCATACAGTCTCGGGTGACCGTGGCGGTCGTAATACGTCCAGTATTCGAAATCGGGCGTGGCGTGGAGTCGGGAGAGCGGCGGGTCCGATTTGTCCCCAGTGACGATTGCGGGAATTGACCCGCAGCCTGTTTCACTTGCGCCAGAACTCGCCCAACATCCTGCGCAATCTCCATTGTCTTCTTGGGACCGAAAACAATGAGTCCCAGAACTAAAAGAAATCCCATCGTTGAAATCATGCGGCTTTATTCACTCCATCCGTTCTTATGTTTTCGGAGGGCTTCTCTTCTCCGCTCATTGCAGCCTTGAAGTCTCGAATACCGTTTCCCAGACCTTTACCCAGTTCAGGCAATTTCTTTGGGCCGAAAATGAGTAATACGATTCCGGCAATCACCAGCAAATGCATCGGTTGAAAAAGTCCTTCAATCATCGGAGTCTCCTAATCCCTAGAGTTGAATTCAAGAAAGTCAAAGTCCGGCGGCGAAACGGAAAATCGTCGCCGGACACTTCAAATTTACGATTGGCAAACGATCGTGCCATTCATGCCCTGGGGATAGAATCCACCGGAACACTGTCCACCGTGATAAACGATGTTCAGTACTTGAGAGGTTGTTCTTGGGATACTCAGAGCGTTGCTGCCCACGTCGTAAGGATTCTGCTCGGTTGGCGGTATATCCATCGAGTCAACGGCAGGGCTGCTGACTCCGTTCATGATGCACGCCGTTCGAATGGAGCCCGAGTGTTGCGCCTCGGTGGCCAGAATTGCTCCAGCGGCGGCTAGGTATGTTTTGCTGCTGATCAGGGGTGCCGCTCCGAGGTAAGCGCTCACTCCCACATCCTCGAACTGTCTGGCGAGTTCCAACCAATTGTCAACGTTGGCAAATCCATAGCCCAATGCGGCCAGGTTGATCGCTGGTTTCTTCACGGCTGCCGAGCCCAGTGCTGAACGAAGGTATTTCACGTGCGCTATTTCGTTGTTGCGCAGAGCAGTGGCCAAAAATGCCAGCGGCGACCCCCCGAAATCAGGGACCATGTTTCCCCCGGTGGTTGGGCCACTCTCTTCCGCAGCGGTGAGAACGCCGAGTTCCACCAGGGTTGCTCCATACGTCGCCATAGCATAGAACTCGGCTTCAAGATATTCCAGGTTGAGGGCGAAATTAAGAATGTCGGCATCGGTGATCGCGGATGAAGCATAGGCGGCCTTGCTCAAGATGCTTCCCCCGACCATGGTCGCTGCCGCCACACCGATTCCGGTTGCACCAACCCGCTTCAAGAACTTACGCCGGTCGGATGGACTGTTGACGATACGCTCGATAACTTCGGTATTCATTAGAAAAGCTCCTATTCCGTTTGGTCCGAGGCAGACCTCAGACGATTGTGATTTGAGTCGCGAGTTGGGGATTCGCAGCCGAGATTCCAAGGTTTGTGCGAGGAAGGGACTCCCGAATGAAGCGCTTCCTGACATGCGGAAATGAATCTCGTCATCTGGGTGCGCACCCGTACATAGGTAGTACGTGGCCACGTCGACTTCGGATCACAGAGATGCGATTTTTTCGGAATACTTCTTGGGCAAGACAGAAGTTTATTCGAGCAACTCGGCTGGCGAAAAGCTCATCTCACGCTTGCTTGATGGGGCTAAAGCATCAGAAGTGTGCTGTTGAAGTTCGGTTGTTTGCACGCCGGGATCAGTGATCGTCCCAATTGGATGTGGTTTTTGAGCAGATAAGATCAACGGTTTCGTGTCTGCAAATCCTCAAATGTCGAGTGGAGCGGATGATAACGGCGATGCTTCGGGCGTGGTCCCCGTGGATGCGTGTATCTTATGGGAAAAGAAAGTAATGGCTCGAGTCGTTGCCCGCGACCATGCAGCAATGATGCTGCTCTACGATCGGTATTCCAGCCTCGTATTTAGTGTCGCTATACATCTTCTCAGCGACCGGAACCTTGCGGAAGATATCGCGCAGGAGGTATTTCTAAACGTTTGGCGGAACCCTGGCTGTTTTAGCTCTTCCAGAGGAAGTCTGGCAAGCTGGCTAGCGGTTATGACTCGCCATCGGGCGATTGATATCCTTCGAAAAAGGCGCAGAGAGTGCTCTGTTGACATTGACGAACTGTCGGACGGTAGTTGGCAAAGTCAAATCGAACTGTCGGACGGGGTGACGAAAGTTGCCGCGCTGTTTCCATTAATGCCACATTCTCAGCGCATCGCCCTGGGACTCGCGTATTTCTGCGGGCTGAGTCACTCGGAAATCAGCTTGAGGACCGGTCAGCCTCTTGGCACGGTTAAGTCCAGAATCCGGTTGGCGTTGGAGTTTCTAAGGAACACTCTTGCGAATCCGGAGATGCTTAAGTATTCTGTGCCCGCTGATCCAACAGCCGGGTCTAAGCGTAAGTAAAAATATGCCCTCGCATCGACAATTAACGGACGAGATTGCAGAGGCTGCCGCACTGTACGCTTTCGGATTGTTGTCGGAATCCGAACGTTCCTCGATAGACCGGCACCTCGCAGAAGGCTGCGTAATATGCCAGTCCGAGATTACCCGCTGTGGTGGCTCGTTGGCCGTGTTGGCGCAGGAAACAGCGGCTTCTCCCCCATCTTCATTGCGGCAAAAGCTGCTCAGCAGTATTGAGCGACCGGATTCTCAGGCGACAACCGACGCCGCTGTATTGCTGGACACAGATGGCTTAACCCTACTCAGAACGCCCCGAATGGAGTGGATGCCTGGTCCTTCACCGGGATTGTGGATGAAGGTACTTTTTGAGGACTCAAGAAACGACATGAGCACCATTCTCCTTCGAATGGGCGCGGGATCGATTTATCCGCCGCATCGCCACAAAGGGGTAGAAGAGGTATACGTCCTCGAAGGCGAGTTGCAGGTAGAGGGCATGGAACTGGCCGCAGGAGACTTCTGTTTATCGCAGCCCGAGAGCGTCCACCAGAGTACCTGTTCCAAGTCGGGTTGCTTGCTGCTGTTGAAAACTTCAAAACACGACGAAGTCCTGCGCTAGGGGAAACAGGCGAACCGGCCAACTGCTGTACTTTCCAAACACCCCCAAGTTTCCTTTTTCAGTCGGGACAAGCCGACAAGAGAGGAACTGGTCGCCAGTTTGCGTCACAGATTTGCAAAAGGCTTTCTGCAACTGAGCACTTGCCGTTCAACCTTTCTTCTCAATGGCGAACGCAGCTTCGACAATCAACGGCGCCAAATCATCTAGTACCGTGGCGACATCCTCCGTAACACGAACCGGCATGCTATCGAAGTGACACACCGTGCCGAGCATTTCTCCTGTTGAACCAAATAGTGGAATACCGTAGTAGCACTGGACGTTTCGCCGCTTGGGATGCGCCGCGACGCGCATGTCCCGCGAGGCTTCCTCTACACTGAAGCGTTCTGCGGAGCGGTGAATGTACATGCAATATGATTCCGTGATCGGCTGATCGGAGCAGTTGGTAATTTTCTCGTTTTCCTTGTCAACAAGGCAGATGTTGCGCAGCGTATCGCCACCGAATGCAAAAATAGCCGTGAAGCGGTACGGCACTCTGTCGTTGAGCCATCGCATCGCTGCCCAGAGGCCGCCAGCATTCAGTGCTATCTTGAATTCCCCCGCGATACTGCTCACGATCTAAGTCCTCAATTCTGCAAAATCGCGGCCATCAATTTGCAGAATGTAATTCGGTGGTTGCTGTTTTGAAATAACTGGCAGGCGGCGGGCGGGATCGAGTTGATTCAGTTCCGTCACGAGAGCAGAAAAATTCTCCAAATCGCGCTCGATAGCAATCAAACAGCACAGCTCTTCGAATCGCCGCGTTGGTTCACCATTCGTCACAAACCTTAGTTGCGAATACCTCCAAAGCAGTCGGTACAGGGAAACCATGAGGGAGTCGCTAATTATCGGGTAAACACCTCCCCAATCCCTTCAGGCGGCCAGAGCTGAGCTGGCAATCCGATTGCTGTTATCAGGGGGACTACAGCGCGGATACGGCGTATGTCGGCACCGACAATGGCTTTGCCGCTGCTCTACAAGATCACGCTGGTATTCTGCGGCGGCCAGCGAGCGCTGGTCAACGATCCGACGAACTGATCCGACGAACTGGCCGGTCACGGTCTCGACCAACAAGTACAACACCGTATTGACCGTCCCGGGATACGGCAGGCCTGATTTTCCTTGCAGACGGGGAGGGAAACCTGTGTTCCGTCAAAATGACCTGCCAGGGTAAAACGTACGCAGCGCAGCAGACGGTCGGGTGGGCGTAAAAGCGGAGACGTAGCGACGGGGATTGAGCATCCGCCGATTACGGTTACCGATCCCAGCCACATTTTTGCTGCACTCTCACTTGTATCCGCGCACCTATAATCAAAATCCGACGGGGTTGAGTATTGAGGATTACTGGCTGAACTGGATTAAGTTCATCGCCAAATCTTGGCAGGGGCGATCCCTCGAAGATGCAGCGGCCAAGGCTCGGCAGAATCTGGCTGATGGTGATTAGGTTTATCTGGGATCGCTTCTAGCTTTTGCTTTTCGCTTTCGGCTTACGTGAGCGTTCTTCATGATTGCCGGATCGGTTCAAAGGTTGAGGAATTCCGGTGATAAGGCCTTGATAATCCGTGAGGCGGTCACCCATGATGACCACACCCTTGGATGTGATTTCATATTCTCGGATATCCTTGCTATGGTTGCCACCGCGCATCTTGATAACGACCATGATCTTGCGAAGCTGGCCCTCGATGCATACGTACCGAAGCCGGATAATGTCATCGGTGAGAAAGGAAATCGAGTAGGTACTGAACGGGAATTCTGTGAACGACTCGTTCACCTCAACCGTGCTTAGAATCGTCACCCCGACTCCGGTCAAAGCGGTTATCATCCGGTAGAGCGATTCGCGAAAGTCCGCGCGGAACCCGGGTGCTAGTGCCATCTCAAAGCCCGCCAGTGAATCAATCACCAGGCGTTTGGCGCCAATCTTCTGGACCGCGTCGAGAATTTCGTGCATGGTTTCGTCCACCGAGAGGTCCAGCGGACGGAGGTAGAGAATTTCGAGTTTCTTCTCCTTTCGCGGCGTTTTCAAATCCAGACCAAAACTGCTGGCCCGCTCAGCATACTCTTGCGGTCGTTCTTCAAAAACCACCACAATGCCCGGATCCCCCTGGCGTATGCCCTCAGCAATGAATTGGGTTGCCAAAACCGATTTTCCCGTCCCCGAAGCCCCAGCCACCAGGACACTATCGCCTTCGGGAATGCCCCCGCCGAGCATCCTGTCCAATTCCGGAATACCGATGGAAAGACGCCGTGTACTGGGTATATTCCTTACTAGTCCGGCCAGCCCAAGAGTACGCGAAAAGGCTTGCAGCCCGGCCTGGGTAATGCGGAAGGTGTGCAGCCCGGGCACAGACGCCTGCCCGCGCTGTTTCACGATCTGTAGCTTCCGCACAATGGAATTTCGCTCCGCAGCCTGGTAAAGCCAAAAGAGGCCATCGGAGACCGTGAAAACGGGATTGTCGCGGATCTCACCGTCGACATATTCCCCGACCAGAAAAGTCGTGGCTTGCCAACTCGTCAGGAGCAGGGCTAACCGCTGAATGAAAGATTGCAGTTCCACTTCGGTTGTACCGCCGAGCGCTTTCCGTACCACGGTGCGAAAGGAGTCCACTACCACGATGCCCGGGCTTGCCTTCTCAACCTCTTTCGTAATCTCCTCTAAGACCGCGTCCAGGTCCTTCTCCAACACAACCTGGCTCAAGTTGATAAAGCGGACAGCGTTGTTCAACTTGGCCTGGTCGAAGAACGTGTACTGTTGCTGGTATCGCAGCATTTTGATTGCGGGTTCGCCGAGGATAGTGAAATACAGCGCGGGGCGCTCTGGCGTCGCGTTGGCGAACACGATTTGGTGGGCGAGCGTGGTCTTGCCACTTCCCGGGGCACCCGCGATGATATTAAAAGAAAATTCCGGGAGACCGCCGCCCAGGATTTCATCGAGGCCCGGCACCCCGGTCGGCAGTTTTTTTATTATCACTCTATCTTGTGCGCTCAAGCGTTCTCTCCTCCTCGGAAACGCGACCGTTGAAGGCGGCCTCCGGCCACACATCCTGAACCAGCCGCAACGTTAAACCCTCGCCAATGAAAGTGAGAAGCAGCCCGATTAACTGGGCAATGAGAATGGCTCCTCCGTCCCTGGCCTGTTTCTTGTCAGTTTGCGACGCAAGCTCGTCTAGACCCTTTAAGGAACCATCCGCCGCGACCTGTACCGCGCTAAGACTGGGAGCTTCCGCCCTGGCCAGCATCAGAGCACGAGACAGGAGCGAGCGAAAACCGGCAACTCCCGCGAGTGTAATGAGGGGCCGGCGCAGCTTCGCACAGACGCGAAAAGCCGCAGACTCTGTTGGCTCGGAGTTCTCGCCCGCAGCATTTTCGTAAGCAAGAAGGCGTTGGGCCAAGTGTCGCGACTCTGGAACGCTCACGATTTCCTTTTCGTGCAGGGTGCGAACGCTCTACTCAGTTCGGCTTGGGGCTTTTAATTGCCGCCACTACCGCCAATACGGTCGCCGTGTTTAGGACGTTGCCCGAAATAGTCATCAGCGCTTCTGTGACGGGCGGATATTGCTCCGCCAGTCCCTGGAGACGCGCACTGACGCTTTGGAGATCATCGACTTCGTTGAGGATCGCTTCAAAGCCGATGGGTATACTGCTCCTCGAGAGGAACCTAAAGTCTGGGAGAATTTCAGATGTCACCAGCTGCAACGTCATAGCTTCGCCAACAACTCGGACAAGCAGCCCGAGTAACTGGGTAATGAGAATTAATCCTGCCTCCCCAGCTTGGTCCGCGTCGACTTGCGGCTGAAGCTCGTCTAGACCCTTTAAGGAGCCATCCGCCGCGACCTGTACCGCGCCCAGACTGGGAGCTTCCGCCCTGGCGAGCGTCAGAGCACGCGAAAGGAGCGAGCGAAAACCGGCAACTCCCGCGACTGTAATTACGGGCTGGCGCAACCTCTCACACACGCGAAATGCCGCGAATTCCGTCGGCTCGGTGTTTTTGCCCGCAGCATTTTCGTAGGCAAGAAGGCGCTGGGCCAAATCTCGCGTCTGTGGAGAGAGCATCATTTCCTTTCCGTTAGCCGTGCAAAATGCGCGCGACACTTGGACGTGAAGCGTTCACCTTTAATGTTACCCGCTTTGTGCCTGCTCGGATAAGCACTTACCTGCTTCATCGGACCCTATTGGCGCGTGCCCCAGATTGCCGCATAGCCTGGCCCCCAATCGGGATCGCCAGCTAGTCATGGAGAACGACGCTGAGAAGTGAACTGTGAACCTGCAACCCGCCTTCTGCACCCCCGGCGTAGTTAATAAATCCCAATTTCCTGAACCGGTTCATGAAAAAGCTCACCCGCGACCGAGTGGTGCCCACCATCTCTGCCAGCGTCTCTTGACTGATCTTCGGAACCACGGATTCAGGAATCCCTTCCTTGCCAAAATGAGCAAGCATGAGAAGAACACGCGCCAGTCTCTTTTCGCTGGAGTTGAACAGTTGGTCGACCAGATCCTGTTCGTATCGGATGTTCCGCGTCAATAAGTACGCGACGAACAAATCGGAAAGGGTGTGTTCCCGGTGAAGCGCGTCCACCATGGCTTTTTTCTCAATTCTCAGAACAGCGCAATCCGTCATTGCGGTTGCAGAGCCCATGCGGAAAGGTTGGCCTGCGAGCGAACCTTCGCCGAAGAAACTCCCATCACTCAATATGCCGATCGTCGCTTCCTTGCCATTCTTGGAGACGACGGTGAGTCTTACCTTACCCGTTTGCAGGTAGAAAACCACGTCTGCGGGATCCCCTTGGGCGAAAATGGTTTGCTTTTTCGGATAGAGCATCGCTTTCCTGCCCTCGCCGATGGTGGCAAGGAATGCATGGGGGTTGAACTCGCGGCCGTTCTTGGAAGCCAGTCGTGGACGCGCAGAATTCCGCGTTCGTTGCGATATCGGATCAGTTTGCGTTTGGCGAGTGAATTTCGTTGAACCCTTGGGCTCGCGAGGCAAAGCCATGGGCGCGCACCTCCGCTGACTCCACGTTCGCAAATATTATACCTATCCGCCGCCACGCATCGAGGTATTCCGGGCATCGTCAACGTTTCCCCTTGATGGCAACCGTGCATGAAACAGCTACACATCTACTTCGCGGCTGACGGGCCACTCGGACACACAAGCCGGTTGTCGGCTACTCTTCCATAATTGGATCACCATTAGGTCTGGCATCACGGTGAATGGAGAATGGTCCCGTCGCAGACGAGGAATTGTGTATCGCCGTGTGCGCGGCACCATTTCATTCTGGCACATTACGTATGTAAATTCAGTATTTGCTGTATTTCGGCAGGAATGAGCGTGTGCTAAGTTTCTTGTGAGGCTGCTGGGCCACAATGGTCTCGATGACATGGCGAGCCTAGGACGTTTCTGGTTTCACTTGTTGGTCGCCGTGCTGGCCTGTGCGGCACCATTTGAGCCGATCCTACTGTCTGCTGATCAAGTTCCCGTCCGCCACACGGAAGGCCTGGTGCACGGCTTCCTTGCACTGCGCACGCTTGATGGCAAGCGCCTTGCAGACGGTGAGATGACCCAAGTCGCAGAGGGTGAGCGCGTGACGAGCCGTCTGATCTTTCGCTTTAAAGATGGTTCGGTGTATGACGACACAACCATATTCTCTCAGCGAGGCGCTTTCCGGCTTTTGAGTGATCATCTGGTCGAACGCGGCCCGTCGTTCAAGCAAAACATGGAAACATCCGTCGAAGCTTCTACAGGGCAGATCATGGTCCGATATAAGGATAAGGACGGCAAAGAGAAGGTTCTAAAGGAACAGCATGAGCTGCCTCCCGATGTTGCGAATGGATTGTTGTTTACCCTGGTAAAGCACATCCAGCCAACTGTGCCAGAGACTACAGTGTCCATGGTGGCGACCACGCCTAAACCGCGGGTGATTAAACTTGAGATCCTTCCAGAAGGCGAGAAAGCGATCGCCAGTGTCAATACCAAATACGAACGGTGCGCTACGTGGGGAAGGTAAAAATCGGAGGTGTAGCCGGATTGGTGGCGCCCCTCCTAGGGAAACAGCCTCCCGACACGCACGTTTGGGTTCTCACGGGCAACGCCCCGCCTTCGTCAAAATGGAGGGTCCGCTCTACGATGGCGGCCCGACATGGCGGATTGAACTGGCCACTCCGGCCGGATTCTAATCGTTCTCCGATGCGTCACCCAAAAATGCAAGCGTCCGCAGAGGGGTATTCGTTATGGGGCAGGCAACCCTGCCCGGAGCGAAGAGTCGCTGCCGGGCAGTTTTCTTTTGAAAAGCTCATTCCCGTGAAGAGTGGAAAGAGCCTGGTCAGGACCTCTCGTATTGTCTCAGGAGGGCTGAAATTCCACCGCTGCGGAAATCTTCCGAAACGGACTCCCGGCATCAGCAGACCATCACAAGACGAACTCTTGCGTACGCGCGGTTCTTTTTCTAAAGACAAGCGATCCAAAATGAAATCAGTTGTAAGCCCGGACAGACCGGCTTTTTGCGCTGCTATTCGCCCGCGCTTTGCAAATGCCGCACCCTAGTCTGGGTCATGACGTTTCGATCCAAACCGGCCGGTGTCACGCTCGTAATCTGAGTCGCGAGGCCAACCACCTTGAGCACCCAGATGCCGTACCAGTTCATGTCTATCTCGTACCACTTCAGACCGTGCCGGGCAGAAGTGGGATGCGCATGATGATTGTTGTGCCATCCTTCGCCGAAGGTCAATAGGGCGACAAACCAGTTATTGGTGGAATCATCTCGCGTCGAAAAGGGGCGAGAGCCCCAGATGTGAGTGGCTGAATTTACCAACCAGGTAGCATGCAAGCCCACCACCGTCCGCAGGAAAATGCCCCACAACAGGAAAGGCAATCCGCCGACGGCGAAAAGCAGCAGGCCCAATGCGACTATCGGCACGTAGTGATACTTGGTAATCCAGAGGTGGAACTTATCCTTCGCGAGGTCGGGAACGTAGTGGGCCAGCGTGGTTGTGTCATGGTGCATGGATCGTCCCGTCACAATCCAACCCATATGGGACCACCATTTGCCGTCTCTCGGCGAATGCGGATCTCCCTCCTGATCCGCGAACTGATGATGAATGCGGTGGGTAGCCACCCAGAAGATGGGACCGCCTTCGAGAGTGAGGGTCGCACAGACGGTCAGAAAATACTCGACCCACTTCGGAGTCCTGTAACCACGATGCGTGAGTAGCCGATGATAGCCCATCCCGATGCCTAGGCTTCCCGATATCCACCACAGGAAAATCGCAACGAAGAGAGCTTTCCAAGTAAAAAAGAGCAGCGCCGCAATTGCGCCAAGGTGAAAGGTAGCCATAAAAAAGGCGGTTACCCAATTGATTTGGTCGTCGTCGGCCCGCCGCTGTCGTTCGAGTGCCTGAATCTGCATCATTGCTGATCTCCCCACTCCATTTTTGATGTGGGCCTCCGGCGATCGGTATCTACAAAGGGTGTAATAGTCTTGTAAGCGGTGCGCATCGCATCTTTGCAGAATCGTGAAGAACGAGCAGTATTGACCAAACGGTCGAATGCCCGCACTTTAAGGTCCGCAGAGCTTTGTTGGCTGACAGCCTAGGCCTTCGACGAACACCCAGCCCTTTTTATTTCTCTGGGCAATGGTTGCCTGCAGCTCTGCCTCGGACCGTAACCTGCACTTTGGCACCCGGTTTCAAATGCACTTCTTCGCTGTTTTCATCGATCAGCGTGTTCTCGATGCGAATCTCGTGATACGAGTGATCCGCCCCTTCGATGAGGATCTGCGCTCTGTCGGGTTCGCACGGACTGGGAGAGTCCACAATTTTTTCGACGGTTCCCAGCAGAGTGGCACTCGGTTTCTCGCTCATGGCCTGTCCTTTCGAAGTCCTAAGTCGGTAGGGCGGCGCTTAGAATCCGTTTCGGATTAAGCGTCGACTATGGCTCGCCCGGCTGCTCGTCCTTACAGTTTCAGCAATCTGTCAAAGAAGGAACGATATCGCTGTAGAGCAACCCGAAGGTCCTCGGTGGAAACGTGGTCGCCACTGTCCCATTGCTTCTCCAATCCCGATCGCTCGTTGGCAAAACCGTCCGCTAGTCGCTGCATCACCGCGGCTACCAGCTTGTCTGCGTCTTCGACCGTCCGGCGCGGCTCGTCAACGAAACCCGTCTGTACCTTGCTCCACTGCGCGCGGAAATCTCCCATCTCCGATTCAGTGAACAAGGGCATCGTCTCTGACACGTCAACCGCTCTAGCCGGAGTCTCCGGCTCCTGATCTTTCACCAATTTGGGTCCTTCGATCCGTTCTGGCGAAATGCTTACCAAATCGGCCGTGATCACGTCCCTATCCTTTGCCATCAATTCAGCCATTACGCCACCTCTTTCCTTTCCACAATGGTTGGTACCTGGACCAACTCCTCAAACAGAGAGCGGTAATGAATCATCGCCGTTCTCAGGTCTTCGGTAGTCGCTGCGTCTTTCCCAACCCGCAGCGCAATTTCATGCGCAGATCGGTAGTTCTCCACCACTCGGGGATGGTCGACAGAAATGTCTGCCGCGCGTTGATCGAAATCGGATACGGGATAGCCACGAGATTTCATCAGAGAGGACACCAGGTCATCGGCTTCGGCGACCGCTCCCTTTGGGGAATCGATAAAGCGAGACTGTACGGACTCCCACCGTTTCGAAAAACGTTCGTGCTCCACCGGATCAAGATCGCGAATATTGAGCTTTTCAACCCGCTTTTCGCGATCCGCTAATTTCGACTCTGCTTTTCGTTCTGAGCCGTGCGCCAACACTGCACGCTCGTACTCGGGCCCAAATTTGTGCCGCAGGTCCGCAGTCGTACTCCTGCGTTTTCGCACGTACAGCCAAGCCAGAACCGCGATCACCAGAATCACCACGGCGGCGAGCACAATAAACTTCGGATCTAGCAGATTTAGATTCATCCACAACCTTCCTTCCTATCAATAATGTCCACAAAACCAAGCTTACTTACCAAAGGCTCCTCTATCGTCAGAACCCTATGAATCTCCAGTATTGAACTTTGTGTTTTGTAAAGCTGGTCAGAATTGATCGGGTTGTAGATCCGTGCTGCTGAGGCATCTTCGTAGAGATTGTTCGAAGAGGGCAGAGGAACAATGAAAATGGCTCTTAATTCCCCACGGTTGGTGGACGCTCAAAGCAAATGTCCGAAGTTCTCTGAATTTGGTCTCAGTCAGAGATTTCCGCAGTCGTGGTTTACGCTGTTCCATTTTGGGGCAGAGCCAAAGTAGGTGCGTTTCATACGTTTCATACCACCCCGGTATTCTAAGTACGTTACCGCACAAAAGTGAGCAATATTGCTCAGTTTCCATTTTGGAACCGAGTGTAGTGTAAGGGTCATGTCCCGGAATCTCCACTCTGACATTGACCATTTCTTCGATACCCTGCCCGATGAGCCACCACGCCTTCACTGTTCTAAATGCGGCTCCAATTTGATGTATTTGAACGCGACGCTTTTCACGACGGGGCCAGGCGGGAAAATGTGGGACGTTCCCTTGCCGGTTTGTCCGAAGTGCGACCTAAAGGACGACACTGCAAAGTTCGTTCCACCGTGCGTGGTCTGCGGGAAGCCCGTCCAATTGGAATCCTCCAAGACAGACGAACACGGCCAAGTTGTTCACGAAGACTGCTATACGCAGCGTCTCTTGAGCGTGGCGCACGACACTCCAAGTCCTCAACATTCTGAGTAGACCGCGTCAACTGTTCTGGATTCCCCAGCCAAGTGTAGGAGTTCCTCGTCGGTCTTCGTCTGGTAAGCTACCGTGAGGTCGTGTATCGGCATTGCTCGGGAATACTACTTCAGCGGGATGGTCGAAACAAATAGACCGGATAGTTGACGCAAGCGCCGTCGCGTTCGTGTCCGCTATGACAATCCTGTTCTGGTGCTCCGGCTTCCGATGGGGTCTTCGATTCAGGCGGGCATCCGTTCCCGCGTGGTTAGCAAGAGCGCCCCACTTAAGAACATCGAAGCTGGATGTGGCAGCCCCTACAAGGCGGAAATTTCACCCGTTGAAGTCCAGCGCCTTTTCACGGCGCACTTTTCCGCCAGTCATCCAATCCATCTTGCCTCCATCCATCGTCGCGCTGCCAAGCAAGAATGGCGGCGGCATATAATTCCGACGACGCTGCCTACAACCCGACTGTTGTGGCGTACGGGATAAGACCAGTACTCAGCGGGGAAGCTAGTTCCGTCCGCGCGCCAAAGAACTTCGTCCATCCCGTGCGTCCCCTTCCCCTGCCGGAAGGCCTGGAAAATCTTGCATTCCTCCTTGGGATAAGCGCGCCCATCGGGCCGGGTGTGGTGCATCAGCGCATGCATGTTCTTTGCAAGTAGTTCCGAGTCGCGACTGTAGCCCAACAATCGGAGACACGCAGCATTGCAGAGTGTGCAAGCTCCATTAACATCAATGGAGTAGATCGCCTCCGCCGTGGAGTCGAGCAACAATTGCAACTGCTCTTTGGCCTGCAGTTCCAAATTCAACTTGTAAATCTGGCCCTTTACACGTTTCCTTTCGCTAATGTCGCGAATCGCGGCCGTAACCAGAACGCCCTCAGCAGTCTTTAAAGGACTAAGACTAATCTCGACGGGAAACTTTTGGCCATCCTTGCGAATAGCGTGGAGTTCCGGGCCCTGACCCAGCGGTCGTACACGGGGATCACTGAAATATGCTGCCCTTTGGTCTAGATGTCGATCTTGAAAGCGAGCAGGAATCAGTCGCTCGACCGAATAACCAATTAGGTCCTCGCGCTCGTATCCGAACAGTTTTCTGTCTGAGAATTGATGAGGACGATTTCCCCAGCTTCATTGACGATGACCATCGCGTCTGGCGTCGACTCAAGCAGCTCACGGAAAGGGAGGATTTTGCTCTGCACAGCAAGTTACGCGTGCCACGTCATGGGGCACACACTACTCCTCTCTATCGGGTGTCACCTCGTCTCAGCCGACTGCCTTGGACGTGGCGGCGATATTGCTTACATCCGAAGTGCGCACGAGGCCCCTGCCGTTGGTGAGATCTCTGTTCACAGGGGAATCTCTGTCCCCAAGCGTATTTCGCGCACCACGCAACTTTCGCGGCGTATTGTCACCGTGAAAGTAACTCTCTCCCGATGACACTGCACTTGCGTGCCTCAGGAACTTTGCAATGTCTAGGATGCACCACGTGAACAGGAACAGATACCAAGCGGCGGCAACGGTTGGGTAACAGAAAGAGCGATGCTTCTACCACCTTAGTTTACGGGCTCTTGCTGGGAGAAACTGGAGTCTTTGAATCATCTTGACCAGATCGGCCAGAGAGTTTGCCTGCATCTTCTGCATCGCGCGGCTGCGGTGAATCTTTACGGTGTTTTCTGCAGTGCCAATCTGCGCCGCGATCTGCTTATTGAGCATGCCTGAGACGACCATGGCGACGACTTCGCGCTCTCGAGGCGACAGCGATTCGAAGCGCTCCCGCAGCACCGCGATTTCAGCGTCTCCTTGGCGCCTGGCCCGATCCCTTTCCAGCGCGAGTTGAATCGCATCCAACAGATCCTGCTCGCGGAACGGTTTGGTGAGAAACTCTACGGCTCCCGCCTTCATAGCTCGCACAGTCATGGGAATGTCGCCGTGCGCAGTTATAAAGATGATCGGAATATGAATGTTAGCCTCGGCCAACTCGTGCTGGAAATCGAGCCCGCTGATCCCTGGCAACCTGATGTCGAGGACGAGACAACTGGGTGCATCCGGACGCTTGCTTAACAGGAACTCCTGTGCGGACCCGAATAGCTCGACTTGCAAACCTACCGATCCGATGAGGCGCTTGATCGAACGACGAACCGAGGGATCGTCATCGACCACGAAAACGATAGGTGCGCGCTCGTTCATGAAACACTGCTCCCATCGGTTGGCAGAGTGAATTGGAAGAGCGCACCAGAGGAACCGGGTACGGTCCACAAACGACCACCATGGGACTCGATGATGGAGCGGCTGATCGACAATCCCATTCCGATACCCTGCGGCTTGGTGGTGAAGAATGGTTCGAAGATACGGCCTACCTGCTCCGGATCGAGTTCTTTTCCAGAATCCTGAACTTGGATCAGTACAGCATCCGCGTTCTTTGCCGATTTGACGAGAAGCTCCCGTGGCCGGTCAGTGAGCGTACGCATTGCTTCAATGCCGTTGATGACTAGGTTGATCAAGACCTGCTGTAATTGCACACGGTCGCCTAGTACGCGTGGCAGATCGGCGGCAAGGTCGAGCCGTACGGAAACACGGCTTAGGGTCGCCTCATGGCGGACAAGAATGGTGACTTCCTGAATCACCTCATTGATGTCCAGTTCAACCCTATCAGGAGCGCCCTTTTGCAACAGCGCACGAATTCGCGAAATGACGGCGCTGGCTCGGGTTCCGTCATTCACAATCTCCGCAATTGCCTCGCGCAACTCCTCCAGATTCGGCGCTCCACTTGCGACTTGGCGCAGAGCAAAATTGCCGTTGTTGACGACTGCGGTTAGGGGTTGGTTGATTTCGTGGGCGATGGACGCGGTCAGTTCACCCATGGTTGCGATTCGCGCCACATGGGCTAATTCCAGTCTGGTTTCGGTCAGGGCCAGTTCCAAGCCTTGAGAGTCGAATCGCCGGTCCACGAGGGATGACAATACCGCCAAACCAAGGACTTGCAAGGTAGCGGCAGCGATTCCGAGCGTACCCAGGGACGAGATGCTCACCGCATGCGACTGGTCCAGAGCTGGGGCTGCGGGAATAAAGGTGGCCGCAGCCATTCCGGTGTAGTGCATGGCTGAGATGGCCACACCCATGACTAAGGCGCTTCCCAGCTTCCGCCAAGCACTGTTCTTGGGCTCATCCCGAAAGTAAAATTCCAGCCACAGCGCGGCAAAAGAAAATACGACTGCCAGTACCACGGAAAGGGCTACTAGGCGAAAGTCAAACCGACATTCCGCAGGCAAACGCATAGCAGCCATGGCGATGTAGTGAAGGGCTGCGATGCCGCAACCCATCATGGCGCTGCCGATCAAGGCATAAGTGAGTCCCATTCCTCTTCGACTCACCACCACCAACGCGAACGCAGAACAAAGCATGCCCACCAAGAGCGACAACAGGACAGTAGGCCAGTCGCATTCCACCAGAACTGGCAAGCGGAAGGCGAGCATTCCGATGTAGTGCATCGCCCAAATGCCGATGCCCATCGCGGTGCTTCCGCCGATCAGCCAGATCAAACGTGCTCGACCGCTCGTCGCTGTTACCCGTCCAGCAAGATCGAGAGCCGCGTACGATGTAGATATCGCAATCAAAACCGAGAGAGCGACCTGCAGAGGGTCGTATGAGCCAGTCAACGCCGCGTTTCCAGAGATCATCAATGAGGATCTCCTCTGCCGGCTTAGAACGCCCGACAGTCACCGTAAAATCAGCACGTCTTCAACACGACCAGCGTAATATCGTCAGCCAACATCTTTGTCCCTCGAAACTCGGTGATCGATCTGTAAATCGTCCCTACCAGTTCGTCAGCGACTTTGTTGCGAGTACATACTCGCAATCTTTGCCAGCCGCGCCGCCGAGTATTGTTCTCGTGCTTGATTCTCAGCTTCGACCGCCTCGTCAGTGTACAGAACCAGAACGTCTCCGTGACGCAGATCGATCTTGTCACTCTCGTAGTCCGAATTGGGAAGCACACCAACCGGACCTCCTTTGTCCAAGGGGATTGGGTCGCTACCCGCACGAAGCAGGAAGCATCGGTAGGTCCCGGCCGCTCGCCTGAGGCGCGCCTCCTTCTCGAACGGCTGCCCCGCCGCAAAGGCTGCCCGCCATTCTTCCTCTGCGCGATCTTCAGGATGAAATGCATTCCTCATCCAGCCCCAACCCAATCCTTCCTTCACGGACTGTTGAGCACGGTAGGGACAACCATTTCTGGTTGCTCCACGTACAGAACCGGACGGGCGCTGATTAGCGCATCCGGTCCTTATCTGCCGGACTGCGACCGCTACACCACTTGACCATTTTATCGGTACCATAACGAAGTCATGATCCTGAGCGAGTCGTTCGAGTAACAGGGGCACCTTGGCTGCATTTCCTTCCGGCCAATCCTCTTGCGGGAGCATATCATCGATCACATAGAATCCACCCACCCTCACTACCGCCAAGGCAGCTTCTAGCCCTTCGTACTTACCCTGCATCGCATCTGCAAATACAAGATCGTAGGAGCGCGGAGGCCGTGATTTGAGGAATCTGGCGCCATCTTCGAGTATCAGCGTCAACCGCGTATCCTTGTGAGAAATTCCTTCGCCACAGCTTGCACTGCCTCATCCGTGGCAACGGTCTTCAGATGCGAAGCCGCGTCCATGCCGGATAACAACCAAGCCGTCGCGATTCCGCAGAACCCCGAGATGAAACGCAGTTCCCTTTCGCACCTGAAAAATCTGCTTAGCCTGATTTTCAATGATGCGCTGCACCTGGGTTGTGCTGATGCGGCGCGGGGTAATCCCGCGCGCCTGGTCAAAATCCCGCGTGCGCCTGAGGGAGATGAAACCCACTCCTACAGTCTGCGCGATGTCGAAACGATGTTGGCGGTTTTGCCGGAACCGGCGGCGACCGCGTGCGCCGTGGCGGCCTTTGCTGGCCTGCGTAGGTCTGAATTGCGGGGTTTGCGCTGGGAAGACAACGACGGCGATTCGATCATGGTCAATCGTTCTGTCTGGGAAGGATTCACCAACGATCCCAAGACGCGCAAATCTAAAGCGCCTGTGCCAGTCATCCCCCGATTGCAAGCGATCCTTGCGGCGCACAAGCTGGCTTGCGGCAACCCAAAGAGCGGGCCAACGTTCGCCAATGCGGCAGGAAAGCCTGCGAACCTGAACAACGTTCTGAACCGGGAAATCTTGCCGGTGCTGAATCGTTGCGGCATCTGCCGGCAATCGAAGCGCGGCCATGACGCTGGCGCGCTCTCGCACGAATACGAGCGGGATGGTAGTCTACCTAAGTGGCATGGCTTCCACAGTTTTCGCCGTGGACTCGCTTCCACGCTGTACGCTCTCGGAGTCGATGATTTGATGATTCAGCAAATACTCAGGCACCAGGACGTGAGCGTCACGCGCAAGCACTACATCAAGACGGTGCAATCGCAAAGCGTGTCTGCAGTGGCCAATCTGGTAGCCGCATTGTGCGCTGATCGTGCGCTGGCCACAGTGCCGGCGAAAAGCACAATGCCCAATTAGTTGTTTGTCTTCAGTTGTTTAGATTCGCTGTGGGCGCGTAGCTCAGTTGGTAGAGCAATGCCCTTTTAATCCGTAGATATTTAGTGTTTTGATCAACTTACAGGGTTCGCCGGGTTGCCA
>Ga0209420_1000351_pt1 | contig 25631 bp, 23 predicted proteins | sample BlaSpr_A8_OM1_O1_FD_187972 | JGI IMG/M metagenome (GOLD analysis project Ga0209420, IMG submission 187972) | Forest soil microbial communities from Thunder Bay, Ontario, Canada - Black Spruce, Ontario site 2_A8_OM1_O1 (SPAdes) (version 2) | ecosystem: Environmental > Terrestrial > Soil > Boreal...
GGCGGGGACAGCGGTGGAGATTTCGGCGCGCTTTCCTTTTTCCACGGCGTCCAGGAGGTGAACGCACTGGATCTCGTTGGGGTGCTGGTCGCAGACTTCCAGTTCGGAGCGCGCGTCGGGTTCCAGACGCAGGAAAATTTTTACGGATTCTCCGATATGGTGGCCGACAGCGCCGATGGGTGTTACGTCCGCGCTCGGCGTTTGTAAAAGCCCAGAAATTGCCAACAGCAAGAGGGAAGCAGTCCGCGGGTGCATTTGGCTCAGCCTCCAGAGGAAGAGAGTAGCCTGTATTTGCTGAGGCGGAAATGGCTAGTTTTGGGTGTGGCGGAGTGATAACGAAAAATGCCGGCTGGATCGATTTCCTGCTGCGTCTAAACCCAAACAGCAGGTCCCTCCCTTCGCTGGGGATGACAGGTTAACACAACGGCCTGGGTACGATGATGAACCTAAGACAAACTCTACCGAAAAGGCGCAAGGAACAGCGCGGCTAGGAAACGAGGACGAAGAAGGGCTCTTTGCTTACTACTTTGTCCACTGCGAGGAGCAGGTTTTCGGCGGATTCACCCTTGGTGATGAAGCCGCGGGTGCCGGCTATTTTTGCGGCTTCGGTTAACGCATCCATCGTATGCATGGAAAACATCAGTATGGGCATGTTGGGAGAAACCTTGAGGATGCGCCGGGCAGCTTCGAGTCCGTCGAGCACCGGCATAGTGAAATCCATGATGATCAAGTCAGGGTTTAGTTCCTTGGCCTTGCGAATGGCCTCTTCGCCGTTGGCGCCTTCACCGACTACTTCAATGTCACCACGGGATTCGAGAATGCCGGCAACGCCTTTTCGGACGGCCTCGTGATCGTCAACTATCAGTACGCGGAGGTTGGGCATGAGCCTTAAAAGATTACCATAGCGCCTTCAGAGAGGGCAGTTCACAGGCGAAGGTTTGTTCGTAGAATCCAAATCAGCTTAGCGCATACGAGCGCGTCGGCACGACGTTTCGGACCGCTGCGCGCTGTATTCTATTGCGGCTTGGGCGTCGGCGTCGGCTGATTGTTTGCAGGCGGCGCAGGTTGCGCGTTCTGCTCGTCCGCGGGAGCGTTTGCGGCGGGCGCGGGGCGCAGAGTGAAAGTGACTCCGCGCAGCGCGTTTTCGTTTACGGTGCGCTGCAAATCGAGCTGATTCGCGTCGATGGAATTTTCGCCGCCGTAGGATGTGACGTAGTGAAGCTTGCCGCCGGCGAGCCAATAATCGCTGACCGCGTAACTGGAACCGTCGCGCAGTATCAGCACGACGTAGGGTTGCGGCCTTGCATTATTCTGCTGCGGATTATCGGCGGGTGCATCCTGCCAATCGCCGGCGTTGCCTTCTGGCGAACCCATATCTTCAGGTGATGAGGAGGGCGTGCCGGCATTGAAGTTCAGGTCCGACCCGCCGTAATCGGGAGCGCCGCTGTAATAGCCCAGGTCGCCACCCCCGTATCCAAATCCTGCACCGTAGCCAAATCCATAACCGAAGCCTGGAGGGCATCCCCACAACGGGTCGCATCCGAATCCATACCCAAATCCAAATCCAAATCCGTATCCGAACGGATAGAATCCCAATGGATAGTAGGGATAATTAAGAATCGGGTGGGGACGGAAGCGCCCTTCGGAGATACCAGATGCGCGCGGATCGTTTGCGAAGGTGTTGCGAACCGGCTTCGCGGTCGAGGATGCGGCGCTGCGATTGGCGGCTGCGTAATAGTTTGTAGTCGCGCGCGTGTTGGTTGCGGGAGGATCCTGCCAAACATTATTTCCTGCGGCGAACCGCGCGGTGCCGTCGCTGGTGCCTTTTGCGCCTATGTTCGTCCCGGACTTTGCCTCTGAGTTGCCGTTATTGCTGTGGAAAGGATTCCACCAGTGTCCGCCACCGTTTGGATTTGCAGGATTGCCACCAGCATTGGCAGAAATCGGATGAGACCCACCGCTGCTGGTGTGAGAGCTTCCCGTGCTCGCGTGGCTTCCACCACTGCTAGCGTGAGAGCCGCCTCCTCCACCACCGCCCCCGTGCGAACCGCCGCCTCCTCCACCACCGCCCCCGTGTTGGGCGAAAACAGGGGCTGGCGCTAAAGCTAAGAATGCTGCGAATGAGATTGCGAAGAAAGATTTCGACAACCAGGAACTAGATGCTGTGGGTTGCTGGGCAGGTTGAGTCATTTTGGGGGCCCTCCGCCGTGCTAAAAGCGTGACGGACCATCGGCCTAATTCTAACTGATTAGACGCGGAGGCGCATCAATTGGTTTCTTATAGGAACGCTCCAGGTTGCGTTGTTGACAAATGCCAGGTGATGCTCGGGAGCAGCGCGTGCTGCACCCCCAATGAAACAAGCAACGGCGAGGATTCGGGAACCAAGGGTTCCGTTAACGTGCCTGTCAAAGTGCTGAAGCCGACAGACTAGCACCGTGGCGTCAGCGAAATTATTTCGTCCACTTTACCTGAATTTTGACTTCTCTTCGAGAGCATCGTTACAAGCGGCTATTACCTTCTTTGCCTGCGGGTCTTTATCAAATTCCCGAATGAAGTCTTTGCAGGCTTTAGCGAGACCACCGCCAATTATATATTTAGGGTCTCCGAAGTAAGCCTTCTGTGTCGCATTGTCGATCACAAACACGTAATACTCGTGAGGAGTGGCGCTATCGGTAGCAGTAGAGTCAGTGACTCCGCCGATGGGGTCACGGTTGTACCCGTGATGATGATGAGTGGCGGGACCTGAGGAACCGTCGTCCAAAACAGCATCTTCGTGAACAATCCAAGTCTCAGTGTCATTGGAAGTGCTCTTTGTTTGCCAGAGGACTGTGTCTCCCAAAGCGATGGTGATGTAAGTTGGATCCGTTTGCCCGCCCGGGCACGGTATGAACGGCGTTCCGAGGTGAGATTCGCAAGCTAGTTTGTAATCGGATGGTTTGAGCTTAGTCGCGGCTTTCGTCAAATCAATCGTCACTACCCAAGTTGTCGACTGCGCGTGGGCTGCGGAGGCCAACGAGGCGATCAAAGTGGTAAGAGCGATCGCCAGGAATATCTGGCGTCGTGCAACGAAGATGGGAATTGAATTCTGCGGCATGTGGACCTCCTCAGGTTTCCTTCCGGTTGATCGGCGGTATTGAGTTTACGGCTTAGGATTCGAGGGCGCTTGGATAGAAATCAACAATCATGAGTTACTACGACGGCGATCGATAAGACTTTGCATCTTTTACCAGCCGGGAGAATTGTGGGTCAGAGTGTAAGCTTTTCAGGTCTGGGTTCGCAAGCAGTTGTTCGCGGGTGTAACCAAAGTTCGCGGTTTTCTGCAACCACCTGAAAGCCTCGTCGCGTTCGCCAGATTCAAGATATAGCAAGGAAGCGTTTAGGAAGACTTCCGGATCTTCTGTCGGAAGCGCGAGGGCTTTTGCCAGATACTTTTTCGCACTGACTGGATCGTTTGTTCGCGAGTAGTAATGCGCTATGTAACTCAGCATGTTTGGATCTTTGGGATTGATCTTCAATTGAGCTTCCGCGAGGCGTATAGCCTGCTGATAAGCTGCGGTAGCTTTGGCCGACTGACCGGGAATCATATGGTAAGCATCGCCTAAGTTACCCCAGCGATAAAGGTCGTTAGGCTCCAAATCGATTGCTTTCTGCGTATATTTCGCGTCTTCTTCGAAGTGTTCCGAGAAAAACGCGAGCACGCCGGCATTGGCATATAAATTCGAATCCTCGGGCGCAATCTGCAGAGCTTTATCGGTATATTCACGGGCCTTTTCAAACTGGCCTATATAGAAATATGCGGCGGAGACATTTGTATAGCCCCACCTGTTGTCCGGTGTCAATTCGATCACTTTTTGCCAAGCTTGCGCGGCATCAGCATAACGGCCGTGCTTGGCGAAAAAAGCCCCCAGCAAATTGTAGCAATTCCAGCATTGCGGGCTGATCGCGATAGCGTATCGGAATTGCTGTTCGGCGTCGGATGTGCGGCCGAGCGCATCGTAAGTATTGCCGAGGAACATATAGGCATCGGCATTTTGAGGGTCCGAGTCAACTACGTGTTGAAAGCCGGTGAGAGCGTCAGAGTAGTTACCGGTTCGCAAATTCATCGCGGCGATAGCCATTTGAACTTCCGGTAACTGGCTGTTTAAATCGCGAGCCGCGTTTACCGCGGCCTTGGATTTTTCAGCCCATTGTGGATCGTGGGTAGCGGCGTACTTAGCCCAGTAGGCTTGCGCCAGGCCGGCTTGGGCCTGCGCGTAAGAGCGATCCTGGGCGATCGCGCGCTGAAACTCGATGATGGCGTTGTCCACATTTACCGGCCGTTCGAAACGCTGTAAGTAGCCCACGCCTTGCAGGTAGAAATCGTAGGCAGTGAGATCGTTCGTGTCGTGGGCGGTGAGCGAGGAAGCATTGCTCTTGGACAATTCAAGCTCGAGCATGTGGGAAGCGGTCAACACAACGCGGTCTTGAAGGCCGAGAAGATCGTTGGACGGCTCGGTAATTGTTTCAGTGCGAAGCTGCTGGCCCGTCTTGGCATCAACGAGACTCAGGTTGATGCGTGCAGAATTCTGAAATTGTTGCCAACTCGCGGCGAGAACCAAATTCGCGCCGAAACGAGTCCGAGCGGTTTGAATATCCGCGACTCTATGAGATCGGACTTCGCGCGACGAGGCCACTTGCAAAGACGGCAAGCTCGCCATCTTCGCGGTGACCGTTTCGGTGAGCCCGTCGCAATAAATCTGTTCGAGCGGCTGGCCATCGACAGCAGTGAAGGGAAGTACGACGAGATTTTTCTGTTCAGGAATCTTCGGGCCAACCATTCTTTGCCATAACGAATAATCGAATTTGTAAATCCCGCCTGCGCTGATCGCCAATAAAACGAGAGCGGCTGCCGTAAGGCCAAGAATCTTTCTTGCGACGCCTGAAGAGACGCCTGTCTCTGATCGCTGCATGCGCGCGCTGCTGGGTGTTTTCGCGCTGGGAATTCGCTGGCCGGATGCCGTGCGACGCGCGCTCGATTCGGATGCGGCTAGAAGATCACTGGCGCTCAAGTCGCGCTTCAGGCGCTTGAGGTCGCTGGCCATTTCTGAGGCGTGCAAGTAACGCAAATCGCGGTCTTTCTCCAAAGCTTTGCGGATGATTTCTTCCAGAGCTGGAGGAAGCTCCGGATTCAGCAGTGTGGGAGCGACCGGGGTTTTGTGTAGGATGGCTTCGAAAAGATTGGCCCAGGTTTCTCCGCGAAAGGGACGCGCAGAGGTGGACATTTCGTAGAGAACCGCGCCGAAAGAAAATAAATCGGTGCGTCCGTCGAGTTCCTTACCACGGGCTTGTTCCGGCGACATATACGCCACCGTGCCGACAGCCGTGCCTGGGCTGGTGATGACCTGGTCGTCGAGAGTGCGCGCGTTGCCTTCGGTGGGGCCGAGAGCCGAATCGGGCGGACAGATTTTGGCCAAGCCAAAGTCGAGAATTTTTGCGAGATCGCGGTTCGTGACGAAAATATTGGCAGGCTTGATGTCGCGGTGGATGATTCCTTTGCTGTGGGCGGCGTCGAGCGCGTCGGCCATCTGTAGGGCGAGGTTCAGGACCTCTTCGAGCGGCATTTGTTTGGTGCTGATGCGATGCTTCAGCGTGGCGCCTTCCATCAACTCCATAGCGATGAAGGTGCGGCCGTCCTCTTCGGCGATTTCGTAAATCGTGCAGATATTGGGATGGTTCAGCGCGGAGGCGGCGCGGGCTTCGCGGCGGAAACGTTCAAGAGCCAGCGGATCATCGGTGAGATTTTCGGGTAGAAACTTCAGCGCTACGCGACGGCCGAGGGTGAAGTCCTCGGCTTCGTAAACCACGCCCATACCGCCGCCTCCCAGTTTTTGCACGATGCGATAGTGAGAGATCGTGACGCCAGGCGTGAGGGAGGATTGGGCCACTTTGCGTGGATCTTACGCCAGGGAGGGGAATCGGGCAATCGCGCAAGGCTTCCTTGAGACGCACACCACACGCGCTCACGGAATTACGTAACGGCGAAAAGTCGCGCGGCCGAAAAAGTACGGATCAAATAATTTTTTCCAGTTCTAATTGCTCCACTATCAGTTTGGATACTGCAGCGATGGCTTTTCGGGGAGAACGGGGATCGACCGTGTCGCTAGTCCCGGTCCAAATAAGCTCCCCCTCCGGATTGGCCGTTGCATAGAAGTTTGTTTCGACTTGCGCCGTTCTTTCCACTCGGAGGTAGTCGGGAGAATAGACCACCGGGTAGATCGTGCCGTAGTAGCCGTAGAACGTGTTGTAGTACGGGTAGGGAGTGTAAACCTGGCCCGGAATTTCCGTGACACTCGTTTTCACCTTGATCAACCGGGTAGCGACGATGGCGTCAATATTTTGGCCACGCACGACATCTCTCAATTGAGTCATGTCGAGTGGCGTCGAGTTAGGCCGGGGCATAAGCGAATAGCTGGGTATGGCCACAATTCCAGGCCTTGTGATCGCCGCTGAAAGTCGATCTTCAAATTCGGCACGGTTTTCTACTTTTCCGTTAATGCCCAGGACGAGAATGTTTTTGAAATGGGCGCCGGAATAGTTGGGGTTCATCCACGTGAATACGAACTTCGTGGATCCTGCGTCCAAAGAACTCAGCGCTGCCAGCACGGCAAGAAGAATCAGGACGGCCTTTCTCCTCAAGTTGCCCCCCTTCCTGCGCGTTTCGAATCACGGAATGTGCACAATATCACGAATGCCTGACCATTTCGCGGCAACCGCTTCTACACTCTGGGAGGCCCACTGGTTTTAAGTATCCCTGCGAACTCCAGATCTGGGGCTTCGCAAGCATTTCTAAATGTCGTGGAGTCGCGTATGCTTTGTCGCATGCAATCGCGCACAACAAAAGACAACACGAATGAGATGGGGACGCGAGTCCGCGCGGGGCGTTCGAAGATCGTCACGGTGTTTGCATTTTCTATTTGTCTTGTGTTCCTGCTGACTTATATTCGGACACGCTCGATTGGTGGAGTCGCGGCGCAGGGGGCAATCGTGACGGAACATGCGAGTGGGACGTTCGAAGTGAAGCTGGCGCCATCGGGAGAAGCCGATAAGGCGGAAGGCTCGACGCTGGGCTCGTACTCTCTCGAAAAACAATATCACGGCGACTTGGAAGCGAGCGCCAAGGGCGCGATGCTGACCGCGGGCACGGACGTGAAAGGCTCGGCGGGGTATGTGGCGATTGAGCGCGTGACGGGAACGTTGAAGGGGCACAAAGGAAGTTTCGTTTTGCAGCACAATGGGACTTTGACGCGCGGAACTCCTCAACAGAATATTATCGTGGTGCCGGATTCGGGCACGGGGGAACTCACCGGACTGACCGGCAAGCTCACGGTAATTATCGAAAGCGGGAAACATTCCTACGAATTCGACTACTCGCTGCCTCCTGCGCACTGAAATCTGCTGGATCGTCCGAACATGCTGGCTTCCTAAAACCTGATATACAATTTGTTCGGATGAACCTTGGGCGGTGGGATTTTATCGTTTGTCCGAATAACAAAACAGAAATGGCTAAATCATGAAAGCTAATGGCAAATCCAAGCCGGTACGGCGGTTTGTTGCGAAGATATATAAACTGTGGATGATGCGACATTTGGATGTGCCTGACGGCGTGGCGGGTTCGCTGGCGAATGAACTTGTGGTGGGTGGCAAGGAAAAGCGGCACAGGCGCGACGCTCGTTCGAAGGAGAAATCCGAAACGCGGCGGACGACATATATTCCAGTGCTCGCAACGGTGAACGGGCAAGAGGCGCGCGTGACTCTGGTGCCGGCAGGTGGTGGACGGTATCGTATGCAACTTAACGCCGCGCTGCGCAAGGCTGCGGGGGCCGATGCGGGAGATGAAGTCAGCGTGACGCTGCGGCTGGACCGCGAGTCGCGCGAGCCGACTGTGCCTGCGGATCTTCGTGCCGCGTTGAAGGAGAATCCTGAGGCACGAACAGTTTTCGAGAAGCTGACTACCGGGCACCGGCGTCATATCGTGGATTGGTTTGACGCGGCTCGCGGTGTGGACACGCGGATTCGGCGGCTGGGTTTCACTACAGACTTTTTGCTTAAACGCGCGCGGGGAGGTTCCATGTCGCGGCGGGAAGAAAGAGCAACGGGAGAGCTGAGTAGGCGCTAAGATGCCGGGCTGTCCTCCGCCCTGAGAGTGAAGATCCCGGCGCTACATTCAGAGTTATAGCAGCGAGATTTGCGGCCGAGGAAAGATGCGTGCGGAAGGGCACCTCGGCGAAATGTGCCTGATTACTACACGGGATTTCTTGAAATACGGAGGTTTTATGAGCGCTGAAGAAAATATTAGCGAAGTGGAGTTCGAAGGAGTGACGCCGATTTTGCGGGTGGAGAATTTGGCGGCAAGCGTTGCATACTACGCGAGCAAGCTTGGTTTCAAACACGATTGGGGAGGGCCGGGGCCGTTCGCGTCTATTTCGCGCGGGAAGTGCCACATTTTTCTGAGTGAAGGGGACCAGGGGCATACGGGTTCCTGGGTGTGGATTGGAGTGGAGAATGCGGAAGCGTTGTTCAAAGAATATCGCGCATCGGGGGCCAAGGTGCGTCACGCGCCAACGAACTATCCGTGGGCCTACGAAATGCAGATCGAGGATCTGGATGGAAATGTATTGAGGATGGGGTCTGAACCGAAGAGCGATCAACCCGCCGGCGAATGGCTCGACATGCATGGAAATTGTTGGGTATCCACGCCGAGTGGCGAATCGGTCCGCGTGGAGGACGGCGGCGCGAAGGACCACAGCAATCCGTAGGACAATTGTGGTATGAAGATTCTATTCATCGGCGGGACCGGGATTATCAGTACGGCTTGCACTGCGCTGGCCGCACAGCGGGGGATGGACGTGACTTTGCTGACGCGCGGGCAACGGATGCCACCGAAGCTCCCGCGCGGAGTGAAGACGTCGATTGCGGATGTGAACGATCCTGCGTTTGGGCAGACGCTCGAGCGTGAATCTTTTGATGCCGTCGTGGACTGGGTTGCGTTTACGCCTGCGGACATCGAGCGAGATCTGAAAGTTTTCCGCGGGCGCACCAAGCAGTTTGTTTTCATCAGCTCGACGAGCGCGTATCAGAAGCCTCCGACACACTATCGGATTACCGAGTCCACTCCGCTGGCCAACCCGTATTGGGAATACGCGCGAAATAAAATTGCGTGCGAAGAACGGCTGATGCGGGCGTATCGGGAGGAAGATTTTCCGGTGACGATCGTGCGGCCGTCGCTTACGTACGGCGAGACACTGATTCCGCTGGTTCTGAATAGCTGGCAGAAATCGTACACTGCGGTAGACAGAATGCTGCGCGGATACAAAATGGTGGTTCCAGGAGACGGAACCTCGCTTTGGGTGGTTACGCACAATACGGATTTTGCGAAAGGACTGGTCGGCTTGCTCGGTCATCCGAAAGCGCTGGGCCAGGCGTTCCACATTACGTCGGACGAAGTGCTCACCTGGAATCAGATATTTCGCACGGTGGGCGCGGCCGTGGGTGTTGAGCCTAACTTGGTGCATATCGCATCAGACTACATCGCGGCGCGAATTCCTGAAAAGAAGGGAACCTTGCTTGGAGATAAATCGGTGAGTGTGATCTTTGACAACTCCAAGATCAAACGTTTTGTGCCGGGTTATTCCGCTACCACTACGTTCGCTGAGGGGATTCGGCAATGTTTGGCGTGGTTTGACGCTGACCCCGCACGCAAGCAGATTGACCACCAAGTGAATACCTCCATGGATGATCTCATCTCGGGATATGAGGTGGGCCTTGGTGAAGCACTTAGCGGGTTTTCCTCTCGCACCTAGGGGATTGACTCTCTGCAACTGGTTCGCGCTGCGGCTCCTGGCGTAGAGTTAACGACCGGCGCCGCTTCGAGGCACGGATGCTTCCTAATTTTTTGGCGCGTCGAGATTCAGCCCGGGCTTTGGCTGGCCGCGATGGCATGCGGCGCAATTTACAAACGGTTTGCGGTCTTTCAGTCCTCTCAAGAGCAGTTTCCAAGGACGTGGAAGTCATCCTAACCCCCAAGGATTCTGCTAACAATACACGGAACCGTGCCTGCCGAAAATGTTGCTCGCCAGCGTTTACTGACGTGCGCGATAATCTTCAAGTATCGGAATCAAGGAATTGCGCGGGAGGTTGGCATGCGAAAAATCCGCTATCGGGTGGCGATGAGTTTGGACGGTTATATCGCGGGCCCGAAGGATGAATTCGATTGGATCGCAACGGACCCGGACGTCGATTTTGCCGCGGTTTTCAAGCAATTCGACACGCTGCTAATCGGGCGCCGCACGTTTGAGGTAATGGCGAAACACGGCAACACCGCGATCCCGGGTATGAAGACCATCGTTTTTTCGCGCACCCTGAAACAGAGCGAGTATCCCGACGTAACTATTGTGACAGAAGGCTGCGAGAAAACTGCGGCAACGCTTCGCGAAAAGCGGGGCAAAGACATTTGGCTGTTCGGCGGCGGCTCGCTGTTTCAGAGTTTTCTCGGCGCAGGGTTGGTGGATACAGTCGAGGTTGAGGTGATTCCGGTCCTGCTCGGCGAAGGAATTCCGCTGCTTCCTTCTCCGGCCAAGCAAGCCAAGCTGAAGCTGACCAGCCACAACGTATATAAAAGTGGAAGAGTCTCGCTGCAGTACGCGGTGAAGGAATCTACTTACAAGGTCCGCGCCGTATAAATCAGATAGGCGGCCAGGATTGCTCCGAACAGCGCGGCGATCACGGCCCACGCGGTGACGATTGCTCCCGCTGGTTTGAAATCACCCGTTTCCAGACGTCGCATCGTGGTTCTGTAGCGGAATCCTGCTGCAAGCGCCATCAGAATACCCATCACCATAAATCCCAGGCCGATCATCAGCGAAGTTCCGCTTTCGCGAGCAGCATTTCCAGAAATGCGCAGAAATTCGCGTAGCGTAATTCCGAATTTCGCTACCACAAAACCGAAAACGATGACGCTGATGGCGGTGCGTATCCAGGCCAGGAACGTGCGTTCGTTGGCGAGATGGTCGCTCGGTGTGGCCGGTTTAAAGGGAGGCGTGGGATTTGCTGCGGTCATTTTCGGCTCAATTGTCTGTTTGCTGCGCGCTGGCGTCTTGCGTCTCAACATGCTCGGGACGGAAACCGATGCCCACGATGTAAGCCGGGATTCGTCGCAGAACCGGGAAGTTGCGCAAGAGTTGTACGACGAAAGGAATTTCAATCTGCTCATTTGCAGATAGGACGCGACTGATTACTCGATTTTGAATGGCTACTTGTATGCGCTGCATCATGCGCGCGGGAAATTCGCGGCGGCGCTGAACGGCGGCAAGGTCGTCCTCGCTGACGGAACTGTAGGTTGGTTCTTGCGAAAACGTGCCCGTCGCTCGCGCAGATGCTGCAGCCCTAGAGGCTGTGCTCGCCGGTCGCGCGCTTCCGTCGCCCAATCCACCGCGCAAAAGTGATGGACCAAAAGGCGCAATCATGCCGACGGCTGGTGCGTCTGCCAGTGCAGGCGTTAGACCCATGGCAATGGCGGCTGGAAGCGCGCCTTCGGTGGGCGAAATTGCTTCGCTAATCGCTTCAATTACCGGAATCGTTCCCGGAGTAGCGCCGCGCTGGAATGCGGGCGCTAGAATGTTTGCGGCAGCCACTGCGTCTTGTATCGCTAGATTAATGCCCACGCCACCGATAGGAGACATGGCGTGCGCTGCGTCACCGATACAGAGCAAGCCCGGACGATGCCACTTTTTTAAGCGATCGATCACCACGGTGAGCAATTTAACATCGTCCCAGGTTTTTAATTCCTGCTCGCGGCCACGCAGAAATGGCTGGAGGCGAACGATGTCCTCGCGGAATGCGGGAAGACCTTTTTCGCGTATGGCGTGGAAGGCGCCTTTGGGGATGACGAAAGCACATTGCCAATATTCTCCGCGCTGAATCATTACGAGAATTCTGCCGGAATCGATGTGGCCGAATGTTTGCGGGGGATCGCCGGGTTTGCGGGATATGCGCATCCACAGCACGTCGATGGGCGAGCCGAAGGTCTCTACTTCCAGATCGGCTTTCTGGCGCACTACGGACTGACGGCCGTCGGCTCCAATCACGAGCTCGGCGCGAATTTCGACGGGGCCGAGCTGAGTTTTGGCGCGCACGCCGATGATGCGGTCGCCTTCGGTGATTACATCGGTCGCTTCCGCTTGCATGCGCAAATTAAATTCGGGATAGCGCTTGGCGTGATCAGACATAAAATTCAGAAAGTCCCACTGCGGCATCAGGGCGATGAATTTGCAGTGCCCGGGTACGTGCGTGAAATCGCCGACGATAAATCTCACGCCGCCAACTTCTGCAGCCAGCTCGCGAAGCTCGTCATGGGGAAGTTTCAGGAATTCATCGAGCAGGCCAAGCTCGTACATCAACTCCAGAGTAGAAGGATGAATCGTGTCGCCTCGAAAATCACGCAGGAAATCGGCGTGTTTTTCGAGGACCAAAGCTTCTACCCCGGCTCGCGCAAGCAAATAGGCGAGCACCATGCCGGCGGGTCCGCCGCCCACGATGCAGCAGCGCACGTCGATTTTTTGTACTGCGGCCTCTTCAGGCATGGCCAATCATGCTCGCTTCTTGCTACCCCAGGTGTATCAAGCCGCGAAAGCTCGATCTCGGCGATTGTACTTCAAATCGAGACTGGGAATTTGCTTAACCGTATGTTCTGGAGATTGCACGATACGATGGCAAGTTAGTTTTACTACCGCGCCAAGCGCTGTGAGCGGACTGGCGCCAGAAATCAAAGCTCGGCCGGCACTGCGGGTGACAACCTGGCGGCTACGGGTGTTGGTGCCAATTTTGTGCGCGCGAAAGTGGTATCGATCGAGGGTGGCTCGTAGGTCATTCGCAAGCCCGGGGTCTAAAAAAATGATTTCGTGAAGCGCAGACGAATGCTAACGTGGAGTGTATGCGGGATGGACGCGCGTCAAACGGCTTCCGCAATTCCATGATCGGAGTTTTCGCGTCCGGCACTACTGCGCGGGGCGCGAATGTGTTTGCTCCGGCGCTCATGCTTATCATCGCTATTGTGGCTCTCACGGCCACGTCTTCGTGGGCCCAATCGGACGACGACTCGAAACCGCCGGCGCCGACGCAATCCTCCAAGGCAGCTCCGCCACCGCCGCCGGATACGCAAGCGTCTCCGGAGCCGCCGGAATCTGTGATGCGCACTGTCACGGTGAGTTTTAATTATGATTTTTCAAAGTTTCCGCCATGCTCCGCGACGGTCACCAAGAAATGCATCGTGCAATTTAACGTTTACGAGGTGTCCGCAAATAAACCGATCTTTCTCTTCTCCATTCCCGTGCCGCCGAACGCCAAGGGGCCGGTGAACGAAATCACCGGATCGGCTCCCAAGAAACACGCTTTCTTTACCGGGCCGCATCGTTTCGGCGTATCGGCGAAAATGCCAGGAGCCCATGCCGAGTCTGATCCGTATCTGTGCATGACGTTCGCGCAAGTGCTGCCTGATAATCCAACTTCTACCGCTCCCAGCAATGCTCCAAGCAACTCATCGCCACAAAAGTAACGGAAGCTTCCGATTCCAGACTCCAACAATCGGATCGTCTCTTTCCATTCTTCTTACACACAGCTGAGCCGCATCGTAGTTCTTGGAACCATCCCAGAAAGCACCTTGTTTTCGTTTTGCCCCATGTAGGACATGTCCGCGCCCACGGAAAAACCGACGCCTGCGGGACTCAAGCCGTCTCGACGAAGGGAGTGTCCCGCCACCCAACACTCGCGGGAGCGTGGCGCGTAGCAGGCCTTGACGAATTGGAAGTGGCGGAAACATTTCCCTAGCAGAAGGAATTTCATGCGTCACGCACGAAGTACCGTCTGGGGCGACGCAGAGGGGTCGGGAAACGCCAAAACGCTGCTGATGGAGGTGATCCTTCAGACGCACGAAGTTCCTGGCGCAAATACGCCGCTGCTACGGCGAACGCCTACGGAATCTCGGCATTACGGCTGGTTGTAGGTACAGACTACAAGGTGCGTTCGATGGCGCTGCTAGAGACGCGAGAGCCGTAGGCGCTTTTGATTTGCGGAGGCGGAGCGACTAGGCGAACCACGTGCAGCAAGCGCTCGGGTTTGAATGGCTTGGCCATGCAGACGACGGCGCCGAGTTGATGGCTGGCGGCGTAGTCGGCGGGTTGCGCTGCGCGTGTGAGCAAAATTACGGGGACGCGGGCCAGGCGGTCGTTGCGTTTGATAATTAAACAGAGATCGTGGCCGCTCATGTCGCCGCCTTCCACCTCCGCGATAAAGCAGACCGGCACGGTGGTGCGCAGAACCTCCAGTGCTTCTTGCGCGGTGGGCGTGACGATTACGGTGTAGCCGTCTTGTCCGAGGATGCTACGCATGACATCGGCGGTGCGCTGATCGGATTCGACCGCTAGCACGACGGATGGTTGTTTCTTCTGTTCCGCGTTGCCTCTGGCACCTGGGTCGCCCGCGGCAAAAGGATCCCCCTTGGTGGCGGGCTGATTTGCATTTTTATCGGCGGGTTTCGATGCGGAGAACTGTACGGCAACCCCGTATTGCCCGGAGCCGTGTTCCGCTACGCGGACCACTTCTGCGCGTTGCGCTGTGTTGAACGCTGCGGCCGCTGCCGCGTAGGGGAACGTGACGTCGAGTATCTGGCCTTTCCAATAGCCTCCGCGCGCTGCAGTGAAAAGTAGGCCATCGCGTGACACGTCAATGCTCTTGCAAACTTCTTCAAAGGGCTCCGGAGAATCCACGGCGCGCACGTGAACCTGCGCGGAAATTTTAGCGCGTTTGCGGCGGCGACGTTCGATCTGCGCGGCATTTTCTGCGGCAGCTTTTGCTTTGGCTTCTGCGGAAGTGACAGGAGTCGTGCTCATTTCTTCACCTTGAATTCACCGGGATGCCGGCCTAGCTCGACCATCAGCGGACCTTTCATGGCGGCTTAATTACCCGCTGGTATATAGAGATGTACAGGGATGCAAGCGCGCGGGGAATAGTACCTTCGGCTCAATGTGAGACACTGCGCACGAGAAGAGCAGGCGAAGATGTGTAAGTCACGCGAGGAGTGAGTATTAGAACGCCCGAAGCGAAAATTCGCCGGGTTGCCTTCTTGGAATCCTCGCCGAAATTTCTTATGCAGGTAACGAACCCGTCGAACGGACAGCTTGGAGTTCAGCGGCGGTAGCGGTTTGCGCAGTTCGTAACGCCACGCTTTAGCCTGGCATCGTTCAAACCACTCGTGTAGCACGCCTAACGGCGCGACTTAGAAACACAAACAGAAAATTAAGTGACGCAAGATGCCGCCCAGAAGGGTGGCGCTACGAAAGCAGAACCGATGGCCTAAAAAGCGTCGAAGTTGTTGTTGTTCTCGCCCTGTGAGCGTTGCGCGAGTTTCCGCTGCGAGATGTTTACCACCCAGGATGCAATGTTCGACTGCGTCACTGGCGGCGGCAGGCGTTTCAGCATCGATTTCCAACTGTAAAATTTCAGATACATATCCTGAACGTTTTTCTCGATTTCTTCCGCTGTGAAATTCTTCGGCTTGATATGGCAGAACTCTCCGGGGAAGCGGCCAATATCTTCGAGGCGAAGGATGCGATCATCCGCCTTCATTTTCTCGAAGAACATGGTGCCTTTCTCCGGGCAAAGAATATTGAAGTAGGCCACCGGAACCTTTTCCTTATGCAGAAATTCCAGTGTGTTTTCAAAGACACCCTGTTGCTCGGTATCCCATCCGAAAATGAAATTTAGTGAGTAGCTGATTCCGCGCTTGCGCAAATTCGCCAGCATTTCGCTGTAGCGATCCACCTTGTTGAAATTCTTGTTCATGCCCTTGAGCGTGTCGCGGTTGATGCTCTCGATGCCCATGTTCACGTGGAGTAGCCCGCTGCGCTGAGCCAGGTCCATGTATTCGTCGTCGTAGCAAAGGAAGGACGTCCAAAGCGCGGACCAGCGAAGCTTTAGCGGAATCATCGCTTCCATTAAGGCCATGGCAGAAGCGCGCTTACCGCCGAAATCGCTATCGCCGAAGAAAACGTTTTTCGATCCGGTGTGCTTAATGTCTGCAATCACATCTTCCACAGGACGCACACGGAAACCGCCGCCCAGATACAAACGCTCGGAGCAGAATTCGCATTGCATGGGGCAGCCACGTGAGGACATCAGGGAAAAAGTCTTGAATGGGCCGTACTTGCGAAGGTCCAGCATATCCCAGCGAGGCAACGGCAGTTTAGCGATGCTCTTCATTTGCGGGGCTTGATAGACTTTTTGCAAATTGCCGCCTGCCGCGTCCTCCAACATTTTCGCCCAGATAGGCTCGCCTTCGCCGATACCTATAGCATCGCAGTGCTTAGAAGCTTCCTCGGGGTGAAACCAGACGTGCGGGCCGCCCATAATTACCGGAATGCCCTGGTCGCGAAACTTGCGGGCTACGTCGTAGCCGCGGATCGAGTGAACGGTCCAAGACGTGATAGCCACCAGATCGGGCTTCGCGTCGAAGTCGATGTCTTGAAGCTGCTCGTCAACCAACGTAACGTCCCAATCCTTGGGAGTTAGCGCGGCTAGATAAGGAAGGGTGAGCGGCACGAGCGCGCGCATGCGCGATTTGAATACGGTTCGGTCGTTTTTCGAAACATAGTGCGACGGCTGAATGATAAGAATCTTATTCATGGCTCTCCGTACCCGAAAGTTGACATCTCTCCGTTTTGATGCGCGGAACTCGAAGTTCGCGGCAAAAAAGTTCGTAGATTACTGATCTGCTGGGCAATCCACCCCACCGTACCAGAATAAATTGCAGCATCCCCAACGTCGAAAATTTTAGCTGTGCCTTCTCACGGATGTCAAGCGCGAGAATCCTATTGATAACATTGGAGAAACCTCTTTGGCAGCAAGCCCCGCCGGCACCGGTGAACGCCAAAGTGGCGCTACAGAGCATCCGCTAGATTCGAGTAGGAAAACGGCACCGACGACAGCTACCCGCTCAGCAGGAATGCCTCAGACGACGAAATTTTTGGGCTGACCACGAATATACGGCGAAAAGATCTGGGAGTCGGGTGGAGGGGAGCCGATGTAGCTGTCGGACGTCGACATCTAAAATTTGTAACAAGAGATACAGCGTTGCTCTTTGATTGTTGCCGTTCTACAGCGTCGGGCGGTTGGTGGAGACTTTGTAGGTGTAAATTGCTTGGGCTACGGAATTGACGAACGTCTCGACCGGGGCCGCCGTTTGGTTGGCCGGAATTTTCATCAGGCCTGCAGTGATAAAACCTTCGACTGCGTTCGTGAGGCTTGCATTCACTTGCGGCCAGTTCACGCTGCCGTTTGACGTGCCGGTGACTAGGTAAGAGTCGATGATACGCAGGCCGACACCGGGCGTCATCATCTGCATCATGCCGTCGGTGTGATTCATGGCCGAGACGAGGTCGAGGGCAAACCATTCTAAATCTTGCGCCGTGACGCTCGACGGCGTGGGAGCGAAGCCTCCGGCAATTACCGCGTCCACAATTTGCGATACGGCCAGCTCCTGCGCGGACCCGTTCACCGAGCCGTCCAAATTCCGAGGAGGCATGGCATCGGCGACGGCGCTGGAAATTCCGATGAGGACTAGATACGTGTGATTTGTCCGTAGAATTTCCGCGACCGCTACGCCGTAAGCCTGGAATTGAGCCAGAGTCATGCCGTAGCGCGGCTCAGTGAGTTTTGTAGTTACCGCATTGGCAACGAAGCAGCGGATAGCCGCCCCTGGTGACGCCGTGCAATTTTGCGCGTACATCGCAGGAGCCGCACAGACCACAGCTCCCAAAAACATTCCCAGCAAGGCAAGCTTTTGAACTCGCATGATGAACACTCCTCCCCCCTGAAATTCCTGTTGCGATACTTGCGGAAGGGGGGCTGGGACGAGCGCCTGGCTCGCCTACTTCCTGACACCGGCATCTTCTCCTGCGGACCCAAGGCGTTCAACTGGCCGAGAGGACAGAGTCGAAGCCGGACTGTCGGCCAGTAGTTCTGCGCTCACGCGCAAGACGCAGCGAAGCTTTTTTGCCCGCGCAAGTCCTCTCCGAACGTCCGAGGGGGACACCCCGCATCCATTCCTATCCGCGCTGAACATTCGCCGGCCTTCCTCTCTAACGTCACGACCATGGATCTTTGCACGCGTGGTGTTAATCAACTTTAAATTTCCATTCCAAGAGAGAATTTAATCACCTAGCGCAAATGCAAAATGCGCAATCGGTTGGGCTGCAACTGGAGAAAGTCAGGGATACAGTTCCGCTGCTTTACGAGCGCGACGACATCCTGCTGGCCATGATCCAGCAGCGCAGCAACGCGGAACGCGTGAGCCCGCGTAACATGCGCTTGCCGCAGCAGATCCGTCCAGGTGGCAAAGCTGGTTTGGCGAACATGGACGGCGGAGATTGGGGCCGCAGTTCGGGCTCCGTGCACGAAGTGGCGCGCCGGGATTTTTTCGGAACGCAGAGGAAATCACCAAACTTGTGGGATACGCGTCAAACGCGACGCAAAAGGCAATCGAGAACACCGCTGAGCGCGAAGTTAGGAACCTGATTTGGCAGTCGTAGCCCCGGGCCCCAGCCCCGTATCTTGGCTTTCGCTTTGAATTTCGCGAACCAAAAATCGAAGCGAAGCTCGTACGACTAACAATTCATAGAAGTGCAACCGAAGCGTAACATTGCATTAAATTGATCTGGTAGGATGGCGGCACAGAGGAAACTACGACGCTATGTTGCCGCCAAAATTGATCCTTGCTCCCATTGATTTCAGTAGCTCTTCACGTGCTGCACTGGATGTGGCCGCGAATATGGCCTCGCGTCTCGGCGCGGAGGTTTTGCTGGTACATGTGATGCCGGCTATTCCCGATCTGCCCAGCAACGTATCCATCTTCAAGGAAGGCCAATACGACCGAAGCCTGAACGAAAAGGCCGAACAGCAGCTTAACCAACTCGCCGCCACGCTTGCACAAACGAATATTAAGGTCCGGACGCAGTTGGGCAACGCGGATGACGTTGGCATGGAACTGATACGAATTGCCGAGCAGGAAAACGTGGACATGATCATTATTGCCACGCATGGCATGACCGGCTGGCGAAATATCGCGTTTGGCTCCGTAGCCGAAAAAGTGGTGAAAGAAGCTGAGTGCCCGGTGCTGGTTCTGCGCGCGAAAACAGCAACGCATGCCAGCGCTACCCGTCAAGCGGGTTCGTCCTCGAGCGCCAGCTAATTTGTGGGTCGTCCTGAAATCCTGAAGCTTTCCTGTAAGAACCTCCTGCGCCTGATTTAGAATGAACGCCCTTGGCTACTGCGGCGCAACTCGACCGAATACGAATCGTTCTGGTGTCCGTGCGCAATCCTCTGAATATTGGTGCTGCTGCACGCGCGATGAGCAACTTTGGATTTCATCACTTGCGCGTTGTAAATCCTTACGAAAAGGCGTTTCGCGAAGCGCGGTCCGCGGTGGGCGCGTCATCTGTCATGCGAAAGGCCGAGCAATTTGACAGCGTCGGAGATGCCGTGGCGGATTGCACGCTGGTGGTAGGGACCACGGCGGTGCGCCACCGGCAACTGCACCATCCGCTGCGACGTCTTGAAGATGGCGCGAACCTGATACGCAAGCGAATCCGAGTGGCGAATCGCGTGGCGCTATTGTTCGGCTCAGAGAAATTTGGCCTGTCGAATAAAGACTTAAGCCATTGTCACTGGCTGATGCGCATTCCCACGTCTGATGAAAATATTTCGATGAACCTGGGGCAGGCTGTCGCCGTCTGCCTATACGAAATTATTCGCGATGCAAAGACTGGGCGGCTGCCGGAGAAACTTCCGCCCGCTGCTGCAGGCGACGTGGAGCGGTTCACGACCAGGCTGCTTGACGTTCTGCATGCTACCGGCTTTTTGGAATTGCGGCGTGTGGCCGACGCAGAAGAAAGAATACGCCGGCTGGTGCGCCGGCTTAATTTGCCCGCTCGCGATGCCGTGATCTGGCTCGGGATTATGCAACAAACGCTTTGGAGAATTCGTTCGGGCCAAGAGTCAAAAGCCGCGGACAAAAACAGCTGAGAAGCTGCTACTAGGACTTCAACGATACCTGCACGATCATCGTCACTGCAGCAGACTTTCCGTCTGGGCCCGTTGAAGATTTGAATCGCCAGGTTTTAACGGTAGCGGTCGCGTCCTCTGTCATTCCATTCAGCAGCGCCTTCATGACTCTGATGTGGCGCGTGCGCCCTCTTGGTCTACGGTGATTTCTAACACAACCAGATTTTGATACAGACCGGGAATCGCCCGACCATGGTACTGAAGTTGAGGATGACTGAGGCAAACGGGCGAAGAATAGCCGGTCTCGCCGCCGCGCGGCCAAGTCGCAAACTCGCGGCCGCGGCTTACGCCAATCAGGGCTTTCCGATTGTCAGTTAGCGCTATCGACGCCTCTAAGTGCGATATTTCATGCGCACCGCGAAGGTGAAAGGCCGCGCCGGTCCGTATTCGTACTGAACTGTAAACCACGTATTGTCAGGTAGCTAAACCCTTTGATGGGTCTCTATTTGCCTGCGCTGAAACCCTGGCGTTTTAGTTTTTTACCGCGATGCCTTGGATTTCGAATCGCGCACCGAAAAGTAGCGGGCCTGAGCCGATGAACGCGCGCGCCGGCAACGGCTGGGCGAAATAAGCGCGGTAGATTTCATTAAACTGAGCGAACAATGACACGTCCGGGCAGAAAATCTGCACGGATACTAGATCCTGCATAGTCATTTCCACTTTGGCCAGGGTGTCGCGCAGACTGTCCATCATCAAACGAATTTCAAGCTCGACGCTATCTGGAATTTTCTTTGTGGCTGGGTCCAGGCCGATGTGCCCGCTAAGATAAAATGTCTCATCTACCAGCACGCCACTGCTGAAGGGCAATGAACCGAAGCCGCCTGCTGCTGGAATATGCGACCGCTTCTGAGTTGACGCCATTTTTCCCCCTCGCAGATTCTGAATACAACTGCTCGTCGATAATATCTCGCTTAGCTGCGAGTTGCCGTTAATCCACAACCATGGTGACGGAGAAGCCGCGCGTGGCGCCTTGGGCTGTACCTTGAACCGTGAAATTGTAGGTGCCCTTGGGAGTGATCACGATTCCAGTGGTACTGGTGTGATGACAGCCGGCCAATGCCACAGCAAAAATCGCACAGACGGCGAAAACTGAAACCATTCGCTTGGCGCCGGCGCCGAAAACGCAAAACACAAACATCACACAAATAATTGCGCCCAACATCCCGAACGCACTGAGAAGAGAAGCGCTAGGGAAGTCTGCAGGGTTTCGAAGTATCGCGCCGGGCCAATTCATGTCTTCGCCGCGGCCGAAAATGCCAGAACCAGGAATCATCGTGGTGGTGGTTGTGGTTGTTACCGTGGCGGTGCTCGTCGTTTGAAACGTAACGTTGAACGGCACGGGCATGCCCGCCGTAACGTTTACCATAAGCATGGGAACTAGCGGCGTGGTGACTGAAGTGCCGGCAGAAATTCCACAGGTGGTAGCCGCCGGCAAAGCGGACCCCGATGGACAGAGCAACGTCACCGAGCCGCTGAACGTATCGTCGGGAACAATTTGCAATAGATAAGTGGCGGCAAATCCTTGCGCAATGGTGATTTGTTGCATAGCGCCGCTCGCCAGTGTGATTTCATAATCGTCGGCGGTTCCGCTCACAGCTGCCGTCAAAGTATTTTGCGCGCCAGCGCTGGTGTAGGTCACGGCCAAGGATGCAGAGCGCGGTCCCGTCGCTTGCGGCGTGAATGCGACATTCAGAGTGCAGCTCGTGTTTGCGAGTAAGGTGCCCGTGCAGGAAGTATTCAGCACAGTGAAGTCACCCGGATCCGTACCCTGGAATCCGGAAGTGATTTGCGTGATCGTTCCGGTGGAATTATTTGTGAGGGTAAAACCTTGCGTAGGAGATGTTCCGGCCACCGGTTCCGGGCCATATGGCGTCTGATTCGTCGGCGGACTTAATGTGACACCGTTGGCCGGCACACCTGCACCGCGAAGCGCGAGCAGCCGGCGCGTGCCTTGGTCCGCGATGAAAAGATTTCCATTTGAATCGAAGGCGATTTGGCCGGGTGAGCTTAGTCCGTGCGCGGCAGCCTTAACGTTTGCCGTGGCCGCGTCGAGGCGCAATACTTGATCCTGCGCTGCACCAGCACCCGAAAAAGAAACAAATAGATTGCCTGCGCCGTCAACGGCAATGCTAGCAGGAATAATCTTTGTGGCGTTGGCGCGTTGCTGGCTGTCGACGGCTAAGTTTGCCAGAGAAACTCCAGCGGACGTAAGCGAACGCGTCTGTGTATTGATTGAAACGACGGTTCCAGTATCAGCCGAAGCGGCAAAAACCTTACTGCCGTCCAAGGTGACGGCGACGCTGGTTGGTGAAATCACGTGCCCAAGAATTTCCAGCACGCCTGGCGAAGCGGATGTAGCCGAGTGCAGCATCAGCACGGCATTTGCGCCGCGATCCGCGATATATAAATTTCCGGAGCGATCCAGGGCCAAGCCGAGCGGCTCAACGAGTTCAAAATTCTGCCGCGGACCGTAACGTCCCACGACGCTGCGAACGATTCCGGGTTCGCTGCTTGCGGCACCGGCGATGCTGCGAATCGTGCCATTTAAAGTATCGGCTATAAAGATTGTCCCGTCGGGCGCGACTGCTACTCCGCTGCGCATGGCGAGCGAATCGAGCTTCAAATCAAATTCCGCGCCGGACGCTGCGCCGCCATCGCCCAGGGAGCCAGGTGAAGCCTGTCCGGCAAACAGCGCGAGCTTACTGCCAGTGGCGAGCGCATTTGTTGATGCTGGCGGATTTAGCACAGTCGCTAACGTGAAAATCCTGTCCCCTTTGTCGGCATTTGCGAGATAAAGCAATGCGGATTGTGGCGCGGAAGAATTTTCTGCGTTGGCTGCGTTCGCAGCGCTTTGCGGTTGCGACTCAACGGCGAGCGAGCGCGGCGAAATATTCGTCGCAACGATCACCGGGGCATTCGCGTTAGCCGGCGCAGGCGTCGCCGCTTCGGATGCCGCACCACTCTTAGCTGCGTTAGCGTCTTCCTTTGTCGAAGGATACTGCGAACTAGAAGCGGTAGTGCTGTTTCCTAGGTGATGAGCAGGGCCGGCCGCGGACAATTTCAGCGCGACTGCAAATCCAAGCAAGGTCAACACAGTTACCGCACAAGCGAGTCGCAATCGTCGCACCAAGCTCTCCTTATATTCGACGCTTAGGATTCAACTGCAGGCCGTCGGGTTGTGCGCCGCCGCACGCTATGTGCAGTCTGCATCCAGCTGAAATAGGGCGGCTTCGTTGCGCGCACACTTGCTGCCTCAAATCATAACATTTAATTACATCACGCATCGGCATTCAGAAAAGAACAAATTCACATCGAGAGGAACAGTGGCCCTTACATTTTCGCTTGTGGACAGTTGCGAAGACGGCAAGCGGGTACACGTCAGCGACACACTTGTAGCGTCGGGAAATTATACGCCCGCGGGTGACACGCTGGACCTGTTAGAGGTACCGGTGATCGCGTCCAACCAGACACCGGTGCAGGGAACTGCCTGGATGGACGGTCCTGCCGATACGATTACGTTTTTTTATCCATGGGAACCAGTATGCTATTCACGCCTATCACGGCGCTACTCAGTTTCGGCTGCGGCCCCAGGTGTCAGCAAGGAACGCCCGAAACCCGGAAATAGTTCAAGACGCCGTAAAACGCCAAAAGTTCAGAGCGGGTTTCTCGGATTGGGAATACCGCCGTTCCAAGCATGAGAGCAAATAGAAAACGGGGCGCTTCGTTGCGGGAGAACGCGGCTCTAGCTGCCTGGGTGAGCTTCCATCCAGTTGCCGAGGAGTTTTGCGGCGTGTTCGCAGAGTTTGCGGTCCCCATCGGCGGCGAAGGCGGCGGGGAAGTGGCTGTCGATGTCTAACTCACCGACAACTTTTCCTGCCACGAAAACTGGCACGACGATTTCGGATTTAGTCTCGAGCGAGCAGGCTAGGTAGCGCGAGTCTGCGTTGACGTCATCAATCACAACGGTTTTGCCACTGGATGCTGCTGCGCCGCAAATGCCCTGGTTCAGTTGAATGCGCGTGTGCGGCGTCATCGAACCTTTGAATGGGCCGAGAATCAGGACGTCTTCTCCCGAAGCTTCTCTCTGAATCATATAAAAGCCGACCCAGTTGTACTTCAGCAGACTTTTGTGGAGCAGCGCGACAATCTTGTTCATCAATTCCAAAGAAGAAGTTGCCGTGACGGCGAGAGCATCCAAGTCAGGTATCAAATCTTTCGGTTCCGGATTTGTGCGAAACATACTGGAATTAAATCACATCGGAACTGGATTCGTCGCAGGCTGCGAAAGGATTTGGTTCCATCTTCGCAACTTCACGAGTGAAACGCGTATTTAGTGATGATTCGCGAGGCGCAGCATACCCGCCTGAACGGGAGAGCTGCGCCCCTGCGGAAACAGCTTACTCAGGCTTGTGGCCCCAGAAGTCCGGGTCAGCTTTAGCAAGATCTTCACCCATGTAGCTCATCTTCGGACTGATCATGAAGAGGTTCCTTTCGCTCGAAGCAATGGCTGAGGCGGTGAGCTCGTTCAACTTTTTCAGACCGTCCGGCCCCATCGCGTCAACGAATTGTTTGCCGTTTGCAAAATCGCGGTCAATTTCGGAGGCGGATTTTCGAGGCGTGATGACGAGGAAGGCCGGAGCTTCTCGTCCAAAGACGTTTTGATACATAGCCCAGTGTGCATCCGGCATTTTGGCGTAGGCGTCTTTTACGATTTTGACGGCCTCGTTCCATTCCTCTTCGTGCCCAGGCTTAATTTGAAAAACTTCAAAATCCATATAACGAATGCCAACCAAGTTTCCGGTCTGGTTCAAGCTTTGATCTTCGCGGTAAACCCAAGCGCTCAGATCCATGGCGTCCAGCAATTCGCCGTCGGCCATTGAAGCGCGATCCAGTTCCGCGGATAACGTGGCGTTCTTCATGTCGGCCAGGTTCTGTTTCTCCCAGTCTTCGAAGGACTCATAACCGGTAAGAAACAGTGCCCGGGGTTTGCCACTCATTGAATTGAGCGCCAGATAGTGCTGGTTCGATTTCCCGGCAGTCATGGCCTTCACAAATGCGCTTTCGGTACGTTCGTGCACTACACCAGATTTTCCTGGCTTCACAAATTCGCGAGTGATCGTGAGTACCGGCGGCGGAACACGCATCACCCCCGGTTTATCCTGCGCTACGGCGATGCCTGCGGCTGCGAGTACAAAAGACGCCCCCAACAAAAAACTGCACAGTTTTTTCATGGATGCCGACCTCCTCGGCAGTAGCTTGATCGAAATTCCTGGTTGATTGGGCCGACGTACTAATTACATCGGGCAAGAAAGCCTGAATCTCGTCCTGGTGTTGCGCGGAGAGTAACGAAGCGGCTCAACGAAGTCAACGGGGCCTGACAAAATTGTCAGTAGCACATGATATGTCCGGTTGAGATAGCAAGTGATATGTCCGCTTTTCGGGCGGTGGTAGGGGACCATGCAAGGCATGAACTCCTACACACA
>Ga0209420_1000352_pt1 | contig 25543 bp, 19 predicted proteins | sample BlaSpr_A8_OM1_O1_FD_187972 | JGI IMG/M metagenome (GOLD analysis project Ga0209420, IMG submission 187972) | Forest soil microbial communities from Thunder Bay, Ontario, Canada - Black Spruce, Ontario site 2_A8_OM1_O1 (SPAdes) (version 2) | ecosystem: Environmental > Terrestrial > Soil > Boreal...
CGCAGCCCGGCTCGACGCTCACCTGGGCCAGGCCCGCCAGCGCCGCGGTCAGCGCCCCCGCCGGGGTGGACAGGCTGACCTGGGGCACGGTCGCGCTGCCGCCGCCCTGGGTGACAGGGCGGACCGCGTTGGGCCCGATCACCGCCAGGCTCCGGATCGTGCCCGCGTCCAGGGGGAGCGCGCCGCGGTCGTTGCGCAGCAGCGTGAACGCCGCCGCGGCGCAGCGGCGCAGCAGCGACGGGTCGGCCAGGACTGGCGTGCCCGCCGGCCCGTGGCCGTTCCCGGAATTCCCGGCCGCGCCGTCAGGCGAGGTGCCGTTGCGACCGAACGCGCCCACCCGCCGGGCCAGCCGCAAGATGCGCAGGACCTTGGCGTCGACCTGGTCCTCGCTGACCCGGCCGTCGCGGACCGCCGCGGCGAGCTGGCCGCCCCATGGCCCTTCCGGGCCCGGCATGGCCAGGTCAAGCCCGGCCAGCGCGGTCGCCACCGTGGTGCGAGCGGCGTGCCAGTCGGACAGGGCGACTCCCTGGAAGCCCCATTCGTCCTTGAGGATGCCGGACAGCAGCCCGGCGTGCTCGGTCATCGTGGTGCCGTTGACCATGTTGTAGCCGGTCATCACCAGGTCCAGGTCGGCCTCGCGGACGCAGGCCTCGAACGGGACCAGGTACAGCTCACGCAGCACGTGCTCGGCGATGCGCGCGTCGTAGGTCCAGCGCTGCGTCTCGGAGTCGTTGCCCACGTAGTGCTTGGCCGCGGCGGCCACGCCGGCCTGCCGCAGGCCGTGGACGTAGGCCACCGCCAGCCGGGCGATGAGCACCGGGTCCTCGCCGAACGACTCGAAGCCCCGGCCGCCCAGCGGTGTCCGCATGACGTTGATCGTCGGCGCCAGCAGCACGTCGACGCCCTTGCTCTTGGCCTCGGTGCCGAGGGCGAGGGCGAGGGTCCTGACCAGCTCGGGATTCCAGGTGGCGCCGAGCGCCGACGGGCACGGCAGGCTGGCCGACGGGTTGCGCTCGTCCATGGTGATGCCGCGGACCCCGGCCGGGCCGTCGCTCATGACCATCGAGCCGAGCCCGATGGCCGGCAGCGGGCAGGTGCGCCAGTTGTCGGCGCCGGTCAGCAGGCGCACCTTGTCCTCCAGGCCGAGCGCGGCCAGCAGGTCGCGCTCATCGGCGTGGCGGGCCCCGTGGTTGAGAGCAGGGTGGGCGGGCGCCCGGCCGCTGACGCGGCCGGGCGCCTCGAAGGCGTCAGTCATTAACGGCTCAGGACGCCGGGCTGAGATGCAGGAGCGTGTACTCGATGTAGGGCGAGTTCGGCACCGGGTCGATGTACTGGTTGGCGGCGGTCGGCCAGCCGGTGTAGTCCTTGGTGGAGTACTCGTACCAGGCCGCTCCGTACAGCAGCGGGATCACCGGTGCCTGGGTGGAGACGATGGTCTCCAGCGCGTTCAGCGCCTGCTGCTGCGCCGAGGCGCTGTCGGTGCCGGCGTACTGCCCCAGCAGCGTCTGGACCTGCGGGTTGCTATACCGGCCGAAGTCGGCGCCAGCCGGCTTGCCGACCGGCGCGGTCAGCGTGTTGTCCATCCAGTAGTCGAAGTAGTCCCACGGAGTGGGACCCTGGTTGCTCCAGTGGATGATCGCGTCGAAGTTCCCGGCGGCGAGGTCGGTGTACCACTGGGTGGCCTGGACGCCATCAAACGAGACCTCGAAGCCCTCGGCGTCCAGCTGGTTGGCGATCAGCTGCGCGTCGGTGGCGTAGTCGGTGTAGGACGACGGATCCTCGATCGAGAACTTGATCGGCTGCCCGTTCTTCATCCACTTGCCGCCGGTCTTGGTGTAGCCGTCGCTAGTCAGGATCTGGGTGACCTTGGCGTTGTTGCTGGTGGGGGAGATGTCATTGTTGTAGGAAGGGTCGAGCAGGGCGTTCTGGGTCGGCAGCAGCAGCCCGCTCGACGATGAGGCCGGCGGCTCGTAGCTGGTCTCGCCCTGGTCCGACAGCTGGGTCCGGTCGATCCCCGCGCTGAGCGCCAGGCGGACCTTCGGGTCGTTCAGCGGCGCCTTGGTGACGTTCGGCCACAGCGTCACCACGTTGTTGTCGGCGAACCAGGGCTGGCTGGCCGTCCAGGTGTGGTTGTCCGGGTTCGCGGCCAGGTAGTCGGACTGGACGTTGGCCACGTCGTTGCCGGCGTAGCCGATCTGGCCGCTGTCCAGCGACGGGTTGGCGGTGGTGTTGCTCACGTAGTTGGGGAAGATCACCTCGGGCACGGTCACCTTGGACTTCTGCCAGTAATACGGGTTCTGCTTGAACGTGACCTTCTGCGAGGAGAACGAGGACAGCTCGTACGGCCCGGTGCCCACCGGGTTGGCGTCCCCGTAGGTGGCCGGGTTGGACTCGCTCTGCCAGATGTGCTCGGGCAGGACGTAGGTCGAACCGATCAGGAACAGGTTGGCGTACTCGGGCTGACTGAACGTCAGCACGGCCGTCGTCGTGTTCGGCGCCGTGGCGCTGACCGGCAGCGGCGTCGGTCCAGGGGCCTGTGAGGCGAGGGTGCTGTTCTTCATCAGCAGGTTGAAGGTGAACGCCACGTCGCTAGCGGTCATCGGCGTGCCGTCGCTGAACTTCACGCCCGGCCGGATGGTGAACGTCAGCGTCTTGCCGCCGTTCGACCAGGCGTACTTGGTGGCCAGCCACGGGATCGGCGCGGCCGTCGGCTGCATGATGTCGAACTCGAGCAGCGGCTCGTAGGTCATCGACTGCATGTTGTCCTCGACGCCCAGCGAGGTCGAGACGTACGGGTTGAACGTCTGCGCGAACACCTGGCCGGTGTTGTCCACGATGACCAGGGGCGGGCCCTGCTTGGACGTGGACGTCGAGGTCGAGGTCGAGCCGGATGATGAGCCCGAGCTGCTGCAGGCCGCCACGCCCATCGCCAGGATGGTCGCCGCGGCCAGGGCTTTTACAGTCCTGTGATTCATTGTCTAAACTCCCATTGCCCGGCCGGCTTTCGCCGGCCTGTCATGGTGACCGTGTCGGGGTCCGTCATAACTGGTGCGTGCGGGCCGGCCGGGCGCACTGCCGGCGGCCTGCCGCGCTTGCGGCTGTGCGGTGCGGGTCCCGCCCGGGCCTTCCCGGGCCAGGACCGCTAGCTGACGTGCCGGATCATCGCTTCTCCTCTCCAGGTCCAACAGGTCCGTGGGCCGGCCCGAGCGGCCGGGACTGGGCCGCCGTCAGCCCCGTAGCGTGCAGCCAGCAGGCGCTGGACTGCCCCGGGGCGACCTCGATGGGCTCCGGCCGCTCATCGGCGCAGACCGCCATGGCGAACGGGCAGCGCGGATGGAAGCGGCAGCCGCCCGGCGGCCGGATCAGGTTGGGTGGCGCGCCGCGGCCGCGCAGCGACGCCGTCTGCGTCCGGTCCGGGTCGGGGGCGGCGGACAGCAGCAGCTTGGTGTACGGGTGCGCCGGCTCGTCGGTGACCTGCGCGGCGGGCCCGGACTCGATGAGCTGGCCCGCGTACATGACCGTGATCACGTCGGCCAGGTAGCGTGCGGACGCGATGTCGTGGGTCACGTACAGGATGGCCAGTCCCTCGCGTTCGCGCAGGTCCGCCAGCAGGTTGAGCACGCCGAGCCGGATGGAGACGTCCAGCATCGAGACCGGCTCGTCGGCCAGCAGCACCCGGGGCCGGACGGCCAGGGCCCGCGCGATCGCCACCCGCTGCCGCTGTCCGCCGGACAGCTCGTGCGGGTACTTGGCCGCGAACACCTCCGCCGGGGTCAGCGCCACCCGCCCGAGCAGCTCGGCGATCTGGGTGTCCAGGCTCCCGCTGCTGGCCAGGCCGTGCACTCGCAACGGCCTGGCCAGGTGATACCGGACATCGTGGACCGGGTTGAGCGAGGAGTACGGGTCCTGCAGCACGAGCTGCACCTGGCGCGCGTAGCGCTGCCGTCCCGGAGCCGCCGCGCCGTCGAGCAGCACGGACCCGGCGGTCGGCTTGATCAGGCGGGCCAGCAGCCGGGCCAGCGTCGACTTGCCCGAGCCGCTTTCCCCGACCACCGCCGTGATGCCCGCCTGCGGCAGCGCGAGCGACACGTCCTCGACCGCGTGCACCACGGCCCGGCGGGCGCCCCGCTGCGAGTGCACCGGGAAGTGCTTGGTCAGGCCGCGTGCCTCCAGCACCGGCTGGCCGCCGCCGGCTCCGTCGGCTGCGCGCGCCCGGTCCAGGGGAATGATGGTCATGACCGGCCTCCCGTCGGCTCGGCCTCGGCGGTCACGGCCTCAGCGGTGACGGCCTCAGCGGTGACGGCCTCAGCGGTGACGGCCTCAGCGGTGACGGCCTCGGCGGTCACGGGCTCCGGGCGGCCCAGCTCGGCGGGCACGGCAGTGTGGCCGTCCTGCAGCCAGCACGCCGCCGCCCGGGTGCCGCCGTCCAGGTCGAGCAGCGGCGGCGAGTCGCTGCGGCACCGGCCGAAGACGTACCCGCAGCGCGGGTGGAACGTGCACCCGGAGGGCATGTTCCGCAGGTCAGGGGGGGACCCGGGGATGCCTTCCAGGGCCACGCGCGGTCCGTGCAGCGCGGGGAAGGAGCTCAGCAGCCCGAGCGAGTACGGGTGCCGCGGCGCGCGGAAGATCGCGGCGGCGGCGGCCCGTTCCACCAGCCGGCCCGCGTACATGACCGCGATCGAATCGGCGATCTCGGCCAGCAGCGACAGGTCGTGCGAGATGAACAGCACAGCGAAGCCCAGCCGGTCGCGCAACGCCATGAGCTCCTCGAGGATCTCGCGCTGGGTGACCACGTCCAGCGCGGTGGTCGGCTCGTCCATGATCACCACTGACGGGTCGAGCGCGAGCGCGGTGGCGATCATCACCCGCTGCCGCATGCCGCCGGACAGCTCGTGCGGGTAGCTGGCCAGCCGGTCGGCCGGGATGCCCACCATCTCCAGCAGCTGGCCGGACCGGGCCCGCCGGTCGGCGCGGCTCATGTCGGGCCGGTGCGCGCGCAGCACGTCGGCGAACTGGGTGCCGATCGACAGCACCGGGTTGAGGGCGTTCATCGAGCTCTGCAGCACCACCGCGATCTCGTTCCAGCGCAGTCCCCGCAGTTCACGCTGGCCCGCGCTGAGCAGGTTGACCGACGCGCCGAAGCGGGCCGAGCCCGCGGTGATCACGCCCGGCGGCCGCAGCAGTCTGGTGATCGCGTAGGCCAGGGTGGACTTGCCGCTGCCGCTCTCCCCGGCCAGGCCGAGCACCTCGCCCCGGCGCAGCTCCAGGTCCGCGTCCACCACGGCGTGCACCGCGCCGTCGCCGATCCCGTAGTCCACGCACAGGCCCCGGACCTCGATGAGCACGTCAGAGGCGTCGCTCATGACGCCCTCCTCGCGGAGGCAGGAAGCACCGGCGTCAGGCCCAGCTGGGGCCGCCGCGGCAGCCCGGCCCGGCGCGCCCGGCGGCCGGATACCCCGCCCGTACCGCTCCGCAGGCGCGGGTTGACGAACTCGTCGATCCCGAAGTTGAGCAGCGCGAGCCCGGTGCCGAACAACCCCACGGCCAGCCCCGGCGGCAGGAACCACCACCACTCCAGGTGCACCTGCTGGGCCGCCTGGGCGCTCTGCGCCCAGTACAGCATCGTCCCCCAGCTCCAGTGGGAGGTGCTGATCACGCCCAGGAAGGACAGCGCCGTGTAGGTCCCGACCCCGTAGATCACGGTGAACAGGAACGAGGTGGCCACCACGGGGACCAGGTTGGGCAGGATCTCGAAGCCCATGATCCGCCAGCTCTTCTCGCCGATGATCCGGGCCGAGTCGACGAAGTCCCTGCGGCGCATGGACAGGGTCTGGGCCCGCAGCTGCCGGGCACCGTACGCCCAGCCGCTGACGCTGATGATGACCCCGATCACCACGTCGTTCGGGTCCGCGCCCCGGCCCAGGAACCCGAAGATGACGATGAGCAGCGGCAGCGCGGGCAGCACCAGGAAGATGTTGGCCAGCATGGACAGCAGGTCGTCGGCCCAGCCGCCGAAGTAACCCGCGGTCACGCCGAACACGACGGCCAGCGCGGTCGCCGCCAGGCCGGCGATGAGCGAGACCAGGATCGTGCTGCGCCCGCCCACCAGCAGCTGGGACAGGACGTCCTGCTGTACCTGGGTGGTGCCGAGCCAGTGCGCGGCCGAGGGCGGCATCGGCGTGCCGAGTGTGGTCGACACGCTGGTGCTGGGGTTGTACGGGGCCAGCAGCGGGCCCGCGATGGCGACGATCCCGAACGCCACCGACAGGGCCAGCCCGACCAGGATCTTCGGGGACCGCAGCAACCGGGTCATGTCAGGCCTCCTGCCGGGTCCGCGGGTCGAGGAACGCATACACGAAGTCGGCGGCCAGGTTGGCCAGCAGCACCGCCAGCGTGATGATCAGGAAGATCCCCTGCAGCAACGGGTAGTCGTCGCTGCCGATCGCGGTGAACAGCAGGTAGCCCACCCCCGGGTAGGAGAAGACGATCTCGGTCAGCAGCGCGCCGGACACGATGAACCCGATGGCCAGCGAGAAGCCGGCCACGCTCGGCAGCAGGGCGTTCCGTGCCGCGTAGCCGATTACCCGGCGCGAGGGCAGCCCCTTGGCCTGGGCCAGCAGGACGTAGTCCTCGTCCATCGTGGTGATCATCATGTTGCGCATCCCGATGATCCAGCCGGCGATGGACGCCAGCACGATGGTCACCGCGGGCAGCACGGCATGATCGAGCAGGTTGGACAGGAACGGCCAGTCCAGGCCCGGGTTCAACGTGGTGGTGTCGTAGCCCGAGTTCGGCGGGAACCAGCCCAGCTTGGTCGCGAACAGGGCGACGGCCAGGATGGCGACGAAGAAGTAGGGCGCGGCCTGGAAGAACGTCATGGCCGGCAGCAGCCCGTCCAGCCAGCTGCCGCGCCGCCAGGCGGCGGCCACGCCCAGCAGCGTGCCGAGCAGGAAGCTGATCACCGTGGCCACGCCGACCAGCCCGATGGTCCAGGGCAGCGCGGCCCGGATCAGCCCGCCGACCGAGGCCGGGTAGAAGTTCAGCGAGGTGCCCAGGTTCCCGTGCAGCAGGTGGGCCCAGTACTGCACGTACTGCCCCCACAAGCCGGTCTTGGTCAGCACCCCGTACTGCAGCTCCAGCGCGGCGATGGCCTGCTTGGACTCCTGCGCCTGGACCCGGCCCAGCACGGCCAGGACCGGGTTGCCCGGCATCAGCCGCGGGATGAAGAAGTTCACCGTGATGGCCACGATCGCGGTGACGATGTAAAACGCGATCCGGCGGGCGATCATGCGCATGGCCGGCCCCTCACATGTCCCGGTACCGGAGGGCGCCGGCCTCGGCGGCCGGTCCCGTGCAGCCGCAGCTCTCCCGGCGGACCAGCTCGGTGGGCAGCACGATGTCCCGGTCCGGCGGCACTTCCCGGTTGAGCATCGAATACAGCACGTCGAAGGCGGTGGCGCCGAGCTCCCGGATCGGCTGGCGGACCGTGGTCAGGCTGACCCGCAGGTGGCGGGCCATCGGCAGGTCGTCGAAGCCGGTCACCGCCACCCGGCCGGGGACGTCGATGCCGTGCTCGCGCAGCGCGGACATGACGCCCAGCGCGGTCTGGTCGTTGGCGCACACGATCGCGCGCGGCAGCTCGCGGCCCGCGGCGATCAGCTGGTTGATCACCTTGGCGCCGCCGGAGGCGAAGTAATACCCCTGCCATTCGCGGCCGGTGGCCAGCGTCGCCCCGCCCGCCGCCGCCTCGGCGGCCAGGACCTCGCAGCGTTCGATGTTGTCCGGGCTGTCCGCGTAACCGCCCAGGTAGGCGAGCGTCAGGTAGCCGTGGTCGCGTACCAGGTGCCGGGCCAGGGCCCGCATGCCCGACCGGTTGTCCCCGTGTACGTTGGCCGTGGTCGGTGTGGCGTACCCGGCCAGCGTGACGATGGGCAGCTGCCGGGACAGCCGGTCCATCTGGTCCGGCTCGAGCACCCGGTCGTGCAGGATCAGCCCGTCGCTCTTGCGCGCCAGCGCCAGCGTCCGCCCGCCCGCATCGTGCTCGGTGATACCGACCGACCTGATCAGCAGGTCGAAGCCGCGGCGCTGGGCGGCCGCCTCGATGCCCCGGTTGATCAGGTCCGGGTACTGCAGGCTGTCGGCCGCGTCGGCGAACATCTCCTCGTCCATGTCCAGCCCCCCGGGCCTGCGCACGATCACGCCGACGACTTCCTTCAGCCGGGCGCTCAGCGCCCGCGCCGCCCCGTCCGGGACGAAGCCGAGCTCGGCTACCGCCGCCAGCACCCGCTCCCTGGTGTCCTGCCGCGGGTTACGCTGCCCGTTCAGCACGCGCGACACGGAGGCGATGGACACCCCCGCCGCCCGCGCCACGTCGTAAATCGTCGGCGGCGCCGTCGGATCGGCGGCCAGGATCGCCATCCCGCCGGCCACGCTGCCGCCCTTGCCCAGGCCGGCCACGTGGCCCGCGGCGACCGCCGCGCCGTCCTCGTGCAGGCCGGCCGCATAGCCCGCGGCGTCGGCCGCGCCCCCGTCCTCGCCCGTGCTGGCCACGTAGCCCGCCGGGTCCTCGTCAGCCGCCACCACATCTCCTCATCCGCGCGGTAAGCGCTTACCGATGTCGCCCGAAGAAAGGCGCCGCCACTGACGGCACCCGATCTCCGCGTCCGGTAAGCGCTTACCGGAGTCGTATGCCAGCAGAGTACGTCTATCGGGCGATTTATCTCAAGTGCCTTGGCGGCGAGTGTTACGGGAACGTGACACGGCCGGAAGCCTGTGCCTGCGGGCTCAGCAGGGTTCCGGCCACGGGCCGGCGGCCCGACCAGGCGATCGGCTACGACACAACAAAGTAACGTCGGCCGCACTCGTTACCGGCCGCGTAACAACCGAGTAATACGTCCGAAACGCTCGCATGGGACACATGCCTTGCAGGAATACGGAGCGGCCGGGGTAGAGCCAGCGCACAGGTTGGCCCCCAGAAGGCCTCGATAGCCCCTGGAGGCGTAGTGGTTCCATATCCTAGCTGGCTGAATGCCGGGGACAACTCCTGGCAGATGACGGCAGCCACCTTCGTCGGGTTGATGTCGATCCCGGCCCTGGCGGTGCTCTACGGCGGCCTGGTCCAGAAGAAGTGGGCGATAAACACCATCATGATGGTGTTCACCACCTTCTGCCTGGTCTTGATCACCTGGGTCCTATGGGCGTACAAGATGGGCTTCGGCACGCCGCTGGTACACACCTTCCTCGGTGACCCGCGGGCGGTGCTCGGGCACAATGCCCTGCAGGGCCAGACGAGCATCCCGCTGGTGAACGCCGGGGTACCGAGCTGGCACCTGCCGCAGGCGTCGGTGATCTACTTCCAGTTCGTGTTCGCGGCGATCACCCCGATCCTGTTCATCGGCAGCGTGCTCGGCCGGATCAGCTTCAAGGTGTGGATGATCTTCGTGCCGCTGTGGATCACGTTCGCCTACGCGGTGAACGCCTTCCTGCTGTGGGGCGGCGGCTACTGGGCCGGAAAGGGCGCGCTGGACTTCTCCGGCGGGTACGTCATCCACCTGGCCGCCGGCGTGTCCGGCTTCGTCGCCGCGGCCGTGATCGGCCCGAGGCTCAAGCGCGACCGCGAGCGCGCGATCCCGAACAACCTCATGTTCGTCGCGGTCGGCGCCGGCATCTTGTGGCTCGGCTGGAACGGCTTCAACGGCGGTGACCCGTATTTCGCCGGCGCGGACGCCGCCGCCGCGGTCGTCAACACCAACCTGGCGACCGCGGTGGCCATGATGACCTGGATCTTCATGGACATGGCGTTCAGCTCGGAGAAGAAGCCGACGTTCCTCGGCGGCCTGAACGGCATGATCTGCGGCCTGGTCGGCATCACCCCGGCGGCCGGCTACGTGAACGGCTTCGGCGCGATCGTCATCGGCCTGGTCTGCTCCTCGATCGTCTGGGTGGCCTGGTACTACCTGCCGAAGTACGTCTGGCCGTTCAACAAGGTCGACGACGCGCTCGGCGTGGTGTACACCCACGGCATCGCCGGGCTGTTCGGTGGCCTGCTGGTCGGCCTGCTCGCCGACCCGAAGATGATCGTGTATCTCGGCCTCGGCAAGAACCCCTCGATCTCGGGTGAGGGCCTGTTCTACGGCAAGCCGCACCAGCTGCTCGTGCAGGCTGGCGCGGCGCTCACCATCATCGTCTGGGACGCCGCCGTCACGTTCGTCATCCTCATGTTCATCAAGCACGTGCTCAGGATGAAGCTCCGCCTGCCCGATGACGTGCTGGAGATCGGCGACGTGGCCGTGCACGGCGAAGAGGCGTATCCGTCCGACGAGCTGGTCAGCGTGAGCGCCCGCTCGGCCGCCGACGAGCGGGCGGCCGCCGACGGGAAGGGCAAGCTGCCCGAGAGGGCGTCCACCGCACCGACGGACGATTCCTAGCCGCGCTCCGAGCCTGCGCTACGTGCGGCCGTAGCGTAACCGGGGGCGCATCCGGGCACCGCAGTGGTGCTCCGGATGCGCCCCGCGGGCATGGCCCGGGTTAGGAGAAGTGCGTCTTCGGCCGGGCCAGCCGCTGCCCGTCCAGGACGATGTCGACCTTCTCGTTGTAGAACGCGATCAGCCCGGCAATGGGCAGCAGCTGTCTGGTCGGGAAGTCGTAGGCCCAGGCCAGGTCGGCGTGCACCGAGTCGCCCGCCCGGACCGACCAGTAGCCGCTGGTGACGCCCTTGTACGGGCACGCGGTCACGGTGCCGGACGGGACCAGGTGCTCGAAGCCGACATCGGTCCGGCTCAGGTAGTAGCGGGTCGGCAGGCCGGTCTCGAACACCATCACCGAGCCGCCCGCGTCGGCCAGCAGCACGCCCTCCAGCTCGACGCGCACCGGCCGGTTCGAGCGCAGCGCGTCGACCCGGGTGTACGGGCTGCGCGGATGGACGAACACCTGCTCGTCCTCCTCGAACCACGCGTCCATCGCGCCCCAGTCGAAACGGACCGTGCCGCTGAGTCCGGCCACGCTTGATTCGGCCAGCACCTTGACCGCCCGCGGCCGGTGTACCTTGCCGGCCCGCAGCGCATGCACCTGCACCACCCCGCGGGATGTCTGCTGGGTGTGCCCCTCCGGATCGAGCAGGTCAGCCCGCACGTCGGCCAGGGGGAAGTAGTACTGCGGGTAGTTCGGCCATTCCCAGACGTAGAGGGCCCGGGTCGTGTCCAGCACCTTCTCGCCCCCGGCATAGGCGCGGATGCGGCGCGGCACGGGCTCGACGTGATTCGTCGCGGTGAGTATCGCCGGATAGTCGCTCATGGGCGCGGTTCCCCTCGGTCCAGGTCAGGCTGCTTCCAGCCACGGTAATCGCTAGACCGGCTAGCGCGCCCGGGTCAGTGACCGCGGAACGCCTCCTCCAGCCACCAGGACCCGCGAGCCGAGGTGACCTTGGCGTCGATGAGCAGCGGACGCTGCCGCGGTCCGGCCAGCCAGTCCCTGACCCCGGCGAGATCCCCGGCCGTTCGCACGGTCAGGCCCTCGAAGCCGTATCCGCGGCCGATGGCGGCGATGTCAGCGGGCGGGAACCTGACCGTCTGCAGCGAGTCGCCGTCGGGCCCGAAGTGGTGCACTTCCGCGCCGTACGCCTCGTCGTCGTAGACCAGCACGACCATCGGGATCCGCAGCCGCACCACGGTCTCCAGCTCGCTGGCCCCCATCAGCGCGCCGCCGTCGCCGAGCGCGGCGACGGTCAGCCGGTCTGGCCGCGCCACCGCCGCCCCGATGGCGGTGCCCAGTCCGAGCCCGATTGACTGGAACGCCTGGGTGAAGCAGAAGCCCGCCTCATCAGGCACGGACAGGTACATGCTCGGGTAGCCCATGAAGTTGCCTGAGTCGACTGCCACGGTCCGTTCCGCGGGCAACAGGTCATCCAGCGCCGCGGACAGCGCGCGCGGATCGATCCGCTGCCCGTCGCTCTCGTCCGTGAACGGGACGTCCCGCCAGCGCACCTCCCGCGCGATCCGCGTCCGCAGTTCCGGCGACCGGTAGCCATCCGACGCGGAGGCACCAAGCGCGTCCGCGACGGCCCGCGCGGTCTCGGCCACGTCACCGACCACGCCGAGGTGCACCGCGCGGTGCGCGCCGAGGGCACCGGCGTCGTCGTCGACCTGGATCAGGGTCGTTCCGGTCCCGATCAGCTTGCCGTGCCGCATCGTCCACATGTTCAGCGAGCAGCCCCAGCCGACGATCGCGTCGGCGCCGGAGATCAGCTCGGCCGCCAGCGGTGAGGCGAACCCGCCGCTGACGTCCAGGTCCCACGGGTTCCCGCGGAACAGCCCCTTGGCCACGGCGGAGGTGGCCAGCAGCGCTCCGCAGGCATCGGCCAGCCGCTCGAGCCCGGCCCGCGCCGAAGGGCGCGAACCCGTCCCGCGCGCGCCGCGGCCCGCGACGAACACCGGCCGGCTGGCGCCGCGCAGCACGGCCGCCACCGCGGTCACCGCGTCGGCGGCCGGAGCGGGCGGATAAGTCCGCGGTGCCGCCTGGACCGGCCCCGGTTCCCACTCCGCGGCCTGCACGTCAAGCGGCAGGGCCAGGATCACGGTCCGGCGGCCGAGCGCGGTCTGGTACGCCCGCTGCGCGTCGGCCAGTGCCGACGCGGGGGAGTGCAGCCGCGCCGGCACCGCGCCGACCGCGGCCGCGAGCCCGGCCACGTCCACGTGGAAATTGGACCTGGGCTCCGGCGCCTCCGCGGCCAGCACCACCAGCGGCGTGCGGCTCTTGGCCGCCTCGGCGATACCGGTCATCGCGTTGGTCAGGCCCGGGCCCTGATGCACTGACACCAGGCCCGGCCGGCCGGCGGTCCTGGCCCAGGCGTCAGCCATGACGGTCGCGCCGCCCTCATGCCGGGCCGCCACGAACCGCGCCCCGCCCGCGATCAGCGCGTTGGTGACGTGGAAGTTGCCGCTGCCGACCACGCCGAACACGACCTCGCTGCCGAGCTTGGCCAGCCCCTGCCCGACGGCGTCCGCGACGCGCATCCCCCCGTCCTAGGACGCGCCGCGCTCGACCAGGGCCAGCGCGCGGCACGGGGATCCGGAACCGCCGACGATGGGCAGCGGGCCGGTCAGCACCACCGCGCCGGTGGCGGGCAGCCGGGCCAGGTTCTGCAGCTGGGTCAGGCCGTACTTGCCCGCCCCGAGCAGCGCCGAATGGCAGGGGAAGGGCGGGTCGAAGGAGTGCGCGGCCCCGGCGTCGGTGCCCACGGTCTCGGTCCCGAGCCCGATGATCGGCGCCTCCTCGGCCAGCCAGGAGGCGCAGGACACGCTGATTCCAGGTGTGTGCGGACCGGTCTCGTTGGCGTTGAGGAAGTCGGCCTGGTCGTCGGAGCGGGCGTCCCAGCCGGTCCGGTACAGCAGCCAGCCGCCCTCGGGCAACGGGCCGTGGTCGGCCTCCCATTGCTTGACGTGATCGATCTCCAGCAGGAAGTCCGGGTCGGCGGCCGCCTCGGCGCTGAAGTCGAGCACCACCGCCGGGGCGATCAGCCGCGGCACCGGAACCTGGGCCACGTCCCCGCGGTCCTTGCCGGTCACCCAGTGCACCGGAGCGTCGAAGTGGGTGCCGGTGTGCTCGCCGGTCACGATGTCGTTCCAGTACCAGGCGGGTCCGCGCTCGTCGTAACGGCTGATCTCGGTCAGCGCGAACCTGGCCGAGTTACCGAACGGCGCAGGCAGCTGGATGATCGGGGTGCTCGCCGACAGCGGCGCGGTGAGGTCGATCACCTCGACCGAGCCGTCGCGGACGGCATCGGTCAGGGCCTTCAGCACGGACATGCTGCTCCTTCGCATCAGGTGCTAGCTGAGGGCGCTAGCTGAGGGGGCTAGCCAAGGGGGCTACCCGGTAGCTTTCACCATCGGCGGCCTCGCCCGCTAGTCCCGCGCTAGTCCCGCCCGCTGGTCGCGCCCGCTGGTCACGCCCCAAACCGGCCCGGCGGTAACCTGGCTTGCGGGGTGAGACATGACGAAGCATGTTGTCACGGCGACAACCCTGGTCACGCAGGACGGCGTTCCGATCGACGCCATCCACCTGCCCGGCCCGAAGGACCTCGCGATCGTCGTCGCGCACGGCTTCACGCTGTCCTGGCAGCGCCCGAACGTCTGGCGCATCGCCAACCGGTTCAGCCAGAACGCCGGCGTGGTGACCTTCGACTTCCGCGGCCACGGCCGTTCCGGCGGGCTGTCCACGCTCGGCGACCGTGAGATCAAGGACCTGGACGTGGCCGTGGCCTACGCGCGCGAACTGGGCTACCAGCGGGTCGCCGCGGTCGGTTTCTCGATGGGCGCATCGATCGTGCTGCGGCACGCCGGCCTGATCGGCGGCCTGGACGCGGTGGTCTCGGTCAGCGGCCCCGGCCGCTGGTACTACCGCGGCACCGAACGGATGCGCTGGGTGCACCGCGCCGTCGAGCACCGGACCGGGCGGTACGTGACCAGGCGCTGGCTGAAGACCAGGGTCAGCCCGGTCGGCTGGAAGATGATCCCGGTCCCGCCCGCCGAGGCGGCGGCCACGATCTCGCCCATCCCGCTGCTGATCGTGCACGGCGACCAGGATCCGTACTTCCCGCCCGAGCACGCCCGGCAGCTCTACATGGCGGCCCGGGAACCCAAGGAACTCTGGCTCCTGCCCGGCATGGGCCACGCCGAGGCCGCCACCAGCCAGGAACTGGTCGACCGCATCGCCCGCTGGATCGACGAGGCCATCGCCCGCTCCGGGGCGCCCGGCTACCCGGCCGCGGCAGAAACACCCGGCGCCGAGTCCGGCTCCGACGCCCCCACCGCCGCGGCCTAGCCTTCCGCCCGCCACCCTCGGTGCCCCGCTGCCGGGTGCGTTTTCCTTCGGAGCGACGGCAGGGCGGCTAGGCCTGAGACCTCAGTCGTTACCCCTGTCCCAGCCGCCACGCCCTCAGGTCCCGTGCCCGCGGCAGTTCCATGACCATGGGCAGTTTGCGGCAAATAGCGCCAGTATCAGCTCATGATCATGAATCCAGGCCATTTCCGCGGTGAACTGGACCATGAACGGCCGCCGACGCGACCCCAGGCGCGCGCCCCTTAGCAGGCGCAGCCTCACTCCAAAAGAAACACGCCCACAGTTCATCGTTGTCGTTACGCAGCCCGGTCTGGAGAAGTTATGAGGCTGGCGCGGGTAGTGCGGCGCAAGGTGCTGAAGCCTGCCACTCTCGGCTCAACTGCATACCCCGGACCCGAGTTTCACCCTAGAGCCAGCGCAATGTAAGCGATGAACAATTGTCGACATGCCCGTTAACGGATTTTTGACGGCGGCGCAATGATGTTTATGGCGCGTTAACAGCGCCGCCGCTAGGTTAAGCCCCGGTTCCATTCTCCGGGTAATCGTGGCCAAGTGATCATGAAGGGGAGCGACATCGACGCGCAGCCAGTGAACTGCGCGAATGCTTTCTTACATACATTTCGCGGGCGCAGTGATTCACCTGGGAATGGCGATCGCGTCGAACAGCTGAGGGGGGCGGACAGGAAGGAAGTCATCATGCCAGAAAACAGCCAGCCTCCTGCTCGCGCGGGGACCGCGACCGCCGGGAGGCGTCGGCTCCTGCCCGCGGCGACGGCCATCCTCATAGGCGCCTGGCTTGCCGTCGGGCCACTAGCCCCGGCTGCGGTCGCCGCGCCGGTGGCGCCGGCCGTGGGAGCCGTGGCGCCGTCGGCCACGGGCGGGGCGTTCGGGCCGAACGTCTACGTGTTCAGCCCCGCCATGTCGCAGGACTCGATCCAGAGCACGCTCGACTCGATCTCCAGCCAGCAGGTATCCAACCAGTTCGGCTCTCAGCGCTACGCCGTGCTCTTCGAGCCCGGCACCTACGGATCGACCGCCGACCCGCTCATCTTCCAGGTCGGTTATTACACCACCGTCGCGGGCCTGGGCCTGGTTCCCGGCGATGTCACCATTAACGGCCAGATCAACGTCTACAACCAGTGCTTCGGCACCGGCACGACCGACTGCATAGCGCTCGACAATTTCTGGCGCTCGCTGTCGAACCTCACGATCAACGTGACCGGCAATAAGCCCGGCGGGACCAGCTGCTCCGCGAATACGGACTTCTGGGCCGTATCGCAGGCCGCGCCGATGCGCCGGGTTCACATCAACGGCCTGGTGTCGCTCATGGATTACTGTGACGGTTCCCCTGACTACGCCAGCGGCGGCTTCATCGCCGACTCCCAGTTCACCGGCGCTTCGGTCACCAACGGCTCGCAGCAGCAGTGGGTGACCAGGAACAGCGACCTGGACGGGTGGAGCAACGGCGTCTGGAACCAGGTCTTCTGCGGCGACCCCGGCGCTCCCGCGCAGAGCTTCGCTTCGAACGCGGGCGACCCCGGCGGCCCGAACCCGTACACCACGCTCGCCACCTGCCCGGTGACCGAGGAAGAACCGTTCCTCTACACCGACGGCCAGGGCAGCGACCGCGTCTTCGTGCCCTCGGTCCAGCAAAATTCGTCCGGGCCGGCCTGGACCGGCGGCACCGAAGCCGGCACCTCCATCCCGCTGTCGAAGTTCTTCGTGGCCAGCCCGAGCACCTCGGTCCTGGCCATCGACGCCGCGCTGGCCCTCGGCCGGGACCTGATCCTCACCCCGGGCGTCTATGACCTGGACCTGCCCATCCTGGTCACCCGGCCCGACACCGTGGTGCTGGGCCTGGGCATGGCCACCCTGGTCCCGCAGCACGGCAACGCCGCCATCATCGCGACCCCGGACACCGGGGTGAAGCTGTCCGGCCTGATCATCGACGCTGGCCCGGTCAACTCGCCGGTTCTGCTGTCGGTCGGCACGCCCGGATCGGGCAGCGCCACCGACCCGGACCTGATCCAGGACGTCTTCTTCCGTATCGGCGGCGCCGAGACCACCCCCGTGTCGGCCACGGTCAGCCTGCTGGACAACGCCAGCAACTCGATCATCGATGACATCTGGGCCTGGCGTGCCGACCACGGCAACGACGTGGGCTGGACGGTCAACAAGGCCGACACTGGCCTGGCCGTCACCGGCAACAACGTCACCGCCTACGGCCTGGCCGTGGAGCACTACCAGAAGAACGAGGTGATCTGGAGCGGCCAGGGCGGCACGGATATCTTCTTCCAGAACGAACTGCCCTACGACCCGCCCAGCCAGTCCGCCTGGATGGCCAGCCCGACCCAGGACGGTTACCCGTCGTTCCTGGTCACCGGCAACGTCAAGAGCTTCCAGGGCTACGGGATGGGCAGCTACGTGGTGTTCATCGACACCACGGCGACGCTCTACGACGCCGAGGCGTTCCAGGCGCCCAAGACGCCGGGCGTGCAGTTCCACGACCTGCTCGGCGTGTACCTGGGCGGCTCCGGCGGTGACCAGTCGATCATCAACGGCGTAGGCGGCCCGGTGACCTCGGCCAGCAACCCTGGAACAGGCACCCCGGTCGACCTCGTCAGCTACCCGTAATCCAACATCGTGTGTCGCTACCTGGTTCTCTACGAGCGTGCTCTACGAGGTAGCGACACACGATCTCGACATCAGGCCCGAGCCGCCTAGCCCCGTCCCGCCGCCCCGCGCGTCCCCGCCAGTTTCACTGCCATCAGCCAGTCTCGGCCGTTAACGGATTTGAGATGGTAACGCAATGATGTTAATGGCGCTTAACAGGGCCGGAAGTAGGTTAAGGCCCGATATCATGCCCGAGCATCACGTGGAACGGAACAAGAGGTACCCACGCCGCCAATAGGCTGTGAGCTGCGCAAACGTATTCTCGGCGATGTCATGCAGCAGGCGCTGGAGGGGACGTCAGAACGGGGAGGAAGCTGCCATGCGTAAGGTCAGCCAGCCTGGATGCGCCTCCACCCGCCCTCCGGGTGGTGCCGCGCCGTGGTTCATCCCGAGCAAGGGCAAGGGCAAGGGCAAGCTAGCCCTGCTCGCGGTGGCGGCACTGGCCGCCGCCGGCCTGGCCGCCGCCCCGCTCAGCGCGGGAGCCGCGGTCCTGCCCGCCCAGGCTCCTGTCTCCTCGGTATGCCCGGGTGCGACCGTGGCCGCCTTCGGCCCCAACGTGTGCGTGTTCAGCGACACGATGAGCCAGGCCACCATCCAGGCCGACCTGAACAACATCGCCACCCAGCAGGTCCCGGTGGCCAGCCAGTTCGACAGCCAGCGGTACGCCGTGTTCTTCCAGCCCGGTACCTACGGGTCCGCGACCCATCCGCTGGTCTTCCAGGTCGGCTACTACACCGAGGTCGCGGGCCTGGGCGCCATGCCGCAGGACACGGTGGTGGACGGCGCCATCGACGTGTTCAACAACCTGTGCACCGCCGGGACCAGCAACTGCAACTCCGACGATAACTTCTGGCGGTCGCTGTCCAACCTGGAACTCAACGTGGACCTGCCGAGTTCGGTGCCGGCTTACGCGCCCCCGGCACTTGACTCCTTCGGGGCCGGGTGCGCCAACAGCGCGGAGATGTGGTCGGCCTCCCAGGCGGACCCGATCAGGCGCGCCATCATCAACGGCAGCGTCGTCTTCCAGGATTACTGCGCGAACGACAACTATGCCAGCGGCGGCTTCATCGCCGACAGCAAGGTCAGCGGCGACCTGGACTTCTACGGTAACCAGCAGTACATGGTCCGCAACTCCGCCATCGGCGGGGCCAACGGCTGCCCGAACGGCCTGTGGAACACGGTCTATTCCGGCGTCCAGGGCGCGCCCGCGGCCGCCTTCAGCGGCCAGTGCCAGCAGGACACGGTGGTGGCGACGAGCCCGGTGACCGAGGAGGAACCCTTCCTCTACAGCGACCCGCAGGGCGGTTACCAGGTCTTCGTCCCCGCGGTGCAGCACGATTCGTCCGGTCCGTCCTGGTCAAGCGGCACCGAGGTCGGCACGTCGATCCCGCTGTCCAGGTTCTTCGTGGCCAGCCCGAGCACGTCCGTCGCGACCATCGACCTCGCGCTGGCCTACGGTAAGAACCTCATCCTCACTCCCGGTGTCTACGACCTGGACCTGCCCATCGTGGTCAGCCATCCCGACACGGTGATCCTGGGCCTGGGCTTTGCCACCCTGGTACCTCAGCACGGCAGCGCCGCGATGGTCGTCCTGCCGAACAACGGGGTGAAGCTGTCCGGCCTGATCATCGACGCCGGCCCGGTCAACTCGCCGACCCTGCTCTCAGTGGGGGTCCCCGGGCCCGCCAACGCCAGCGACCCGGACCTGATCCAGGACGTCTTCTTCCGCATCGGCGGCGCCGAGACCACACCGGTCAGCGCGACGGTCAGCCTGCTGGACAACGCGAGCAACTCGATCATCGATGACGTCTGGGCCTGGCGGGCCGACCACGGCAACAACGTGGGCTGGACCGAAAACAAGGGCAACACCGGCCTGGTGGTGACCGGAGACGACGTGACCGCCTACGGCCTGGCCGTCGAGCACTACCAGAAGGACGAGGTGACCTGGAGCGGCCAGGGCGGCACGGACATCTTCTTCGAGAATGAACTGCCCTACGACCCGCCCAGCCAGTCGGCCTGGATGGCGTCGCCGACCCAGGACGGTTATCCCGCCTTCCTCGTCAGCCAGGGCGTCAAGACGTTCCAGGGCTACGGCATGGGCAGCTACGTGAGTTTCACCGAGACCTCCGCCACGCTGTACGACGCCGAGGCCTTCCAGTCCCCGGACACGCCCGGCGTGCAGTTCCACGACATCTTCGCGGTGTGGATTGCCGGCTCCGGCGGCGACAAATCGATCATCAACGGCACCGGCGGCCCGGTGACTTCAACCAGCCCGGGTGTGGTCGAACCGGTGGACCTGGTGAGCTACCCCTAACGGAACATCATCGCCGGTACCGTCAGGCCCGGCCCGGCTCGGTGTGCACGACGACCCAGATGGCCTGCGCGGGCTCGCCCGTCTTGTTGAGGTACTCGTGCGGCGTCGAGGAGTCGAACGCGATCGAGTCGCCCGGGCCGAGCTCGTAGCTCTCGAAGCCCACGTTGGCCTGCAGTGTGCCGCTGATGACCAGGCCGTACTCGTGCCCGTCGTGCCGCAGCGGGCGGCGTTCGTCGGTGGAGTGGCCGCCGGGGGAGTAGACCACCTCGAGGAAGTCGGTCATGGCGTCGGCCCCGGGGGTGAGCCGTTCCCAGCGCACCCCGCTGGCCAGGTCGATGATCTTCCGGCTGTCGGCCCGCTGCACGATGCCGGGCCCGGCCGCCGGCGCAGGTGCCGGCCGGCGGTCCGCCTGCGCGTCAGCGCCAGCCGCAGCTGCGGCCGGCCGCCGCGCGTCCGCGCCGAACAGCAGGTGGTCAAGCGAGCTGCCCAGCTCGGTGGCCAGCGAATACAGCACGCCCACCGACGGCACCGAGACGCCCCGCTCGATCTGCGAGATCAGGCTGGCCGAACACCCGATCCGGCGCGCCAGCTCGCGCACGGACAGCTGCCGCTCCTCGCGGGCCAGGCGCAGCCGCGGGCCGAGCCCGGTGCCCGGATCGAAGTCACTGGGCATGCCGTCCCACCATGACGTAAATGTACACTGCACGTTCTCGGGTCAAACCTTGACAGTGTGACTGCACGCGGCATTGGATTGGGATGCGACGAGACAGGAGCTGCCATGGCCGTACCTGCACTTCCCCTTGCCCCCGCACCGGGCCGGATGAACGTCGACTTCGAGGAGAGGCTCGACTTCGGCCGGCTCCGGCAGTACCGCCTGGACCGCGCCAGGCAAGCCATGGAAAACGCCGGGCTGGGCGCGCTGCTGGTGTTCGACAACAACAACATCAGGTACCTGACCGGCGTCGCCATCGGCGAGTGGACCCGGGACAAGCTGTGCCGTTACGCGCTGTACACCCGCACCGGCGAGCTGGTGCTGTGGGACTTCGGCTCGGCCGCCGTGCACCACCGGATGTACTGCCCGTGGCTGAAGCCGGAGAACTGCATCGCCTCCTTTACCACCATGCGCGGCGCCGCCCCGCCCGCCTCCGGGCTCACCCAGAAGCAGGTCGCGGAGATCAAGGACCGGCTCGAGCAAGCCGGCGTAGGAAACGAGCCCGTCGGCGTGGACTGGGCCGAGATCCCCACCTTCTTCGAGTTGCAACGACAGCACGTAGACATCAGGGACGGCCAGCAGGTCATGCTGGACGCCCGGGAGATCAAGTCCCGGGACGAGATCACCCTGCTGTCTACCGCCGCCGCCCTGGTGGACGGCACCTACCAGGACATCGTTGCCGCGCTCAAGCCCGGCGTACGGGAAAACGAGATCGTCGCCCTGGCCAACAAGCGCCTGTACGAGATGGGCTCCGACGACGTGGAAAGCATCAACGCGGTGTCCGGCGAGCGGTGCAACCCGCACCCGCACAATTTCTCCGACCGCATGATCCGCCCCGGCGAGCAGGCCTTCTTCGACATCATGCACTCCTACAACGGCTACCGGACCTGCTACTACCGCTGCTTCGCGGTCGGCTGGGCCACCGAGCCGCAGAAGGACGCGTACAAGCGGGCCCGCGAGTGGATCGATGTCGCCATCGACATGATCAAGCCCGGCGTATCCACGGACCAGATAGCCCGGCTGTGGCCGACCGCGCAGGATATCGGGCTGGCCGACGAGAAGACCGCCTTCGGCCTGGAGTTCGGCCACGGACTCGGGCTGGCCCTGCACGAACGCCCCATCATCTCCCGGCTCACCTCGCTCGACGCCCCGCTGGAGATCAAGGAGGGCATGGTGTTCGCGCTGGAGACCTACTGCCCGGCGACCGACGGGCGCTCGGCGGCCCGGATCGAGGAAGAGGTGGTGGTCGGCCCCAACGGGGTCGACATCCTGACCAAGTTCCCGGCCCAGGACCTCTACGTCACCAATCCCTACTAGGGGAAGCCAGTGCCAGAAATACCTGAGCAAACCGCGCTCGAGATGTACCGGAAGATGATCGAGCTCCGGCTGTTCGAGAAGCGCGTCCACGACCTGTTCCTGCAGAACCTGGTCAAGGGGACCACCCACCTCGGCACCGGCCAGGAGGCGGTCGCGGCCGGCGTGTCGCAGGCCATGAACGCCGACGACTACACGTTCACCACCTACCGCGGCCATAACCACGTGCTGGCCCGCGGCACCCCGATGACCCCGGTGATGGCCGAACTGCTGGGCCGGGAGAACGGCCTCATGCACGGCAAGGGCGGCTCGATGCACCTGCTCGACGTCTCCCACGGCATCCTCGGCGCCTACGCGATCATCGGCGCGCAGCTGGTCATCGCCAACGGCTCGGCCTGGTCGGCCCTGTACCGGGGCACTAAACAGGTCACGGTCTGCTTCCTCGGTGACGGCGCGACCAACATCGGTGCCTTCCACGAGGCGCTCAACCTGGCCGCGGTCTGGAAGCTGCCGGTGATCTTCATCTGCGAGAACAACCAGTACATGGAGTACACCGCGATCGGGACGGTCACCGCCGTGCCGCGGCCGGCTGCCGACCGGGCCGCCTCCTACGGGCTCGACGCGGTGGTCTTGGACGGCAACGACGTGGAGGCGGTCTACGAGGTGGCCCAGGCCGCGATCGGCCGCGCCAGGGACGGCGGCGGCCCGGCCCTGATCGAGGCGCTCACGTACCGGCACGGCGGTCACTCTCGCGCCGATCCCGGCAAGTACCGGCCGGAGGCGGAGGTCAAGGAATGGCTGGCCCGCGATCCGCTGCCCGCCTACCGGCAGGTCCTCATCGGCCGCGGCGTCGATGAGGCGATCCTGGACGCGATCGACGCCGAGGCCAAGGCCGCGGTCGACCGCGCCACCGAGGAGGCCAAGGCCGGGCCCGAGCCGCGCCTGGAACTGGCCGGCACCAACGTGTGGGCCGACGGCGGGAACTCCTGGAGGAACTGATGACCGACGTGGTCATGCCCCGGATGGGGGAAACGGTCGACGAGGGCACCGTCAACGAGTGGTTCAAGCAGGTCGGCGACGCGGTGACCGAGGGCGAGGCACTGCTGGAGATCGGCACCGACAAGGTGGACACCGAGATACCCGCCCCCGTCACCGGCGTCCTGTCCGAGATCCGCGTACAGCAGGGCGAGACCGTACCGGTGGCCACGGTCATCGCCGTTATAACCTGAAAACCTTTTTATATACCGAACGGAGCATCGTGGCAGTTATCACCTACCGCGAGGCAGTGGCCCGGGGTATCGCGCAGGAGATGCGCCGCGACCCCAACGTGGTGTTCCTCGGCGAGGACGTGGCGGCGGCCGGCGGGGTGTTCAAGACCACGGTCGGGCTGCTCGAGGAGTTCGGGCCCGAGCGGGTCCGGGACACCCCGATCAGCGAGCAGGCCATCCTGGGCGCCGCGGTGGGCGCCGCGATGACCGGCCTGCGTCCGATCGCGGAGATCATGTTCAGCGATTTCTTCGCGGTCTGCTGGGACCTGATCGCCAACGAGATGGCCAAGATCAGGTACATGTCCGACGGTCAGCTGACGCTGCCGCTGGTCGTCCGGTGCGCCAACGGGGCCGGCGTGCGGTTCGGGGCCCAGCACTCCCAGTCGGTGGAGAACTGGGCCATGGCCGTGCCCGGCCTGAAGGTCGTCGCCCCGTCCACCCCGCGCGACGTGACCGGCCTGCTCGCCGCGGCCATCCGCGATCCCGATCCGGTCATCTTCTTCGAGCACAAGGGCCTGATGGCGAGCAAGGGCGAGGTGCCCGACGGCGAGGTCTTCGACGAGCTGGGCCGGGCCCGCGTGCTGCGGGAGGGCAGCGCCGCGACCGTCCTGGCGCTGGCCGCCATGGTGCCGCGGGCGCTCGCCGCAGCCGGCCGGCTGTCCGCCGAGCACGGCATCGAGGTCACCGTGGTCGACGTGCGGTCGCTGGTCCCGCTGGACATGCACACGATCCTGGCCCAGGTGAGCAACACCGGCCGGCTGTTCACGGTCGAGGAGAACCCGCGGCTGTGCGGCTGGGGCGCGGAAATCGTCTCGATCGTGGCCGAGGAAGCCTACGGCGCGCTGACCGGCCCCCCGGTTCGCATCACCACCCCTCATATCCCGCTGCCGGCCGCGGATAAGCTCGAAGATCATGTGCTGCCCTCGGTGGACAGGATCACCGAGACCGTGCGCAAGTCCTTGGAGGAATGGTGAGCGGCAACCTGGCCGAACTGGTCGGCATGGACGTACCCACGAACCTGCTGATCGGCGGGGAGTGGACCGGCGGGCGGGGCGGCGGCACGCTGTCCGTGATCGACCCGTCGACTGAGGACGCGCTGGCCGAGGTGGCCGACGGCACCGTCGAGGACGCGCTGGACGCGGTCAGCGCGGCCCAGGACGCGCTGGCTGGCTGGGCCGCCACGCCGCCCCGGCAGCGGGCCGAGTGCCTGCGCCGGACCTTCGAGCTGATGACCGCCAACGCCGAGTCCCTGGCCCGGCTGATGGTGGCCGAGAACGGCAAGGCACTGCGCGACGCGCGGGGCGAGGCCACGTACTCCGCCGAGTTCTTCCGCTGGTACGCCGAAGAGGCCGTCCGGATGGAAGGCGTGCTCATGCAGGCGCCGTCTGGGGCGAACAAGATCCTGGTCATGCGCCAGCCGGTCGGCGTGTCGGTGCTGGTCACGCCCTGGAACTTCCCGGCCGCGATGGCCACCCGCAAGATCGGCCCGGCGCTGGCGGCCGGCTGCACGGTGGTGCTCAAGCCGGCCTCGGAGACCCCGCTGACCGCGCTGGCCATCGCCGGCCTGCTGGCCGAGGCGGGCGTGCCGGACGGGGTGGTCAACGTGCTGCCCTCGCGCAAGTCCGGTGCGGTCGTGTCGGCCATGCTGCACGACCCGCGGGTCCGCAAGCTGTCCTTCACCGGTTCGACCGAGGTCGGCCGGGTCCTGCTGCGTGAGGCCGCGGACTCCGTGGTGAACTGCTCGATGGAACTCGGCGGCAACGCGCCGTTCATCATCTTCGAGGACGCGGACATCGACGCCGCCGTCGAGGGTGCCTTGATCGCCAAGATGCGCAACGGCGGCGAGGCCTGCACCGCCGCCAACCGGTTCTACGTCCACGAGGCGGTCGCCGACGAGTTCAGCCGGGCGTTCGCGGCCCGGCTCGACCGCATGGTCGTGGGTCCCGGCCTGGACGAGGCCACCGAGGTCGGCCCGCTGGTCAACGAGTCGACCCGGTCCAAGGTCGCCGAGCTCGTCGAGTCCGCCACGGCCGACGGCGGCAAGGTGGTGACCGGCGGGCACGCGCCGGACCGGCGCGGCTACTTCTACCAGCCCACCGTGATCGACCAGGTGCCCTCGGGCGCGGGCATCCTCGGCACCGAGATCTTCGGCCCGGTAGCGCCGGTGGTCAGGTTCACCTCGGAGGCAGACGCCGTGGCCTGGGCCAACGACACCGAATTCGGGCTCGTCTCCTACGTCTACACCCGTGACCTGAGCCGCGGCTTGCGGGTCAGCGAGGCCCTGGAGGCCGGCATGGTCGGCCTGAACCGCGGCCTGGTGTCGGATCCGGCGGCCCCGTTCGGCGGCGTGAAGCAGTCCGGCATCGGCCGCGAGGGCGCGCACGAGGGACTCCTGGAGTTCACCGAGACGAAGTACATCGCTACCAA
>Ga0209420_1000354_pt1 | contig 25459 bp, 19 predicted proteins | sample BlaSpr_A8_OM1_O1_FD_187972 | JGI IMG/M metagenome (GOLD analysis project Ga0209420, IMG submission 187972) | Forest soil microbial communities from Thunder Bay, Ontario, Canada - Black Spruce, Ontario site 2_A8_OM1_O1 (SPAdes) (version 2) | ecosystem: Environmental > Terrestrial > Soil > Boreal...
CCCGCCGCCCGAGGACCTGTCCCTGTTCGTCGATTTTTGCTGGGTAATCCGCTGGGACCTGCGCGGGCGGCCGCCGCATGAGCAGCAGATCCTGCCGCACCCCAACGTGAACCTGGCCTTCGAAGCATCCGGGGCCGGGATCTTCGGCGTGGACCGGTCACTGTTCACGCGGCAGCTTTCCGGCCGGGGCCAGGCGCTGGGGGTGCGGTTCAGGCCGGGGTGCTTCCGGCCGTTCTGGCAGGCGCCGATCTCGCAGCTCAGCGACCGGGTGGTGCCTGCTACGAGGCTGTTCGGCCCGCTGGCGGAGAAGACACGGCGGGAGATCATCTGCGCCGACAGCGACGCCGATATGACGGCGCACGCCGAGTCGCTGCTGTACTCGGCGCTGCCGGACCGCGACCCGGTGGCCGAGCAGGCCGCGGACCTGGTGGCGCTGATCACGTCCTCCCCCTCGCTGCGCCGGGTTGACGAGCTGTCCGCCGCTTCCGGCTGGTCGGTGCGGAGCCTGCAGCGGCTGTTCGCCGACTACGTGGGGGTCAGCCCGAAATGGGTGATGCGCCGGGCTCGGCTGCACGAGGCCGCGGAGCGGGCCGACAGCGGCGAGGTGATCGACTGGGCCGCGCTGGCCTTTGACCTCGGCTACGCCGACCAGGCCCACCTGACCCGCGAGTTCACCACCACCATCGGGGTGCCGCCGACGCGTTACGCCGCCCCTCACGCCGCCTCTCCCCCGGCCTGAGCGGCTTCGGGCGGCGGAACTGCTTAGGCGGCTTCGGGCGGCGGAGCTGCTCAGGCGGCTTCGGCGGCGGAGCTGCTCAGGCGGCTTCGGGGGCGGGGACGGTGCGCAGGTTGAGCGGCGGGCGGCCGCGGGCGGCGTCGAGGGCATCACGGATGGTGGCCAGGACCTCGGTCGGCCGGGTACGGATCTGCTTGGGCGTGAATGGCAACACGACGATGCCGTACTTGCCCATCCGCCTCTGCCGCTCAAGTGTCCTTGCGTGATCCTGCGGCGACAAATGCCATTCTTGCGAGTCGACCTCGACTACCACGCCGTACTCGGGCCACCACGCGTCCGGCTGGGCCACGAACGCGTTTCCCGCAAGTACCGTGGCGTTGAACAGCGGCATCGGCAGGCCGGACTTCTGCAGGAGCGTCAGCAGGTCTCCCTCGGCGGCCGACCGGATTCCGGTGGCAACGTCTGACAGCGCTGCACGGAACAACGCGGACCCGGCACTCGGCCCGGCGTTGAGTTCGGCGGCCAGCTCGTGCACGTCGCAGCGCCGCCGCTGCACGGCATCGGCGATCACGGCCTGCACGTCGCGGAGCATGGCCAGGCCGCGCACGGTATCCGCGACCGCGCGCGGAGCGAGGGCATAGCGGATCGGCCCGAAGTTGTAGACGCGCCCGGGCATCCGGCCGGTCCGGTGCAGCCGTGCGAAGCCGGCATCCCGGCGCTGCCAGGCCAGCGGTACCAGGACGTCGACGAAGTCGGATTCCGGCGCCCGGATGCGATGGCATGAAGCGGCGACCGGTCCGGTAATCACGCTGCCAGGTCCGCCGTACAGCTGCGCAGCCATCTGCCGTTGCGCTCCTGACGGCATACCGGTACAGGCGATATACACAGCCGGCAATAGCATGCGCCACGGACCGTCCGGCCGCAGCCGGTGCCTGAGTGCGCTCTCGGTGAGGCCTGCGGCGCGGGCTTGGCTGCGCGTGATCACGTCAATCTGACGATCGAGGACCCGGGCTAGCGCAGCAGTATTGATGCGAGTCGTCGCTACCACGTGCCCATCATGCGGGCAAGGTCCGACATTCCCGGCGGCCGAGTGCTGGCGGCCGAGTGCTGGCGCTGCCGCACTGAGCCCGTGTCCGGGCCACGGACAACGGGCCGTGCACCGCGCACAACGCACAACGCGTCGCGGGCAACGACGTCGTTGTCACAACGACGCGCACCGAACGACGTGGTTGTCACAACGACGTTGTTGGCGCCGGGTGCCGAGCGCGGGTCACTAGGGCCGGAGAGGGCCACTTGGAAACTTTCGGGGTTTTTGGGACCCATGAGGTTTGGTACGAGGACATGAGCGGACCGGATCGGCACGCGGTACGCGGCGCGGAGGCTGGACCTCGGCGTGAGGTCGCGCAGAGCTACGTCGGTGCGGGGCCGGGCCTCGGCGGGAGGCTAGGCCTGAGTGCGGGGGCTAGCCCTGAGGGGCGGGCTAGGCCTCGATGACGACGGGGATGATCATGGGGCGGCGGCGGTAGTTGTCGCTGACCCATTTGCCGATGATGCGGCGGGCGAGCTGGCTGATCTGGTGGGCATCGCTGATGCCGTCGGCGGCGGCCAGGCCCAGCGCTTCCTCGATCTTGGGGAGGACCTCGGCGAACGCGGCGTCGTCGATGCCTGCGCCGCGGGCCTGGATGGCGGGGCCTGCCACCAGCTTGCCGGAGCTGGCGTCGACCACGATGACGACAGACACAAAGCCTTCGTCGCCCAGGATCCGGCGGTCCTTCAATTGGGACTCGGTGACCTCGCCGACGGTGAGCCCGTCGACGTAGACGTACCCGCAGGGGACCGCGCCGGTCACGTTGGCCTGACCGTCGACCAGGTCGACGACCACGCCGTCCTCGGCGATCACGATGTTGCCGTCGGGGACGCCGGACAGCGAGGCCAGCCGGGCGTGGGCCCGCAGGTGCCGCCACTCGCCGTGCACCGGCATGAAGTTGCGCGGCCGGACCAGGTTGAGCACGTAGAGCAGCTCGCCCGCCGGGGCGTGGCCGGACACGTGCACCAGCGCCGAACCCTTGTGCACGACGCGTGCGCCAAGCCGGGTCAGGCCGTTGATGACCCGGTAGACGGCGGTCTCGTTGCCCGGGATGAGCGACGAGGCCAGGATGACCGTATCCCCGGCGGCGATCCGGATCGGGTGGTCGCGGCCGGCCATCCGGGACAGCGCGGACATCGGCTCGCCTTGCGAGCCGGTGGAGATCAGCACCACGTCGCCGGGCGGCATCTCCTCGGCCTCGCGCAGGTCGACCAGGATGCCGCCGGGTACGTGGAGGTAGCCGAGGTCACGGGCGACGCCCATGTTCCGCACCATGGAGCGGCCGACGAAGGCGACCTTGCGCCGGTGCTTGACCGCCGCGTTGAGCACCTGCTGAACCCGGTGCACGTGCGAGGCGAAGCAGGCCACGATGATGCGGTGCTCGGTGTTAGCGAAGATCTCATCGAGGACCGGCGCGATGTCTCGCTCAGAGGTCACCACGCCGGGGACTTCGGCGTTGGTGGAATCGGCCATCAGCAGGTCGACGCCCTCGGTGCCGAGCCGGGCGAACCCGGCCAGGTCGGTGAGCCTGCCGTCCAGCGGCAGCTGATCCATCTTGAAGTCGCCCGTGTGCAGCACGACGCCGGCCGGGGTGCGGATGGCGACGGCGAGCGCGTCGGGGATCGAGTGGTTGACGGCCAGGAACTCGCACTCGAACGGTCCGAATGAGATGCGGTCGCCCTCGGTGACCTCCACCGCGACGGGCTCCACCCGGTGCTCGGACAGCTTGCTGCGCATCAGGGCCAGAGTCAGTTTGGAGCCCACCAGCGGCAGGTCAGCCCGCTCCCGCAGCAGGTAGGGCACGGCGCCGATGTGGTCCTCGTGCGCGTGCGTAAGTACGACCGCTTCGACCTGGTCGAGCCGGCCGCGCAGGAAGCCGAAGTCGGGCAGGATCAGGTCCACGCCGGGCTGGTCGGGATCGGGGAACAGCACGCCGCAGTCGACGACGAGCAGGCGCCCGCGATACTCGAAGACGGTCATGTTCCGGCCGATCTCGCCGAGCCCGCCCAACGGGACTATGCGCAGGCCGTCGCGCGCGAGGGCGGGCGGCGGGGTGAGGTCGGGATGCGGGTGGCTCACGCGGCCGACCCAGGCAGCTTAACGCCGCCAGCATCCAGATCCAGGGCCAGCTGTTGCCGTTCGGCCTCGGTGGCGGCCAGCAGCGGGGCACGCACCGCGCCGCCCGGCAGCCCGAGCAGGTCAAGCGCGGCCTTGGTCATGACCGCGCCCTGGTTACGGAACAGCCCGTCGTACACGGGGATCAGGTCGTAATGGATCTGCCGGGCCCGGCCGACGTCGCCGGCGCCGAACGCGTCGATCATTTCGTGCAGCCGGTCCCCCACCACGTGGCCGACCACGCTGACGAAGCCGACCGCGCCGAGCGCGAGCCAGGGCAGGTTCAGCATGTCGGTGCCGCAGTAGTAGACGAAGTCGGTCTGGGCCAGCACGTGCGAGGTGGCGCCCGGGGCGTCCTTGGCGTCCTTGACGCCGATGATCCTGGGGTGGGCGGCCAGCCGGATCAGGGTCTCGCTGGCCACGGCCGCGCCGGTCCGGCCCGGGATGTCGTAGATAAGCATGGGCAGCCCGGTGGCGTCGGCCACCGCGGTGAAGTGGGCCTCCAGGGCCGGCTGCGGCGGCTTGTTGTAGTACGGGGTGACGACCAGCAGGCCATGGGCGCCGGCGCGCTCGGCGGCGCGGGCCAGCTCGATGGTGTGCGACGTGATGTTGGTGCCGACGCCCGCCACGACCTGGGCGCGCGAGCCGACCGCCTCGAGCACCACCCGGAGCAGGCGCTCCTTTTCCTCATCGGTGGTGGTCGGCGCCTCCCCGGTGGTGCCGTTGATCACCAGGCCGTCGTTGCGCATGGCGGTGACCAGGTAGTCGGCGAGGCGGGCGGCCCCGTCGTAGTCGACGGCCCCGTCAGGGGTCATGGGAGTAATCATCGCCGTGATCATCTGGCCGAACGGCGCGCTACTTGTCGTCATACCCGAACGCTACCCGCAACCGGGTGCGCAGAGTAGGCGGCTTACCGTCCCGCCGGCGAGAAATCCCGCCACCGCCCGGCCGGGATGCCGGCCGGCCGGCGGCACGGTCAGCGCAGAGCTTGCAGAGTCTGGATGGCGATGTCGGGGCGGGGCGCGTTGCAGGTCGGGCAGCGCGGGCCCTGGCCTGGAATGTTGAGCCAGTAGCCGGCCACCTTGGATCTGGTGGCCTGGATGGCGGCGGTCAGGTACTGGCTGCTGACCGGGGTGCCGGGCGGGTTGGTGGACAATCCGGCCAGCACGGTGACGGCGGGGTTCGCGTCGGTGGCCTGAGCCGCCGCGGCCTCGACGAAGCCGGCGTAGGTGCCGGAATCCCGCTCCAGGCTCTGGGCCTGGAGCTCGATGACGTCGGCGACCCGGGCCAGGTGGCCGACCAGATCCAGGTCGAGGAACTGCTGCCACCGCGGCTGGGCGCTGCCGGGCTGCAGGACGGTGGTGAGATTAAGTGCCGGGGTGACGATCAGCCGCAGGCCATTAGCGTGAGCCACGGCCGCCGCCTGGGTGGCGGCCAGCACCGGATCACGCTGCTCGGCCACCGGGGTGAAGCTCCAGGCTTCGGGGTCATACAGGACGCCCCAGGTGCCGGGCGGGATCTGCCCCGCGTTCACCGCGCTCTCGAGCGCGGCGGCCGAGGCGAAGGTCACCACGGACCGGGCGGCAAACCCGGTGACGGGCTGCTGGCCCGGCTGCAGGATCTCATAGACCTGCGCGGCCTGCAGTTCAGCGCGGACGCTCGGGTCGGCCACCAGCTGGGCGAGCGCCGAGCGGGTCAGCAGCCAGGTCAGGTGGCCATTGGCGGGCACCGTGACGTGGCCCGCGCTGCTTGACCGGCTGGCGGCGGGCGCGGGCGAGGGGTGGCCGCCGGAGGAGACCGTAGCCGAGCAGGCGGCCAGCAGGCAGACGGCCGCGGCCACCACGACCGCTGTCACGGCGAACGCGGCCGCCCCGGCTTCCCGGGCCGGGGCAGGGCTCTGAGGGCAACGCTGCGGACGGATGCCTGTCCTCATCTCCTCATTTCTAACGGTTATGAGCCGATGCGGATGTCGGCCGTCATGCCGTTCAGCGGCGCGATCTTCGGATCCTCGGTAATGGTGATGACGGCCTGATAGAAGGTGCCAGCCGAGGTGGACGTCGGATCGGGCAGGATCTCGCTGACGCGGCCAGGCACGGCGGTGATGTGGCCGGCCGGCACGCTGATCGTGACACTGCTGCCGACGCTGATCCTGGAGATCGAGCCTTCCGGGATGAGCGCGACGATCTGCCAGCTGTTCGAGACCCGCAGCGCGACCACGGGCAAGGAGGTCTGGCCGGCCGAGGTCCGGTGGACCGTCTGCGGACCCTCGGGAAGCAGCGAGAAAGCCGGGCCCTGGCTGGATGTCGCCTGGGCCGAGTCGGTGACGTAGGTCCTGATCCCTGCCGAGGTGACGGTCTGGCCAGGCTGGCCGTTGGCGGCGATGACCCTCCCGCCCAACGGCGCGATGATCTCGGTTGCGGTCACCTTCGCCTGGTCGGTTACGAGCTGGGCCTGGTCCAGCGCCAGCTGGGCCTTCTCGGCCGCCAGCTGCGCGTCGTCACCAGCGGCCGCGGCCGGGTCCGCGGTCGCCGCCGCCCGCAACTGGGCCATCTTCGCCTGCTCGGCGGCGATAGCGGCACGGTCGGCGCCCAGCACCGAGTAAATGCTGGGCGCGTATTCGGTGGCCAGCACCTGGCCTTTGCGCACCGGCTGACCCGGGCGGACGCTCACCTTGCCGATCTCCCCGGACCCGGCGAAGTTGAGGGTGACGATGCCGCTGCTGGTTACCGTGCCGGTGAATAGCTGCCGGTCATCCCGCATGACCCGCGGCACGTACCATGCCACGGCGGCCACGCAGGCGGCCGCGATGACCAGCCCGCCGACCCGCTGCGGCCAGGTCCGCTGGCGGCGAGTCCAGACCTGCTGCTGCCGGTGCCCGCGTAGCTGATGGGCGGGCTGAAGGGAGACGGATGCGGGCGCCGGGGACTGGCGCGACACCTGGCGGGAGGCAGTCGATGCGGGCGTGGCCAGGCCATTGGCCTGGCCAGGCCGGGGCGGGATCGGGTAGTCAGCCGGCTCGGCGTAGGGCCGCGGGACCGGGTTCTCGTAAGCCGGCCGGACCGGGTACTCGTAAGCCGGCCGGACCGGGTACTCGTAAGCCGGCCGGACCGGGTCCTCGTAAGCCGGCCGGACCGGGTACTCGTAAGCCGACCGGACCGGGTGGGCGGATGGCCTCGGGCGGGCCGGGTAATGGCCGGGAGCCTGATCCAGTGGCTGCCGGTCCGGGTAGCTGACCGGAGCCTGGGACCTGGGCGCCACGAACGAGTAGTCGGCGACGGGCTGGTAGGACCGCCGCGGCTGGGACCACTGTTCCGATTGAGCGTCCGGTTTGTCCGTCACCCAGGAGTTCGTGTCCGGATTGCCCATCCCCGTCCCTCACCGATGCGCAGGCCTCGCATACATCGGTAACCGTACTTGTTACATCGGGTGAAGGTAGGTCATTTGGGACAGGTCGCCACCGGCGGATCTGCCGAAACCCGCCCGCACCACGGGGCCCATATGCCATTTTGGGTGAGTACCGCACGGTTCTAGCAGGCCTGGCTAGAGGGGAACCGACCCGAGTTCGATGGATAATGCGCTCCTGCTCGCGACCATCGGCGCGTTCGTGACCCTGATTGTGGCCTGCCTGCTCCCGGTGGGCGCGGACAGCATCGAAGACGGCGGTGACGGCCGCGGGCTGGTACTGATCCCGCGGCACGTGAAGACGCCGACCTACCGGCCGCGGACCTGGATCTTTCTCGGCGTGGCGGCCGCCCTCGGGCTGCTGTTCCTGGGCTGGCAGCGGCCGTCGCCGCCGACGGCCTACGCGGACCTGGTCCGGGCCGTGACCACCGCGATCACCAGGGATCCAGCCAGCGTCAACGGGTATATCGCCCGGCTGCGGCCGGCCACGGAATTCTTCGCCGTGGCCTACATCATCGGCTTGGCCGTGGTGGCGCGGGCCAGTCTGACCCGGCGCCTGGCGATCCTGGCGCACTGCATGCTCTACCTGGCGATCTCGGTGCTGCTGCAGGCGCTGCTTATCGTGGCCGGGATGACGACCGGCTGGCTGATTGCCCCGTTCGGCATCGAGGCGACGCTGAGCAACCTGCTGGTCGGCGGGCTCGTGATCATGCGCCTGACGTTCACGACCTTCATATTGCCCCGGGCCACCACCGTGCCCGCGGACCGGCCGCGGTGGGTGTGGGACAACATCCTGGCCTTCTGCTCGCTGGTCGCCGTGATAGCGCTGCTGGTCGTCGGCTACGCGTTCTTGTCCGAACCGTCCAACCAGACCTCGGAGTGGCAGGTGTTCGTGCCGCTGTACGCGGTGAGCATCCTGTTCGTGCTGCTCTCGGCCCCGTTGTGGCTGCTGTGGTGGACGAACAGGAAGCTGCCCGAGCCCGGGCCGGACCGGCCGCGGGTCGACGTGATCATCCCCGCGTACAACGAGGCGGAGAACATCGCCCGGCTGCTGCGCTCGATCGACATCGCGGCCGGCCGGTACGGCGGCCCGGTGAACGTGCTGGTGTCCAACGACGGGTCTACGGACGACACCGCGCAGATCGCGGTGACCGAGATCGCCGACTTCAGGTACGCACGCGGGCGGGTCCTGACCGCGCCGAACGGGCGGCAGGCGGCCGCGCTCAACCGCGGGCTCGCCGTCACCGGTGCCGAGATCGTGGTCCGTATCGACGCCGACTGCGTCATGGGCCCGGATGCGCTGGTCTACGCCGCTCCGTGGTTCCGTGATCCGCGGATCGGCTGCGTGGGCGCGATGGAGGAGCCCAGGCAGGATAACGTGACCTGGTTCCACCGGCTGCGGACCCTGGAAGCCCTGTTCCAGTTCAGGTTCGTGCGCCTGGGCCAGAGCCTGGTCGACGGCATCATCGTCATCCCCGGGACCTTCACCGCGTTCCGGCGGGATCCGGCGGTGCGGGCCGGCGGCTTCCCGGTCGGCATGAACGGCGAGGACGCCGACCTGACCATGCAGATCGGGCGCCTCGGCTACCGGGTGGTGGTCGATCCGCGCATCCGCTCCTACGAGGACGTGCCCCGCAGCATCGGCGAATTCGTCGAGCAGCGGACCCGGTGGGCCCGGGGCGGCATTCACGCCTACGCTAGGCACGTCCCGCTGCGCAGCGGCGGCGCCGGGCCGCGGGTGTGGCTGTGGACGATGCGGCGCGGGTTTTCCTGGTTCTCGTTGCAGGCGGGCCTGGTCGCCCCGATCTTCGTGCTAGAGCTCGTGCTCACGCATCCCAGCTACCGGGACAACATCGCCACGTTCCTGGTGCTGTACGCCGTCGGCGGCGCGGTCCCGCTGGCCGTCAGCCTCCCGCTGGCGGTAAAGCACAGATGCTGGCGGAGCATCTTGTGGATTCCGACCTGGTTCGCCTATGCGTTCCTGCGGCGGCTGGCCACGCTCGAGGCCGTCATCTCACTGCCTGCCCGGCCGTTCCCCGCGGGCTCAGGGAGCCGGCGTACGACCCCGGCCGCGACCCCGGAGGACCGTCCGGCGGTGCCGGACCGGGCGACCGGCTCACATGCGCTGCCTGAACGCCATCACGTCTGAGTGCCGCCGCTCCCCCGGCTGGGTCAGCGCTGGCCGGGTCAGCGCTGGCCGGGTCCGGGCTGGCCGGGTCCGGGCTGGCCGGGTCAGGGCTGGCTGGCCAGCGCCTGCCGCAGCTCAGGTGCGGTGTCGGCGTCCAGGGTCAGGGCGAACTCCGGTTCCCCGGCCGACGTGGCCGACGCGGCCTCGGCACTGGCCAGCGGCCGGGCGTGCCCGAGGCGGGTCGCCCACCAGCGGCCCGCCTGCGACTGCCAGATATGCCAGGCCGGGTAGTCGCGCTCGATACTCGACAGCTCGTCATCCATGTGGGTCCTTACCACGGTCGCGACCTGTCTGGTCATTGGTCACGCTCCTTGTCCGTGATCATCTCGGCCATGTACTGCCGGGGCGGGCGGTGGTGCGGTCAAGCGGGCGCGTACGGGGCCAGCGCAGGGCTGGCCGACCCCCGTGCGGCCAGCCCTGACGCGGCCAGCCCGGCCGGGCGTGACCACCCTTTGAGTTGTGAGATACGTGGGTAGTGAAGTCTTGACTTCGCCTCAGCCGTCGCGGATGATCTGGGTCAGCTGGGCCGCCATCTCGGCCAGCGCCTGCTGCGGTTGCTTCTGCCTGGTCAGGGCCTGGTACACCGCGCTGGAGATGGCGAGGCTCGCCTGGTCGTAGTTGGCAATCGCCGGCCGAGGCTGCGCGGAGTTGATGGCCTGCTCCAGCACCGGCAGATACGGATAGCTGCGGATCAGGCTCTTATCGGTGTAGAGCGAGGTCCAGACCGGCGGGAACGACCCCTGCTCGAGCATCTCCTTCTCGTTGGCCAGGTCGGTCATGTACTTGATGAAGCTCATCGCCGTCCGCTGGTGCTGGGAATAGGCGCTGATGGCGAGGTTCGCGCCGCCGAGCGAAGCGGAGCCGGGACCATCGGGGCCGGGCAGCGCTTCGAACCCGAACTCGCCGCGCACCTGGTTGGCCGGGCCGGCCGCCGACAGGGCCGCGTAGACGTCCGGCCAGTTGTCCAGGAACAGGAACTTGCCTGCCTCGAACGCGGCCTGGGACGACTCCTCTTCATAGGTGAGCGCAACCTTGGGGATCCAGCCCTGCTGGAATCCGCTCACTAGGAACTGCAGCCCTTGCAGGGCCTGGGGCGAGTCCACGGTGATCTTGGTCCCTTCGCCGGAGAGGATCGACCCTCCGGCCGACTGGACGGCCGTGGCGAAATTGACGGTGAGCCCCTCGTACGGGGCGAACGTGCCGGCGTACCCGTCCAAGCCGTACTTCGGGGCCACCGTCCGGGCGAGCTCGGCCAGCTGAGACCAGGTCCTGGGCGGCTGCTTGCCCGCCTTGGCCAGGATGTCCTTGCGGTAATAGAGCAGGTCCGCGTTGCTGTAGTCGGGCACCGCGTAGAGCCGACCCTGGTACATGGCGGTGGCCACAGCCGGCTTGAGGAAATCCTTCAGCTCGGGGAACTGGTTCTCGGGCAGCGGGATGATCCAGCCGTTCGAGGCGAACTCCGCGGTCCAGATGACGTCCATGTCGATGACGTCGTACTCGTCGCTCTTGGCCTGGAGGTTGGCGACCAGCTGAGCCAGCTGGTCGTTCGAGGCCTGCGGGAGCAGCAGCAGGGTGACCTTCTGGCTGGGATGCTCGTCGTTCCAGTCAGTGATCACGCCCTGCAGCCAGCCGGGATTGTCCTTGCCGATGGCGAAGGTGATCGGGCCGATCCCGTTGGTCGACGGGGCCGACCCGTCCTGGGCCGGACTGCCCGATGTGCAGCCGGCGATCAGGAAGAGGCCCGCAGTGAGGGCCGCGATTCCGGGCATCGCACGCCGCATGCGGGTCACCGCCAAACCAACGCCGGTAGCTTCGTAGATGCATGTTATGCACCGCCGTTAGGTATATGTCAACCGGATCGCATAACGAGTCAGACATGTTGCGTCCCCGCCCGGTGACGGGGGCGCACGCGGGACCGGCCGGCCCGCGGCTCCCCAGATCAGCGGCGCGCGACGGCCCAGAAGAGTTCTCCCACGTTAGGTCTTACATAATTGTTATGTACAGCGGTAATCTGAGCCCGGGCCGACCCAGGCCCATGGAGGTGACGGAACCGTGAGGCAGCCCCTGCTGGCGCTCCTCGCTAAGGAGCCAGCTCACGGCTACGAGCTGAAACTGGCGCTGGAACAGACATTCGGGCAGGCGTACCCGTCCCCGAACATCGGCCAGGTCTACGTCACGCTGAAACGCCTCGAACAGGACGGCCTGGTCCGCAGCCAGGATGTGGAGCAGACCACGCGGCCCAACAAGCGCGTTTATGAGCTCACGCCTGCCGGGCGCGAAGCCCTCCTCGCCTGGATCGACGAACCGAGCGACGGACCTCGCATCCGCGACGAGTTCTTCATCAAGCTCATCCTCGCGCCCATGACGGGGCTGGCCGACCGGATAGCTCTCATGAATACCCAGCGGCGGCACTACCTCAGTGTCATACGCAGGCTCACCGAGCTGCACGCCGACACGGACCCGGCGGACACCCCAGCCAGGCTGCTGATCGAGGGCGCCCTCCTGCACCTGCAGGCCGACCTGGACTGGCTGGAACGATGCCAGGAGGAATTCGTGTGAGCCGCGCAGCGCCGAAAGGCTCGCCCTGGCCGCCAGAGCGGTCAGCCGACTCCCCCGTCTTGCTGAAGACCTCAGGCCTGGTCAAGGTCTACCGGGCCGACGGGGTCTCGGTCGAGGCCGTACGGGGAGTTGACCTCGAGCTCGCGGTGGGCGAGTTCGTGGCCATCATGGGCCCGTCCGGCTCGGGCAAATCCACCCTGCTGCACGTCCTGGGCGGCCTCGAGCCGGCTACCAGCGGCGAGCTCTGGCTGCGCGGCCAGCGTGTCGACGGCCTGTCCACCTCCGCCTGGGCGCTCCTGCGGCGCCGCCACATCGGGTTCGTGTTCCAGTTCTTCAACCTGCTGTCCAGCATGACGGTCGCCGACAACGTCGAACTCCCCGCGCTGCTCGCGGGGGCCACCCCGCGGCAGGCCAGGAAGCGCCGCGAGGAACTGCTGTCCGAGCTGGGCCTGACGGACAAGGCAGGCGCGGCCCCGGCCCGCCTGTCCGGCGGCGAACAGCAGCGTGTCGCGCTGGCGCGGGCACTGGCCAACGAGCCGAGCCTGCTGCTGGCCGACGAGCCGACCGGCAACCTGGACAGCTCCAACACTCGCGACGTGCTCCGGCTGCTGCGCCGGACGCATGACCGCGGTCAGACAATCCTGCTGGTCACCCACGACGCCCGGGTGGCCAGCATGGCCGACCGGGTGATCAACCTGTTCGACGGGATGGTGGCCGACGACGCCAAGATCGTGCCCATACCGCGCGGCCTGAACGGGGTGCGTGACGTCCTGGAGCTGAGAGGCTGAGGCCCGGTGCGAGGAACACTGCGGTGGGCACGCGCGGATCTGCGCTCCCGCCGTGGCCAGGCGCTGCTCACGGTCGCCGTGGTCGCCGGGGTGGCGGCCGCTCTGTTCCTGGCCACCATGCTGCTGCAGGGCACGCTCAACCCCTGGCAGCAGCTGTTCGCGCGGACCCACGGGGCGGATGTGCTGGTCTATTTCCAGGACCGGACCGACACCAGTGAGCTGCACTCGCTGCCGGGAGTTCAGGCCGTCAGCCAGCCCTATCAGGCCGCCTCGGCGACGCTGGCGCAAGGGGCCCAGAAATCACCTGTCGAGCTCCGCAGCATGACGCCGGTGCCGCCGGCCATGTCGACGCCGCTGGTGGTGGCGGGCAGCTGGCTGCGGGCCTCGGCGCCGGCCGGGGTCGTGGTCGAGGCGTCGTTCGCCCAGGCGGTTCACGTCGGGGTCGGGGACCAGATCGTCGTGGACGGCATCGACGGCACCATGACCTCGATGCGGGTCATAGGCATCGCCGATACAGCAGACCAGGGCTTCTACCCGCAATGGACGCCGGGCCTGATCTGGGTGCAGCACGGGCTGCTGGTCAAGGTCGAGCCGAATCCGGGCGAGACGCAAGAGATCGTCGGCCTCCGGCTGACCGATAGCTCCGCCGTGGCCACGGGCCAGGTCGTGCAGACCATCTGGAACCTCTACAACGGCCCGGACCAGAACTCGAGCTCGGCGGTCGAGCGCTACTCCACCTGGCAGCAGGTGCAGAACTCGATGGCCAGTAACGACCGGCTGCTCGGGCTGCTGCTGGCCTTGTTCGGGATCATCGCGCTGGTGGCCGCGCCGTGCGCCATCGCGAACGTCACCGCGGGACGGGTGCTGGTGCAGCGGCAGGACATCGCGATGCTGAAGGCGCTCGGGTTCACGCCCGGCCAGGTGGTGCGGATGCTGGTCGCCGAGCAGACCGCGCTGGGCGCGGCCGGCACCGTGCTCGGGCTGGCCGCGGCACGGATCATGACTTCGCCAGCGTTCGTGCGGCCGCCCGATGGAACCCCGGTGGGCCTGGCCCCGCTGTCCGGCTCCTGGGTGGCGGTGATCGGCGTCGGCACGGTGCTGACCGTCGCCCTCGCCACCATCGTCCCGGCCTGGTACGCGGGCCGGGTGTCACCGGTCGCCGCCGTCCAGCCGAGCCCGCCGCACGGTCACCTCTCCCGGATGGCGCGGCTCGGCCTGCTCGTCCGGCTGCCGGCCCCGCTGGTCCTGGGAGCCAGGGACTGCCTGAGCCGGCGGCTGCCCGCGGCCCTGACCGTGTTCGGCCTGGCCGTCCCCATGGTCATGATCACGATCGCGCTGACCTGCTGGTCGACCGTGGACGGGTTCACCCGGGACCCGGGCCGGATCGGCCTGGCCGCGGCCGTCACGGTGAGCCAGGGTGGCCTGGACAACAAGCAGGCCGTGGCCCTGATCAGTCATGACAATCAGGTGCAGGCGTACTACCCGGGCACGTCGTTCGACACGCTGCTGCCGGGCGACAACGGCACCTTCACCGCTCGGGCCATGGGTTACTCCTGGCGCCCGTACCCGTTCCAGGTGGTCCAGGGACGGCTGTTCCATGCGCCGAACGAGGCCGTGGCGGGCCAGGGCTTCCTTGACCTCATGCACATCGGGGTGGGCGCCTGGATCTCGCCGACGATCGAAGGCGTACCGGTGATCTTGCATATCGTCGGGCGGACCATCGAGCCGGGCAATAACGGCGACGTCCTCGATTTCGGCCTCGACGCCCTCAGCGACGCGGGCGCAGCACCCGGCCAGCTGGTCTACAGCCTGGTCCTGAAGCCGGGAGTGCCGCCGGCCGCGGCCCGGGCGAGCCTGCTGGCGGCCTCCCAGAATCAGCTGGACGTGCAGGTAGTGGGCAACCCGGCCGACGGGCTGGGGGTAGTGCGGGCGGTGATCGCCGTCGCGGTCATCGTGCTGGCCGTCATCGCGCTCGCGAACCTGCTCACCGCGACCGCGATCGGGCTGCGTGACCACGTGCATGAGGTCGGCGTGCTCAAGGCCCTCGGGCTCACGCCACGCCAGGTCATGGCCACCCTGGTGGTCAACACGGCGATCCTGACCACCATCGGGGTGGCCATCGGGACAGCCGCGGGCCTGGTCATCGCGCCGCGACTGATCAACATGCAGGGCCAGACCAGCGGTATCGGGGCGGGTATCTCGGACGGCCTGCCCGCCACGACGATCGCCGAGGTCCTGGCCGTCGCCCTGGCCACCGCCGCGGCCACGGCGCTGTTCCTGGCCCGCCGTACCACCCGTATCGCAGACTCGGCCCACCTGCGCAGCCCAGGCCGCCCGTCACGACCACAGCCGCGGTCTTCACCACTGCGGATCCCGTAAACGTCACCAGGAGGTGTCAGGCATGGCGATTTCACCCTAGCCCCAGTGGGCACACCGGCAAGTGGACGACGGCTTGCCACGGCAACGTCCGGAGGCCGTCCAACGGTCAGACAACGTTGACTCACCACCATCTGTAGATTTGTGCGGAAGGGCGCGGCGGTACTTTTCACCAGCGCCTTAATGATCTAGGCTGGCGCCCAGCGGGAGCAGGGGAAAATGCCTTCCGTAGCTGCTCTTTGCGCATGCCTGGGTTTTCAGACGTCACATTTTGGAAACGAGATGGAAACTAGGCTTGACCGTAGCAGAACGTTCCATCACGCTGTGAGATAACTGCGGGATAACGTTATCTAGGAGACCGGCTGCTCCGGCTCAGGCTCTAAGGAAGTCCGTTATGAGTCATCCACGCCTGACAAGAGGAATGGCCGCGGCTCGGGCCTCCAGCGGAGGCCCGGCCGCTTGCCGGGAGAGGCGTCCGTGGAACTAGCCCCTTGTGCGTGCCCCTGGTTGGCCGGGCCGTCCGTTCGTGGCGGAGAACTGCCGACCCGCGTCGCGCATCGTGTCGGCCCTGGTCGCCTGACACGGCGGCTCGGCCCGCCACGTAGTCAGGAAAGGGCAGGACTAGTACGCCGGGCTCGTCGTGGCCAGGCCGGATTCGGCCATACGCGGTCACGGGCGTCGCATGAATGGCCGGCGTTCCCATGAGTAGCCCAGAAGAAGAGTAAGAGTGCAGAGGAGCACACATGTCACGAAGAAGTTCGCCGAGAAACTCTCACTGGCCCAAGAGGGGTGTCGGGCTGGCCGCCCTGGCGGGCGCCACCGTGCTGGTGCTGAGTGCCTGCGGTAGCAGCGGCTCCAGCAGCAGTACTACTGGCACAAGCGGCGCGAGCAGCGCCCCCAGCGGCGTCGGCTCGACCACGACCGGCAGTATCGTCTGGTCGGCCAGCCCGCTGAGCGGCACCGGCGCCAACGACGCCCGGACCGTGCTGATCAACGCGTTCGAGAAGCAGTACCCGGGCATCCATGTCACCCTGGTGTCCGCGTCGACCGACACCGACACCAACCGGGCCACGCTGGCCACGCAGATCGCGGGCGGCTCGTCCTCCCCCGACGTGTTCATGGGCGACGTGATCTGGCCCGCTCAGTTCGGCGCGCACCAGTTGGCCGTCCCGCTGTCGCAGTACCTCCCGGCGAGCTACTGGAGCAGGTTCGCTCCCGGGCTGGTCTCCGGGGCCACGTACAAGGGCGCGGTCTACGGCTCACCGCTGTTCGAGGACCAGGGCTTCCTGTACTACCGCAAGGACCTGCTCGCCAAGGACGGGCTGACGCCCCCGACGACCTGGGAGGCGCTGGAGACCGACGCCAAGGCCGTGCTGGCCAAGGGCCAGACCAAGTACGGATTCGTCTGGGAAGGCGACTCGTACGAGGGCCTGACCTGCAACTTCATGGAGTACCTGACGGACGCGGGCGGGACGGCGACCAACAGCGGCTACACCACGGCCACGCTTAACTCGGCCGCGGCGCTCAAGGCGGTCACGTTCATGCGCGGCCTGATCACCTCCGGCGTCAGCCCGGCCGCGGTGACCACGTTCCAGGAGCCGCAGGCGATGAACACCTTCGGGTCCGGCCAGGCCGTGTTCCTGCGCAACTGGGACTATGCCTACACCAGCGCCATCACCGCGGCCGACGGCGGCAAGCTCACCGCGAGCCAGGTCGGCGTGGAGCCGCTGCCCACCTTCGCGGGCCAGTCGACCCCCGGCTACTCCAACATCGGCGGCTGGAACATGTACATCAACCCGCACAGCACGCACCTGGGTGCGGACCTGACGTTCATCCAGTGGCTGTCCAGCACCGCGGCGCAGGACATCCTGTCCCAGAAGTACGGGTTCATCTCCACCGTGACCGCGGTCCGCTCTGCGCCCGCGACCATCGCCTCCAACCCGGTGTTTGCCGTCGTGCCGATGACCAAGCTGGTCCCGCGGCCCGCGGGCACGCCCGAGTACCCGGCGCTGTCCACGGCGATCTACCAGAACGTGAACGGCGCCCTGGCCGGGTCGACCAGTCCGGCGGCCGCGGTTGCGGCGATGGAGTCCGCGGCCAACACCGCGCTCAGCAGTACATCAAGCGGCGGATTGTGACCTAGCCGCCAGAGCTGCCCGGGCCGGGAAGCGATTCGCTTCCCGGCCCGGGCGGTCGCCCCGCCCGGTCAGCTGGCAATACCTACCTGCTTATCTCGGCCCCCGGCCGCGAGGAGTTACCCATGACCGCCATAAGTGCTTCTGGACAGAGCGCCGCTGGACCGGTGGACACCATCGTCCCCCCGGTCCCGCGCCCCGATATCAACAGGAAACGGCTAGCCCGGATGGGCTGGGGCTTCTCGCTTCCCGCGCTAATCGTCATCGCCGCGGTCACGATCTTCCCCATCGTGTACTCGGTGATCATGAGCCTGAACAAGGTGACCGTGACGGGCAGCGGCTTCAGCCTGGACGGCTTTACCTTCAGCAACTACAACCTGCTGATTCACGCGTCCCTGTGGCGGGACGCGCTGTTCTTCACCGTCTACTACACCGTGATAACCGTCATCGTCGAGCTGGTGCTCGGAACCTGCATCGCGCTCGTGCTCGAGCGTCTCGTCAAGGGGCGCGGGTACATGATGGCGCTGATGCTCCTGCCCTGGTCGATGATCACCGTCATCAACGCCGAGCTGTGGGCCTATATCTACAACGGGACCTACGGCGTGGCCGATTACATCCTGGGCGGGCTCGGCTTCGGCCACCCGGTGATCCTCGGCACCCCGACCCCGGCCATCATCGGGCTGATGATCGCCGACGTCTGGAAGACGACGCCGTTCGTGGCGATCATCGTGCTGGCCGGGCTGGTCATGCTGCCCGGCGACGTGTACGAGGCCGCGGAAATGGACGGCGCCTCGGGCTGGTACACGTTCTGGCACATCACCCTGCCGCTGCTGCGGCCGACGATCGCGCTCGCGGTCATGTTCCGGGTGCTGCAGGCGTTCGGCCTGTTCGACCTGCCCTACGTCATGACCGGCGGCGGTCCGGGCACCGCGACCCAGTCCCTGTCGATCCTCGCGTTCAACGCGCTATTCAAGAACCTCGCCTTCGGGCCCGGCGCCGCCGTGGCGACCAGCACCGCGCTGCTGGTGCTCCTCGGCTGCCTGGCCACGCTGCGGGTGTTCCGGGCCCAGGTCGGGCAGGAGGGCAACTGATGCGAAACCGCAAGCGGACCGGATGGCACCGGTTCATAAACGGCGTCACCATCTCCACCACCGTCACCGTGATCTTCATCCTCCTTCCGCTGTACTGGCTGATCGCCTCGAGCTTCAAGTCGCCGAACGACGTCGGCACGACTCAGCTATTCCCCAGTCCGATCAGCGGGGCGAACTACAGCAACGCGTTCGTCGGCTACGACTTCGGGATCTACTTCCGGAACTCGCTTGTCGTCACCCTGGTCACCACGGCGCTGGTGCTGATCCTCGGCACCCTGGCCGGCTACGCGCTCGGCCGGCTGCCGATGCGGGGCAAGTTCACCACGATGGTGACCCTGCTGATCATCTCGGTGTTCCCGGAAGTCGCGGTGATCGCGCCGCTGTACCTGCTCGAGCGCGACCTCAACCTGCTGAACAGCTATCCGGCGCTGATCCTGCCCTACACGGCCTTCTTCTTGCCGTTCGCCATCTGGATCCTGCGGAACTACATGCTCGGCATCCCGAAGGAGATGGAGGAGACCGGCCGGATCGACGGGGCCGGGCCACTGCGGACGGTCTGGAGCATCGTCCTGCCGCAGGCCCTGCCGGGCCTGTTCACGGCCGGCATCTTCACCTTCACCGCCTGCTGGACCGAGTTCCTGATGGCGCTGACGTTCGACAATTCAAACAACTTCCGGACCATCCCGGTGGGCATCGCCGACTTCGGCGGGAACTTCCAGGTCCCGTACGGGACCATCTTCGCGGCCAGCGTCGTGGCGGTGGTGCCCATCGGCCTCCTGGTCTTCATCTTCCGCAAGTTCGTAGTCTCCGGCCTGACCTCGGGCGCGGTGAAGGGATGAGCAAGTCCTGCGATCTCGGGCGCGCGCCCGGTAAGGAGTCATCATGGCCACGGTAAGCCTGGACAAACTCAACAAGGTTTACGAGAACGGCTTCCACGCGGTCAAGGACCTGTCCGTGGACATCGCCGACGGCGAGTTCATGGTCCTGGTCGGCCCGTCCGGCTGCGGCAAGACCACCGCGCTGCGGATGATCGCCGGGCTGGAGGACATCACCAGCGGCGTCTTGCGCATCGGCGGGAAGGAGGCCAACGACGAGACGCCCAAGGAACGGGACATCGCCATGGTCTTCCAGAACTACGCGCTGTACCCGCACATGACGGTGGCAGAGAACATCGGCTTCGCGCTCAAGCTGCGCAAGCTGCCCAAGAACGAGCTCGACGCGAAGGTCAAGGAGGCGGCCGATATCCTCGGCCTGACCGACTGGCTGGACCGCAAGCCAGGGCAGCTGTCCGGCGGCCAGCGCCAGCGGGTCGCCATGGGCCGGGCCATCGTCCGCTCGCCGTCGGTGTTCCTGATGGACGAGCCGCTGTCCAACCTGGACGCCAAGCTGCGGGTGCAGATGCGGGCCGAGGTGCAGCGGATCCAGCGGCGGATCGGGGTCGCCACGGTCTACGTCACGCACGACCAGGTCGAGGCCATGACCATGGGCGACCGGGTGACCGTACTGCGAGCCGGCGTGCTGCAGCAGGTCGATACTCCGCAGAACCTCTACGACTACCCGGACAACGTCTTCGTGGCCGCCTTCATCGGCTCACCGGCCCAGAACCTGTACGACGCCGCCGTGACCGAGGGCGCACGTTCGATCAAGCTCGGCTCCCAGGAGATACCGCTGCCGGACGCAGTCCGGACCAAGCGTCCGGCCCTGGTTTCTTACGCGGGCAAGGATGTCGTGGTGGGCATGCGTCCCGAGCACCTGCCCGCAGCGAAGCCGGGCGAGACGGGCCCGACTCTCGTCGGTGACGTGAACCTCATCGAGGCGCTCGGCTCCGAGCTGGTGGTCCACTTCACCATCGACGCGAACCGGGTCATAGCCGAGGGGGCCCTCGATAAAGACGAGGCTGAGGCCGTAGGCAAGGGCGAGGGGGTGGCCCGCGTCGAGGCCAAGACCCCGGTCAAGGTCGGGGACCGGATGACCTTCGGCATCGACATCGAAGACATGCAGTTCTTCGATACCCAGACGGGCCTGGCCATCCGCGGCTAGGAAGGACGCGACCCGGACCCGAAACGGTCCCACCCAGGTGGCACGGGCCGGTCAAGGATCGGGTCCTTGATGTACCGATGAGTGCATGGTGCTAGTAGGCCCGTCCGGCTGGGAAGCCGGACGGGCTGCGGGACGTGATCAGCGGCCACCCGGGATGGGCCAGGGCCGGCCGAACGACGCACGGTTCCGGCGGACTGGGTCTCCGGTCCGCCGGAACCCAGGCTGTTCCCATTCGAGCGCCGGACCAGCTGCGGCCGGAGCAGGAGCGCCGCTAAGAAACCTCCGAGACAACGTTGCCTTGGCCGGAATGAGCACCTTGGCAGGCCCAATCAAATCCTTCGCGCCCTGGTTGCGAACGTGTCATTTCGACGTCACGGGCGGGTTAAGGAAGGTGGTTCGCAAAGGCCAGAATCACCTAGATTGCATCTGAGTCTAGGCATATTTAGCCTGAACCGGGCGGTCCAGAACGCTGATCGGCTAGCGCGCCTGGTGGTGAGATAACGTAATCCAAACTGGCAGTTCAGGCATTGGATTGCCCGTGCGCAGACCCTATGATCGACTTAGAGCCACAACTCGCTCGTTCTTGGAAGGACATCGATGTCTGCGGCCCATGCCGGCAGTCAGAGCCGTCCGGCCCGACCCACTATGAAGGACGTGGCGGCGCTGGCCGGAGTGGCGATCAAGACGGTGTCCCGGGTCATGAACGGCGACCCGACGGTAACGCCGGAGCTGGCGGCGCGAATCCGTGACGCGGCCGGCAAGCTCGGCTACCGGCCCAATCTGACCGCGAGCAGCCTGCGCCGCGGCGACCGGCGCACCGCGACGATCGGCCTGCTGCTGGAAGACGTGGCCAACCCCTTCTCGGCGGGCTTGCTGCGCGCGGTGGAAGACGTGGCCCGGCAGCGCCGGGTCCAGATCCTGATCGGCAGCCTGGATGAGGACCAGGACCGGGAACGTGAGCTGGCCACGACACTCATTGACCGCGGCGTCGACGGCCTGATCATCGTGCCCGCGGCACCAGATCAGAGCTACCTGCTGGTCGAGCGGAACCTCGGGATCAGGGTGGTGTTCCTGGACCGCGAGCCAAGGTTCCTCAACGCTGACATCGTCATCTCGGGGAACCGCCAAGGCGCGATCGCGGCCGTCGAGCACTTGCGTTCGCATGGTCACCAGCGGATCGGGTACCTGGGAGACAGCTCCGCGATCACCAGCGCGGCCCATCGGTTCGACGGCTACTGCCATGCGCTCGAGCGCGCCGGGCTGGTGCTCGACCCGCTCCTGATCAGGCAAGGGCTGCGCAGCATAGAGGCGGCGGCTGCGGCCGCTGCCGAGATGATCCGCCTGGCCGATCCGCCGACCGCGTTGTTCGCGAGCCAGAACCTGGTAACGATCGGCACCGTCCGGGCCCTGTGGCAGGCTGGCTTGCAGCACGCGGTCGCCTTGGTCGGATTCGACGACTTCCAGCTGGCCGATGTCCTCGATCCGGGTCTCACCGTGATCACCCAGGACGTACGCCGACTAGGCCGCCTGGCGGCGGAGTTGCTGTTCACGCGCCTCGACGGGGATGTCTCGCCACCGCAGACCCACACGGTACCGACCGGGATGGTGATGCGCGGGTCCGGTGAGATCAGGCCCGCTCCGGTCAGCGCGGCCAGCGGATGACCGGCACGTCTGGTGCCGCGGGCGTCACCGTCATCGGCGAGGCGATCATCGACCTCGTCCCCGGCGGGCAGCCCAGGACCTTCCAGGCTGTTCCTGGCGGCAGCCCGTACAACGTCGCCATCGGCCTGGCCCGTCTCGGGCACCGCACGACCCTGATGGCCAGGCTGGCCGACACCGCATTCGGGCGCATCTTGCGCGAGCACGCCGAGGCCGAGGGCATCGACCTCAGTGCCGCGCCGCACGCGCCCGAGCCGTCCACGCTGGCCGTGGTGTCCCTGGACGCCTCGGCCCAGGCCAGCTACGACTTCTACCTCAACGGCACCGCCGACTGGCAGTGGGCGGCCGAGGAAACCAGCCGTGCTCCCGAGGGCACCGCCGTGCTCCACTTCGGGTCGCTCGCCTCCTGGACCCCTCCGGGGGACGCGAGGATCCTGGAGCTGGCTGACCGCATGCGGCGCCGCGGTGACGTGCTGGTGACTTATGATCCGAACGTCCGGCCCGGATTGTTCGCGGATCACCGGGACGCCCAGGGCCTGGTCGAGCGGGCCGTACGGCTGGCCCACCTGACCAAGGCGAGCTCCGATGACATCGCCTGGCTGTACCCCGGCCAGCCGGCCGCTGATGTGGCGCGGCACTGGCTCGGGCTGGGCGCGACGGTGGTAGTCATCACCGGCTCGGCCGATGGCGCCGACGTCTTCACCGCCCAGGGCCGGTCCGTTCACCGCCCCGCCCTTGACGTCACCGTGGTCGACACCGTCGGCGCAGGCGACTCCTTCACCGCCGGGCTGATCGGGTCGCTCTTCCAGCGAGGCCAGCAGGCGCCCGCGGACCTGGCCCGGTGCGCGGCGGACCAGCTGGCCGGGGCGCTGGACGACGCGACGCTGGTGGCGTCGCTCAACTGCCAGCGGCGCGGCAATGACCCGCCGACGATGGCCGAGGCGGCCGCGGCCCGCGGTCACCTCAAGCCGCTGCCGTCCCGTACGGGAACGCAACCAGCCTAAGCGTCCCGCACTCGCCGCCCGCGACAGCTTCCTGACCGTATCCGGCTTATGCTGCTGCGTTTGGTAGTCGTCTATGGTCGTGTCGGGTAGAGTATTAATGTGAAGTGAGGACGAATAAAGCACCGGTTGGCAGATGGCCGACGCGCCGAATGGCCGGCCTGAAGGCGACTGGCTGAATGAGGAGGGACCTTCCGTGAATCCTCGTGACGCCAGACCCGGCGCGCCGATCCGCGACCCGCTCGGCCAGGCCCATGGATCGGAGACGTGTGGCGCACTCCCCCAGGTCGGCGCGGCGGACGGCCCGACGGAACGACGGAAGCTGCTGTTCAGGACCAGCGGCCTGGCGATCGACCTGGAGATAACCAGCCTTGGCGAAACCTGGCTGGTCGCCGGCCGGCTGATCCCGCGGCAGCCAGCCTGGGTAGATATCCGGCACGCCGAGGGAACGGTCACCATCGAGACCGACGGGCTCGGGCAGTTCAGCACCGAAGCCGTTCCGCCTGGCCAGGCCCGCCTGCGCTGCCGCCTCGGCGCCGGCCAGGGCCGAGCCTGCGTCATCACCGGCTGGCTCGCCTTCTGCGCCGAGGACGGCCGTTGACCAAGCCGGGGGTCACGCTCCAGCTGAAAGATCGAAAGCCGGTGCGGAGCGTGGCGGCGATCACGGCCGATGGAGGCGAACGTGCCCGGCCGTTGCCGTGGCCGTGTCGTGATGTGCCGTGAAATTGTGAAAGAGTTACTTCGAAAGTATCGTTTCACATATGGCAGGCAAGGCAGGGGCTCCGGCAGCTGAGCCCGGGATGCCGGGGAACCCGATCAAGCTCACCGATCCGCGGATGATGCGGGCCCTGGCCCACCAGGCGCGGATCGAGATCTGGACGTACCTGGGGCTGCACGGGCCGGCGACGGCGACGGAATGCGCGGAGGTGGCGGGGCTTTCCCCTTCGGCGTGCAGTTATCACCTGCGGACGCTGGCCAGGTACGGGTTCGTCGAGGAGGACCGGGCCAGCGCCGCCGACGGGCGGGAACGTCCCTGGCGGGCGCGGTTGCTGGCCTTCACGATGAGCGAGGATCCCAGCGAGCCAGCCGCCACGCGGGTGGCCGGCCGCCTGCTGGCGGAGAACATACGCGCGGCGGCGGAGGCCGCACGGCTCCGTTACGTGGAGCGGGAGACGGCCTATCCGGCCGAATGGCAGGCCGCGTCGGGCGAGATGTTCAGCGTGGCGCACGTGACGGCGGCCGAACTCGACGAGATGCGGGCGAAGGTGCTCGAGGTCATGGCCGCCTACATCCGGTTGGACCCGGCCGAGCGGTCGCCAGGCGCGCTGCCGGTGCGGCTCATGGTCGACATGTTCCCGTGGTTCGGACCTGAGGAAGCGAAATGACCGCAGGGACCGGGCGGACGGCCGCCATGCGGCGAGCCCTGGGGAGCGGGCCGCTGGCGGTGCGGAACTTCCGGCTGCTGGCCGCCGGGCAGTTCACATCGACTATCGGCGACTACTGCTACGCGGTGGCTCTCCCCTGGCTCGTGTTGTCCACTCATGGCAGCACGATCTTGCTGGGTACCGTGCTGGCCTGCTACGGCGTGCCGCGCATGGTGCTGATCCCGGTGGGCGGGGTGCTGGCTGACAAGGTCGGACCGCGCACGATCATGCTCGCGGCTGATGCGGCCCGGTGCGTACTGGTGGCGGTACTGGCCGTACTCGCGTCCCGACACGTGATCTCGCTGGCCGCGCTCGGACCCATCGCCGCGGGCATCGGCGCCGGCGAGGGCCTGTTCATCCCGGCGTCGTTCGCGATCATGCCGTCGCTGCTGGACGGCGAGCGGCTAGCGGCGGGCAACGCGATATCCACCGCGGCCGTGCAGGCCGGGTCGCTGGCCGGCCCGGCGCTCGGCGGCGCGCTGGTCGCCGCGACCCACGCGTCGACCTGGGCCTTCGCCACCGACGCCGCGTCGTTCGCGATCTCGGCGCTGACGCTGGCACTGATCCCCAGCAAGGCCGCGGCCGGGACGGTGAGCGCAGGTGCGAACGAGGCGGACGGCGCGGACGCGGACGGCGGCGGAAGCCAGGGGGTGCTCAGTTACCTGAAGAAGTCCCGGGCACTGCAGGTGATCCTGGTGGTGGTCATCGCGGCCAACCTGGCCGGCGGCGGGATCGACGGGGTGGCGCTCCCTTCGCTGGCGCACGACAGGTTCGGGGCGGCCGGCTACGGGGCGCTGCTGGCCTGCTTCGCGGCCGGAAGCGTGCTCGGGACGCTGGCCACGGCCCGCACCGGCGGGC
>Ga0209420_1000355_pt1 | contig 25427 bp, 15 predicted proteins | sample BlaSpr_A8_OM1_O1_FD_187972 | JGI IMG/M metagenome (GOLD analysis project Ga0209420, IMG submission 187972) | Forest soil microbial communities from Thunder Bay, Ontario, Canada - Black Spruce, Ontario site 2_A8_OM1_O1 (SPAdes) (version 2) | ecosystem: Environmental > Terrestrial > Soil > Boreal...
GCTTCGTCCTCGTTTCATAAATCGCAGATGGACGTCGTGATGGTCTTCTGCACTTCTGTCAGCTCGATAAACCGATCGACAGCGTCACTGGTCGTATCTCCGTGAAAGTCCACCACTCCGTTGTAATCTTGCCCCCGGAACGAGGGGCCCTAACGTGATGTGAAACTTTCATTGTCGTTGTATCCTTACGATCCGGATGAAGCGCGGCACGCCCAGAGCGGTGCTCATGAGCATCCGCGACTACGTTCACTTGGCGGTCCCGGAGCCCGAGGTTTTAAGGATAATCGGTGAAGAGTCGGTGGAGAGAGGGACCAATACCCTCACGTCATGTCAGATCGACCAGATAATCAAGGCAACCAGAGCGGAAAAGAAAAAGCACGAATGCTTCCGCTCCGTCTGCTGATTGATACCAACATACTGGTTTCAGCGGCCCTGAAGCCAGAGGGTTTCAAACGCACTGCCCTTGTGCTCGCCGTTTAGCAAGCCGGCGCGCTTCTACGTGTCGCACCCCATCTTGGAGGGATACGCGGATGTGCTCTCGCGTCAGGAACTGGGTATTCGCAAAGGGGTTCGCCAGCAATTGCTGCAGTTCACCAGGAACCACAGTTATATTGTCACCCCGGCACGCCGCCGTGAAGTCGCGGGGCGACCCTGATGACAATAAGACAACTTTGCTGGCAGACCAGAGACTTCTCTTCGTGCGTGGTGCTGCGCGCGTAGTGCTGCGCGCGTGGCGCCCGCACGAGTTCCCGAACATGCTTGCCGTTTACTACCGGGCCCATCCGATACAGCATCTAGCATGATTTGTTGGGAACGCTGCCGCCGGAAATGCTTTGCCCCAAGCTACTAGGACAGATTCTGCCGGAAGATCCAATGCCCCACCACTTTTCGGGGACGGAAACAGTTTGGTGATGCGATACTGCTCGCCAGCTGTTTGGTCGAGCGGTTCTTGCCGGCACCATAAGCGAGACGCGAGCGACGGTCTTGGAAGGAGTGCGCATCTTGAAGAAATCTTTGAGAAGAGCGGCAGCATGTTTGGTAGCGACGATGATGACAGTGGCGGCTGTGGTAGCCGGGATCAGTGCAATTCCGGCAGCCGCTCAACAGGCGAGCCTAGAGCAGCCGGATAACTACAGCTGGCTGGAAGATATACACGGCGAGCGGCAAATGACTTGGGTGAAAGCGGAGAACGCGCGCACCGCAGCAGTGCTGGAGAAGGACAGCCACTTTGCGCCTCTGGAGGCAGCGGCGCTGAAGGTGCTCGAGTCTCCGGACCGGCTGCCGAACCCGCAGTTTCGCAACGGCATGGTGTACAACACGTGGCGCGATGCCGAACACGTGCGGGGGATCCTCCGACGCACAACACTTAAGGAGTATCTGACAGCGGAGCCGAAGTGGGAGACGGTGCTGGATTACGATGCGCTCTCCAAAGCTGACAAGCAGAGTTGGGTGGAAAAGGGAGTCACATGCTTGCATCCGGAAGATGAGCTTTGCCTGGTGCAGCTGTCGGCAGGGGGCGAGGATGCGCAGACCTTGCGCGAGATGGACCTGAAGACGGGTAAGTTTGTGGAGGGCGGTTTCGTGCTGCCACGCGGCAAGCAGACCGTGGCATGGGCGGACAAGGACACGCTGCTGATTGCGCGTGATTGGGGTCCGGGAACGATGAGCGAGGCCGGGTACCCGATCACTATTCGGCGGTGGAGGCGGGGCCAGCCCCTCGAAAGCACCGAAGAGGTGTTTCATGGAGACACCAAGGACAACGGGTATGGCGACAATCCGCGCGTCTTCATAGACGGGCAGGACCATCGAGCCATGCTTGTGGAACGGAACCTCAGCACGTTTGCGCATGAAAGCTACCTGCTGTTGCGCGGCGGGGCAAAGAAGCTGTCGCTGCCGCTCAAGGCCAGCGTGGATGGGATGCTGAACGGTCAGTTGCTGGTAACTCTGGATGAGGATTGGAAGCCCGAAGGACAAACCAACAAGATTACGCAGGGGTCGGTGATTGCGCTCGATTTGGCCTCGGTCGAAAAGGATCCGGTGCGGCTGAAGCCGGCCGTGGTGTTTGCGCCTACCGCACAGGAGTTTGAACAGTGGTTTGTGACCACAAAGAACCACCTGATCCTGGGCACGCTCGAACACGTGCAGCAACGTGCCTATGTATACACAGTGGGCAGCGATGGGAACTGGATGCGGAAGCGGCTTCCCGTGCCCGACAATCTGACCCTCGATCCCGCGACGGCGAGCCGCACCGACGACCGCTTTTTTCTGGGCATGGAGGGGTTCTTAACTCCACCCTCGCTGTGGCTGGGCGATGCAGGAGATGGATCGTTCGCTCTGGCCAAGTCGCAGAAACCGCAGTTTGACGCCAGCACCGATGTGGTGGAGCAGTTTGAGGCGATCTCAAAGGATGGGACCAGGGTGCCGTACTTTGTGGCACATCGCAAGGACATGCGGTATGACGGATCGAATCCGACTCTCCTGACAGCCTATGGAGGATTCGAGATCGCGAGTACGCCCAGCTACTCGCCGGTGAATGGCAAGCTGTGGCTCGAGCGTAGGGGCGTGTATGTGCTTGCCAATATCCGCGGCGGCGGCGAGTTCGGTCCGGCGTGGCATGAGGCAGGGCTCAAGACGCACCGGCAGCGGATTTACGACGATTTCTACGCGGTGGCCGAAGATCTGGTGACGCGCAAGATTACCTCGGCGCGCAGGCTGGGGATTCGAGGCGGGTCGAATGGCGGCCTGTTGATGGGCGTGGAATTTACCCAGCACCCGGAGATGTGGAATGCAGTAGTGATCCAGGTGCCGCTGCTGGACATGTTGGGCTTTGAGCATTTGTCGGCCGGCGCCTCTTGGGTCGGAGAGTATGGTTCCGTCTCGGTGCCGGAGGAGCGAGCCTTTCTCGCGTCGATTTCGCCATATAACCAACTGAAGCCGGATGTGAATTATCCGGAGCCGCTAATCTTTACCACCACCAAGGACGATCGCGTCGGACCGGTTCATGCACGCAAGTTTGCTGCGCGCCTGGAGGAGTTTCACAAGCCGTTCTTCTATGACGAGATCACCGAGGGCGGACACGGCGCAGGCGCGGATAAGAAGCAGGAAGCGAGGACCGATGCCGAGTACTTCACCTATCTGATGATGAAGCTGATGGATTCAACTGGTCTTAACACTGAGTGATTGAAGAAGTGACGCTCAACCCCAGGTTTGTCGTTTCACCGGAAGTCTATCCGCTTTTCACGAGCCGGATTGGTCCCGAACCGTGGGTGAAAGTCCCATCGGGGCAAGAGTTCAAGCCCCGTGGCTTGAATAGCAGGAAGGAAAGGAAACTGAGAATCCTGAAGTCTATGGACGAAGCCACCTAATTTAAGATGGCGAGCGAGTTGCCGGGCGATAACGAAAGTAACCCCATAAGGCCTGCTTGGGCTTGGCTTCACAGGACCCTTTTGCTACTCTTGGGCGCTTCACAAACTCCGCGCAGTGCGGCTGCTGCTACTGCCTGACCTAGGCGCGGGGAATCCCATGAAACATCTTCTTGTTCTAACTCTACTGGCCATGACTCTCAGCCTGGGCCTGGCAGGTTTGACCGGCTGCGGCAGTGGGTCATCGAGCACCCAAACGCCGCCCTCAATTACCAGCTTCACCGTGAATCCCACCTCCATTACAGATGGATCTAGCGCGACTCTGACCGGGGTCTTCGCGAACGGCACAGGCGTCATTACCCCCGGCAACCTTCCGGCCACCAGCGGCCCGGGCGTGACTGTGAGCCCGACTGCAACCACCACCTATACCCTCACCGTGACCAATGCCAGCGGTACAGCGGTCACCGCCACGGCTACGGTAGCCGTCAATCCATCGGTCGTCTCTACCGCGGTGACAGTGGACCTGACGCGCAGTGGCCCCGCCGTGACTGACAAGCTGATGGGAATGAACATGGCCGTCTGGTACGATCTGGTTTCCAACCAGACCGGAATTGTGGATGCTTTCCAGGCCGCCGGCATCACCCAGGTGCGTTGGCCGGGGGGATCGGATTCCGACCTCTACCACTGGGCAACCAATACTCTGTGCGATAACGACTATGCCGATGCGAATGATACTTTTTCGAATTTCGTCAACGACATGGCCGTTCCCGCTAACCTCGATGTGGCGTTGACGGCGAATTACGGCTCGAATGCAACCTGCAACGGGGGCGGTGAACCAAGCGAAGCTGCCGCCTGGGTCACGGCCGCGCTGGCTGACGGCATCACCGTGAGCCACATGACGGTGGGCAACGAGGAGTATGGGAGCTGGGAGTACGACCTACACTCCCCGCCGAACGACCCTACCATCTACGCAGCCGCGGTGGTGGGAACAACCGGCTACTACCAGTCGATTAAGACCGCCAGCCCGAACACGCTGGTGGGCGTCGTTGTGGACGCGGATAACTCGACTGACGGATGGGACAACACTGTGCTGGCCAATGCCAAGGGGTCCTATGACTTCGTGGAATACCACTACTATCCGGAGACGCCGGGCGAGGAAAGCGACACCTTCCTGGTGCAGCAGGCGGCGCAGGAGTTGACGGCGAACATCAACACACTCAGGTCGGAGCTGACCAAGTGGGGGACTCCGGACACGCCCATTTACGTGGGCGAGATCGGAGGGGCTTATAGCAATCCGGGCAAGCAGAGCTGGTCGATTTCCCAAGGCTTGTATGCCGGCCAGGTGCTGGGGGAGATGATGAACGATGGAGTCTCGCGCCTGACCTGGTGGATTGGCTTCGGCAATTGCAACGGCTCCAGCGGAAACGATAGTACGTTGCTCTATGGATGGCAGGATTTCGGAGCCTACAATGTGTTCTCCGATGGACCCTCCGATACCACCTGTCCGGGCGCTGGACCCATTGGCACCATGTCTCCCACGGCGCGCGCCTTTCAACTGTTCAGGCAAATGGCCGTCAACGGCCAGACGGTGCTGACGGCGACGGTCGCCGGCGACACGACCGACGTGCACGCCTATGCGGCCACCAACCCCAACGGCACGGCCCTGCTGTTGTTCAACGACAACGAAACCACCTCCCAGCAAGTGCTGGTCACGCTTTCGGGCAAAAGCTCCTCTTCCCGCGTGAACGTCACCACCTATGACAAGGCCATCTACGACCTGTCAGGTTCGGCGACAGGAACTCCGCCGGACCCGTCAGGGACGAGCACCTGGGCCCCGCCAATTACCACCAGCATGGGCGCACAGACCCTGCCTCTGACCCTGACTCTCGCTCCCTGGAGCATGAACATGGTCATCATCCAATAACCGAGCCGGGAAGGTGCGCTTGTTCCGAGGAGACAGAGACGTTGGCAGAAGAGGTGCGGATCGTCGAGGCGTCTGCGCCGCTTTGCGTGCGGGGTTTTCGTCGACCACTGGAAATGGCGGTTACAGAATTGTTTCCTCTCCGCCTTACAAGACTGTTCATCTTTTCAGGCGTGGATCCTGTTTCTTTCAGGCGTGGATCCTGCGAATCAGAGGTGGATGCTAAGAACTGGCTCTCATGTCGCTTGACGTGCCCCCCGCCGCGGGAACGTAGCATTTCACTGTGTAGTCCATCACCATGCGGTCGGCGTTGAAGCGCCAACCCAGCGTGCGGATGGTTCGCTTCATGCGCTTGATCCAACCCCGCGGAAGGCCATCGCGGTCGCGTTGGTAATACAGCGGAATCACTTCTTCGCGAAGGGTTCGCAATAGGTCTTCTCCGTCGCGGGCATCGTGAACGCTCAAGCTGGAATGCGTTCTGCCGGTCCCGATCGCGAAGCCGTTCATGCCATCGAAGGCCTCAGCCCACCATCCATCAAGGATGGAAAGATTCAGACCTCCGTTCAGCACCACTTTCTGGCCGCTGGTCCCGGAAGCCTCCAGTGGCCGGCGGGGATTGTTGAGCCAGACATCGACGCCCTGCACAAAGTGGCGTCCGACGTTGATGTCATAGTCCTCCACAAACACGAACTTGTCGTGGAACTTGGGATCTCGCATCAATTCGGCAATCTGCTGCAAGACTCGCTTGCCGGGCTCGTCCAGCGGATGAGCCTTGCCGGCGAATACGAATTGCACCGGACGATTCGGATCGTTCACCATCGAAGCCAGCCGCTCGATATCGGTCAAAATCAGGTTCGCTCGTTTGTAAGTCGCGAACCGGCGGGCAAATCCAATGGTTAGGGCGTCCGGGCTCAGCACGCGCTCCAGGCGCTGCAAGACTTCCTGCGATTCCCCGCGGCGCTCAGCCTGATCGACCGCTCGCCGGCGCACGAACTCGATCAACTGCGACTTCAGGTTGAGGTGTGTTTCCCAGAGCTCGCCGTCATCCACGTTCTCGATCCCCAGCCAGGTTTTGGCCTCGCTGCCACCCTGGTTCCAGTTCGTACCCAGATGGCGATCGTAAAGACGGAACATTTGCGGAGCCAGCCACGATGGAACGTGCACTCCGTTGGTGATATGCCCGATGGGGACGTCGTCTTCCAGTTTGTTACGGAATAATTTGGTCCACATCGCGCGCGACACTTCGGCGTGCAGAGCAGAAACGGCGTTGGCCCTTCGCGAGAGTCGCAGCGCCAGAACCGTCATACAGAATAGCTCTTCCGCGTTGTTGGGATTCTCGCGACCGAGTCCCAGCAGGCTGTCCTGAGAGAGTCGCAGCGCCTCGCGAAGCGGCCCAATGTGCTCCTCGACGAGAGCCGCGTCGAACCGGTCGTGCCCCGCCGGCACCGGAGTGTGGGTGGTGAACACCACTTCGCGGGAAATTCGCGGAATGGCTGCTTCAAACGAGATACCTTCCTCCTCCATCCTCATGCGCACCGCCTCCAGTACCGCAAATGCGCTATGGCCTTCGTTCAGGTGAAGCACGCCGGGAGAAATCCCGAGAGCTTTCAGCGCTCGCAACCCGCCCACGCCGAGCAGCAATTCCTGACGAATGCGAATACGGAGATCTCCGCCGTACAAGCGCGACGTCAGCTGGCGGTCTTCGGGAGCGTTGCCTTCCACATCGGAATCCAGCAGCAGCAGGTCCCGGCGTCCCACTTTCACTCGCCAGACTTTTGCCCGAATGCGGCCACTGCGGGTTTCGATCTCGACGACCACCGGTCGCCCATCTTTTCCGATCGCCACTTCCATCGGCATCTGATTGACGTCGGTCTTCAGATATTCCTCTCGTTGCCATCCTCCAATATCGAGCCGCTGCCGAAAATAGCCCTGGCCATAAAACAAACCAATTCCGACAAGAGGGATGTCGAGATCGGACGCGCTCTTGATGTGATCGCCTGCCAACACGCCTAAGCCGCCGGAATAAACGGGCAAGGATTCGTGCAAACCGAACTCCGCGGAGAAATACGCCACCGGATGCGGACGCAGCACGCCGGCGCGCTGCGCGCCCCAAGTCCGGTCCGCTTCGAGATATTCCAGCATGCGGCGATAGGCATAGTTCACGCGGCTATGCAGCATGAGCTCCGCGGCGCGGGTTTCCAGCTTGGCCAGCGGAATTTCGTTCAGCAGGGCAACCGGATTGTGATTGAGCACACTCCAGCGAGCCGGATCGAGATCAAGGAACAGACTGGAGCAATTGGGATCCCAACTCCACCACAAATTGCGCGCCAGCGTCCACAGCCGCTCCTGCAGCGGAGCAATGAAGCGGTCGAGCGTGCGGGCCTCGCTCACCACCGGAGCAACCTGGGTGGCCGCCTCCGTCAGCATTCGAATCTCGTTCTCGTTAAAAACTCGGGCTTCGATGGTTTGCACCACGAGAACACCCTGCAGAATTCCCCGATCGATCAAGGGAACCCCCAGGAACGACTGGTAGGCATCCTCGCCTGCATCGCGGAAGTACTTGAATCGGGGATGTTGTCTCACCTGTTCCACGGCGACAGGCCGCACCAATTCGGCCACCAGGCCGGTGAGCCCTTCATGAACCTCCATCCGCAGGCTGCCGATACATTCCTTGCGCAATCCGACCGTGGCAGCCAACACCAGATTGGCGCGATCCGGTTCCAGCAAGTATGCCGAGCACACGTCGGTTCGAAATCTCTTGGCGATGAGGGCAACCACGTTCATCAGCGTTTCCGCCGGCTGGCCGCCCTCCGCCGCAAGGTTTCCTATCTCTTCCAAGGTCAGGACGTACCGGACCTCGCTCAAAGGCACGTCTTGCTCGTTTTCCTCTGCTATCTCGTCGTATCCGTCCAATCTGTTTCGCTAACCTCCGTGGGGTCCCGGACCTCAATCTGCCGCTACTGCTTTCGAGCGGCAGCCGGCCGGGATTTATCTATTGTACGGTGTGCGAAAGAAATCGGGAATGAAGCACAGATTCTTAGTTATCGATGCGCCCGTTGCGTTTTTTCGCAGCCTCCAACAGGCCCTACTCGAAGGGTACCTTCTTGACCGATCGCTTGCGCTATCGCAACAACAAGCCTTTCATGCAAGGGACCAGCTAAAGCGCGTTGGTTTCGAGAATAATGGATCATTTCTCGAAGAGCGCTACGGGCGCCGCCCTCCACTTTCGCAGATATAGACCATACATGGCCCCGCATCCGATCATTGGCACCGCCAGTCCCGCCTTGAGGGTGCCGAAATGATTCGACGAAACCCCGACCATCCAGGGCATTAGACCGCCCCCGATGTTCGACATGGTAAACATGAAGGCTCCAACCCGCGATGCCGCTGGCCCAAATTCCCGTGATAAGAGTGAGATCGTAATCGGGTAGACGTAGGAAAGACCGAAGCCTGCGAGACAGGCGCTCGTCGCCACTCCACGCAGGCCGTGCGACAAAACCAGGCCAGCCATGCCCGCGCAGGCGGCAAGTAAACCCGCTTGCACCAGTCGAACTTCGTCGGTCAGTCGCAACAGCAGCGGGGCCAGCCATCTCCCCAGCATGAGCGCGGCGTAAAAAAACGAAGGAGTCATGAGCGCCACCGCCGGAGTCAGACTCCCCAGGCTCTTGGCATACGATGCAACCCATCCCCCGAAGCCGTTCTCGACGCCGACATACAGAAAAAATAACGCCGCCAGGACGAAAATCGCGCCATGCTGCCAGGGAATTGCCGGAACCTTGTTGGGGCCAGCGTCGTTGGTCACAGACGGTTCGACAATATAGGCCGGCATGGCAGCGATCCCAATCGCCATGAGAAGCCCGAATCCGGCCACCCCCGCCAGAAACCAGGGAATCGTGTGACTCCTTGCCGCTGCTGCCACCAGAAAAGGACAGGCCACCGCCCCCGCACTCCAAAAGAAGTTAAGCAGGTTCAGGGTCGCGCTTCTCCGCTCCGGATTCACCTCCGCCACCAGCAAATTCGCCGCCGGAACCGCCAGCCCCATGCCGCCTCCAGATGCCGCTATACACAGGATTCCCATCATCTTGGGACCGGCCAGCAACAATCCCACGCCCGCACTCATCAGCAGCAAACCAGCCTTGATGGCGAATCGAAATCCCCAGCGGGAAACCAGCACGCCCGAGAGTGCTACCGCCAAGGTCGAAGCCAGATACTGGGCGGTAAACAGAGCGCCTGCCTGGGAATAGTTTAGCGACCAGCGCGCGGACAATGTCGGCAGCATGGGACCGAGAAGTACGGTCGCGATTCCGATTGGCACAAACGACGCGTAAGCCGCAAAGGTCAGCGCTTTGACGGAGATTGAGGCGCTTCGTGGGTCCGCGGCGGGCATGAATGGGCTAGCAGGCAATGCGGCTACTATATCGGAAGGGCGCCGCTAGAGGGAGACCGCCGCCTTCGCTGTGGATTCCCGCACGACCAGATCCGGCTCAATCGCGATTTCGGAAGGATAATCTTTCTTGCCTTCAATTCTTTCCAACAGACTCTGCGCGGCCACCTCACCCATTCGGTTTAGCGGCTGTCGCACCGTAGTTAAGCTAGGAGTGTAAAACGCAGCACCCGGAATGTCATCGAATCCTATCACCGAGACATCCTGGGGAACGCGCAGTCCCTGCTCTTGTAATGCTCGAATCGCGCCGATCGCCGACATGTCATTGTAGGCAAACAGCGCGGTAAACGGCTTCTTGCGCGCCAGCAATTCCTTGGCAAACGGATAACCCAACATGGGCGTCGCATCGTCGGTGTCGATCTGCACGGTCAACGCCGGATCAATTTTCATCCCGAGCTGGGCGGCTACCTCGCAGATCGCCCGCCATCGATCACTCGCATCCGAACTCAAGGGATTGCCTTTCATGAACGCGACGCGCTCGTGGGACAGATCCTTCAGGTGACTCAGAGCCAAAACCGCCGCCCGGTCGTGATCGAGAATAATGTTGGTCACGCCCTTCAACTTCTTGTGGCCGGCAATGGCGATCGTCGGTAGCAGCGGCGCCTCCTGCACGGTCGTGTCCACGGTGATGATGCCTTCGACTCCCCGCTCCGACAGCATTTGGGAGTACCGATTCAACAACACTGGATCGTGCCGATGGACCACCGTCAGAAAGAAATACTCGCGCTGTCTCAGATACTGTTCGATGCCGCTGATAATCGGCGAACTGTAGGAGTCGCCAATCTCTTCGGCGATCACTCCGATGGTGTAGGTGCGCTTGTTGCGCAGAGTGCGGGCAAAAAAATTGGGCCGGTAATTCAGTTCTTTGGCGGCCGCATGAATTCGGTTCTTGGTCTCTTGCGGAATGGAACGGGCCGAAGGCGAATCGTTCAGAACCGCGGACACCGTGCCCGGGGTCAGTCCGATATGTTGGGCAACAGCCTTCAGCGTAATTACGGCCGGCCTTTGAAGCGGTGTCTTAATTTGCCCCATGCTCGGTTAAATCGTTTTAGTCAATGCCCAAAACCCGCGCGAATTATTTTACCAAATGCGAAACTTTGTCCCTGATCCCCACAGGCAAGACTCGCAAACCGCAGAGAACTTGGGAGAAGCCCAGAGAATCATCCCGGTCTTCGGCTTCCTCCGTAGACGCAGTGCCCTCTTTGGTTGCGATTTGCTTACGCTGGCAACGAATCTCTTTTCCGCGTGCCCTAAGCCTTTGCCAATCGTTGGCTGTTCGGTCGCGATCCGCTCAAGGCGAAGAACAGAATGTACACATAGCAAATGACCGGCAGGAAAAACGCATGGTGAATACCGATACGATCGGCAATCGCACCTTGCGCTACCGGAATAATTGCCCCGCCAACGATGGCCATGATCATGACTCCGGAACCGTCCCCCGTGAGCGGTCCAAGTTCGGCCACTCCCAACGTGAAGATGCTGGGGAACATGATCGAATTAAACAAACCGACAAGGATGATGCTGTACATGGCAAAGTGTCCTGTACTCAGCATCGAGATGGCGACCAGCGCACCCGCGCACACGGCGCAAATGCCAAGCAGCCCGCGGGTACTTACCTTCTGCAAGATGGCGGAGCCGATGAAGCGACCGACCATCGCTCCCCCCCAGTAGAAAGCGACAAAACTAGCCGCAACTTTGTCCGTCAGACCGCCGATCTCGGGTTGGGTGAAGTAGTTCACGAGAAAGCTGCCGATGGAAACTTCCGCGCCCACATATACAAAGATGGCGATCGCGCCGAAGATCAAATTGGGATGTTCCCAGATCGAGTCGTTCACCTTCTCCCCGACCTTGTGCTGAGCATGCTCGATCTTCGGCAATTTAAAACTGCCCATGGCCACCGCCAGCAGTATCAGCGCGACGCCCAGACCGACGTAGGGCATCTTGACCGTCGCTGCCTCATGCAAGCGGTAAGCCTGCAGGGCGTCGGGTGCCATCGCTCGAATATCAGCCATCGTCTTTGGAGCCGCACTCAGAATCAGCCAGCCACCGAAGAACGGCGCTAAGAACGTACCCAGAGAGTTGAATGCCTGCGTCAGATTCAGCCGGCTCGAAGCAGTTTGCGGTCTCCCCAATACCGTGACGTAAGGATTCGCCGCCACCTGCAAGCACGTGATCCCCGCCGCAAGAACAATGAACGCACCCAGAAAAAGTGGGTACGACGGAACCAGGGCGGCAGGCACGAACAGGAAAGCCCCTATGCCCGCCGTCACCAAGCCCACAACCATCGATTTCTGGTAGCCAATCCAGTCCACCAGCTTGGAGGCGGGGAAAGAAAAAACGAAATACGCTCCAAAGAACGCGAGCTGAATGAACTGCGACTGCTTGTAATTCAGGTCAAAAATCGATTTCAGGTGTGGAACCAGAATGTCATTCAGGCAGGTAAGAAATCCCCACATGAAGAAAAGCGTCGTCACCGTAGCCAGCGGAGCGCCGTAGCTTTGCCCCGAGCCGGGCGCCGTGACTACGGTAGTGTTTGGATTAGGGGCCGCGATCGCCATGATTCCAGTATCCACCTTCCAAAGTTAATCTTGGACCGCGCCATCATAGCATCGCCTACGTGCGCCGTTGTGCATTTTTCTTGCCGCCAGATCGAATGAGTACCCTAGAAAATCGTTTCACTAGCTTGACAATCCACTGCCCTTCGCGGAGACTGCACTGTTTCCACCGGTCGACTTCTCCAAATCAGGCCACGCTCATGCGCAAACCTGTCACCTTCGCAATCGCCGCCCTGTTTTTTCTAGTCAGCCAAACGGCCGTCGCTGCCCAATCCGGCATGTCGTCCGTCGTCGTGTTCAGTGAACCCGGGTTTCCAGCAGCTGACTCTGCCGCTCCCTCGCCGCAGCAACTCGCCGCAATTTCTCCCGACGCTCAGTTGGCCGGCGCGGACCAACTCCCGGCCGCTCTAACAGCTCCCGCGGCCCCCGTCCTCATCCTTCCCTACGGTTCCGCTTTTCCCGAAGGGGCCTGGCCAGCCATCAAGCAGTTTCTGGACCGCGGGGGCAATCTTCTGGTATTCGGCGGAAGACCTTTCACTCGCGCGGCCTATCGCGACTCGAAAGGCTGGCATCTTCGCGACTATAGCGTTCGATTCATTCGACCCCTCATGATCGACCAGTACCAGGAAACTCCGGGCTCCGACGGCTTGCACTTCCAGCCCAACCCCGAGCTGACCTTGCAGCTTCCCGCCTTTCCGTGGAAGCGTGCCTTCAGCCCTGTAATTCGACTTAGCGCGGTCGATCTTTACCCTCGCGGCGGCGCCGCCGGGTCCATCGACGCGCATCTCGACTCTCTCGCTTGGGGGGCAAAGAACGAACGCAAGCTGTCAGCGCCTGTCCTTCAGATCGATCACTATCGCAACGGCTTCGATGGCGGACGCTGGATTTTCGTCAACGCGGAACTCTCGCTCCAGTTCTTCGACGCCACCAGCCTGCTGCAATCCCTGGCGCAACGGGCACTACAGGGCGCTGAAGAGTTCACCGTGCGCCCCGCGTTGCCCCTCTACCTGCTCGGCGAGCCCGTAGAACTGCAAGTGCAATGGCACCCGGCGGTGCAACCGAAAACGCCCGTTTCCCTGAAGATTAATTCCTTCCCCGAAGCGCAGCCTTCGAAACGCGCGACCCTAACAGCTGCGCCGAACGACCCTGTCGTGCTGCCCGCTCCCGACGGAAAGGGACTGTATATCATCGAGGCGCAGCTGCTGGAAGGCAACCAGGTGCGAGCGATCTACCATTCCGCCTTCTGGATTCGCGACGAATCCTATCTCCGCTCCGGTCCGCGTCTCGGCGTCAACCATGACTATTTCGAACTGGATGGCCATCCCTTGGCCGTGGTAGGCACCACCTATATGTCCAGCGAGGTGCAGCGCCTCTACTTCGAGCATGCCAACGTGTACGTATGGAACAACGACCTGACGCAGATTCACGACGCGGGACTGAACATGATCCGCACCGGCTGGTGGAGCGGTTGGGACAAATTCTGCGATGAAAACGGTCAGCCCTACGAACGCACGCTGCGCACCCTCGAAGCCTATCTCATGACCGCCCGCAAAAACGGCCTGCCGGTGCAGTTCAACTTCTTCGCCTTCCTGCCAGACGTTCTCGGAGGCACGAACGCCTTCCTTGATCCCGCCGCCGTCCGCCGGCAGCAGACTCTGATTTCGTCCGTCGTCGCCCGCTTTCACGATGTGCCGTTCCTCGCCTGGGATCTGATCAACGAGCCCAGCTTCTCGCAACACCTCTGGAAGACCCGTCCCAACGGCGATCCCATTGAACTGGCAGCCTGGAATCATTGGTTGAGCGAACGCTATCCCGATCGCGGGAAGCTCGCCGCGCTGTGGAATGTCACGCCCGATTCCGTCGCAGGAACGATCGCGCTGCCCGCCGAAGATGAGTTCACTCCGCGCGGCATGTACTCGGGAACCGCCTCGCTCCGACTGCATGACTATTTTCTTTTCGCGCAGGAATCATTCGCCCACTGGGCGCGCATCATGCACGACACCATCCGCGCCGCCGCTTCTCAACAACTCGTAACCGTGGGCCAGGACGAAGGCGGGATTCAAGATCGCCTCTCCCCGGCCTTCTGGGGTCATTCGGTCGATTTCACCACCAATCACTCCTGGTGGCAAAACGACTACATCCTGTGGGATTCACTTGCCGCCAAGCAGCCCGGAGAAGCTATGTTGATCCAGGAAACCGGTCTGCAGCGCGAACTCAACCTCGACGAAATCGCACGGCGCACACCGGAGAGCGAGGCCGCTCTGCTCGAGAGAAAGATTGCCGGGTCCTTCATTCAAGGCTCCGGCGCAATCCAATGGCTTTGGAACACCAATTCCTACATGACGGAGAGCAACGAAACGCCCATCGGCGCCGTGCGCACCGACTACACCGAGAAGCCGGAGGCCGCCGTCCTTCGGGCCTTTGCGCAATTCGCGCCCTCTTTGCAGCAATATCTCCGCGATCCGCAGCCGCCGCCAATCGCCATCATCACTTCGGAGGCCGCACAGTATTCCGTGTTCGCGGATTTCCAGTTGGCCGCACAACAACGCGCCGTACGCGCTGTCGCTTATGGCGCCCACTTGCCGGCCTACATGGTCGCTGAAAATCAGATCGATGAGCTCGGCGCTCCGAAGCTCGCGATCCTGCCGTCCCCGCAAGCGCTCAGTGAAACCGCATGGCGCGCGCTGTTGCAATACGTTGACGCAGGAGGCAATCTTCTCATCACCGGCCCGGTCGATCGTGACGAGCACTGGCAGCTCGTCCATCGAGCGGCGGACCTCGGACTTCCTGCTGCTCACCTCGAGCCGCTTACCTATCACGACACCACGGTTCGTCTCGGTGCGCGTCCCGATGCTCGATCGCTTCCTCTCGCGTTTAATCAGCAATGCCAAAGCTGGCTCGATTCCCTGCGCTTTGAAGGCGGCACGACTTTCAAAGAAGTACCTCACGGCAAGGGCAGAATCTTCTGGACCTCCTATCCCGTGGAACTCTCCGAAGACTTGCAGTCAAGCTCCGACCTCTACACCTACGTCGCCAGCCGCCTCAACATTGTGCCCATGTTCACCCCGCAATCGCCGCTTCCGCCCGGCGTCCTGGTGTTTCCCACCGTGCTGGCGGACTCCGTACTCTATGTCGTAGTCTCGGACTCCGCCAACGACGCGACTATCAACCTCCGTGACCAGTCCACAAACGTGCAGCTTGTCTTTTCACTGCCCGCCGAACACGCCGCGATTGCCGTGGTTGGGAAAAAACAAAAGCAGGTCGTGGCTAAGTACGGCTTCTAGCTTTTAACGGCGAACCCTAGGAGTAGCGCCGGCATCCCGCCGGCTGTCCTGGGGCGGTCTCGGCCCGCGGTCGTGAACGCCCGCCCGTTATTCCATCCGAAGAGTAACGGCGGGGTTGATCCGAGTGATCCGCAACGTTGGCAACAAACTCGCCACTGTCGCAATGATGGCCAGGAAAATAGTCACCACCGCAAGATTCAGCGGATCATAGTCGCGAACTCCGTAGAGTTCACTGCGCAAAACGCGCAAGACAGCGAAAGAAAGCGCCAGTCCCGAAATCAGGCCGGCGGCGGCGGCCGCCAGTCCAGCCGAGCCGACGTCTACCATCGCCTGACGAATCGAAGACCCGAGCGCCATGCGGATGCCGATTTCACGCGTGCGCTGCACCACCAGATTCGAAACCAGCCCGTAGATTCCGACCGCAGAAAGCAAAAGCGCCAGTCCCGCCAGCACCCCAAGCAGAACCACCTCCACCCTCTGATACGCAAGGTTTTCGGCGAGGAGTTCCTGCATCGAATGGAACCCGGAAAACGGCAGGCTGGCATCCACCTCGGTCAGCACCTTCTGCATGGCCGATGTAAGCCCTTCAACCTGGCCAGTGGTACGCACGATCCAACTCGGCTGGAACCATATGTGCGCGAGGTTGACCAGCCCCTGGTCCATCTGCGTGGCGGGAAGATAGAACACAGGCTCGGTTGCGATGGGTGCGTCGCCACCCATGCCGGGACGCTTGGCAACGTTGGCGACCACGCCGACGATGGTGTAGATATGGTTCGAATTCTGAAGGTGGCGCCCAATGGGATTCGCCTCATGGAAGAACTCGCGCACAAAGTCGACATTGACCACGGCAACCGGCTGCGAGGTCGGCGTGTCACTTTCAGCAATGGCACGGCCGGCGAGGACGGGCATTCGCAACACTCGAAAGTATCCCGGGCTCACGTAGGCAGCGCTGGCGCCCCACTCCTTACCCGCAAGCGTTCCGTCTAAAACCTTTACGCCGTCATTCAGCCCCCGTTCGTAGGGCACGCTCAATCCGACAGCCGCCTCTTCCACACCTGGGATCTGGCGCATCGCGGCCACGCTGCGCTCGATCAAATTGTGAAATGCAGCCGCATCGCGATAGCGGGCGTCGTCCAGCGAAAGCTTCGCAGTCATCACGTTGCGGGCATCGAAGCCCGGAGGCAACGTCTCCAGGTACATGAGGCTGCGCACCAGCAGACCGGCGGCTGCAACCAGCACAACCGTCAGCGCCACCTGGCCACCGATCAGCAACTGGCGGAGACGGCTGGATCCTTTCGCAACCGATTGACTGCTGCTGGCCATCGACGACCGGAGATCGACACGGCGAATCTGCAAGGCCGGTAACGCGCCAAACAGCAGGCTGGTGAACAGTGAGGCTGCAAACGTGAAAGCCAGAACCCGAAAATCGATCGCTAACCCGCCGAGCGGAATCATGCTCTCCGGCAAGAATCCAGGCAACGACGAGAGAATGCCTCCAGCCAGAGCCAGCCCAATGGCCGCGCCCACCAACGCAAGAACGAAATTCTCCAGCCAGAGCTGCCGAAGAATGACCCAGCGGCTGGCTCCGAGCGCGAGCCGCGTGGCGATCTCCGGAGCACGGCGCGCGATCCGCACCAGCGTCAGCCCGGCGAGATTGGCGCATGCAATCAGCAGAATCAAGCCAACCGCCGACATGAGTCCCAGGATCGGCCCGCGCATGCCGTTATCCAAATTGCGGGCTAGCGGCGATGCATAGAACCACGCTCGCCCGTGGTTCTTGCTCATCTCATCGAACGAAGGCTTGCGCAGGTGAGCCAATTGCGCGGAGACTTGCGGCCAGAACGCTCCCGGCGCCAGCCGCATGATGATCTCGCAGTTCTCTCCGCCGCATTCTCCACTCTGGTGCGGCTGCAGCGGGGTCCACAGATCCGCAATGCCGGTCGGTTGCGCGCGCGAAGGGAGAACTCCGACGACCGGGAGTGGCTCGCCTTTGAGGGTGACTTGTTTCCCGATCACCTGCGGATCGGCCTGAAAGACAGACTGCCACAGCGCGTAACTCAAGATCACGGCACCCGGCCCGTTCGGCCGGTCCTCTTCCTCCGTGAAGCTGCGACCCAGAAAAGGCTGGATGCCGAGAACGTCGAAGTAGCGGGCGGAAACCCGCATGTCCTGGACATAGCGAACGCTGGCGCCCGTTCGAGACCCGGCCTGCAGATTAACTCCACTTGTCCCCCCAAAGACCGCAGCCTGCACCGCCGGCACACGATCCCGAATCATTTCCCAGGTTTCACCGTCCTGCGACGGATCGTCTTCCTGCACGAACTGCCCCGACTTGGAGATGCCCTCCTGATGCAAAAGCAAAACTGCAATTCTGTCAGGATCCGGATACGGCAGCGGCCGCAGGAGAAAACCATCCAGCAGACTGAACACAGCGGTGTTGACGCCCACACCCAACGCAAGCGTAAGCGCAACCGCCAGGCCGAAGCCCGGATTCTTGTGCAGTTGCCGCAATGCCAGTCGCAGATCCTGAATGATCATGGCTAGCTCCGTCGATCGAAAGTAGCGCCGGCATCCTGCCGGCTGTCGCGAGAGCCGGCCCTGCGTTTGTCGAAGGCTCGCGCCTGGGACCGCGCCCCGAAACCCTCACTCCGACCGCAGCGCCTGCATGGGATCAATTGCAGCCGCGCGCCGCGCAGGAAGCGCAGCAGCCAACACCATCAATCCCACCAATACCACGCCAGGAATGCCGAACAGCCACGCCGGCGCGTGCGCCAAACTGGCGTCGCGGCTCGCTAAAAACCGCAGTCCTGCCCATCCCGCTAGCGACCCCGCGCCTAATCCCGCGAGCAAAATCCAGCCCACTCGCTTCGCGACCAGGCCGAAAACGTGACGACGGTGCGCTCCCAGCGCCATTCGGATTCCGATCTCATGCGTACGTTGGGTCACCACAAACGCGAGCAGGCTATACAGGCCAATCGCCGCGAGAAATAGCGCCAGTCCCCCCATCACAATCGAGAGCGTGCTGACCATTTGCTGTTCGAAAATCGTCCCGTTGATGTGGTCCTCCATGGTTCCCAGTCCCATGATTGGAAGGCTGCGATCGATCTCCCGAACCAGGGAGCGCACCGTGCTCACCAACCGCACCGGGTCGCTCGTCGTGCTGATGTAGAAGCTCGCCGAGTGGTGTCGCCGGTCAGAACCGTCCGGGCTATAGGTCTGGTCGTAGGGCAAATACAGGAATGGCACTCCGGGCACGCTGGTAACGCTGGTGGCGCGAATGGTAGGAATGACGCCCACAATCTGGATATCCTGCCTGACCCGATCTCCTAAACCGAAACCGAATACACCGCGCAGGGCTTTTCCTACGTCCCCACCATAGTAGTGTTGAACGAAGGCTTCGTCGACGATCGCGACCCTTTGTGACGTCGCCGTATCTTGCTCGGAAAATTCCCGCCCCGCCAGCAGGGGGACTCTTATCGTAGAGAAGAAACCGGGAGTGACCCACTCCTGGTCTGGATTCGCTTCCTCGTTCGAACTACGGTAGCCCGCCACCGTGATGCTGTCTCCCATGGTGTCGCCCGTGATCAGACCATCGGCCGCGTAGGCCACACTGTGAACTCCTGGTTGCCGCCGAATGGCATCCACGATGCTCGCGTACTCATTCCTCACTTGTGCCCCCGACTTACCTGGGGACGCGTCCACGCCAAACGTCACAATGTGGTCGGTCGCGAATCCAAGTTTCGTGTTCCGCAGCTGATACAAGCTCCAACTGAAAACTGCGGCACCGGTAAGCAGCACCAGACTCAAAGCAATTTCGCCCGCCACCAGAAAGTTCCGCAACCTTCCACTCCCGCCGATCACGCTGCGGCTTTCGCTGCGCAGACCCTCGATCAGATCTGTACGCATACTCAAAATCGCCGGGGCTACGGTGAAAATCAAGCTTGTCAGCCCGCCCGCAACCGCGCATAAAGCGATCACCCGCCAATCGAGCTGCACCGCCAGAACATCGTGCAGCGAATTCGTCGCTGGCACTATCCTCAGCAACAACCTCAGGCTCACCCAACCCACAAACAGACCGGAAGCCGCTCCCATCAAGCCCAACAGCAGGCCTTCCGCCAGCACCTGCTGAAAAATCTGGCCCCGGCTGGCGCCCAGCGCTCCCCGCACCGCAAGCTCGGAATGTTTGCGCACAGCTTTCGCCAGCAACAGGTTCGTCACGTTGCTGCAGGCAATCAGCAACACCACCAGCGCCATCGTCTCCAGTATCTTGATAGGCTGCCCCAGCGTGCCTTCGAGCACAGGGATGCCGCGTCCGCCCTCCGTCACCGCGAGATGTGTCTCAAGCCAGCCTTTTCTGTCTGGAATTTTGTGCTCTCGTATTTTGAGCACATCGCGCCGCCAGTTCCACCAGAGCGTATTTAGCTGGGCCTCCGCCTGTGAACGAGTTGCCCCCGGCGCCAACCGCCCGACTATATTGAGCCACCGGTTCAGGGGCTCGCTCAGAACATCTGCCTTCTCGGGAGTGACCGCTCCCACCATTGCAACCGGAAGAAACACTGCCGACGGCGCGCCATCCATCAATCCCTCATGGCGAACAACCCCCACAATCGTGAACGCGGAACCATTGATTTGAATTTCCTGATTGAGAATCGAAGCATCGCCGCCAAAGTGCGAGCGCCAGTAGTCGTCGCTCAACACCGCGACCGCCCTGCCTTCGTGATAGACATCATCCGACGGCGTCAACAAACGACCCTGCACCGGCTGCACTCCGAGCAGCGTGAAGTAGTTTCCACTCACCAGTTGCATCTTCGCTCGGTCGGCATCTTTGGCAGTGATCAGAGTGGCAGACCTGACCGTTGTTGCCGCTAAGCCCTCCAGCACATGGTTGCCGTCGCGTAATGCCTGATATGCGGGATAGGCAAAATATGTCTGCGCCTCTCCATCCGATGTGCTGAGGGTACCGGTCTCATACTGCGAGTGTTCCTGCAGCAGTACCAACTCAGCCGGCGCCCGCACCGGCATGGTCCGCAGCAGGACCTGGTTGAACACCGAAAAGATCGAGGTATTCACTCCCATTCCGAGCGCCAGCGTCAGCACAGCCGTAAAGGTAAAACCAGGCGACCTGCGCAATTGCCGCACCGCCAATCGAAAGTCGCGCGATAAGAGCCGCATTCCCTTCGCCTCTAAACAGCCTCTCCCGCACAATCAAAAGCAACCTCGTCGCCAACCGGCTCCGCAGAACCCTTTCAAAATGAACCACGGTTGGAGTTCGAAAGGCGCAGCAGTGTCCAAATTCGAAAAGCCGTGGTCGGAATTGAACATCTCCCGACCTGGGTTAGCCTAGAGAGCAAGTCCTAGGCTAAGAGTAAGAATCAGGTAGGGATACGAAGAAAGTCCCGATGGGACGGCACAGATTCTCATACGTTTCCAAGCCAACCGGGGACTACGAAATCTCTTCTTGTTTTGACGAAGAAAACCTCTGTCGCACCATGATCCATTCCTCGGTTGAGAAAAGCCGCGGCCCTACTTCGATGAGGCGCGGCGTCATATTGAAGAGCGCCACCCGGCTCCAGGGTTTGCCGTTCCGCATCCGAAAGCCCTTTTCATTCAGGTCGCTTACGATACTGGAATAGGGAAAGTCCTGCACCAGCAACTCCATCATCAGCATGAGCACTCGATTCTCGGCGGGATCGATCTCCAGCCGCTGGCAGTCGTCCGAGATGCGCAGTCCATAAGGGATGTCCTCGCGGAATGCCCCTTCGCTCGGGACCTCTGACTCAGGCAATTCGCGCCGCCATTCGAGCGATACCAATTGCCAACCCGCCGCCGTCCGCTGCCGGATAACCTCGGGACTAAACGGCCCGGAAATCACATCGCGAATCCGTTCAAAATGCGCCATGATAGCCTCCGTGAGTAGTGCTTCGAGCGAAAAACAATGGGCAAGTCAGCTGCCAAAGTCCGACCTGTTCTGAATCTCTGGAATTCGTGCTGAAATGTTCGAGGCATCGTGCCTTTGTCTACCGGCAACGAGGACTCAACTTATTTTTTATCAATAATTTAACCTCTTAGCCCGGAAGGCCCAAGATTTCGCAAGGCATACTTCCAGACTCCACTTCCGGCAAGGCCTTGGATGGGGGGAAGGGGGCAACCTCGCTCACCGGAATCAATCCAGTCTCAGAACCGCCCTGAAAGGTCGCGAACGCAGGCCGCTCGATACAATTTTGGCCGCGGATTTCTACCAGCAACGAAGTTGCCGGCAGCGTCTGCCTAGATATGCGCGATGGCCCTCTGTTCTACTAATTGCTGCGAGAGAAAATTCAGATACTCGTCCATCCCCTGGCCAGTTTTCGCCGAAAGCCGAAAAATCTGCATTCCCGGACGTACCGACTGAATGCTAGTTCGCGCCGCGTTCCAGTCAAACTCCACCGCCTCCGCCAACTCGTTCTTGCTCACCACCGCAACGTCCGCGCTGCTAAAAATCGTCGGATACTTCAGCGGCTTGTCTTCTCCCTCGGTCACCGACATCAACACCAGCCGAAGATTTTCCCCCAGGTCATAGGAGGACGGACAAACCAGGTTTCCCACGTTCTCGATAAACAAGAAGTCCAGTTGATGCAAATCCCATTCCTGCAGCGCGTTCTGCACCATCGCCGCTTCCAAATGACAAAGCGTCCCCGTCGTAATCTGCTTCACCGGAGCCTTGCTGCGCGCCAGTCGCACCGCATCGTTCTCGGTCGCCAGATCGCCGACCAGCGCCGCCACGCGATAGCGAGGCTGCAGTTGCGTCAATGTCTTCTCCAGGAACGTGGTCTTTCCCGAGCCCGGACTTGAAACCAGACTCACGACAAACACCCCTGCGGCGCGAAACTCCTCGCGTAGCGCGCGCGCGATCACGTCGTTCTGCTTCAATACATTTCGGCGCACTTCCACCAGGCGCGGTTGACTCATTCCGGCACCTCTTCTTCCTGCCCTTCTTCCTGCGGTTGCTGCACTGTCTCTTCCTGAATTTCAAGCGCAAACACCTCAAGTTCCTTGCCGCGACGCACGTCCCTCGTGGGCAAGCCGCATTCCGGACAGGCAAACAGCTGCACCGATGGCAACTCTTGCTCCCTCTGGCATTGCGAGCAAAACACCATCACCGGAACGTCCTGAACGACTAACCGCGATCCCTCGAGCGCTGTGTCCTGGCATGCGATTTCGTAAGAGAACATCAGCGCAGCTTTGACCACGCCCGAAAGCGCACCCAGCCTGAGATGGACCGCGCTGACCTGCACGCCCCGACGCTGCGACTCTTCCAGCGCAGCGTCCACAATGCCCATCGCAATCGATAGTTCGTGCATCCTCTCGCCATCCTTATTTTATATCCCCCGCTAAGCTCTCGCGGCCTGCCCCCTCACTTCGAAAGCTGACCAATAAATACTCCATAAGGCTCCAGCGTCACGACATTTCCATTGGCTGACGATTTTCCCGTCGCCACCAGGCTCTTCGCCGATAAGAATCCATTCTTGCTAAGGTCGAAGCCCACCTTCTGCTCCGCTCCGGACATGTTCAGCGCAACCAGAACTGCCTGATCTTTGTATACGCGCAAGTACGACAGCACGTTCTGATCGTTCTCATTCATGGCCGCGTACGTCCCCTCCAAAAGAGCTTTATTTGTATGGCGCAGCTTGAGCACTCTCTTATAGAACTCCAGCACGGACTCTGGATCTTTCGATTCGTCAGCCACGTTGTGGGTCTTGGCAGTCGCGGGCACCGGAAGCCAAGGCGTAGCCTTCGAGAAACCGGCATTCTCACTCTCATCCCACTGCATCGGGGTACGCTGGCCGTCCCTCCCCTTTTCCTTCGGCCATCCGCTTCGCCCGATCGGATCCTTCACATCCTCTTTGCGCGTCGGCGGCGTGGTTTTCATTCCGATCTCTTCGCCGTAATAAATGATGGGCGTGCCGCGCAAAGTCAAATAGAGTCCTGCCATCAATTTCGCGATCTGATCGTTGTGCTCACCATCCCCATAGCGATCGTAAGAGCGGACCATATCGTGATTGCTGATGACGAACGTCGGCCAGCCGGAGGCGGAATCGACTGCGGCAATTTGCTGGCGGAAGTCCACGGGCGAGAGCTTGTTGACGGTGGTGAAAAGAAAATCCATGGGCAACTGCAGTTCGTTGTTGCCATGTCCGTAATACAAGTTCAGCTCCTCGATGTTGGCGGTCCAGGTTTCGCCGATTAGCACCGCGTTATACTCGTCGGCTACTTTGCGCAATCCACGCAGCGCCTCGTGCACCTCGGGCAGCTTCTTGTTGTATTTGTCCTCCTCGATTGGATCGCCGTAGGCATTTATGCCTGGCTTAATTGGATTGTTGGTCAGGTTAGGATCTTCGAAAAGCGTGTCTACGGCATCCAGTCGAAGCCCCGACACGCCACGCTTGTACCACCATCGCGTCACATCGAACATCGCGTCCTGCACCGCCGGATTGCGCCAGTTCAGGTCGGGCTGCTGGGCGTAAAAGTAATGGTAGTAATACTGGTTCGTCGTGGGATCGAACTGCCAGGCCGAACCGCCAAAAGTGGAAGTCCAATTGTTCGGCGGCTGTCGCGGCCCTTTTCCGTCGCGCCAGATGTACCAGTCGCGATGCTCCGAGGTTCGAGAAGACTTCGAATCCAGAAACCATTGGTGCTGATCGGAGGTGTGGTTTACGACAAAGTCGAGGATGATGTGAATGCCGCGCTTCTTGGCCTGGCTGGCCAATTTCTCGAAATCCGCCAATGTTCCGTACATGGGGTCGATGTTTTCATAGTCGGAAACGTCGTAGCCGAAATCCACTTGCGGTGACGGGAAGCAAGGCGAGATCCAGATCGCGTCGACGCCCAGATCCTTCAAGTAACTCAGCTTCGAGGCGATGCCGTTGAGGTCGCCGATTCCGTCGTTGTTGCTGTCGGCAAAGCTGCGAGGATAAATCTCGTAGAACACTGCATGCTGCCACCACTGATGGCCTTCCGCATCTACAGGCTGGTTCGCGGTCTGAGCACAAGCGGCAAGCAGCGACACATACAGAAAGAAACCCATCCATATGAAACAGGATCTAGGCGACATAGCGAAAGACTCCTCGTCGTGCATCGTAGAGACGCAGTTCAAAGACGCAAGCTCAGTGGATGCGGCAAAGCGTGCGTACTGTTGCCATCCGGCGGACTCGACCGGTGCTGGCGATTGTCCAGAGTGTAAGCTTTTTTGAGCTTGCCGGTTCGCCAGCGCAAACATTCCATCAGGGCCGAACGAAGTGAAGCAGGAGTTTCTGCCGTAAATAGGAATCGGGGGCTCCCGGAGGCATTTGAACTTCCAGCTTTCCCAGTTTGGTTAAAACCGCGCCTTCCACCGAAGCGATCTGGTTGGGATTCCAAACATCCAACTGGTAGCCACTTCCCGCCCGTCCCGAAACTTCAAGCGTCAACTCGGTCTTGGAAGCGTTCCACGATTCAGAAAGGACTCGAAGTCCTCGACTCGCACTTCCGAGAGGCGGCAATTCGTTCGAGAGCGACAAACCAAAATCATTTTTTACGCGAATCACGAGAGTATTCGGCCCGGCGTTAACCGGAAAGCGCACGGATACATGCTGATCGTTGCCGTTCGGGTGCATTTCAAACGGCAAAGACCGTCCGTTCATCTCGACGCGAATCACTTGCGCGCGCAGGCTGAAGGCGGGAGAGAAATCGACCCAGCAATCGCCGCCTCCGCTTCGCTTGGTCTCGAGTTCCACGCGGTCGACGGTCTTGCGATACTGAAAACCCACAACCCCTCCATCGACGCGAACATTCCGGATCGCAAAATAGGTCCAGTCCGAGGGAACGTGCGGAGCGAAACGGATC
>Ga0209420_1000356_pt1 | contig 25378 bp, 19 predicted proteins | sample BlaSpr_A8_OM1_O1_FD_187972 | JGI IMG/M metagenome (GOLD analysis project Ga0209420, IMG submission 187972) | Forest soil microbial communities from Thunder Bay, Ontario, Canada - Black Spruce, Ontario site 2_A8_OM1_O1 (SPAdes) (version 2) | ecosystem: Environmental > Terrestrial > Soil > Boreal...
AACCAGCTGTGTCGTTATGGGCGGTGGCATCGTCGGACTGCATTACCTCTGCATGGCCGCAATGAGACTACCTGCCATCACTCGATTTTCCCCCCTTCTGGTAGCATTTTCCGTTTTTCTCGCCATCTTCTTTTCTCTAATTGCGTTGTTGATAGCATTCGGTCGACGAGAGGAGATCAGATGGAGTTTTCCGCGAAAGCTTGGCGGCGCCACGGTGATGGGAGTCGCTGTCTTGGCCATGCATTACACCGGCATGGCTGCCGCAACTTTTATTCCTGGCCCGCCTCCAGATCTTTCCCACGCCGTGAACATCTCTCCTGTTGGCAGCTCTGGAGTTGTCATTGCGACCTTGATTCTACTTGTGGTCGCGATCACCACATCGTCCGTGGACAAACGGGCACGCGCCGAGCGAACCTTGCAGCTTGAAACCATCAACCGAGCGCTGAGAAAGGAAATAGCCGAGCGCGAGCGGGCGGAAGAAGCGGTGCGGGAGAGTGAAGATCGCCTTCGCCTTGTTATCGACACCATCCCGCAACAGATCTGGAGTGGACCGCCCGATGGCTCGCTGGATTTTTGCAACGCGCAGTGGCGCTCCTACATGGGTCTCACGCAGGAAGACCTTCAAGGCGAGGGTTGGCAGAGCATGCTTCATCGCGATGATCGGCAGCGGGTGCTGAACGCATGGCGCGAGTCGGTCGCCAACGGCACTCTCTACGAGCAGGAGGAGCGTCATCGCCAGTTCGACGGGCAATATCGCTGGTTTCTGGCGCGTGGCGTGTCGCTAAGGGATTCTGCAGGAGACATTGTCAGATGGTACGGTACCAATACCGATATCCAAGATCGAAAAGAAGCCGAGGACCGCCTTCGACTCGTGGTCGATACAACTCCTGCGATGCTACATAGCGCTCGTCCGGACGGCTACATGGATTTCTTCAATAAACGCTGGCTGGAATACGTCGGTCTCGCTTTGGATGACCTTCTTGGATGGCGATGGACCAATGTAATTCATCCCGACGACCTTGCGGCGCTCCTGCACAAGTGGCGCGCATCGTTGGCGAGCGGCAGACCCTTCGAAGCTGAAGCACGGCTTCGGCGGGCGGACGGAGAATATCGTCTCACGCTCCATCGAAAAGTGTCGGCTCGGGACGACCAGGGAAACATCGTCAAGTGGTACGGTTCCTGCGTTGACATCGAGGATCGGAAGCGGGCCGAAGAGGCTTTGCAGAAAGCGCAGGAGAATCTCGCTCGCGTCACGCGCGTGGTTGCGATGGGAGAACTGGCCGCGGCAATTGCCCACGAGGTCAACCAGCCACTCGCTGCGATCGTTACCAATGCCAGTTTTTGCATACGCCATCTTCTGAGTGCGAGCCCGACCTCCGAAGCGTTGCGCGAGGCAATCTCAGAAATTGTGAATGACGGCGAACGGGCGAGCACCGTCATTTCAAGAATCCGTGCACTTTTGCAGAAGAGTCCTCCTGAGCGAATTGCAGTGGACATGAATCAGATTATTCAAGAGGTTAGTACTCTATTGCACGGTGAGCTAACCCGGAACGGCGTATCCTTTCGCACAGATCTCAGCGCTGATCTTCCGCGCGTGCTCGGTGACCGGGTGCTATTGCAGCAGGTGTTGATCAATCTAGTCATGAACAGCATCGACGCGATGCGCTCGGCTACGCGTACGCCGCGCGAATTGCTCATCAAATCGGCCAAGAACCATAACGAAGTCTCCATCCAGGTTCAAGACTCGGGAATCGGGGTCGATCCGCAGCAAACGAAGTATATCTTCGAACCATTCTTTACCACCAAATCGGAGGGTATCGGAATGGGATTATCGATTGCCAGATCTATTGTAGAGTCTCATGGAGGCCGTTTGTCGGTAGAGTCCCGCGCCGAGGGAGCGCTCTTTCAGTTTACTTTGCCGCCCCAATAGCGTTGGTGTGTTGATGACTGAGGTAGCGTCTGTTGTTTTTGTCGTCGATGACGATCCGTCGATTCGTCGCGCCATCAAGCGGCTAGTCGAGTCCGTAGGGTTGCGAGTCGAGGGATTGGGTTCGGCACCGGAGTTCCTGCGAAGCCAGCGTCCGGATGCGCCTAGCTGCCTGGTACTGGATGTAAGGCTACCGGGCATAAGCGGACTTGATTTTCAACGCGAATTGCGGGAAGCCAACATTCACATTCCCATCATCTTCATCACTGCCCATGGCGACATTCCGATGAGCGTGCGGGCCATGAAGGCGGGAGCTGTTGAATTCCTCACCAAGCCATTCCGTGACCAGGAGCTGCTGGATGCAATTCAGCAGGGGCTGGAGCGAGACCATGCGCGACGTGCTGAAGAAGCGGAAGTTGCAAAGCTGCGGCAGCGCTTTGAATCTCTGACACCTCGCGAACGGGAGCTGCTTCCTTGGGTCGTTTCTGGCCTCCTGAACAAACAAATAGCCGAAGCGATCGAAGCCAGCGAAGCGACCGTCAAGGCCCACCGCAGCCGTCTCATGCGAAAGATGGGCGCTTCATCGATGGCTGATCTGGTACGAATGACTGAAAAATTGGGTATCTCACCCCAAAGGGACTCATAACTCTTCGTCTAGTACCCCTTCACCAACGAATAGCCTTCGCCTACCAACGTTCAATAGCATTCTATTCCGCCGGGTAATACGCTCTTGAGTCCGAAGCCAAGGGGAAATTCCGGCTTAGGCCGCTTTGGGTAAGTCCTAAGCTTTGTGACACCAAAGGGGAGGAGTAGTCATAGTGGCAGACCCCTCGCAAGAGGATCCCACGCTGGAACGCAAACTCGCGGATGACGCGCTTCGTGATTCTGAGGCCAGATACCGTCGACTGTTTGAAACCGCACAGGATGGGATATTGATTCTCGATGGATACTCGGGGTTGATAACCGACGTCAATCCCTTCTTAATGAGTTTGTTGGACTATCCTCGAGAAGAGTTCATCGGCAAAATACTTTGGGACATCGGCCCATTCAAGCAGATTCAGGAATCGAAGGCAGCGTTTCGAGAACTGCAGGACAAGGAGTATGTCCGATATGGAAATCTACCACTCAAGACCAGGAGTGGGCGGCGCGTCAAGGTTGAGTTTGTCAGCAACGTCTACGGTGTAAATGGCAAGCGGGTAATTCAGTGCAATATTCGGGACATGAGTGCGCGCCGGCAACCGGCAGCGAACTTCGCCGCCCAAGGCAAGGAATTGATCAGGCAAGCCGAGGAACTCGGGCGCTCGCGGCAGGCCCTGGAAGACAAGACTCTGATGCTCCAGTCCGTGCTGGATAGTATGTCGGAGGGATTGGTTGTGGCCGATGTTGAAGGGAAATTCATTATCTGGAACCCGGCAGCCGCCAAACTGCTCGGCCTGCGTGCGGCAAACATCGATATCGAGGAATGGAGCCGCCACTACGGGTTGTACTTGCCTGACACGGTGACACCTTTCCCGTCTGACCAACTACCACTGGCACGCGCCATTCAAGGCGAGTCCAGCACCGCTGTGATGTTTGTACGCAACCCCGAATTTGCGGAGGGTATTTTCCTAGAGGCCTGCGCGAGCCCTTTGAAGGATGCCGACGGCATGCTGACTGGCGGAGTGGGCGCTTTCCGGGACGTCACCGAGAGCAGGCGGGCGGAGGCAACGCTGCGGGAATACGAGAGAGTGGTGGAAGGCTTGGATGAGATGATCCTGGTGGTGGATCGACAATACCGCTACGTGATCGCCAACCGCGCATTTCTGAACTTTCGCGGCATGTCTGTCGAGCAAGTCATCGGGCAGTTCGCGGCCGAGGTGGTCGGTCAAGAAGTCTTTGCAACCCGGGTCAAAGAGAAGATGGACGAATGTTTCCTTGGCAATGTCGTGCACTACGAAATGACTTACAACTTTCCCGACTTGGGTAAAAGAGACTTGTCAGTGTCGTACTTCCCCATCGAGGTTCCTGCGGGTGTCGATCGAATCGCCTGCGTGTTGCGGGACATCACCGAGCGGAGAGTGTCGGAAGAGGCCCTACGCAAATCGGAAGAGCGGTTCAGCAAGGCCTTTCGCAACAACCCGCTGGCAATCACGATCTCAACCGAAGCGGACGGGCGTTATTTAGATGTAAACGACGCCTTCCTCAAACTGCTCGGGTTCGAGCGGCGGGATGTGATTGGTCACACTGCCGCAGAGCTGCGCTTCTGGGGCGAACCTTTGGACCACATGGAGATGCTGCGGCAGCTAAAGAAAGAAGAACAGGTAGCGAAGCACCATACGCGATACCGGACGGCGAAAGGAGAAATTCGAGAAGCAGAGGTGTGGGCGGAATCGATTGAGCTAGACGGGCAACCCTGCGTGCTGGGGATCACCACCGACGTGACCGAGATGCGGAAACTGGAAGCCCAGGTCCGGCAGGCCCAGAAGATGGAAGCCGTAGGGCGTTTGGCTGCGGGCATTTCTCATGATTTTAACAACCTACTGAGTATTATTCTGGGCTACAGCGACCTCTCGCTAGGTCTGATTCCGCCGGAGAATCCGGTCCATCGGTACCTGTCGCAAACGAAGAAAGCCGCGGAACGGGCGGCGTTGCTCACCCAGCAATTCCTGGCCTTCAGCCGCAAGCAGGTTGTCTTTCCCAAGGTTCTGGATCTAAACGACATTGTGCATAACGCAATCAACATGTTTTTGCGGCTCGTCAGTGAGGACATTGAAATCGAGTTCCGCCCGACGGTTCCACTCGGCAGCATCAAGGTCGACCCAGGCCAGATTGAACAAGTCCTAATGAATCTGGTGGTCAATGCGCGCGACGCGATGGCCACCGGAGGAAAGATCATCATTGAGACAGGGGAAGCTGAGTTGGACGAGGGCTACGTTTCCAGGCACCCGGGTTCCCATGCCGGACAGCATGTTGTCCTGGGGGTGAGCGACACGGGTTGCGGCATGGATGAAAGCCTCAAATCGCAAATCTTCGAGCCCTTCTTTACCACCAAGGCGGTTGGGCAGGGAACCGGTCTCGGACTCTCGACCGTGTATGGAATTGTGAAGCAGAGCGAAGGGTATATTCTCGTTTACAGCGAAACCGGTAAGGGCACGACATTCAAGATTTATTTTCCGAGAGTGATAGAAAAGGCAGAGGCACTTGTGTTGTCCCGTGAGGTAGCCGAGCCCCCGCGAGGATCAGAAACGATATTAGTGGTTGAGGATGACAAGACCCTGCGCGAAATTACGGTCAAGCTCCTGCAAGATGGCGGGTACCGAGTGGTCGAAGCAAAAGATGCGGAAGACGCGCTAGCCATCCTGGCGGCTACTCAACCAGAAGTCGATTTGCTCTTGACCGATGTCATCATGCCCGACAAGAGCGGGGCTGAACTGGCGAGACAGGCCAAGGAAAGCCATCCCAATCTTCGTTCGATGTTCATGTCGGGATACACCGGCGATCTTGTGGGGCGACAAGGAGTGTTGATGGAAGAGGCTTCTTTCCTGGAGAAGCCTTTCACCCGGAGATCGTTGCTCGTGAAGGTTTACGCCGCCCTCCATAGCATGTCCGCAAGGCAGAAGTAACTTCCCACCATTTCACGGTTTACCATCTCTCGCAAGACTAACAGATGGCGTTCTCCACGCACCTTCGTCAACGCTCGAACGCTTCGTCGCCCCGCCCCGCCCCGCTCCGCTCACCCTGCCCCATGCCTGCCAGGGAGGGTAGGATTTTCCGGCCCCGATAGCTATCCCCGTCAACCTGACAAGCGGTATGAAGGCCCATAGTATTTTTTGATTATGGCTTAACCTAACCTTTCAGCTTAGTGTGACTGGCCATGGGAATGTTCGGCTACGCGACGGGGACTCTCCTGCGGCTGCCGAAGTTTCTCGGGGTGCCCGGTCGCACACAGATGGCCCAGATCTCGACCGCGCAGCTTGAGGCTGTTCTGGATCAGGTCGAGAATGTAACCCAAAAAACACGCGACTTGGTCGTCCGCCGAAGCCTAGCCCACCTTACAGCGAGCCTCGAATCTAGGTCGTGGTCCGTAACGCAGTGTCTGGACCACCTCGCGCTGACGACGACCGCAGTTCTTCCCGGTATCTCGGCGGCTATCCTACGCGCTCCACGCCTCACTACAAACCGGCCGCTGAGAACAGGCGCTCTTACACGGCTATTCCTCCGGAATTTGGAGCCTCCCTACCGCTTGCGTTTGCGTGTCCACTCCTCCCTTGCTCCTGGCCAGCATGACTTCAATGCCGCATGGGGTGCTTTTGAAGAGTCACAAGCTCAACTTACGAGGACGATTCGGGCCGCCATTGGCCTTGCCATCGATCAAGTGATAGTGGAATCCCCGGTGTATGCTCGCCTTAACTACAACGTGTACGGGGCGCTTCGCATGCTTGCGGCGCACGAGCGGCGTCATCTCTGGCAGATCGAACGAATCCTGAAGACGCTGGATGGAGCACCGCTTCGCTCTTCCTAATTCAAGAGAGTCCGCGGGGAAATGCCGGACCAAGTACGATCAACTTCTTGCGATGGGACGGTAATTGGGGCGTTCTGGCGGGAAAGACGGCTTCCCTGCCCCCAAGGGCCGGCCTCAAGGTCGTCTGCCTTGCGCACTATTTCGCCAACTCCCGACTACACCGGACGACAAAGACTTGCGATTGAAAAGCCAGTCCCACAGTATCTGTCCGGGTATTTCAGCGCTCGCACTGCGGTTCAGCGAGTTTCTCCGAAATCGAGATTCTCTCAGTTGCCCGACTGATCTGAGAGCATGGCACCTCAGTTGTTCCTGAAAACGAACCCGACACGTAAGCCCGCTTAGGGTTAGCCCCGCCCCTCCAAATGCCGGTTCTTTGGGGCCTCCTACGCTGACGCTTGGCACGGCATTGCACGAAGGCTGTCCGCGCTGCTCGAGCTTGTCAGGGGGAGCGCAAGATAGGTGAAGAAGACTAGGCTGCACTGGCATTTTCGCAGACGTCCGGCCGCTGAAAATAAAGGTACAAGGACTAAGCCTTCTGTGCGCAAAAGCGAGCAATATTGATCATCTCCGTTTTGGCCCGGAGAGTAACTTAGCGAGATGTCCCAGAATCTCCATTCTAAAATTGAAGAAGTATTCAATCGTCTGTCCACCGAACCTCCGCCTGCCCAGTGCGCCAAATGCGGATCAGTCATGACGCACCTGGACACCACGTTTTTCATGACAGGACCAACCGGAAAAATCTGGGCGGTTCCCCTGCCAGTTTGTCCGAAGTGCGACCTGAAGGAAGACAGTGCGTTATTCGTCAGTTAATACACGCCGAAGGTAAACCTTGTCCGGAAGGTCTAGTTTGACTGCTTTTCTTACAGCCCCCTGAGCGCGTTCTGGCTTCCGTCCGACGGCTTGCATTTGTGCTCCTGGAAGCGGGTTGATATTTCCCACTTGATTTGGTCAGGTCGCGGAAGGTGGGATTTGAATTGCTTCTTGCAGCATGAGCAGATCGCGACGGTTGCGCTCGGTGCCTCTAACGCTTTGCCACAAAGACGCCAACATTTGCCGAGACAGTCAAAAGGGGCGATGAGGGTCAGTGTCTGCTGCCTACACTCATCCTTATCGCCCCTGCGGCCCCGTTTGTTCGGGGCGAACCCCTTAGGAGACGAATCCTTTAGGATACTGGGGAAGGCTACCGAGAAAGGCGATGCCAAGCAATACAGCGAAGGCCCGAGACACACTCTGCTGGCTCTGGACAGGATCGAGCCATGAATGCCCCCCCCAGATGAGGCTCCTGAAGACGCGGATTTTGCTCTGGGTCGCATTCCTAGCGATAGTAGTTGGTGCAGTTCTGGGATGCACAGCGATCGCATTCGGCCTCGGCGCCTGAGACACGAAAAAGCCAGAATTGATCGACTCGGGATGGCTTGGGCCAAGGGACGAAATGGATCGCGCCAGTCATGGTTTCGGCAAGTGTTCTGAGTGCCGGGAGAGCATCTACGTCGAAAAGGCCTTGACCGATGGACCGTGCACCCGGGGACAAACAGGCCTTTCGCCCACACGTTAAGCTGAAACACTCCCAGGACTTCAACCTAGCCGATATCCCTGCCACGAAGCGGACGCGGCCTAAGCTCTCACCATCGGCAAGGACATCGTACTTGTGGATATTCAAACTGACCCAGTTACAGATCCGGTATTTGGGTGGAGATCGCTCGAATACGTTTGCCGGGTTGCAGCGGCAGCCGCGGTCATCGCACTCAGTGCAGATGGAGATTGATGGTTTTGGACATGACCTTTCGTCATCAGCAATCGGCCCGATTGAGTTACCTGTTTCAGAGCGGACAGAATGGATTTCGCGAGGCAAACGCTCTCGCCAAGTCTCCTCCGGGTTCTCCATGCCGACTCAACCGAGCAATCTGGTCAGAAGCCTGTTGGATCTTGCCACAGGCGATTTCTTCTCATCCGCGGTCGCATCTCTCCTTCGGGCCCCCACGTCTCGACGCGAAAGTATACGGCACATGACGAATCGCATCTGCGGTCGCTACTTTCCAGAGATACGTCCAGCGATCAAAGAATAGTTGCTCAGAATGATTGAGCTATCCCGAAAGGGCAAGCAATGAATCGGATGGAAGTCACCCAAAGGGCCTCCGCGCCTGGCGGCTGCGGATCGAGCCCGCGCTCAGAAGCGAATGGGAGAGGCGAAAACCGAATTGCTGGCCTGCCGAACGCTCAAGGTCTGAGTCGCAGACAGGACCAGGCACTGCCGCCTTGCCAAGCCAGATCAAAGCAGTCAGCTACCCTGGGATCGATATACAACATTGTCGACACAGCGTAGCCTGATGCAGGTTTACGTTCGTGCCCCACCATTTTTTTTTCGTGCGCCTGCCGGTGCTTGTGAAATCACCAAGCCTAGGGCGACTGACCGTGCGAACAAGACCGTCAGAGGACTCCTGGATTTTGCACCGGCGCCGCGACTCTGGGCAAGTTCACACGGAAGACGGCGCCGCTGCCGGGACGGCTTACAACTGCGATCGAGCCGCGGTGCTGGAGAACGATCCATTGGGCAATGGCAAGACCGAGACCCGCGCCTCCCTGCGCACGGCGGCGGGACTTGTCAATGCGGTAAAATCGTTCGAAGATCTTGCCCTGGTCTTCCTCCGCGACTCCCACCCCTGAGTCCTCGACCGCGATCACAGCGCTATCTCCTTTATGTTCGAGCGACAAATGCACAGTGCCCGGCGAGGGGGTGTATTTGAACGCATTGTCGAGCAAGATATCGCCCAATCGTCGCAATGCGGTCTCATCGCCGAGGACGAACAAATCTCGTGCGGCAACGCTGGCCGAGAATTGGAGATTACGGATCGTAGCCATCTGCCGCCAGCCGTCCACGACGTTCCGAATTGTTTCTCGCAAATCCACCGGCTGCATGAGGAGCGTCTCACGGCCCGCGTCAGCACGAGCCAAAGAGAGCAGCTGTTCTATCAGAGCCGTGGTGCGCTCCGCCTCGAGCAGAATGTGGCGCAGCGACTCTCTGTATTCGGCCTCTCCCCGAGGCCGGCGCAAAGCCAGTTCGGCCTCGGTGCGGATCAGAGAGACGGGCGTCCTCAGTTCATGGGACGCGTCGGCAGTGAACTCCGTGATCCGCAGAAATGCGGACTCGATCCGGTCGAGCATTTCGTTCAAGGTATCCGAGAGTCGCTGCAGTTCATCCCCAGTCTCTAACTTCTGAAGCCGGCTGTTGAGATTTGTTCCGCTGACTTGACGCGCAGTTCGGACCAGCGCATCCACGGGAGACAGGGCTCGCCTACTGAGCCAGTAGCCACCGCCGGCAGACACCACTAACAACAAAGGCGCAAACATCAGCAGATAAGAACGGAACGAATGAAGAGTGTGGACCGCATCGTCGGTCGGAACGCCCATCTGCACGATGTAAACACGACCGTTGACACTCAACTGCTGCAAGATAAAACGGAAGGGCCGACCTTCCATCGTTCGGCTTTGCAAGATGGGCTCGTGGAGCTGATCCGGGGGTAAGAGTTGAGATTGGTGCGCTTCCAGGAAGGCAGAACGATAAATCAGCTGGTCGTTTTCCGCATGGATTTCAAGATAATCACCGGCGTGTTCTATGCCGTAGGTTTCATCGACCTCCTCCTGCAGCTTGGCGATCGAGGCATCTTTCTTCTGCGACTCCAAGAAGCTTTTTAAGTCGTCGATCTGCGCTTCGAGGCTGTTATCAACCAGATCATAAAGGTTGTGCCGCAGGATGAACCACATGCTGGTACCGAAGACGAGTTGCGCTAGGGCAAAAATCGCCAGGTACCACAGGGTGAGGCGCAGCCCAATGGAGAGTCCTCTCATGCCTGTCCACCCGCCTGTTCAACCGGACGAATGATGTATCCTACGCCGCGCACGGTGTGAATCAATTTTGGACGGCCGGGCGGATCGATCTTGTTTCGCAGGAGTCGCATGAACGCGTCGAGCGTATTTTCTTCTATGTCGCGCTCGAAACCCCAGACCGATTCGATGAGCGAGCGGCGGGAAACCACCCGGCCAGCGCGGTACATCAAGCGCTCGAGGAGATTGTATTCCGTGCGGGTCAGCGAGATCCGTTCTTGGCCGCGCAGAACTTCACGGCTGGCAGGATCGAGAACCACGTCGGCAACGCGCAAATTACTGTCCTGCGCAATCAGCGCGCGCCGGTTTACCGTACGCAAACGCGCCACCAGTTCGTCAAAAGAAAACGGCTTGGTCATGTAGTCGTCGGCGCCCAGATCGAGTCCTCGGACGACATCGGGCACGGAGTCGCGAGCCGTCAGCATCAGTATGGGCGTCTTAATTTCTTCCGCACGCAGACGTTTGGCGAGCTCATATCCATTGAGCTTCGGCATCATCACGTCGAGTATGATGACATCGAACTGATAGGACTTGGCCAGAGCCAGGCCCTCGGCGCCATCGGAGGCGCATGTCGCCGTGTGACCCTCCTCGGTCAGTCCTTTGCGGAGGAGGGCGGCCATGCGCACCTCGTCATCCACGATCAGCAGCTTCATCGGAACAGAACTCCAGACGCACTTTGATTTACTTGTCCTAAACCCGGCCAGAAAACTTAACTGGATCAGCCGAAGTTTAGAACGGAAGCCAGCACCTCTGCGCAACAATCCAACAAACCTGAAAAAATATTAACCTGTTCTTCATCATCACGTCATAACGCCCCCCTAGAGTTTCTAGTCATCTCGACACGCTGGAGATCCAGTGCGACGGAGATCACCAGTCTCCCGTAGCGTATTTACGCTCGGATTGCCGGTGGGGCCGTCCCAGGCTTTAGCGGTCTCAATTCACGCTGCGAAACAGTTTCAGATGCAAGGAGCTCAAGTTATGAAGCCCGAGTCCTTCCCCAAATATTTCTCGTTTGGTTTGCGCTTAGCAGCGGCGGTGGCGTTCGCAATCTTAGCGAACTCGGCGTCCGCTCAGAACACGAAAGGTAGCCTTGTCGGCCAAGCCGTCGACAAAGAAGGCGCTGTGTTGCCCGGGGCGAGGGTACGAGTCGAACCGGGGGATGTGGCCGTCGCTACGGATCAGGTTGGAGAGTTCACCGTTATCGACCTCGCGCCCGGCACCTACAAAATCACGGTTTCCTACGTTGGCTTCCTCCCGTATGCCACGGACGTAAAGGTAGTTGCCGGCCAAGCCACGCGCGTGGACGCCCTGCTCAAAGTCCAGGCGAAAGGAGAAGTGGTGACCGTGGTCGCGGATGCACTGGGTGAAGCTCAGGCCATTAACGAGCAGCGCACCTCCGACAACATTCTGGATGTCATGCCCGAGGGCGTCATTCAGAGCCTGCCGAACGAGAACATCGCCGACGTCGTTGGGCGCATGCCGGGCGTAAGCCTGGAGCGCGACGAGGGCGAAGGCAAATACGTGCAGATCCGAGGAACCGAGCCGCGCCTGAACAACACAACGGTCGATGGGGTTGAGCTCCCAGCACCCGAGGATAACGTACGTCAGTTCAAACTCGACACCATTCCGTCGGACATTGTTGAGTCGGTCGAAGTGAACAAAACCCTTGCGGCCAATCAGGATGCTGATGCCATTGGTGGAACGGTAAATCTGGTCACAAAGAAAGCTGGTGATGTACCGACTTTGAAACTGGAGGGGATCGGCGGGTTTACTCCAATTGTAAATACCCGTTACATCGGCTTAGTGACCGGCACCGTGGGCCAGCGCTTTGGACACGACAAGCGCTTCGGAGCGTTGTTCTCCGGCAGCTACGACTATAACGGCCGCGGCATTGACGATATCGAGCCGAGCCTTAATGACACGGCCGTCCCAAGCTATGGCGGCATGGACGTTCGGGAGTACAGATATCAACGCAAACGCTACGGCTTCGGCGGTTCGCTGGATTACAAACTGAAGGACCCGGCCTCTGGCCTCTACCTGCATTACTTCGGTTCCGATTTCAAGGATTATGGAAACAAGTGGGTCTACTCGCTGAACGATGGCGGTGCGCCAAAATTCAGCACTTCCCAACGCGTGCCAGACTACGGAGCCTTTTCCCTGGGGATTGGCGGTAAACATGTATTCAACAGTTCCTGGTTAAGCTGGGAGCTTTCAGCAGCACGATCGCGCGAGGGAGGCGCCGCGGGCAATCCAGGCGCCGATTTCCAGCCGGTGACAAACAGCGCTCTGAGTAATCTCACCACATGTGTCAACACACCGAGCCCTAATTCTCACCTGCCTCAATGGGACCCATCCTGCTTCGGCACGCCAACCTACGATCCTACTCAGTGGAGCTTGGAGGACATCAACACGACCAGTGGAAACACTTCCCAGGTCAACCTTCAGGGGGCCATCTCCTACGCCACGAATTATCACGTCGGCTCACATTTCTCAACGTTCGAGTTTGGATTCAAGGTGCGCAATGCGCATAAGGGGCAGGACGCATATTCGCCGGTGTATGACCAGGCGCTTCTTACCACGACGCCTCCGACCTGTACCGGAACCGAGCAATCAAACTGCACACCGTTGATGACTCAATATTTGAGTGGATTCACGAATCCGCACTACTACTTTGGAGCGTACGGGCCCTACGGACCGGTGACCAATTTCTCGAAGGTCACTGGAGACATAAACAATCTGGTAGATCAAAACATCATGCCGCTCGATCAAGAGCAGACCCAATTCACTTCGGATTCCGCGAACTTCGACCTGACAGAGCGGGTGTCAGCGGCCTACGCAATGAATACGATCGAGTTTGGCCGCTTCCGCCTGCAGACCGGCCTGCGCGTCGAGGCGACGGAACTGAACATACTCGGGTTCGTAGTAACCCAGAACCAGAACCAAAACACCGGGCTGCTTTCTGCCGTTACTACTCCCACACCAGCCGACACCTGGTATTGGGATCCGTTGCCCAGCGTGCAGCTTCGCTACCGGCTCACCGATGACTCTGACATTCGCGCCGTCTATGCACGCGCCATCTCTCGTCCCAACCCTTACGATATGGTGCCCTATGTGACTGTCGATCAAACGACGAACCCGGAAACGATCAATGTGGGCAACCCGAATCTAAAGCCGGAACACGCCAACGACTATGATCTGCTCTACGAGCACTATCTGAAGCCCTACGGAGAGATCCAGGCTGGCTTTTTCTATAAACAGTTAAGCCAGCCTATCTACTACACGCTCGATCCCAACTACCAGGGCACACAATATCCGCAGTATGTGAACGACCAATTCTCGTATATCATTAACGGGGTTAACGCAAAGCTATACGGGGTTGAGTTTGCTTACATCCAGCGCCTCGGGTTCCTGCCCGGCGCGTGGAGCGGCTTCGGCATCACGGCAAACTACAGCAAGACCGGTTCAAGCGCCGGCGCTTTGCCGCTTCGAACCGACAATCCGGCGCTGCAGCGTCAGACCCCCACAATGTTCAACCTCAGTCCTACTTATGATCGCGGACGGTTCTCGGCTCGTCTGGGCGCAACCTACAACAGCACGAGTATCTACCAGTATCAGTGGACGCAATGCACTACGGCAGAACAGACCGGGGCCGGTTGCGAAGATCCCGCCAGTCTTGGCCCCAAGGGGCCCCTTGGCGACAATTACCTCTACGCCCACTTACAAGTGGATGCGCAAGCCAGCTTCCGCGTACAGAGGCAGCTGACGGTGCTCTGGCAGGGCCTCAACCTCACAGACCAGGTTTTCGGCTTCTACAATGGCAGTCCCTGGTACGTCACCCAACGCGAGTATTACAGGCCAACCTATTCGTTCGGCCTGCGTTGGGAGCCACGCCGAGAATACTAAGAGCTTCCCCTTCAGGAACCTTCAGAGCGGCTGGTCAGAGATGCAGCCGTTCCGGCAAACAGATTCTGTGGGAATTTGAAAGGACTGACAGAGTGAAGACAGAAGTTCGACGGGTATTCGCCAGCCAACGGTTGTGGATTCTAGTTGTCTTCGGAGTTCTTCTCGCATTGATTGGCGCTTCAGGCTCTGGAGGTGGATACGGCGTAACCCGGAAGATTGCCATCCGCGGTCAGGGTGGTTTTGACTACCTTACTGCGGACGACGCTGCCCGCCGATTGTATGTTTCACATGGAACCGAGGTGGAGGTTCTCAACCTCGATTCGGGCGAGTGGCTAGGCGCGATTCCGACGATGGGCGTTCACGGCATTGCGCTCGCCCCGGAGTTCAACCACGGTTTCATCAGCGACGGAAAAGCCAATACGGTTCTCATGTTCGACATGAAGACGATGAAGATTCTCTCCGAGAGCGCGAGCCCCAAGAATCCCGACGGGATTATCTATGATCCCGCCACGTCGAGAATCTTCGCCTTCAACGGCGGCAGCAATAGCGCAACGGCGATTGATGCCGCCACGGGCAAAGTGGCAGGCACCGTCGATCTGGGAGGCGGCCCTGAATTTGCCGCGGCCGACGGCAACGGATTTGTTTTCGACAACCTGGAAGATGAAAACCTGCTGCTTAAGATCAACTCCCGTGAACTCAAGGTGGAGCAGCGCTGGCCTACGGCCCCGTGCGCTTCGCCGAGCAGCATGGCTATGGACCGCGCCAACCGCCGTCTGTTCCTCGGCTGCCGGAGCAGGGTCATGGCCGTCGTAAACGCCGAAGACGGTCAAGTCATCACCACGCTGCCCATCGGCGATCACGTCGATGCCACCGCTTTCGATCCGGAGACGAAGCTGATCTTCAACTCCAATGGCGATGGCACCGTCACCGTCATTCATGAGGACAGTCCTGACAAGTACTCTTTTGTGGAAACCGTGAAGACCGTGGCGCGAGCCAAAACCATGGCGCTGGATCCAAATACTCACCGTCTTTTCCTCTCCACGGCAGAGAATGGCCAGTTCGAAGTGCTGGTCGTAGCCAAATAAAACTATGATTTCGAAGTCGGGGCCGTTCCCTATGAGTTCGCGACGCACACTTCTCACCCAGACCATGCTCGTTCTGTTTGCTACCGTAACTTTGCTTGCCCTGAACGGCTGCACGAGGAAATCGAACACCGAGACGGCTCCAGTGAATTTGCAAGTCGATCTGAAGCCTCCGTTTCGCTTCGTAGCCTATGGGGACACTCGCTTTCACGATCCCAAAGATACGGATGCGGCGAATCCTCCCGTGCGTGTGGCGCTGGTGCAGGCTATCGCCGAAATCGATCCGGCATTCATCTGTTTCACCGGCGACATTGTTTACAACGGTAACGATGGCAACGATTGGAAGGTCTGGGACCGCGAGACCAGCATCTGGCGCGACAAGAAAATCACTGTCTATCCTGCTTTGGGCAATCATGACTTGCATGGGGATCCAAATGTGGCGCTGGGCAACTACTTTCAGCGCTTCCCAGATTTGAAGAATAGCCGGTACTACTCCGTGCGAGCAGCCAACACTTTGACGGTCGTGCTCGACAGCTCTTTGCAAGAGGCCGGCGGCCCGGAAGGCGAGTGGTTGTTGGACAAACTCGATCGCGTTCCCTTGGATGTGGATTTTGTGTTTCTAATGTTCCACCATCCGCCTTACACCAGTTCCTCCGACGCGAAGGCGCTGGGCGGCGGACACTCAGCGCGCATGACCGAACAGGCATTGGCCAAGCTGCTCGAAGAGCGCCAGGCGCACGCTCGCTTCCGCATCGTCGTCTTTTCCGGGCACGTGCATAACTATGAGCGCCACGAACACGGCGGCGTAATTTATTTTGTCACGGGGGGAGGGGGAGCTCACGCGTATCCAATTGAGCGTGCGGCCGACGATCCTTTTCAAAGTAAGCAGATAAATTACCATTACCTGCTGGTCGAAGTAGACCGGCAGCGGTTGAAAGTCACGATGAACCGTTTGGATCTGACGAGCGGCAAGGCCGTCTGGACGCAGCCCGACTCGGTACAGATTACGGTTCCGGCAGCGACCGCTGCGCGAGTAAGCGGTCCGTCCGTGGGTGCTGGCCCTGGCTGAGTTTCGCGAACTCCTCGGCAGAAACGGTCCCAGCAAGGCCGAACTTACCGGCCAGTCGCCCTCGATTCGCCTGCGATGACCTGTTGCGACCAGTAGTTCTGCTCCTTCGCGGTGAACTCCTTCTGATGGTAGGTCTGCGCCTGGCCCGCGGAAGGTGGCTTTGAGATTGGCAGCATCGCTCAAATCCTCGGGCCAAAACTGAGTTCCCCTTGGCGCTGTTCTTGAGACTGGTGGGCGGGTTTCGTCACAGCCCTTTGCCCATTGTGTCCAGCGCTTATGGGCTGCGATTCTATGCGTTCCAGGCATTCTGAAGGGTCGTCAGTCTTTGCAATCGCTGGCTTATCCTTGCGTGGTTCCCGCACGATGTAGTCGTCCTCCAGGCGTTCGATGAACTTCGGCTTGGACGGGGGAATCTCCAACTGGGGCAAGGAGAACTGGGCTACGTAATTTCCATACTTGAGGTAGGCGTGAAGGTCGGCCAATCCGGCGATTTCCGAGTCGAGCACCAGTGGCTCGGTCTGCCGATCGAGCGCGAAGTTTCGACCACTGCGGTGGCCGTCGAAGTGCGTTTCTTTCATGCGCTCAATCTCCACCTTGCCAATGGCTCGGCTCACCCACTCGGCAGCGTTGGGCTCCGTGGTTCGGAGGAAGATCTTGGTGGCGGGCTGAGAGAGCATGACCTCGGCCAAGTGCCCATAGATAACTTCCAACTGGGCCTTGCCCTGGAAACCCAGAACGAGTGGGTTGTGGGACTTGCGATTCTCGGAGATGGCGGTATGAAGCTGTGGCAGCTTTTGCAGACTGGCCACCTCGTCGATGACAAACCACACTGGACGCTGCTCGGGCGTGGACGCGCTGAGCAGCCGCAGAACGAGCATATCGATCCAAAGACTGTGCAGCGGACGGAGAGCTTCGCGTTCGGGGGGCTGCGAAGTAATGAAGATCCATCCCTGTCGATTCTTGGACCACTCGCGTGCGGTCCATTGGAGTTTGGCTTCGGCCTTCGTAGGCAGTAGACGGAAACTGTCGGCGACGAGGCTCAACGAGCCAAGTACGCCCATCCGTTGATGGGGAGCGGATGACTCGATCAGCAAGGCCAGTTCCGTGCCTTCGAGGCGGCGGTCGATCTCCTCGGGGTGCGACATCCATTGCACCAACTGCTGGGGCGTGGGCAACTCTAGAAGCAGATGAGCAAATATCTTCTGCGGGATATCGATGAAGAATTCGTCCCTCCTGTCGCTAGTTCGTTGAAACAGCGATGCAGCGATCGTTCGAGCTTCAGCGCGCCGCACAAGCTCCTCCGACGGTCCCCAATAGGGGCACCGGCGGTCCAATGGATTGAGCACAATATCGCCGCGGCTCTCGTCATAAAAACGCTGGATGAATTCACAAGCGGGGTCGTGGACAATCGCGGAGTGTCCACGCGCCTGAATCTGGCGCAGCATCTGCAGGATGATGGTCGTTTTGCCGCTGCCGGTATCGCCGATGATCTCGAAGTGTTGATCCTCGGCGCGCTGCGGGACACGCAACATCTTGCGGCATCGATCCACTTTGAGGCCGATGCCGGTACCTTCAAAAGCTTGGTTAAATTGCCTGGGCGTCACCAGAATCGGCCCCTTCAGGCGCCGCCCGTACTTCATCTGCTTGCGACGGCGAATGTCCTTTGGGATGGACAGCGGAAGTTGCCCGAGCAACGCGATTGCTCCGAAGATGAGCGGCCACCGGAACAGATCAACGATGCTCGCACCGCTGTAGACCTGCTGCTTGAGGTAGCCTCCAAGAGCGCTGTTTTGGTAGACCTTCGGAGCGCTGCGATAGAGATGGATCATGCCGTGCTGACGAGCGGAATCGGATAACCTAAGTGGGATGGGCTTGGCGTTGGCTTGCGGGGTCGAGCCCACTGCGATATCCACCTCTCGGGCATACCAGGCGCGGCTTTTCCTGTCCGACAACAGCAGCATCTGGTACTTGCCAGAGGAGCGAAGGCTGGGCGCGATAGAGGTCTTGATGTAAAGCGGTAGGTAAAATTGTTCGAGCGGAGAGAGCGCAAACGCGAAGCGGAGGTAGACGAATAATCCTGTCAGAATCAATGCAAGAAAAACCGCGCCAAACGTATAAATCGGGCTGTGCGGGGGCCAGATGATGGTCTCTTTTCTTCCCCAGTTTGTTTCAGGCATGGTGTCCTTCCTCGTTCTTCGCGACGTACAGTGCAACGACCGCGCGCGCGGCGCGGTGCGTGTTGGTTTTTACGTTCCGCATGAACTCTTGATACTGCTCAGCGCTCGTTTCACCGCAGGCGACCGGCGAAAGCAAGACCGCATCACGAGAGTTGGACTTGATCTCGGCAGCGTCTGCGGCCGACGGGCGGTGCGGCCCTTCAACTTCCGTGTCATGGATGGGTTCTGCATTGGCCGGAATCGTCATTGGTTCACCTCAACGGGGCGGCTTGCTCGCGGTAGCTCGGCAGTTCCCTTCCAGGGCTGGCGGTGTCAAACTTCTTCCCGTGCGCAGCACCGCTCTTGCTCCGGCCCGAAGTTGAGGCAGGGTCACGCCTTCGTCACCCGTGCAGAACTCGTGGTCTCCACCCCGGATGTAGGCTTCGTTTGGCAGTTGCTCCGTGGCACCGTTACTAGGCGCTTTGCGGACACGCAATGCGGACGCAGCCTGCTTGGCCTGTGGCGTCTTGAGAAACTTCTGGAAGTCGCGGTCCTTTGAAAAGACACAGTTGAGCACCTTGTCCGCCACATCGTCTGCCGATTCGCGTACGAAAGCGGCATACTGATCGACGTGTGCCGAACCGAAGCACTCATGTGGCAAATCTGGTTGATCTCAAGTAGTGGCATGTTAGGTCTCCCTCATAGGTAGTGGAATCAAGCAATCTTTCTGCGGGCAATCATCCTCTGCACCGTTTGTGCAATCTCGCGCGCACGAGCGGAGCAAAGTGCAGGGGGAATCTCAAAGCTGCGGCGGACTGCAAGCATTGTGACAACCTCATCTATCGGAACGCCTTCGAGGAGCCAAAGTCTGGCCGATGCAACATCGACCGTCCGCTGAGCGTAATAAAGGGGACGGGGTTTGTCGGCCCGCCGCGACGCCAGCGATCGGGTCAGCTTCGCGGGGTCCTTTCCGAGGGCAAGTTCGTGCAGAACCCAGGCCCAATCGCGTTCGGAATTGCTGTCCTTATCGGGATGTTGTCGCGGCGGCACTGCATTGGACAAAAGCATGGGATTCGCCGCTGGAGCATCCAGCCGAAAGTCTGCGGGATTCCAGGTCAAATCGCTGCGGTATTGGACCGTGACGGGATACGGTGGATCGTACTTGCAATTCAGGAATCCCGGTAGGCGAAGAACCCGGTTGCAGTCGGTGCAAGCGGGATCGCCGCCGAAGCCGATGGCGAGCAGTTTGAGCATACTTTCCTGTTGCTCGAAGGTGAAGCCATCCACGCGCCAGAGGATCTGATATTTGCCAAGCGATGTCGAGAGGATTGCGGTCGGCGTGGGAACGGCATGAGAAGCCCGGAGCGAAGCGAGGCGAACCTCGCCGTCGGTATCCAAATCCAGATAGAGATGTCGCACTGCACCGATGCATTCTTTGGTGCGTTGGCGGCTGCCAGAGCGAAGCGGATTGGCAGCCACATAGATGTTCGCGCCGATAGAGTTCTCGTGCGCGAGCCAGCCGAGGTAACGAGGGGCAAGCGCATGCTCCAAGGGAGCAATTCGCTGAAGCGTCTTATTCGGTGATTCCCTCCGAACGAGCAGGGCAATCGTTTCGTCCGGAGCGAAGCAACGGGTGAGAAAGTCAGCAGCGGTGCGGGTTCCATTTCTAGTTCTATGGTGTGGCATATTGCACCTCGAACACCGGCTCGATCAGAAAGCGTTTCGCGTCGCGGTCGTATCCACGAAGGGCCAGGACTTCGCGGACAATGCGGCGGCCGGGTTGCCGCTCGACATGGACAACGAAATCAACCGCTTCTCCGATCTCAACTTCGGTATCGGAGAAGGTGCTCTGCGCGTGGCTACGCATGACAAGATTGGCGAAGCGTCGGAGAGCCTTCTCTCCCGAATTGGCATGAATGGTCGCCAGCGAACCCGTATGTCCAGTGTTGAAAGAATCCAGCAACGTTCGCGCCTCGATTCCGCGCACTTCGCCGAGAATGATCCGGTCGGGTCTGAAGCGCAGTGTGTCCTTCAATAACTCGTCGAAAGACACATTGGTCTTGAAAGTACTGGTCTGGCATCCGACCGCAACTATGTTCGGTTTCCGGATCTGAAGCTCGGGGGTGTCTTCGATAACGACAATGCGTTCGTTCTCCGGAATTGAGTTGGCGAGTATCCGCAAAAGCGTCGTCTTTCCAGTCCCCGTTCCGCCGCTGATGAGTAGCGTCTTGCCGCTGCGAATTTGCTCCGCCAAAAGGTCTGCAATCGCCTGCGTCAGTGTGCCGCGAGCAATCAGATCATTGACCGTATAGTTGCGGCTGGTGAATTTCCGTATCGCAATTGCCGGGGCCGGACTCACAAGCGGGGGAATCCAGGCGGCAATCCGGCTTCCGTCCGGAAGCTGCGCATGTAGTCTAGGGTTGTCTTCGTCGAGCCTTTTGCCGAGCTGGTTGGCGATGACTTCGAGGCCGGTACGAAGTTTGTCGGCGTCGAAGGAAATGGTCGGTTCCGGGCACAGTCTTCCATCGCGCTCGCAAGACCAAGACGTATCCGGATTGCCCATGATTTCGCTAACGTCTTCGTCGAGCAGCAATGCCTCGATGGGCCGAAGGAATGGAAGGATCAAGTCGAAGCTCATAGCGGGAACCTCACAGAGTTGGAAGCCCAGCACTCAGCCGGGCTTCCGAGAGTGAAGAGCAAGCGCCTATGCGGCCGTCTCCTCCTGGGAGGTTTCAGCGTGCTCCTGATCTTCCGGGCCGGCCTTTTCGGCGCGGTCCAGCTTCAGGATGGAAGCGACCCGAATTTCCCAGACGCGCTGCTTCATGTTCGTCTTCTTGCTGTCGTACTCCCGGCTACGCAGTTCGCCTTCCACCTGAATATGTGCGCCCTTGGTGAGCGTCTTGGCGAACTCCGAGAGCTTGCCGAAGACTACGCAACGGTGCCATTGGGTGTGCGAGATGTACTTGTCGTCCTTCCAGTAGGAGGACTTGGTTGCCAGCGAGAGGGTGGTAAAGCTGCCGTTGTTGGCGGTGCGAGCTTCTGCATTGCTGCCGAGAAAACCAATCAGGGTTACTTTGTTCTGGTACATGACAGTGTGTCTCCGTTTGTTGAATTCGCCCGTTGTTGCTTTGGTCACAATGGGCGGAGCTTAGCCAGTGTGCCCGACTCCCGAATGCCAAAGATCTGCTTTCTGGGAGGGGCCCGAAAGAAGTTTGCCCGGCGCTCTTTGCCGTGGTTCTCGAACTTGTCTGGGGAGGAACCGAGGCCAAGGGGCGCAGAATGCGAAGCAGAAGACCGCGTGCCGCCGGGCGCCGCAGAGGCCGAAGCTGTGATCGAGCAAAAGACGGGATACATAACGGCCCACACCGGCCGGAGCAAAGCTTTTATCTGCAGATTGGCTGCGAAAGTTTGCCGCAATCGCAGCTCGATTCGAGAGGCATGTCCGCGGCAAGAAGGGCGCAATTTGCCCCCGGCGTTGCACGTCTGAAGGCTGTGGTTCACTTGCTCCACCGAGCCCGGGGGACAGGTGGGGAAAGCCAGCCGGATTCGTGGCACGAAAGGACATGAATAAGCCTCTGGGCAGGTCGATGAATCGCTAGCTAAATGCCTGGTCCGCCCGGAAGCGCACGATGGTCAGACCGAGGGGGTTCACGGCAAGCTCATTGTTTTTCACATTCTCGCGAAAGACATAGGTGACGCTGGCTGTCCAACGCTCCCGCTTGAGTTCGGAATGATCCGCGGGGTTGGTATACACCTTCTCAAACTCGATGCGCGCCGAGTACGGCGACTGTCGCAGATCGTCAAGAATGACGTTCTTGATCTCCACATCGATATACGGCAAGCTGCTGTCTTTGACGTAATTCTGAATGCTGCTGTCCTTGCGTTCATGGTCGATTACGGCGTGTTGCATGTCGCTATTCAGGAAGTAGAGAGACTGCGTTTGATCACGTTCGATGGTGAAACGGTTGCGACTGAAATACAGTTCGGCCCAGCGGGTAAGGTAATACTTGTTCTCCGCTTCCTGCGGACGATACTGAAAGTTCCGATAGTCGATCGCTTCCGCGTGGCCTACGTCGTTGATGCGCACAATCATTGGGTGCATGTTGGCAAGCGTCGTCTGGCTCTTATAGATGAGCACAACCAGGCTGACACATACACCGGCGAGCACGAGAATCGTCACTTTCAAGTAGGTATTCATCACCAACGGGTCGCCGTATTGCTCCAGATAACGCTCTGCGGCTCGGGTGATTTCTGAGGTCGCTTTCGTTTCCCTATTCGTTGCCTCGGTGCTCATCTGTGACCTCGTTTCTTTTGCGGTTTATATCGCGGCCCGTAGGACCATTCCGGCCACGCCCAGGCCCCCACTGTGTCCCCCAGTCCCACCAGTGAATAAGCTATGGGTCATCGCCGGAATCTTGAACAGGATGTAGATGTTGACCAGTACCAGCAGGACGAGAAGTGGCAATGTCTTCACTATCAAAGAAGGGTCCGACACGCTCTGGCCAAGCTGGATGTAGTAATTGGTCAGGACGTGGGACAGAACATTCATGGTCGCCGCAGCGATGACCTTATAAAAGCTGAACCCGAGATATGCCTTGAGCCATCCCCAGAAGAGCCAATCGAGCTTGTCAACCACAAGAAACGGGATAAAGATCGGGCCGAGCACTCCGATGATGGTGGCGGCAATTGCTCCATAAGCCACAATCGCGGACACGATCGCGGCCAGCGTCGCTAACAGGAATTGCACCGCGAAGTACACGATCGCGTAGTAGGGATTCATCATGCTGTTCAAGATTGACGGCCCGGTCTTGGAAGATGCCGCGTGGATCTCGTTCAGCATGGTGTCCGAACCATCCGATCCAATGAGATTGACAAGGCTAATGGTTCCGCCGTCGATGAAGCCCTTGATGGAAAAACCAAGTCCGGGAATGGAGCTGTCGTAGTAGTTCACCATCACGTATGCAAAGGTGAGCAGCATGAAGAGGTTCAGAAACCTCCCCATGCTGAACCCTGGCCCGCCGTGTGCTGATGCCAGTGCCTCTTGTACGCCGAACCAAACCATCATGATGGTCGCTAATGCCAGGACGATGTGAATCCCCGTTGCTGTTATTGACGGAGCCACCGTCGCTGCCAGCGACTGGCATTCCTGAGCGATGTATTGAAACAGACTCATAGATCGTGCCCCTAAGTTTTTGTCTCAGTACGCCTGTGTAAGAAGATTTCCAGATCCACTGCTGGTGGTGAGGATATTGGCGTTGTAATAGCTCTCGTACCCGGAAGAGTCACGAAACGTCGATTTCATCGCATCCTGCTGCTGCTTTTGAGCAACGATCTGTTGCAGGGCGAGATTGGCGTTGATTTGGTTTGCGTCCTGCAAGGTGCGCAGCTGCAGGAGCAGGGCTTGGTTGATCCGCTGCAGTTCAGCCATGATGGTTTGCTGCGACGGGTCCTGGGTTTGGGATGCTGCCTCCAGACCTGCGATGTCGGTTTGCCTTGCGGTCTGGTTGGCACGGATTGTACCGAGGGCTTGCAGGTTGTTGGTCATCACCGAATCGCCGATGTCAACGGTGGCGCCCTGCGCCGCAATCTGTAGCTGCCCGGCCATACTCGCGGTACCGTAGCCTGGGATTATGTTGTTGGTGTTCGGAACGCTAACTTGCTGGTACGCGGATGCGGCCCCCTTGCCAGTATCTGCGGAATTGAGCCACCCCACCGAATTGCCATAAGTGTTCGAGATTCGCTGCAGCATCTGCAGGTCAGAAGTTGGAGACAGAAATCGCGCATAGAGCATCCGTGGAGCGAGAATCATCTGATGCGTGAGCTCGTACTGCTGCTTTGCGACGTTGTAGGCCTGTAGTGCCGTCGTTGCGATCTTGACGGTATTGGTGAAGACTTGTTGGCCCTGCTCAATTTGCTGGGCTTGGTTGGCGATGGATCGTTCTTCGTGTTCGATTTGCGTGATGGCATGGGCCGACTGGGTCGGGTCGAACACGATGCCAGAGCCGAATTGTGCATTTGCGAACGGCTGCAACACCGCTGCGAACCCAACGGCGAGCACGCTAAGGGTTAGTCTCTTCATTTGTCTCATCCCTTCGTCGCCGTTGGTTTCGTGACGCTTTACAGCGGTACGGCTCTACTGCTGTGCAGCGAGAATCTCTTTCTGGAGCTGCGCAAGATGATCGGCCTGTGGCTTGCACCGTGCTTCTCGTTCCTTCTTCTTGGCTCCTAGGGCTGCGATCTGTTCTTGAGTCAGCTTCTTTCCGGTCAGAAGATCCGCTGATCCGGCGGTCTCTGGATCGAGACAGTCCTTGGCATAGGGCGGGTATTGTGCGTCGTATTGATCCTGCAACTGCTTTACTTTTGCCGCCTTGCTCGGACAGCCGGCAACGGTGACAGTCCACAGAACCAAGAGGGTGAGAGCAACGAATCCGCATGGAGATCCTTTTCAAAACGTCTGTGGAATCGTGTGGTTGGAGTACGCAGGAACAAGCAGGTCCTGCGTGAAATACACTTTTACGCGATGGCCCTCCCGGATCGTGATGGTGGGCGGTATCTGTATGAAGCGATCAAGAATCGTGGTGGCAGATTGCGCAACACTGCCCGCGGCGCCGTTCGTGAATGCCTGGGAGCCGCTCGTTGTAATGGTACCGCCACCCTGAGTGATCTCGCTCGCTCCGGCAATCACGCCCAAAGCGATCGACGCGCCGAAGATCTGAAGGTAGTGGTTGTTGACCTTATCCTTGAGCCCTTCCTCTCCAATTTGATCGAGGCCCTGGAACTGGTCGAGATCGACGGAGTAGCCGTCCGGCATAATCAGGCGGTGAAAAACCACGGCCATCCGGCGCTGTTGGCCGAAGC
>Ga0209420_1000357_pt1 | contig 25355 bp, 16 predicted proteins | sample BlaSpr_A8_OM1_O1_FD_187972 | JGI IMG/M metagenome (GOLD analysis project Ga0209420, IMG submission 187972) | Forest soil microbial communities from Thunder Bay, Ontario, Canada - Black Spruce, Ontario site 2_A8_OM1_O1 (SPAdes) (version 2) | ecosystem: Environmental > Terrestrial > Soil > Boreal...
TCGGCCGCCGCGGTGGCCGCCGGTCTGTGCTTCGCCGCCCTCGGTACGGACACCGGCGGCTCCGTGCGCCAGCCCGCCGCGCTCTGCGGCGTCGTCGGCCTGAAGCCGACCTACGGCCGTGTGTCGAGCCGCGGAGTGATTCCCCTTTCAGCGTCGCTGGACCACGTCGGTCCCCTGGCCGCGACCGTGGAGGACTCGGCGATTGTCCTGCAGGCGATTGCGGGATACGATGCCGCCGACGTTACCACGGTGGATGCTCCCGTCGCCGATTATGTCTCTCGACTGCGCGAGGGTGCGAACTCGATGCGCGTGGGTGTGCCTCGTGAATATTTTTTCGACGATCTTGATCCGGAAGTCGCCTCTGCCATGGACGAAGCTCTGCGGGGCATCTCGACTTTTGTGGCGGAGGTAAAGGAAGTGCGGTTGGACGTGCCGACCGACCGCACGCTGCAAGCCGCCGAGTCGTATGCATACCACGCCGAGAACGTGGCGCAGGCGCCGGAGCGGTACCAACCTGAGACGGTGCGGCGCATTCGGTCGGGCGAAAAGGTTTCTGCAACCGATTACATTCAGCGCCGCCGCGAGCTGGAGGAAGCTCGCCGCAGCGTGGGCCAAGTCTTTGACGATGTGGATGTGCTGGTGACTCCGACCATGCCAATTCCCGCGCCGGCCATTGCTGAACTGAAGTCCGATCCCGAAGCGCTGCGTCCCGCCGAATTGAAGCTCCTGCGCAATACGCGACCGTTCAACGTCTGGGGATTGCCGGCAATCTCGGTGCCTTGTGGCTTCACACCGAGTGGATTGCCGATCGCTTTGCAGATCGCGGGACCGCACTGGCGGGAGGACATGGTGCTGAAGTTGGCGCACTCCTACGAGCTGGCCACGGCGTGGCACAAGCGGCGTTGCGGAGAATAGGAGGCCGACAGTGACGCCGTCGATTCGGATAACCTGTGTTATCGCCGTTCTCGACAGCTATCCTGGTGAGCTGTTCCTCGATTCGCGATAAAATTGCGGGGATTTCGGGCTCATCCCTTCGTTACTTCAATCCACGGTCCTCACGTCATCCGGCAGCATCAGCACCAGCGTGCAGGTGCGCGTGGTCGTCGAACACGACAGGGTGCCGCGACGAAAGACCTTTACCGGCGTATCGTCGGGGAACGTTATATGGTAGTCCGCGGTGCGGAGCGCCTCGCTAAACGACTTCAGCTTCTCGTCTCCGCTGACGAATTTGACCGCGTCGACTTTTGCGAGCGAACCTCCGCCTCCGCTTAACAGGATGAAGAAATCGGCATTGCCGGTTTGCGTGGCCTTGCCGAGGTCGATCGCACTGAGGTGCTGCAGCTCATCCTTATAACGCGCAACCGTAGCATCAGCCTTGGCGTCGTCGCCCGCCAGCGAGGCCAGACGTCCACGGGTCTCGGGAGCGGGACGCACTCCGTTCATCGACAGAGCGTAGGTGCGGAGCGCGCGATCTTTCTCGCCGCGTTTTTCATAAATCTGCCCGAGATGATCGCCCACTTCGGCATGGTGGCCAAGGTCCCACGCCGCGCCCACGTACTTTTCAGCTTTGCCGAAATCGCCTTCGGCGAAGTGCACCCAGCCCAGCGTGTCCCAATAGGCGATCAACGACGAAACCAGCGGCAAGTCCTTTTGCGAGAGGCGGTCGAGCGAGACATTGCGCAGCGCGGCGGCGGTGGCTGACACAGCGGATTCGGCATACTGCTGTGCCCGGTCGAGATGAGAATCCTTGAGCGAGAGTTGGTAGGCAATGTTGTTCCACACCATGGGCGTGGCGGCCAGTTCAACGGCTTGATCGAATGCGGCCAGCGCTTTGTTGTCCTGGCCAAGATTGAGGTAGGCATTTCCCAGGCTTACCTGCAAATCAGGACTGTCGGGAGTGAGCGACGCAGCCTTCTCCAGTTCTGTGACGGCCAGGTCGTATTTATGCCATTCCTCATACATGGCGCCCAGGTTGGCATGGGCGAACTTGTCGAGAGGATTGTTCTCCAGTTGCTGGTTGAAGGCCTTGACCGCGTCGTCGTACTTGCGCTCATTCCAGTAAACGCGGCCCAGGTTGTTGTAGGCGAACTCGTCATAGGGATTGACTTCAATCTGCTTCTGATAACAAGCGATCGCCTGCCCGTCCTGGCGCATCTCGAAATATATTCTCCCCAGATTGTTCCAAGCGAATTTGTTCTTGGGATCGACTTCGGTCGCGCGCTTCAAAAGTGCAATCGCTACCGGCAAGTTGCCGCTGTCATAAGCCGCCTTCGCACTGTCAACCAAATCTTCGGCCTTCATGTCCGCGGGAGGAACAGGGACACCGGCCACGGTGCTTTCCACCGAAAGCTGTTGCGCGAGATCGGCGCCGACGGCTCGGCGGAACGACTCATAATCAGCCGATCGAGCCAGGGGCAGTTCATCCTGGCGCAGAATCAGCTTGCGTCCTGCGGCGAAAACATCCCCCTCGACCCGGTATTTGGCTTCGTATTCCGCATAGTCGCGTTTCAACGAGAAAGCCAGCGGCACGTGGGCCGTGTACTTGGCAGGCAATTCCAGCTTGATCTGGTAAGAGTACTCTGCTTTGGGGCCCAGCTTGAGAGGTTCGGAGTCGGCGTCGTTATCGTCATCGCCATCGACTTCGGGCAGATTGAACTGCACCAGCGGCAAAGCAATTTCCGTTTTCTTTTTGGACCAGTCAAGAAAGTTCACCTTGGAAACGTCGTAGGACAGGGTGAACGGCTCCCTCGTGGCCGCGGGATCACTGACCTTAAGATTGGTGATGTCTCCGCCCAGACCGGCATTCACATTTTCAACCACCCGTTGCCAGTTGGCCTGCGGTACGCGGCGGAAGACCGAACGCAGCAGCAGTTCTTCATCGCCGCGAAATTCGTAGTGCACGTGGGCTTCGAGCTTTCCGATTTCGTTGATCTTTCCGTCGATGTTTGAGATCTCCGTGTCGGGCATCGGGGTGTCGGCAGGCGTGTTTTCGAGATGAGGGGCAATGGAGGATGGCGGATCGGCGGGAGGAATCACGAGCGCCTGCTTGTTGCGCAGAGAGTAGGCCAGCAGGCGGAAGGGTGCGACCTCACTGGTGGTATCCATCCAAACTTCTTCTTTTTCCTTGCCCATGGGAAGCATGGTGATGACGTGATCGAACTGCGAGGGCGAGGGAACGTCGGGATCGAGTTTGCGGCTGGAATTGATCAGCACCGACGAGGCGTGCAGACCTTCGGCCTCAAGCAACGACGCCAGCAGCGTATGCTTGTCTTTGCAATCGCCGTACTGGTCGTGAAGCACTTCGGATGCAGCATGCGGCTGGTAGCGGCCGACTCCCAGAGAAAGACTCACGTAGCGGAAGTTTTTCGCCACGAAATCGTAGAGCGCTTCAGTCTTTTGCAGGTCGCCGTTCAGGCCCTTGGTCAACTCCTGTGCCTTGGCACGAACTTCGGGTGAGGGCGCGCGGCGGTCTTTTTCGAGGCTTGCATACCAGCGTCCCACTTGCTCCCAGCTTGGGAAGGTCGTTAACTGGATATCCGGCCGGTCATCGCCGGGATGATGTTTCTTTGTCTTCTTATCTTTCTCCTTGGCCTTTGCCGCATCGTCCTCGCGCTCCAGATGAGAACTCGACCAGTGATAAACGCGGCGCCCGTTTTCTTCGGTGATCTTCGCGTCCATCCCCGGCTTGCACTTCAGCTTCAGAGAGCGCCCGGCGGGCACGTCCACGTCGACCGTTTCGTCGAGCGAAATGTTGCTCTTGTCGAAATCATAGTCAGCCCAGAACTGTCCGGCGGCCAACGGGGTGTGAATCACCGTGACCATATCGTATTCCAACACCTCGCCGGGACGCAGGCCGGGGACCGTGATGTGTTTCTGGCGGTAGTCGGTGTAAACGGGAGCCTCGCGCTCGACCGGAGCGCTCAAGTCCTGCACGGCATCGTCGCCAGCTTTGACCACGCTGCCATCCTGTTTGAGGACACGCACATAGGGAATTTCCACACGCTCGTTGGCGGAGTTGTAACCTTCCTGCAACTGTCCCCATTGCTGCACGCCGGCTTCGCTTTGCACGCGAATACGGGCCTTGGTCTCTTTTCGGCCGGTGCCATCGGCCTCAAAGCGGTAGTACGAGTGCATCTGCTCGATGACGAAGGATTCCTCGGGATATTTAGGAGCCATGCCGGGCTTCAGTGCGTCCGCAGCCTTGTCGGCGGCGGTTCCGGAGGGCGCTACATTGGTTTGTTTTGACTGAGCCGGCGCGATCGAACTCTCGGCTGGGGGCGCGGATCCCGGCGTCTTGCTGGGCTGCTGGGAATTGGCGCGGATGGAGAGCAGGCACCCGCAAGAAAGCAAAAGGGCGAGGCAACGATTATGCATAGTTAAGGTTGGAAGGAAGAACCTGATTCATTATCCCACGTTGGAGTCGGTCCGCGAGGATCGCGGCCTAAGCGCCAGGCCTCGACTGAAACTTCCAATCAAGGAATAGGCGCAAGATTTGAGCTTGCCTCGTCTGAATGATCCTGTGGTGGCACTCAATTTGCATGACAATATTGTGATCCCAGTCAAATTTTTCTCTTCCGCGGGCCCCAATTCGAGGTAAAATCTCGCTCAGATAGTCTTGCTTCGCCGCGACGCGAGGCAGGCGTGACGCATAACGTATTTGCGCCACGATCTTTCCGCCGGGAGGTTTTTTTTCATGGAAGATCGGGCCCCTGTCGTTTCTGCTACTGACGCTGACCAGTCATCTACTTCTACGTCCACCATCAGGCAACACGAAGGCCGAGGAGCGTGGGTTCTAACCGCCTACGGCATTTCTGGCCTGGCATTGTTTGGGGTTCTGGCCTACTTTTTCTCGGACTTCATCTCTCATTAGTCCGGGCCCGCAGTGGCGAGCGGGCGTTCGCGTCCGCGGACTGTGGAGAAGTGTATCCGCAGTGGATTCGTGTTTGTGCAACATTCCCGTGCCTTCCCGTCCTCCTGGCAAAGCTCTGCATTGAACGTGTTACAATGAGCCGCCTTCGGTTGTCGCTTCGGCACCCGGCACTAACCCCACGCAAGGACTGCGCAAGACACGGAAGAAATCTGTGGCCAAGACTCCCACCCCCACTCCGACGCCGATTACCTACGCTGACGCCGGTGTGGACATCACCCGGGCGAACCGTACCAAACAGCGCATCAAGTACCTGGCGCATAAAACTTTTACTCGTGGCGTGCTGAGCGAGATCGGCGGCTTTGGCGGCCTGTTCGCCGTAGACAAGGCCAAATACACTGATCCTGTGCTGGTGTCGAGCGTCGACGGCGTCGGCACGAAATTGAAAATCGCATTCGAAATGGATCTGCACTCTACGGTCGGCGCCGACCTGGTGAACCACTGCGTCAACGACATCGCAGTGCAGGGAGCGGCCCCGCTGTTTTTCATGGATTATCTGGCCACCGGCACGCTCGATCCCTCGATCGCCGAGAAGGTGGTCGAAGGCATCGCCGATGCGTGCAAGCATAACGGGTGTGCGCTCATCGGTGGGGAGACGGCTGAAATGCCGGGCTTCTATCCCGATGGAGAATACGATCTCGCGGGGTTCATCGTCGGCGTGGTGGAACGCGAAAAGATCATTACCGGCAAAGATGTGCAGATCGGCGACATCATTCTCGGGCTGCCGTCAAATGGCTTGCACACCAACGGATATTCCCTGGCGCGCAAACTGCTGTTTGAAGTCGCGCACTACTCGACTGAGACCTACGTCAACGAAATCAAGAACAAAGTCGGCAACGAGCTGATGCGCACTCACAAAAGTTACTGGCCCGCATTGAGAAAGTTGATTGACGCCCAATGCGTCGCGGCGCTGGCGCACGTTACCGGCGGCGGCATCACCGAGAACCTGCCGCGCGTGCTGCCCCGCGGGACCGCTGCCGTCATCGAAATGGGGACCTGGCCGGTGCTTCCGCTCTTCGAACACCTGCAACAACTCGGCCACGTCCCCGCGGACGAAATGCTGCGCACCTTCAACATGGGTCTGGGCATGCTGCTGGTCGTGCCCTCGGCGAAATTCAAGAAAGCCCAGTCGGTGTTGGAGCGGGTTGGCGAAAAAGCTTACACCATAGGCCGCATCGTCAAAGGCGAGCGCAAAGTCACGTACAGCTGAGGCCATGCTGACTGCAGATTTTTTGTAGGTTCTCAATCAACCATCAGCAATCCATCATCGATCATCCATCATCAATCATCAATCATCAGAAATCAGAAATCAGAAATGCGTTCTCTCGGCATACTTCTTTCCGGTCGCGGCTCGAACTTCGTCGCCATTGCCGACAGCATTGACGCAGGCCGCATTCCCGATGCGCGGATCGCAATCGTCATCGCCAATAAACCCGACGCACCCGGGATTACGATTGCCAGCCAGCGTGGGTTGAATGCAGTCGTGATTCCTTCCCAGGGCAAGCTGCGCGAGGAGCATGACCGCGAGATGGTTGCCGCTTTAAATCGTGAGAACATACAACTGGTCTGCCTGGCTGGATACATGCGGCTGCTGTCGCCGTGGTTCGTGCAGCAGTTTCCGCGCCGGATTCTGAATATCCATCCCTCGCTGCTGCCCGGGTTTCCTGGCCTCGAAGCGCAGGAGCAGGCCTTCGCCTATGGCGTGAAAGTCTCCGGCTGCACCGTGCATTTCGTGGACGAAGAACTCGACCACGGGCCGATCATTGTGCAAAAAACGGTCCCTGTCCTCGATGGCGACAACGAACATACGCTGGCGGCGCGCATTTTGCAGCAGGAGCACGTTGCTTACACGGAAGCAATCAATACTGTTTTGCGAGGAAACTTCAAGATCATGGGACGCCGGCTGGTGGAAAATCAAAAGTCGGAAGTCTGAATGCAGAGTAAAGATCTTGTAACACTCGCCGTCTGCGTTGCTACTCGAGCAGCTTCGCCATCCTCACAATCAGCAGCGTTTCCCCGTTGCCTAATGGAACCGCCTCATTCTCGACTTCCACGTAGCCCTTCGCCCGGTAGAAAGCGATGCCACTCAATGTTGCTCCCATCTCAAGGCGCGTAAATCCGGCGGTGCGTGCGGCCTCTTCACACACCTGCAAGATCAGGCCGCCGATGCCGCGCCGCGCCCATTTCGGATGGACGAAAAACGCCCGAATCTTCGCCCCCTCGCGTGTCGGATCGAGCAGCGAATCTTCACGGCCCGCGTACTGATCGCCTCCATACAACGTCCTGCGCTTACTCCAGCCACCGCAGCCGACGATCAGGGGGCCGTTCTCCGCAGCCTGTTCGGCGACAAAATAGGTTCCGTCCGCGATGAGCTGACTATCGACGCCGTACACGGACCGCAACGCCCCGTCGATCTGCGCCGCGGAATAATCCTCCGACTGCAATCCGCGCACCGAGGCCTCAATCACTTGCCGCAGTCGTGGAATGTCATCCATCGTCGCCCTTCGCACAGAAAACGTCATTTTCGTCACCAGATCGTCACCAACCACGTCCCGCAATTCTAGCTTTTAACCCCTGCGTTCTGACTTCTGCCCTTTGTATTCCCTATAATGTTGCTTCCCATGTCAACCTTCGCGCCTGTCGACGAGCAGCTCACCTACATCAAGAAAGGCTCTGCGGAAATCATCCGCGAGTCCGAACTCCGCGCCAAGCTGGAAAAGTCGCGTAGCACGGGCAAACCCCTGCGCGTGAAGCTGGGCATGGACCCGACCGCTCCCGACTTACATCTCGGCCACACCGTCGTGTTGCGCAAGCTGAAGCACTTCCAGGATCTGGGCCACACCGTGATTTTCCTGATTGGCGACTTCACGGGCATGATCGGCGATCCTACCGGTCGCTCCGCGACTCGTCCCCCACTGACTCGCGAGCAGATTGCGCAGAATGCGGAGACCTATAAGACGCAAGTCTTCAAGATTCTCGATCCGCAGAAGACCATCATTGACTTCAACCGCCGCTGGTTCGGTCAGTTTACCGCGGACGATTTCGTGCGGCTCATGGCCAAGTACACGGTCTCGCAAATATTGGAGCGCGAGGACTTTCACAAGCGCTTCCAGGCAGAAAAGCCTATCGCCGTGCACGAACTGCTCTATCCGTTAGTGCAAGGTTACGACTCCGTCGCGCTCGAAGCCGATGTCGAACTGGGCGGCACCGACCAGAAATTTAATCTTCTGGTGGGCCGCGAAGTGCAGCGCGCCTACGGCCAGGAGTCGCAAGTGGTGCTGACCACGCCGATCCTCGAGGGCCTGGACGGCGTGCAGAAAATGTCGAAGTCGCTCGGCAATGCCATCGGCATCCACGAGCCCCCGCTGGAAATATATGGCAAAGTAATGAGCATCTCCGACGAAATGATGTGGCGGTATTACGAACTGCTGACGGACTTGCCAGTGGCGGACATTGAGACGATGAAAACCGACACTCATCCGATGGCGGCGAAAAAAGATCTGGCGCGGCGCATTGTGGCGGACTTTGATTCGGCGGAGGCGGCCGCGAAAGCCGCAGAGGATTGGGCAAAGCAGTTTCAGAAACGCGAAGCACCAAGCACGGTAGAACTGGTTTCAATTTCCCTGGAGAAAGTTAACGCGATGGGTACGAAAGAGCTTTCAGACACTGAGTCCTACTTCCCGATTTGCGACCCTAAGGACGAAAATGCCAGGCTGGTATGGTTTGATAAAGTTCTCATAGAAACCGGCCTAGTGGCGTCGCGGACCGAGGCCGGCCGCAAGATACGGGAGAATGCCGTTCACGCCAACGGCAAAACCGTTCTCCGACCGCTGGTCTCAATTCAATTGAGATCAGAAATTGTTATTCGCCTTGGAAAAAGAACAAAAAACGTATCCATCACTGAATAGGGGGGCCATGTGGGCTTCGGCCAGCTGAACAGCCGGGGCGGCTGTCCCCACCCATGAACTGATTCTGCTGCCCTCGACCGCGCACATGCGTGCTGCTGCCCTCCTCGGGTTGGGATCTACGGCGAAAGACCTGCGGCCATTTCAGGCCACACGTAGCGCCGAATGGTGCGTCGGCATGCCAGCCTCGGGCGATCAAACCGACGTGATCCTGCTCTTCGGTGGCGACGGGACGGTTCATCATTACCTGGGGCAACTGGTCAAGTTGGGTTTGCCAGTGCTGGTCGTGCCTGCAGGCAGTGGCAATGACTTTGCGAGCTCAATGGGATTGCGCCGCGTGCGCGATTCGATCACGGCATGGCGGAATTTCTGCGATGGCACGGGCCATACGCGCGACATCGACCTGGGAGTTATCTCCGCGCTGGAAAACGCGGACGGGGCGCTCGCGCCACCTCGTTCTCGCTATTTCTGCTCCGTTGCCGGCGTAGGACTCGACGGAGAAGTTGCCCGGCGCGCCAACCGTCTACCCCGTTGGCTGCGCCGACACGGAGGATATCTGCTGAGCCTCGCAGCAACGATTTTCACCTTCGCCCCGCTGCCGATGAAGATTCTGACGGCGGTCGAGGGCGGCAACCAAAACTCGGGTTGGATCACTCGCCACGATCAGCCCACCCTGCTGGCGGCCTTCGCCAACACTCCCTCGTACGGCGGCGGAATGAGGATCGCGCCGCGGGCCAAAATGGACGACGGTCTCGTCGATGTCTGCATCATCGGCAGCGTCCGTCGCTGCAGGCTTTTACGCTTGGTTCCGACGGTTTACACCGGCCGTCATCTCGAGGTGCCGGAAGTCGAATACCTCCACGCCGCCCGGGTCAGGGTCGAGACTGAATATCCGCTCGAGGTTTACGCCGATGGAGAATTCGTCTGCCGCACGCCCATCGATGTTACCGTCGAGAGCGCAGCGCTCAAGGTGGTCACGTTTTAGGCCAGGCAGCTTTGTGCCGTTGCCGAATCCCGCTAAGTGCTAAACTTTCCTCATGGCTGAGGGACGCTCGCGTACGCTGCTCTGGGTTCTGATTGGTGGAGGAGCTTTTTTCCTCTTCGTGCTGGCCGTATTCACGCTCGTTTACCTCACCTTGCACGCGGGTGGAACTGAGGCCACGATCACCGGCTTCGGCGACCGCATCGGTGTGGTCGATCTCGATGGCGTCATCCTTTCTCCCCAGCCGGTGGTTGGCCAACTCAAGAAGTTCGCCGACGATTCCTCGATTAAGGCCATCATTCTGCACGTGAATTCTCCCGGCGGCGGGGTGGCCGCGTCGGAAGAGATTTATCGCGAGGTCAAGCGCATTCACAGCGAGAAGAAAAAACGCATCGTGGTTTCCATCGAGACGGTGGGCGCCAGCGGCGCGTACTACGTGGCGTCGGCTTCCGACAAAATTTATGCCGACTCGGGCAGCATCGTCGGTTCCATTGGCGTGATCGCGCAGTGGGTCAACTATGGCGATCTGCTCAAATGGGCCAAGCTCAAAGACGTCGTACTCAAGACTGGCGAATTCAAAGACACCGGCAATCCGGCCCGCGATCTCACGCCGAACGAGCAGGTCTACATGCAGTCGTTGATCGATAATATGTTCGGGCAATTCGTCAAGGCCGTTAGCGATGGGCGCGGCCTGAAATTCGACGACGTGAAGTCGATTGCCAATGGCAAGGTATGGACCGGAGATCAGGCTTTGTCGATGAAGCTGATCGACGGCGTCGGTGATTTTGAGACGGCGGTCGCCGACACGGCAAAATCGGTGGGAATAAAAGGTGAGCCCACCCTGGTGCATCCGGAACGTGACCGCAAGACTCTCATGGATCTTCTACTCGGCGATGTTTCCCAGTTTCTGCCCGGGCGCGAGAAGATGCTGGAACAGCAAGTGGGATTCTACTATCTCTGGAAGTAGGCGAACGGTCTGGGCCTTACAGATTCGTCGACACTACGCTTTCCCAACTCTTCACTGGTCTGATCGCAACTTCTGCTCGCAACTGAGGTATTCTCATTGGTTGTGACCGTCCTCTCGGGAGGGCGTGCGTCTCTGCCGGGCCCAAAACCATAACTTGCGCACAACCCCTGAAATTTGAGAAGGTTATAGAGATGCCCAGCGAAGTACCGGACGCTGGAACGCTTCGAGGGCAGCGATGTTTCCGGAATCTTGGCGGCAGATCAAAACATCGAGGCGACCGCCGGAAGAACAAAGAGGGGCTATGACCAAAGCCGATCTGATCGACGAAGTCTCGCGTTTAGCGGAACTTACGCGCAAAGACAGCGAAGTGATTGTAGAAACGATCTTTGACAGCGTGGTGCGTTCGCTGCGCGCTGGAGACAAGATCGAAATCCGCGGCTTTGGCAGCTTCCGTACCCGCCAGCGCAAGCCTCGCGTCGGCCGCAATCCCAAGACCGGAGAGCGAGTGGAGGTCCCGGCCAAGAAAATTCCCTTCTTCAAGCCAAGCAAAGAACTGAAGGACTTGGTAAACGAGGGCAATGGTACGGCCCCCGTAGCTGCTGCTCCACCTGCAACTTCAGTACCTCCAACGGCGTAGGTTATTCCAAGCTCACTGGGTAGAGACGCGGCGGGCAACGTCTCTTTCTCTTGGAGGACGCTTCTCCTGGATGCCGCTGCCCTTCGCGCGGCGGACGGCCGAAGGCGACTGTCCCCGCACAAACCCCTCCCTACGGCTTGGTCCCCAGGTATAGATCGGCGACTTTCAGCGCCAGTTCTTCTGGATCAATGTCGGTGCGATTCGCCAGCACGATGATTGTCAACTGGTGGTCGGGAAAGCGCTGGATCGTGGTCCGGAAACCAATCGTGCTGCCATCGTGCGACATCCGTTTGTGGCCTTGGTACGGATCCAGAAACCATCCGAAGCCATAGCTCACCGGCTGGCCATCGGGAGCCTTTGCTGGACCATCCCGGGGCTCGACCGGTGTCAAGGCTGGCCGCATTTCCTCCTCGCTCAGCAAGGTGTGCTCGCGCAGAGCGCGATCCCATTTCGCCAGGTCATCGAGCGAAGAATAGATCCCGCCGTCGCCCAGCACGGCCGATGTGGGGCTCTGGTCCGTTTCGCGCCAAGCCCCGTCATTCTTACTGTGCCCATACGCGCGGTGCGGCACTTCATTCTTGCCTTTCTCGTAAGCCAGCGTGTTTTTCATCTTGAGAGGAGCGAAAATTCTTGCCTGAAGAAACTGGCCGAAACTCTTGCCTGAAACATTTTCCACGATCATCGCCAGCACCGCGTAACCAGAGTTGCTGTACTCCCACTTTGCGCCCGGCGGAAACTTGCCGCTGCTCTGCTGCTCCAACAACTTCAGCACCCCCTCGTCGTGAATCTGCGGAACTCTCTCCTCCGGACTGTCGGGGTATTGCTTCATCAGGAGCTCTTCGTAGTCGGGCAGTCCGGAGGTGTGATTGAGCAGATTGCGGACCGTAATGGATTTTCCGTAGGCCGGAAACTCCGGGAAGAAGTCGTTGAGGTGCGCGTCGTAGTGGAGCTTGCCATCCCGAGCCAAAAGCATGATGGCCGCAGCCGTGAACTGCTTGGTGAACGACGCCAGCCTGAAATTCGTCTTGGCATCGATCGGTCGCCGCCAGCGCAAATCCGTGATCCCGTATCCGCGGCGAAACCCGGGCTTTCCGTTGCGGACGACGAGAACGGCTGCGCCCGGAGCCTTGCTGGATTTTAGCGACGCAAGAACAGCATCGATCTGGTCGGCGGAAACCTGGGCTGAGGCCGACAGACTGACAGCAAAAAAGGCGAAAACCAACCGCACTACGGATGCGAGTCGCGTCTTCAAGAAGAGCCTCTACAGAGTTCGATCCCTGGGTCCACCGGCACGATAGCACAACCAGGAATGGAACAGACTCCACGACCAGCCGACCGCGAAGGCAATGGCGATGCAGCCACAATTGCCGGTGAGGTCATCTGCTGTTGGCTTTGACTTGGCTCACTCCTCCCGCATGGGGATAGGTTTTACGGAGCCGCAATCTGTGCCTTTGTAGATTCCGGACGACGCACTCGTCCACTCGACCGGCTTGCTAGTCGGGCCCACCTGCATCGATCCCACAAAGTGGACTTTGCCTGTGGAGTGCTCACCATCGGTCCAGGAAGACTCCAAACTCATCTTACCGCTCATCCTTCCAGTGCAGGTCATCTCGCCGTTCATGCCGTTGGCTTGCTTGACGAGATGGGTAAGGCGACAGCCGGGGATCGGCGGAAGTATGGCGCCGTACTTGTCGAAATACTGTTGCGTGACGCAAATTTGACTCGTGTGCGGCACTCCGCTACTGGGCTCGGCATTTCCCGAAGGAGATGATTCCGAGGTGGTGGTTGTGGTCAACTCCCACAGGCCGGCTTTTCTCGTCTGCGCCAGGGCGAACAGCGTCAGCACCGCCAGGCAACCGACCACGCCGATCCATCGATGAACTGTGTCCATCAATTTTTCCCCTTCTAATTGCACAAAATCTTTCCCCGCACCTCTACTCTACGTGACCGAATGAGCGGAAGAAAGGGAGATTCCCATTCTCTCCGCCAGTTTATTTGTTATCCGGTACTTGCAAGCCGGTGATACCTATGCGGATACCTACCTGGAGTGGCGCGAGGGCTCGAAGCGCGTGCGCCTGTCAGTCGGTAAAGACCCAGCCGACGCCAGCGCCCGACGACGGCGTAAGGGCAGCCGAGTTGAACGCGGAACCATGGCGTCGCTGTCGAGCCTGAGAATGGTCAGAACGGACACAGGGAAGTAGCCACAGCCGTGGCCGAGTTCCCTGACGAAACCAAGCTCACGAAGAAGCCGAAGACGCTGGCCGCATCGCGCGCGGCCTTGAGATACCGCCTGGAGTCCTGCCACAGGCTCCCCCTGGAGGACATCGAGCGACGCGACCTGCTAAAGTTTTCAGCGTTCCTCCGCGATGAGAAGGAACAGGCGCGCCGCGCACCTGCTGGAAGAGGTTTCTCAAACCTCATGTCCTTCCTGAAAGCAAGCCTGAAGCAGTTTGAAATTGACCTGATACCCTTCAGCGACGCCTGAAAGAGAGCTCCGAGCGATTGCGTCGTAGAAACGCCCCCACACGAAATCTGGTTATTCCCGCAGACTGCCCCTGATAATAATTGTGCTTTGTGCTCTGCGGGCACACTCCGCGAATCAGTGGACGGTCAGCTTGATTGTGGTCGTGTGCTGATTGGAACCCGCGGTGCCAGAAACCATGACGGAGTAGGTACCGGCCGAAGTGCCGGTCGTAGTGTTCACGGTGTTCACTCCAGGACTTGGGCCGCCGCCGCAAGCCACCTGCAACAAGCAACCGCCGACCAGGAGGAACGCGAAGCAGCAGCTCAGCAGCTTTCTGCGCTTAGGCGCGGCCATCCCGAGCGTGCCCAGAAACATGGCCGGTAGTAGCAGCCAAATGGCATACAGCGAACTCGACCGATGATCAGACGGGGGCAGCACGAGCGCGGTAGTGTGAGCCGCGGTGGTGATGTTCAGTGCGGTGGTTACGGTGCTGGCGTTCGGAATGAGCGTGGCAGAAGTGAAGGCACAGCGGGCCGTTGCCGGCAGTCCACTGCAGGCGAGACTGATCGCACCGGTGAATGAGCCCTGTGGCGTAACCGTGAGCGTGAACATCGCCGGTTGCCCGGCAGTTACAGTCATCGTGGTTGAACTTGAGGTCAGGGTAAAGTCGCTGATCTGGAAGCTCTGGTTGACGGGCGTGGCGGCGCCGTAGTTGGTGTTGCCTGTCTGTGTCGCCTGGACAGTGCAGGTGCCAGCGGCGATGAGTGTCCCCGTCTTGCCCGACACCGTGCACAAGGTCGGGGTCGTCGAAGCGAAGCTCACGGCAAGGCCCGAGGAGTCGGTAGCGCTGAGCGTGAACGGCGCGGTGCCGAGTGTCTGATTCGAGAGCGCTCCGAAGGTAACGGTCTGGCTCTCTGGCGTCACTTGGAAGCTCTGGTTCACAGGTGTAGCGGCCCCGTAGTTGCTATTGCCCGGCTGCGTCGCCTGGATGGTGCAGGTGCCAGGGGCGACCAGCGTCATCGTCGCGCCCGACACCGTGCAAACGGCCGAGGTCGTCGAAGCGAAGCCTACGGCAAGGCCCGAGGAGTCGGTGGCGCTGAGCGGGAACGGCGCGGTGGCGAGTACCTGATTCGAGAGTGCCCCGAAAGTGATGGCTTGGCTCCCTTGCGTCACTTGGAAGCTCTGGTTGACGGGCGTGGCGGGGGCGTAGTTGGTGTTGCCTGCTTGCGTCGCTTGGATCGAGCACGTGCCGACGGCGACCAGCCTTACAGTCGCACCCAATACCGTGCAGACGGGCGGAGTGGTCGAAGCGAAGCTCGCGCCCAGGCCCGAGGACGCGGTAGCGCTAATCATGAACGGCGCGGGGCCGAGTGCCTGATTCGAGAGTGCCCCGAAGGCGATGGTCTGGCTCCCTTGCGTTACTTGGAAGCTTTGGTTGACCGGCGTAGCGGCGGCGTAGTTGGCGTTGCCTGCCTGCGTCACCTGGATGGTGCAGGTACTCACGCCGACCAGCGTCACCGTCGCGCCCGATATCGTGCAAACGGCTGATGTGCTGGAAGCGAAGCTCACGGCAAGACCCGAAGACGCAGTCGCGCTCAGCGTGAAAGGCGCAGTACTGAATACCTGATTCGAGAGCACCCCGAAAGTGATGGTCTGGCCCTCTTGCGTCACCTGAAAGCTCTGGTTGACAGGCGTAGCTGCGAAATCGTTGGCGTTGCCGGCTTGGGTTGCTTGGATGGTGCAGGTTCCGACATCGAGCAGCGTCACCATAGCGCCCGACACGGTACAAAGCGCCGGGGTCGTCGAAGCGAAGCTGACAGCAAGACTCGACGACGCAGTTGCGCTAAGCGTGAACGGCCCAGAGCCGAGTACTTGATTCGAGAGAGCCCCGAAGGTGATGGTCTGGCTGGCTTCTGTGGCTGTGCCTTGCAGGGCGACGCTCTGGGTCACGGATGTAGCGTTGAGCGAGTTGTCGGTGAGCGCAACTGTGCCGGTTAGAGTTCCGCTGGCCGTGGGAGCAAAGGCGACTGCGATGGAGCACTGCCCCGAGGAAGATAGTTGCGTAGTGGAACTGCAATCGCTGGCGCCGGATGGCCCTTGCGTGAAGTTCGTCGTAAGCGCGAGATTTGACACCGTCAGCAGTTGGTTACCTGCGTTGGAAACCGTCAGGGCCTGCGAAGCAGTGGTCGAGCCGATGCTCGTGCTGGCAAAAACGAGCGCCGCTGCCTGTGTCCGGTTGATTTTAATCACGTTGCCGGAATCCGTTACGTAGACATTGGCGGCACCATCCACGGCGACAGCTTGCGGATTCGTGATGCCCGTGATCGCCAGGTTTGCCTGCGAAGCGCCTCCCGCAGCCACCCTCACGATTCGGGCGTTGCCCGCGTCCGCGACATAGACCGCGCCGGAAGCATCCACGGCCACGCCGCTAGGATTGTTGTAGCCGCTTCCCATTGGGATGGGCGTTCCACCACCCACCGGGTACTCCGCTACCTGGTTGCTGCTGGTAACATATGCGTTGCCGGCCGCGTCCACCGCAACCCCATACGGACTCGTCAGGCCGGATGCCACCGGGCTCGGTGCACCGCCGCCCGCTGGAACTTCGACAACGCCCCCGTTGGTAGCATCCACGACATAGAGGTTTCCACTGCCATCGGTCGCCAGACCGCGCGGCGATCCCAATCCGCTGATGCTTACCGTGGACATATCCGCGCTGTTCAGCGTGCCGTTTTCGTTCGGCACCATTTCTACGCGGCTGTTCCCGGTGTCGGAGACATACAAATTTCCCGCTCCATCCAGTGCCAGCGCGCTCGGATTCAACAGGCCGGAGGTCACAACCGTAGTCTGCGTGAAGCTGCCCGCAGCCAACTCCATCACCTGGCTATTGACTTGATCGACCACATACACGTTTCCGCTACCATCAATCGCCGTGCCGTCGCCCTGCCCGCCGTTGCTCAAGGCTGCAATCGTCGATTGTGTCCCAGGATCGATCGTGACCGCACTCGACTGGCCAATGCCACTCAAGTACCAGGTCATTAGAGGCAGGTTGCTCCCCTGCGCGAACAGCGTGACTCCACCCGACCTGAGTCCCGGCCCCGACGGAGTAAACGCCACCGTCACCACGCAGCTCTGACCGGCGCTATAGGCAATTCCCGCCGCGCAAGTGCTGCCGCCACCGTCTGTGTAATCCAGGCTGGACGCCCCCGCCATCAGTATGTTCACCGCTGATAAGGTCGTCGCACCGCTGAAGTTATAGGTTAATGTCTGCACCGGAGCTGGGCTGCCCACATTAGCGGACCCAAAATTCGTCTGTGAGTTAAACAACGTGACAGTGGTTGCCGTGGAGGTTGAACCTCCGAAGTTGGGATCGCCGGCATAAACCGCCGTAGTGCTGTTGGCGCCGACTGCGAGCTGCGATCCGTTGAGTGTGAACGTCGCCGCCGAGTCAGTTGCATCGATTGGAGACAATGTTCCCGTGCCGAGTGAAGTGGCCCCTAACATGAAGTTCACACTGCCACTTGGCGCAGCCCCGCTTCCAGTCACGGACACCGTAGCTGTGAGTGTCGTCGATTGGTTGGGATAAATTCCGCTGTCCAGAGATGTTAGCGAAACTGTACTCGCGGCCTGCTGAATGGTGAGGGCGCCGTTGACAAACGAGAAGGTGTAGTTCGCGGCTGCCAGGGAGCCTTGCGAGATGACGATCGGATACAGTCCAGGCGTTGAACTCGGTGACACTGCCGTGCCCTCGCTCGGCCCGCCGGTAGTTGCCGAACTCTGTGTGTCTCCATTCAGGAATCCGGCAATGGTGTAGGCGAGCGGCGGCAGTGGCTGGCCATACGTGCCGTATGCGCTGGTAGCCGTTACTAACAGCGATGGCACGAACGCCACAGAAAAATTCGAAACCGCGGTAGACGGCCCATAGGTGCCATCGGTCGACCCCGCATAGCTTACGGTCAGGCTGGTTGCGTCCGCGGGCACAATCAACGACGGCGAGGCAATCCCGTTGGAATTGGTTGTGACTGTAACTTGCAAACCGCCATTGAACGAAAACTGAACCGGTTGATACGCCAGAGCATAGTAATCCGTGCCAACCAGTACTTGGTATGATCCGGTACAGTAGTAATAACAGGTGCTGCATTCACCCCAGCTACAGTCGCACGAGTACGAACCACAAGTGTACGTGTAATAGTAGGTCTCGTACACCGGAACTCCATATTGTAGCGTCGCGCTCGGGTTGATGGTGCTGTCTGCCCCGCCCGATGCTGGGGAAGAAAGAGACAGCGACGTGTTGTAAACCGAGTCTGCGAATAGTGTTTGGGCAAACACCCCGCTCACTTGTCCTTCCGCTGTCAAGACGAAATCTATCTGTTCGTCGTGTACATCCGGCTTGAAGGAAGTGTTCTGAAACGACCCAGAGGCATCCGCCGTCGCCGTGAGCGTGGTGTCGGGTTCGCGAGTGGGCTGTTCGTGGAGCACCAATGTCACGGTTTCCCCCGGGGTCCAACCACCTCCAGTAATTGTGACAACCGTGTTGGGTGCATATTCCGGCTTGTCTGTCGTAACCGTGGGAAAAGCATAAAGATCACCGGTGGAAGTATTGCCGGATGATTCGCCTCCAGCGACCAGCACATGACCTGAACTTCCTGATCCTGCGGCAACGGCGCCCGAGCGAGCCACCGACATGTTCCCGGCCGAACGCACACTCGAATTAGCGGGAGAGAATAGCTCTGCGGAAGCAATGGGAGTTCCACCCGAGCTACCTCCAGTGATCAATACATCGTTGTTGTTTGGAAGGGTGATGGCGAGATGGCCACTTCGTGGAACCGTGAGAGAGCCGACAATAGAGATGGTGCCGCGAGCAAGGTCGGCAACCTCCATGGTGGCCAGATCTTGGGTTCCGTCGTTACCGCCGGCCAGGAGCACACGCCCGTCGATCAGCGTCGTCGCACTAAGATTTTTTCTCGGTGAAACCATTTGCCGCGGACCATACATCACGCCCGTCTTCGGATCGTAGGCATCGACGCTGCTGAGCACGCTCGATCCATCGAATCCACCTGCCAAGAGCACAGCTCCGGTGGCAAGAACGGCGGCCGCATGATCTATGCGGGGAGATGACATTGAGACCGCGACGGCAGTGCAAGAATTCGAGGTCGGATCGTAGATCTCCAGGGTGGCGAGTGGCCCTGAGTTTCCCATTCCGCCTGCAATTAGCAAACGTCCATCATTCAGCGTCGTCATCGTATGTCCAGCGCGCGCCTGGAGCATTCCCGCCGAAGAACTCCATTGGTTCGAAGTCGGATCGTAGATCTCGATCGAATTTGTAACTCCAGGGCTGGCATAACCGCCAGTTACCAGGACACGCCCGTCCTTTAATACCGCGATGGCATGATTACTGCGCGCTACAGCCATACTTGCGACGGCTGTGTAGCTCTTGCCGTCGTAAATCTCTGCGCTCGAAAGCCAAGTCCCACCAGAAACTCCACCCGTGATGAGGACACTCCCGTCATGGAGTGTTATTGCGCCGGCCTGAGACCGCAAGGAGGTCAGCGATCCAGCCGCCGACCAGCTTCCAACTGGTGCAGTCTGCGCTTGAACCGCACTGCTCAACAGAATGGAAAACACACCGACGAACGCGAGATGCAGAGAAGTTTTCAAAACCACTCTCCTTATAGTTATGAGCGGAAACACGTAATGCTAGGCCTAGGTTTCAATGGAGTGAGCTGACCATATCCTGCTAACAGATGTGGAGCAACGCACTAAGGTGGAGGCTGCGAGTCTAGAATGTCGGTAGTCTAAAGGGTCGGTAGTCTAAAGGGTCGGTAGTCTAAAGGGTCGGTAGTCTAAAGGATCGGTAGTCCAAAGGGTCGGTAGTCTAAGATTGACAAAAGCGACTATAACAGCAAGTTAGTAGCTTCTCGTGTTCTGCTCAGTACAGTTATACACTTTGGTAACTAGAGCGGACTGGAGTAGGTATTCCGCGAGCAAGTGCCCATCTAGAATGTCTATCTACAATGATAAGTCGAATCATTTACCGATTACATGCTGGCACGAATGCAGCAGCTGTACTGCTCATTCTGCTGCTGCCTATGACTGCGCAAGAACCCGCGCGCGTTGATATCAGTCGCTTTGGGGTTATTGGCTTGGCTCCAGGCGAAGTACTGACATTAAAGGCAACCGCTATTTCACCAGGGGAAGGCTGCAAAGCACAGCTCGCCTTCAGCGATTCCGGTGGAATGCCGATGATCCGCTCTCTCAGCGTGAACCTGGCGCCTGGACAGTCAGCCTTCACTGAATATATTACGAAAAGTCTGCCCCGAGGCAGAACTGCGATACAGCCCGTCGCTTGGATAGACCGCAGCGCAGGATCGATCGGCCAGTGCCTCATCGCTGCGTTTGTGAAAAGCAATTTCGGAATAGTCCGTGAAATTTCCGACTCAAACTGTGAGAATGCAAATTGTAAAGGCGTACCACTGGCTGACCTTAGTCACCTAACATTGCGGCTTTATGTAGCAGGGAGCAACCGCGTCTGCCGCGCACAGATGGGTTTTCGTCAGTCCAACGGAAGGACTAGCGTCACCGCAAAATACGTGACGCTGATGCCTCACCATGCGGCATGGCTCGATTGGCAGCTGGGCGATGATGACTTCCTGGTAACAGATTTTGTAAATCCTGAAGTTGCGGTTCACCCCGGCGACAGTTGCGTGGCCTCTTCTGAGGTTTTTGTTGGCGAAAATGAACCTGCTGCCGCCCGAGTGTCGGTACGCATTTATGAATCATCGGTGGTCGGCCTGGCTATGGATCCCGCATCGATTACGCAGACCATTCAAGTCCTCAAGAGTGAGCTTAAAACTCGCCCGCAAGACCCTTGGGTCATAAATGAACTGGCGCAAGCTTATGACAAGCACGGAGAAAAGAGTCGCGCCATCAAACTTCTCTCAACCCAGGTTGCGATCAGCCCCCGCGCCTCGGAAAGCTGGCTATTACTCGCCAAGTTTCAGTACGAGCAGGCGCAATACGAGTCCGCTGTAGTGTCACTGGAAAAGTGCCTTGCCTTCGACCCGAACAACACCACCGCGAAGGCCGCGTACGCAGATGCGCTTACTAAAATTGGTCGTTTGGAGGACGCGGGCAAATTGTTTACAACTTTGCTCAAGGATGACAAGACACGAACGCCCGCCGTTCTCACGGGGTATGCCGAATTTCTTTATACGCAGGGCCGGTTCACGGAGGCGCTGGCGACGGTCGATGAGGCGGATGCCCGGCATCCGAACTGCGGAAGAACACTTTGGGTGGAGGCGCTGGTTCTGCACGCTCTCGAACGCCTTCCCGAGGCAACGCGATCAGCAGAAAGAGCAGTGCAGATCGGTCCCGATTTCAGACCTGTCCGCTTTCTGTTAATGAAGTTGTATTCCGAGCAAGGTATGGCCCGAGAGGCTGATGGACAAGCAGCCTGGTTCAAGGCACGTACAATGCCGGAAAGTTTCGATAAATGAGCGGCCGAAGAAAGCCGACATCTTCACTTCCCAAGTTTGAGTCTTGGATCATTTCTGCTTGGAGCGACAGCTACCTCCGGCCGCACCCCGGAATCCGTGGTTCCACGGGTCGTGCTAGACCCCCCAGCGTCTGACGGTCTGGAATGTCCCCCATCGGAAGCTCAGATATTTATCCTTGATAATCTTGCCCATGCGCACTTGCGTCAGCTCCTCGGGCACGAGTTCCTCAGCAAACAAACCGCGCTCAAGGGCGGTCTTGTCCTGAACGAAGGCGGCGATCCCCTCGTTCAAATCCTCCTGCCATCGGTTGGAAATCTACCCCGTTGTTGGCAGAATGGCTGTCCAGCTGAGCTATGCCCCAGAGTGAGCGCCGCGCGCCTTAATTCCGAATTCCAGCCACTCCCATCATCCGTCCCGTCTTACCTTTTTCGGCGCGGTGGGAAAACAGCAGGTCCGGCCGACAGTTGGTGCAATGCGGAGACACTTCAATGCTCCTCGCCGGCACGCCCGCAACCCGCAACTGGCGGCGGTTGGCTTCCACCAGGTCCAGAAAAATCTTCTTCGGCAGCTCACTGTGTCCCGGAGCACGAGCGCTCAGAAACAGAAGTGGATATTTTTCGCGAACCGGATCGGACTCTTTGACCTCGCGGAACAGACTGTCGCCGTAAGCAAACTGCGATTCGAACTTGGTGCGAACCTCTTCCCCGACCTCGTAGCAACAGCCTCGAATACCTGGACCAATCGCGGCCTTTAGATCGCGGGGATGGCTGCCAAAGCAGCGATGCATCTCGCCCACACCTTTCTCTACGATGCGCTTCACCGTGCCACGCCAGCCCGCGTGAAACACGCCAACCACCTGCCGCCTGCTGTCAACCAGAATCACGGGCAGACAGTCGGCGACCTGAATCCCAAGCAGCAGGCCGGCAGTCGCGGTGATCATCCCATCACCGCTGAGGGGTTCTTCCGGAATCGAGTCGACGCGGCGAATGATGTCGGAATGAATCTGGCGCAGGGTAATGAGCGGCCACAGCGAGGGGCTGACTCGGCGCGAGCCACGTCGCTCGCGGATTACCGCCCCCAGTTCACGAAGAAAACGAACGCGGTTCCGTTCCACCGACCCTCGGGCGTCGTCTTTGGTGAAGCCAAGGTTGAGATCGCTTTTGCCGTAAGCCCGCGAGAATCCACCCGCGCGCGTAGAAAAACCATGCACCAACCAGGGAAGTTTACCGAGATGCTGGGCGCGAAGAATAATAGGCTTGGATTGGATGGGGGCCCGGGTCGCCACTCCTCCATGTTACCTGAAAGCGTTACCTGAAAGCGACGGTAGGGCGGACCGCCCTGTCCGCTGCTTTTGCTTTGGTCCCGCCCTCTAGAATCAACATCAACAGCAGCGGACAAGAGTGTCCACTCCACCCGCCGCCAGGCTAATACTGCCAGCTCTTCAAGTCCGCTCCAGGGGGAGCCGTCTCCTCCATGTGTTTCACCATCTCTGGCCAGTAATGCTGATTGAATCCCACCGCCGGATCGTACTCTCCCGTGTAGCAATGGGGTTTGCGGACGCCGAACTCGAAGCTCCCGCGGTAGTAGGGATCCGTGGTGGTGTCCAGAAAATCTTTCAGCAAATGCACCGCTCGATCAAGATAGAACGAGTCCGCTTCCCCGACATAGAAATGCAGCTTGCCGGCGAGTTTAGGACCGAGCGTCTTCCAGTCGCGCTCGATGATCGCGCTCAGGTCGTAATGCTCCTTCCAGTATTTCGCGACTTCGTGATCGATCTCTCCCGTGCGCTTGTGGAAGATCGGCTTGGGATATCCGTCGTCTCCGACCGAACTGAACACTGCCTGCCATATATCGAATTGCTCGCCGGAACGACCGTGCGTTCCCTGCACGAGTTCGTAGCGATTCATCTGCTCCATAGTCGATAGGACAAGCCCGTCGGCTTGCCGCATGGAAGGCCGGGGCACGCTCGCGTACGGACTCTCGATCCAGAAGGCGTTCTTGTCCTGGTAAAGATTCGTGGTCATGTAGGCGCGAAAGTCGACGACGTCGGGGCAGAAGACCCAAGCGCCATTATAAAAATCGGGATAAAAGACTTGCGAGGCCAGACTTTCCCAGCCGCCGGTCGAACCGCCATAGACGGCTCGCGCCCATTCTTCGCCGATCCCACGAAACTTCTTTTCGACGTACGGAATCAGTTCCTGCGTGATCGCGTCGCCGTAGGGACCGACGTTTTCCGAATTCACGGCGTAGGAATCGTCGAAGTACGGCGTGGCGTGCTGAATGGTGAGCACCAGGACGCGCGGCAGCCTTCCCGACGTCCAGTCCTGAAAGAGCTGGTAGCCATTTTTCGCTGCTCTTCGTTCACCGCCTTTTAGGTTGTCGCTTGGCGGATGAGTACGGAAGGCGACGACTGCCGGGAGGTCGCGACTAAAATGATCCTGCTCCACAATCAGCGGGTAGTGCGCGTCGGGATGATTCTCCCATCCGTCGGGCAGCAAGATAACGGCCCCGAGATAAGTCGGCCTTCCCCAGAACTTGGTCAGCAGATCGCTTTGCATGCGAATGTGCTTGACCCACTGGTTGTCGACGATAGCGTGTTCGTCGTTAGCCCCGCCCCATCCCAACGTCGAGTCGACTATTTTGGGATCATCTTCGACCGGCGGAATTTTTTCGGTGAGCGAGATACGGATCGTTTCGGCTGACCTGTAATCAATTCGCACCTTCTGCGGTTTGCTATAGAGGTTGCCCGGCTTCACTTGCCAGTGCTGGCCTTCGCCTTTGTCCGGCGGCAGCTTGAGAGTGCGACCGTCGCCCAGATGAAACGTTTCATAGACGTTGAAAACTCCCTGCACCCAGTAGTCGCCCGGCGGCACCTGGTTCAGGCTCTCGGCGGGATAGCCCAGCGTTGACGCATCAATCACGGCAGCGGCTTCTGGAGCGAGTGCGTCGACATCGACGCCAAAGGCCTGCTGCGAATCTGCGGTCTTGAAACTGATCTGGAAGCGCGGTTCCTTTTGGTCGTTGTTCGAGATCAATAGCAGAATATGTCCGTCCAGCGGTGCGACGCTCACTTCCTTCGGAAACGAAATTTCAAATCGCTGGCTCGCCGGTTTGGGAGCAGCCTTTGCGGTAGTGGCCTGGGCCGCTGCCGCAAAGAAGACAAGGAGGATGATTCCAGATAAGCTTCGATTGATCATCGGTGAATTCCTCGGACGAAGGCAGACATTAGCAGCGAGCACCGCGCGGGGTCAAGGAAACCGGACGTAGGGGACGTAGGGTCGTTGATCACGTTACCGAAACAGCGATGGAAGCCCGTCGCCCCCGGGGGGCTGTCCGTCGAGCCTCGCTCGACCGCTCGGTCGGTCACAACCGGCCGGGATCCGGTGAGGTCGTCCACCCGCTGAGCTTGTCGTTTGCCCCGTTCGCCAAGCGTCGGCTATAGTTTTATCCATGTTTGCCAACTTCACCGCCACCGATCGCTGGACGAAGAAGCCGGTCCATTGCGTCTATCAGGCCATGATCGTGGCCATCGCCACGCGCCACGCGGACGCAGTCGACATCAAATTCCTGGTGGATGGCCGAACGGTCTGGGTGGCGCTGCCGCATCCAGCCTGGGTGGAATATATGAAGCGCACGCACAAGTCCATCACCGATTCGCTGGCGGTAGAGATTGCCGGACATTACCTGAAGTCGGCGCTCCATGCGGGTGAGGGCGTGGGTCGCGAAATGTATTCGTTGACGGTAGAAGAAACGCTGGCTCATCTAGACGCCGTCGTGACGGAAATGCAAGCCCAGCCAGCGTAGCCGGTGTGGCGCCGACACTTGGTCCGGGAAATGCCGATGGGACCTCGAAACTAAATCACCACCGCTTCTTTGTACTCCCCAAACACCCGCCGCATGGCGTCGGAAATCTCGCCCACCGTGGCATAAGCTTCCACCGCTTCGAGAATCTTCGGCATAACATTTGCGCCCGTTCGCGC
>Ga0209420_1000358_pt1 | contig 25304 bp, 20 predicted proteins | sample BlaSpr_A8_OM1_O1_FD_187972 | JGI IMG/M metagenome (GOLD analysis project Ga0209420, IMG submission 187972) | Forest soil microbial communities from Thunder Bay, Ontario, Canada - Black Spruce, Ontario site 2_A8_OM1_O1 (SPAdes) (version 2) | ecosystem: Environmental > Terrestrial > Soil > Boreal...
TTGTGAAGGGAATAATCGTGTTTAGTACCTAAGTGATTTGGCATCCGGACTTTGTGGGGAATTTCTTGCTAACGTGATGACTCCAAAGATCGAGGGGGAGGGGGATGTCCCGATTTTTACACACAGAGAGTAAGGATCCCGCCAGTCCCGAGCCGGCCCTGCTAACTTTATTTTGCAGTAGGAATCCACAGCCCACCCTTCGGCTTCTCAGGGCAGGCTTTGTCGCAAAGACCGAGAAGTGGGGCAGCCCCTCAAAATGGACATTTACGATGACGAACTCAGGAAATTCGAAGCGGAGGGCGCGGCGCCACTGCCGGTTCCAGATGATCAAGGCTACATCGAAAACCAGGGCTCCGAAAAAACCAGGGCTCTGAAACCCAGGGTGCTCGGATCCGGTATTCCACTTACGGGTCCGGTTCGCCCGTAGTCTTGTTGCATGGTGGGCTGGGTCAATAGTGGCAATTGGGGCTATCAAGTTCCAGCATTGGTCGAGGGTGGTTTTCGCGCCATCCTGATCGACAGTCGCGGACATGGCCGCAGCACGCGCGACGCGCAACCGTTCTCGTATGAGTTGATGGCATCCGACGTACTGGCAGTGATGGACGCCCTGCATATTGAAAAAGCCGCGTTCGTGGGCTGGAGCGACGGTGCATGCACCGCGCTGATCCTTGCGGCGAAGGCTCCGTCGCGCGCTGCAGGCGTATTCTTTTTCGCTTGCAACATGGACCCGAGCGGTCTGAAGCCATTCGAAGCCACTCCGGCGGTGAACCGGTGCTTCGCCCGGCACGCCAAGGACTACGCCGAGCTATCGGCTACGCCGGAACGCTTTAAGAACTTCGTCGAAGACGTCAGCCTGATGGGGCGGACTCAACCGAACCACTCCGCGCACGACCTCGCGAAGATCAGCGTGCCCGTTCTGATCGTACAAAGCGAGCATGACGAATTCATCAGGCGCGAACACGCGGAATATCTCGCTCGAAGCATTCCGAACGCGGAATTCGCCCTGCTCAACGGCGTGAGCCATTTCGCTCCGCTGCAGGCGCCACGGCGATTCAACGCGGCAATCCTCGCGTTTGTTGCGAAGGTTCTACCGCGGGAGGGCGGCAACCCCAGCTGACGATTGCGGATAGAACTCGGTCGTGGCCGAGGGCGGCAAGGCATAGGGGCTGGCCCTCCCGCCCCATTTGATTAAGACTAGATTTTCTGTTTTTTCCAGCGGCCCTGCTTGAACAGGATCGCGCTGGCAATGGCCATTGAGGTCTCGGCTATGGCGATGGCGAAAAAAGCACCATTAGATCGCATGTGCAGCGGAATCGCGAGCCAATAGGCTAGAGGAATCTCGAACAGCCAGAAGCCGAAGAAATTCACGATCGTGGGAGTGATGGTGTCGCCGGCGCCGTTGAAGGCCTGCATCATCACCATGAAGTAGGCGTAGCCGAGATTGCCGTAGCTGATGATGCGCAGGCAGGCCACGCCAAGCGGCACGACGGCTGGGTCGCTTGTGAATAAGCGGATGATCGGTCCTGGAATGACGATGAAGACGACGCCGACCAATCCCAGGAAGATCATGTTGTAGAGTCCGGTGCGCCATACTGCATTCTCGGCGCGCTCGGGATGCCCGGCGCCGAGGTTCTGGCCCACAAGAGTCGCCGCGGCGTTGCTCAAGCCCCACGAGGGCAGGATTACGAAGATGACGATGCGGATGGCAATCGTGTATCCGGCCAGCGCGGCAGCTCCGAAGATGCTGACGATGCGGACGAGGCCGATCCAACTGGTGTGTGCGATGGCGAACTGCAGGATGCCGGTGAGCGAAACGCGGATCAGGCGAAGCAGCACACTCCACTGCAGACGCACCTGGCTGCGAAGGATTCGCAGCCGTTCGGTCCCGCGCATGAGGCGATAGAACTGGTAGAGAACACCGATGCTGCGCCCGGTGAGCGTTGCCACGGCCGCGCCGGTCACGCCCAGGCGAGGGAACGGTCCCCAGCCAAAGATCAGGCAGGGATCGAGTAGGAGATTGATGATGTTCGAGACCCAGAGCAGGCGCATCGCGATGGCTGCGTCTCCCGCGCCGCGGAAGATCGCGTTGTTGAGAAAGAGCAGAAGGACGGCGAAACTTCCACCCAGGCAAATTCTGGTGTAGCCGCTGCCGGTGGCGACGATCTCCGGCGATGCGCCCATCAGACGCAGCAAGTTCGGCGCCCACACCCCGCAAGGGATGCCGATTGCGAGCGAAATCATCAGGCCGAGAGCGATGGCCTGCACGCCTGCGACGGCTGCGCCTTCGGGATCTTTTTCTCCGATGCGGCGCGCGACCATGGCCGTGGTCGACAGGCTCAATCCCATGGCCACGGAGAAAACGAGAGTCAACATCGACTCGGTGAGTCCCACCGTAGCCGTGGCGTTCGCGCCCAGCCGGCCGACCCAGAAGATGTCGACTACGGCGAACAGCGATTCCAGCACCATCTCGAGCACCATGGGCACGGCAAGGAGCAAGATGGCGCGGTTCAGGCTGCCGGTGGTGTAGTCCTGGTGAGAGCCGCGAACGGCTTCGACCAGTGAGGCCCATAGGGTTGGCTGGCGGTCTGCGGTGGAGGCCGTGGCTTCCATAAATACCTGCGGGCTTTCTGGAGCACTCGCCTAACAATCGGGCGAATGCGCCTGATGCAAAATTACGAGAGATAAAACGAGACGTCCGACAAGGCGGACTTAGGAAGAACTAGCGAGGGTTTAAGACTGTCGTTTGCATAGCGCGAAACCTTGTGACTGAAGTGCAGGGTAAATCAGCGAATCTGGGGAATTGTATCGCGAAGCGATGGCATCCGCCAAATGGTTTGTAGACTCACTTTTTCGGCAACAGCGTCACCTGCGCGGTTACGGCCAGGTCCTTCGCCATTCCTCCCAGGACTATGGGGCCGATCGTCGTATCCAGAAGGTGGCTGTCGGCGCGGGGATCAACGGTGTCCTCGCTGATGGTTTCCCAACGGCTGTGATGTGGATCGTAGGCGAAAGTGAAGGTGGATGCTTCGGTGGGCTGGCCGTCGTAGGCGACGCCTTTGTAATCGTGAGGAGTGGCGGAGCCGCCAGAAAAGAAAATCTGGTGCTCGTGCTGGGAGCCACCGCCGGCGATACCGAAACGCGCCGGACCGGGATGCGGCGGCAGTTTGCTCCATTCAATTTTGATTGGCTCTTTCTTGTCGATCTTGCCCAGCCAGCACTCGTCGGAGGCTACGTAACGCGGACCGCCCGCGGGGCCCGGCTTGGCGCCGTCCACGATCACGATGGTCTCGTCTTCTATGCCGCCGCCGAGGCCGAAGACGGGCGTGCCTGGGAAAGGCGTGGCCTGACTCCAGGAATCTTTTTCGACGTCGTAAACCTGCACATTGTTGACCGGGCCTTTTGCCGAGCGGCCGCCCATCAGGTAGACGAAGCGATCATGCGTAACTCCCACAGCGGCACGGTCCACGGGGACGGGAATGTCTGTGCCGCGATGCCAGTTGCGTTCCGCGATATAAACATTCACATCGGGAACTGTGATCTCACTCCCCTGGGCATCCAGCACATACCCACCCATGAGAACGATTTGTCCTTTGGCTCCAGCCGCGGAGGCACCAAGGCGGCCGGCAACTCCGGGCACCGGGCGGCCCAAGTGCCACTTAGCGTTCGCCAGAGTCATCACATAGACCTGGTTGGTGACGTCATCCCAGGTTTTGCGAGGCCCGACTCCCATCATGGAAAAGAGTTCGAAGCCGTGTTTGAGGCTGGCGACCGCGTTGCCTGAAACCGCGGCAGGCATGGAGGGGAACTTTGCTTCGCCCGATGCGCCGAGGAGAATCGCGGCGCAAATCCCGAGCAGAACAAGGGCAGACAGTTTCTTCATCAAAGTGATATTACCGCACCTTCTCGACGCTAAATCGAGGAGCCAGGTTTTTCAGAACCATCTTTACTTAGAACCAGGTGTTGCGGCGGTATTCGCGGTAGGCATCGCCAAACGCGGCTTCTAGAACCTTGGCTTCGCGGCGGGCACGTAGCGTCTGCATGATGATGAGGGCCAGAAAGACCAGCCAAAGCATGGGCCGGTGCAGGACCAGCACAAATCCGGCGAGCATGACCGCCCCGGAAACGTAAATCGGATTCCGTATCTTGGAATAAATTCCGTGTGTGACCAACTGATGGGCCTTAGCTGTGAGGGAAAAGGATTTGCCCAGCTGGAAGCGAGCCGTAGCGATGCCGACAATGCCCACAAGCATCAGGGCTGTGCCGATGATGCGTCGCAAGTCCCAGGGGCCAGGGATGGAAAACACAATCCATAGAATGAAGGCGATGGCAGCGATTTGCACGATAGTGAAGATGTAGAGCGGCCTACTCTCCATGGATGTATTCCTACGCTCCTTACAGTGCAGTCGATAATATAGCTGGTCGATCGATAGCTATTCAACCAGACCTTGGCGCACGGCGTGGATGAAGTCCGTATAGGCGGGTTGTTCACCGCTGGCGCGCACCAGGCTGGCAATCTGCCCGCGATGATATGCTGAGTGCAATATTATGTGAGTCAGAATGTCTTCCACGGTGCTGGTCCACGGCTCGCCTTTGGTGTTCTTGTAGACGACCGTGTCCGAGAGTCCCGCATGAGAAAGCTGGCTGGAGAAATTGTGCCAGAGCCGGGCGACCTCCATGATTTGCGTTTCACATTGGTCGAAGGTGAGGTCCGGCCAAACGGGCAGGCTCTGCGGTTGTTTCGTGAGGCGCTCCAGCCACAGCCGCTCGGCGGAGAGAATGTGTGCCAGAAGTTGCCGTGGCCGCAGGGGCGGATTCCCGCTCGCCTTCAAGCCAGCGAGCACTTCGCGGTTCGCCCACTCATCGTAGGAAAACTGGCGGCGCAAATGTTCGAGCAGCTCCATGATTGGTGCAATCCCACACTCTAATCGGCATCCGCGGAGGTCTGCAACCCGTATTCACGGTCCTTTCACATTTCTCCAGTAGACTGCGGCAGAGTTGATAGTGAGATACTCGGGTTAGCGGTGATCGAGCTGCAGTTACCTTGTTGAAACATGCCCCGCAAAGCTACAACATCTCGGATCGCCAGTGAAGACCCGGGCCCTGCTGACTCTTCCGATGCGGTGCATGTCCAGAATCAGGAAGGCAGCAAGAAATCCTCCGGTAAGGGAGCGGGCTCGCTCGACGATCTGTCGCGGACGGCGCTCAAAGCATTCCTCATAGCTCGTGACGCGGCTTTCAACGTGCGTGACCTGCTGACCCACTCTTCGCGCATGGCTTTCCTTGCCATCAAAGAGTGCGAGCAGGAACTCGACATTATCGAGCGCTACATCGATGAGCGGCTGCCGGCAGCCATTACGCGGGTGAACGAGGTGCGAGCCCGCCAGTTGCTGACCAGCTTGAAGTGCACTACTGACCTGGAACGTATTGGCGACCTGATGATGAGTGTAGCCATGCGAGTGCAGTCCAGGACCACGAAGATGGCGGCCTCCGATGTGCGCCAGTTGGTCGAGATGTCGGCAAGCCTGCGCGAGATGCTTGATCTGGTTTATCGCGGATTCGTCGATCTCGATCTGGAGTGTGCCCGCAAGGTGCTGCAGATGGATAAGGATATCGACCGGGTCTGTCATGCCCTGTTCCAGAAACACCTCACGGAACACGCCTCGGATAGCAATCCCTCGAGCTTCGACGTGCTTCTCATGGCGCAGGCTTTAGAGCGCGCCGGGGATCACACCACGAATCTCGCCGAAGATCTCTACAGCCTTATCGAAGGCCGCAGCCTGCGGCACGCGCCGAAGAAGCGGGCAGCGACGTAGAGCAGTTCTCAGTTCCCAGTTGTCGGTTCTCAGTTGTTCGGGACACAAGGGTTGGTTCTTTCTGAGAACTGAGAACTGGGAACTGCCTTTTGAAATTCATCATTCGTTAACACTTAGGAAACATTCTCGCAACAATTCCAAAATACATTCAATACAGAATACGGTGCCGGGCCGACCTTTGACCCTGGGTCAATCCGCTGCAGGTGACGATGCCATCTCCCATGGAATCTTATGAACCGCTCGGCGATGCGGGCGTCGCGGCCGTGTCTCGAAGCCTTGTCTTCGTGGTGGAAGATGAGGAAGACATTGCGCGGCTGATCTCCCACAACCTGCAGGCGGCGGGCTTTGATGTCCAAAGCTTTGTCAGCGGCGGTTCTGTGGTTTCGGAAGCTCTGCGGGAGACGCCGTCGCTTTTCCTTTTGGACGTGATGCTTCCCGGCGGGGACGGTTTTGATCTTTGCCGCCAGATACGGCAGACTCCCACGCTTTCCTCGACGCCTGTTATTTTTCTAACCGCCAAGACCACGGAGGCCGACCGGGTGAAGGGGCTTGAGCTGGGCGGAGACGATTACATCACCAAGCCCTTCAGCCCGCGCGAACTCGTGGCCCGGGTTCGAAGCGTGCTCCGGGGTCTACGCCAACCCGCGCCGGAAGTGCTTCGCCTTGGCGATCTTGAAATCGACGCTTCTTCCATGACGGTGCAGGTGCAGGGAAGGGCGATTTTTACCACGGTCCGAGAATTTCGCCTACTGGAGTACCTGGCTACACACTGCGGACGAGTGCTTACGCGCGACCAGTTGCTGGATGCAGTGTGGAAAGAGACTCCGTTTGTGACGCCGCGCTCGATCGATGTTTACGTGCGGCGGCTGCGCGAGAAAATCGAGAGCGATCCGCGCCATCCACGATATTTGAAAACCTTGCGCGGCATTGGCTATCGTTTTGAAACTCCGAAGTAAAAAACCAGTACTCAGTACTCAGTACTCAGTTCGTCAGTTCTCAGCAGTGACGCACATCGCCCAATTGGGGATTCACAGCTGCCGGGGTGTTCAGATGTCACAGTCATCGCGAGGCCGGGGTGTGAAGATCTCTTTGGAGGGCGACCCGGGAGTTCCCACGAGATGAGTTGTACAGCCTGACGAATCAACTACGCAGGGCCGCTGTTTCTGTACCCAGCAACATAGCGGAAGGGCAGGCGCACTTCTCGCAGAAGGAGTTTGTCACTTCTTGAGCCATTCGCGGGGCTCATTAGCTGAGATCGAGACGCAGCTTGCGATTGCTCAAAACCTTGGATATCTGAATCCGCCGCAAACCCAGCCCGTGCTGAGCACGGCAGCCGAACTGGGAAAGATACTCAACGGGCTGATCGCTTCCATCAAATCCGCAGCGTGAAGTTAACGAACGGGTGTGCCGGAGTTTTGCCTTCGCTGAGAACTGAGAACTGATGTCTGCCTTTTGATTTATCCTGTCTCGTTACGTCCCAAGCCTCACCTTCATGACCCGATCCAAACCACTTTGGAGTGCGGACGATCAGGACGCCCGTTTAGCCGAACTCACGGCGCGGTCGGGCGATTCCGCCAAGGATCGCTCCTTGCGCCGTGATGTGCGATCGCTCGGCGCGTTGCTGGGTCGAGTTCTGGTGGAGCAGGCGGGCGAGGAGTTGTTCGACGCTGTCGAAGAGCTGCGGAGGCTGATGATTCAGCATCGCGAGCGCGTCCGGCGCGGCGACAAGGCAGACGAGCTGATGGGCCGCGCTCAGGCAATGATTTCAGAGATGGACCTGGCGCACGCCTATCAAGTGACCAAGGCCTTCGCAATCTATTTCGAACTGACAAATCTGGCGGAGACCAACCATCGCAAACGCCGCCGCCGCGCCCGCCAACTGGATCGGCGAGAGGCGACTCTGCCCGGATCGTTCCGCGGGACTTTACTGCGCGTGAAGAAGGGGGGGATCTCCGCCGTTGCGGCGCTGAACGTGCTTCGCCAAGTGATGGTGACTCCGGTGTTCACGGCCCATCCCACGGAAGTAGCGCGCCAGACGGTGCTGCTGAAAGGCCGCCGCATCTCCGAACAACTGGAGCGGCTGGACCGATTGCCGCTTACCGAGGCCGAGGCCCGGCGGTGCGAAGAGGCCATCCACGCCGAAATTACTTCTCTTTGGCAGACGGACGAAGTTCGGCAGAGCAAGCCGACGGTCGATGACGAGATCCGCATGGGCCTGCGTTATTTCCGCCTTTCGCTGTTTGAAACGCTGCCGCGTATTTATGCCGAAGTGGCTGAATCGATGCGCGACGTTTATGGCATGGTTCTCGACGCGGCGGAGTTGCCGAACCTGCTGAGCTTTGGATCATGGATCGGCGGCGATCGCGATGGCAATCCGCTGGTCAAGCCCGAATGCGTGAAAGATGCGCTTGAACTGGCGCGAAACATGATTCTCCGCGAATACATCCGCGACGTGGAGTTCTTGAGTGATTGCCTGAGTTCATCGTTGCGCCAGGCGCGAGCTTCGGCGCAGATTGTGTCGCGGCTGGCGCAGTATAAAGGATCGCTGCCTGGAGCCAGCATGCTGTGGGGACCGGGGAACACGGCAGAACTTTACCGGCGCTTTCTTTCCTACGTGGTTTACCGGTTGCAGCGCAGCCGCGAAGGTCCGGACGTGCAGGGTTCGTATAAGGACGCGGCGGAGTTTGAATCCGATCTGGTCATGCTGCGGTCGAGCCTGGTCGAAAATCGCGGCCAGCGGCTGGCGGAGGCCTATGTCGATCCGTTGTTGCGGCAACTTCGAACTTTCGGCTTCCATCTTCAGGTTCTTGATATCCGGCAGCATGCCCGCGTGCACGCTGAGGTATTACAGGAGATCGGTACCAGAGCGATTGACCTGAACAAGATTGCGACGGGAAGCGCCGAAGCGAGAAAAACCAAACTCCGAAAGACCGATTTGCGAACGATGGCTCCGGCTCTGGCGGCAGGGGCTGCTTCTTCCGAGAGCAGCGAGTTTTCTCCGCAGGCGCAGGAGTTGATCGAGACTTTCCGTACGATCCAGAGGCTCAAACAGGTTTATCCCGCACAGTCGATCCGTCAATACATCATCAGCGGCGCGGAGTCAGAGGACGATGTGCTGAACCTGGTCCGCTTGGCGAAGGCTTGTGGGATTCGACTGGCTGGTTCCGGCGATCGCGACCCCGGCGAGCATGTTTCCGGCGAGCATGTTTCCGGCAATCGTGACTCCGGCGGTTGTGACCCCGGCCTGATGCCGGTGCCGCTGTTTGAGTCGATCGATTCCTTGCGCGCGGCGGGCGGCGTGATGCGGCGCCTGTGGCGGCATGCTGAATATCAGCCGCTGCTTGATTCCTGGGGACGGTGGCAGGAAGTGATGCTGGGCTACTCCGACTCCAATAAAGATGGAGGAATGCTGACCAGCACCTGGGAACTGCACAAGGCGCATCGTGATCTGCATGGTGTGGCGCGAGAAAGCGGAGTGAAACTGCGCCTATTCCATGGTCGCGGCGGTACGGTGGGGCGCGGAGGCGGTCCGACGCATGCGGCAATTCTGGCCCAGCCGGAAGGTTGCTTTTCCGGACGTATCCGCATCACCGAACAGGGAGAAGTTCTCAATTGGAAGTACGCGGATGCCGTGCTGGCGGAGTGGAACCTGGAGTTGATGATTGCCGCGAGCCTGGAAGCGCTTATGCGTTCCGGCCCACTGCCGAAGGATCAGGCGCGCTGGGAAGAGGCGATGGAAGAGATGTCGGGGGAGGCTTATCGCGTCTACCGACGCGACATCGCAGAGAATGCCGAGGTGCTGGAGTACTTCGAGCAGGCTACGCCGGTGCAGGAACTGGATGCGGCGCGTATTGGTTCACGGCCATCGCGCCGAAGCAAAGGCCGGCGGCTGGAGGACCTGCGCGCCATTCCGTGGGTGTTCGGATGGATGCAGAGCCGGCACGCTGTGCCCGCCTGGTATGGAGTAGGACAGGGGTTGCAGAGTTTCGCCGGTAAGGGAAAGGGACACGAGCGGCTATTGCGCGAGATGCTGCGCGATTTCGCTCTCTTTTCGGACCTGGTGCGCAATGTCGAGCTGGGTATGGCCAAGGCTGACCTCCATATTGCGCGGGTTTACTCCGGACTGGTGGAGAACGCGGGGTTGCGCACGCGCGTCTTCGCTATGCTGGAAGAGGAGTTCCTGCGGTCGCGGCAGATGATTCTGCGCCTCACTGGTCAACGCGAATTGCTGGCGCGCAACCGGGTGCTGGCGCACTCGATTCATCTGCGCAATCCGTATGTGGATCCGATGAGCCTGATCCAGGTCGAACTTCTGCGGCGCAAGCAACTCGGACAGGATCTGGCGAAACTTGAGTATCCGCTGGGTGCGACGATCAACGGCATCGCTGCGGGATTACATAACACGGGATAGCTGTTTCTGTCGGTAGTGGGCTACTTTGAGTTTCGCCATCTCGCGAAACCAAGGTAATAAAGTGCGCACAGGTTAACCAGAGGAATCACCATCAACAGGGACAGCCAGAGGCTGAAGCCAGCTTTCTTGAAAATCTGCCAATAAGGGAGGATTATCACGAAACCTGCCACGAAACCTACAACCGCGATCAGCAGCAAGTGCATCGGCTGAAACATACCTTCAGGCATTTACGCTCCCGCCCTCGCTGCTGGGCAGTTTGAATTCTAGTCCGCTGCCATTGTGCTCGGTGGTTGAACCTCGAGCAACCCTACTAATTCCTCCAAACTCCAATTCAAAGTCGCCCACTACCTTTCTGTCTCTCCGCTAACCACTTTGCTGGCCGCGCGTCTATAGTAGGTTGTTGCAAGTGTGTCGTTGGACAGCGAAGCTGCTGACCGTACCGTCTCGTCCCTGCGCTGCGCGGAACCTTCCCCTGCCCATGTGCGTACTTTTCAAGGAGCCATTGCGGTTGCTCCCATCGTGTCTATACGCGAAAGAGGCCGAATGTTTATTCCCAGAATCATCTTAAGTATTCTGTTGCTCCTGACCTTGCCCCTGGCTGTGCTCGGGCAAAATGCTCTACCCAACGCAGCAGCTAACGGCGCACCCAACGCAAATGCCGGCTCTGAGGCGGAAACGACGGCTCCCAAGCTCGAACATTTCGATCCCAATCTGACCGACCAGAACCTGAGTCCTTGTAACGATTTCTACAAATACGCCTGCAACAAATGGCTCACGGCCAACCCGATTCCGGCCGACCAGGTCTACTGGAGCACGGGAAGCAGCCTGGAACTATGGAACGAGAACGTGCTGCGCGAGACTCTGGAAGCGAGCAGCAAGAATGATCCGGGTCGCAGCGCCGTGCAACAGAAAATTGGCGACTATTGGGCGGCCTGCATGGACGAAAGTGGAATCGAAGCAGCCGGTTTGAAGCCCTTGCAGCCGGAACTGGGCCGAATTACTGCGCTCAAGTCCAAGAAAGAAATCACCCTCGAAATCGCCCATTTGCACCACCTGTTTCCTGGCGCCTGGGAATCGTCCGACAATCAGGCGAACGCTCCATTCTTTGGTTTCAGTGGCGGGCAAGACTTTGACGATGCCTCCAAAGTTGTGGCGCAGATCGATCAGGGTGGGCTGACTCTTCCCAACCGTGATTACTACATCAACACCGACGAGAAGTCGGTAGAGACGGTCAAGAAATACCGCTCGCACTTGCAGAAGATGTTCGTGCTGGCGGGGGAAGCAGAGGCGCAGGCCAACGGCGACGCCGGCGCTGTGATTGAACTGGAAACTGCCATGGCCAGGGCGCAGATGGATAACATCAAGCGCCGCGACCCGAAGAACATCAATAACAAGATGAGTCTGGCCCAGATCAGGGAGCTGACGCCTTCCATTGACTGGGATGTTTACCTCAAGGCCCTAAGGGCTCCGGCCAGCGATCATTACATTGTCAGTTCGCCGGACTTTTTCCGGGCTGAGGAGAAACTTCTGGAGGAGCGTCCCCTCGAGCAGTGGAAGATCTACATGCGCTGGCAGGTGATTCACCGGGCGGCGCCCTATTTGACCAAAGCAATGGTTGACGAGAATTTCGATTTCTTTACGCACACGTTAGCAGGCCAGGAGCAGATGCTTCCTCGTTGGCGGCGCTGCACCCGGGCCGCCGACCGTGATCTCGGTGAGGCCCTCGGCCAGGCTTATGTGGACCGCGCTTTTCCGCCGGAGAGCAAGGCGCGGACCATTGAGATGGTGCATGCCATCGAGCAGGCTATGCACGACGACATTGAAAGCGTGACCTGGATGACGCCCGCCACCAAGGAACAGGCTATCGTCAAGTTGAAGGGGATCGAAGACAAGATCGGATACCCTTCGCACTGGCGCAACTACTCCAGCGTGAAGATTACGCGCGACAGCTACCTGGGCAACGTGGAACAGGCCTCGAGTTTTGAATTCGAACGCTGGGTCGCCAAGATCGGAAAGCCGGTGGACCGCGGCGAGTGGAACATGACGCCGCCTACCATCAACGCGTATTACGATCCGCAGTTGAACACCATTAACTTTCCCGCCGGTATTCTGCAGCCTCCGTTCTTCGAAAGGGACATGGATGATTCTGTGAATTACGGCGCCATCGGTATGGTTATTGGTCACGAACTCACGCATGGCTTCGACGATCAGGGGCGCAAGTTCGATGCTCAGGGTAACCTGCGCGACTGGTGGACTGCTGACGACGCCAAGCAATATGACGAGCGCGGCAAGTGCATCTCCGATGAGTACACGCAGGAGGTTCCTGATGCCGGCGCCGGAGTCAAGCAGAATGGTTTGCTGACTCAAGGCGAGGACACGGCAGACAACGGCGGCATCCATCTCGCGTTCTTTGCGCTGGAGGCTGCGCTCAAGGCGCAAGGCAAGTCGCTCGACGAGAAAGGTCCGGACGGATGGACCTATCGCCAGCGCTTCTTCCTCTCCTATGCCTACTCGTGGTGCGCGAATATCCGGCCGGAGGTAGCGCGTCTGTACATCACCACCGATCCGCACTCGCTGCCCATTTTCCGCATCGACAACGTGGTTTCGAATATGCCGGAGTTTTCCCAGGCCTTCGGCTGCAAGGCTGGGCAGAAGATGGTCCGGGCGAACGCCTGCCGGGTTTGGTGAGGGAGGGGCGATGGCTGGTCGTGGACAATCGCGCGCTACCGGCCTCCACGATTGAGTGGTGCAAGTCTAGGTCGATGAGTGTAAAAGCTGATCTCAACACCTGTCGGGCCCGTTATAATTCACGCCGATGGCCAGCGACGCGTTTCTCTCGTGGGCGAACCGGACCGTGCTTCGCCCGGGCCGCGAAGAGCCTTACCTGTCGATCCAGGACATCGTCGTTTTCGTCCGCGATCTAGAAGTGAGTAAGCGGTTCTACCTGGAACAACTGGGCTTCGAACTCGTTACAGAACAACGCAGCCTTCCCACCGGCGAACGCTGGATTGAAGTGGCGCCTCCCGACGGTAGCGCGGATCTCGCGCTGGTTGAACCAAAGCCCGACCAGCCGGAATACAAACTGATTGGCGGCTACCGCTGGGTCTTATTCATGACCGAAGATGTCCACGCCAAGTACAAAGAATGGAGCGAACGCGGTGTTCGCTTCACAACTGCGCCGGAGACGCCGGGGTGGGGTGGCACCTATGCGCGTTTCGAGGATCCGGACGGGAATGCATTTGGCCTGGAAGGGTTCGATCAGGTAAGGCAAAGCCTGGAGTTGCGCCGGCAGGCGCAAGCCGAGAAACTCGAATCCGAACGCCGCACCGCCCAGGAACTGGAAATAGCGCGGCAGGTGCAGGCGCGGTTGTTTCCCCAGGTTCAGCCGGAGTTGAAAACGCTAGAGTACGCGGGTATCTGCCTGCAGGCGCGCCAGGTGGGAGGGGATTATTTCGATTTCCTGAATCTCGGGCCCCAGAAGTTGGGGTTGATCATCGGCGATGTTTCCGGCAAGGGCATCGCCGCCGCTCTGCTGATGGCGAATTTGCAGGCCAGCCTGCGGAGCCAGACGGCGCTGGCCGTCGATCATCCCGAGGCGTTGCTCCAGTCTGTGAACCGCCTGTTCTATGACAACACCGGCGACAGCGCCTATGCCTCGCTCTTGTTTGTCGAGTACGACGAGGCGGGGGGGCGGCTGCGCTACGTCAACTGCGGCCATTTATCAGGTCTCCTGGTAAGAGGCGACGGCAAGGTGGACCGGCTCGAGTCCACCAGCATGCTGCTGGGGCTGTTCAGAGACTGGAATTGCTCGATGGGGGAGCATCGGCTCTCTCCCGGGGACGTGCTCGCACTTTACACTGATGGCATCACCGAAGCGTGTAACGAGCAAGGAGAGGAATTTGGCGAGCGATGCCTGATTGAATCGCTTCAGCAACATCGCGACCTGCCGTGCCAGGCGTTGTTGACCGCAATCGTGGATGGTGTTCGGCGATTTGGTTCTCAGGAACAACACGACGACATCACGGCAATCGTCGCGAAGTTTAGTTGATTCGATCATTTTGTAGATCATTCTCGCAACGAACAATCCCGACAAATGTGATGGGCCAGCCCTCAGGGCTGGCCCATCTTCCTGACAACGTTCTTGTCTTTGGTTGCGGTTAGCGGTTGAAGTCCTCTTTGGATTGCGCGCGTTTTATGTATTTCTCCAGGTTCGATCGGTTGGCATCATCGGGCACGCCGGCAAGAGCGCTCTGCAATTCTTTGACGGCTTTGTCGTAATCGCCCTGACCGCTATAAACGCGGGCCAGACCAACGTGCGATATCCAAAAGTCAGGATACTTTTTCGCGTTTGAGAGGTAGAGAGCGAACGCCTCTTCCTGTTTCTTCTGCCCCTGAAGCTGGCGGCCATAGAAGTAAAGTTGCAGAGGGCTGGCTTTCGCCAGCGCCTGGTTGCGGAATGTTGTGGCATCGTCTTTGCGGCCCATGGCTTCGAGAATCTGCGACTTGGTCATCAGGTTGTCGTAGCGTTCTTCGACCCGGATGGACTGGTCTTCATCCTTCAGCGCCTGGTCGAGGTTGGTTTTGTTGGCGAGGTAGTAGTTGGCGGCTTCGTCCCAGCTCTCCCAGAAATATTGATTGAGCCCGCGTATTTGCCGATTGATGCTGGCTTCGACGATGTCGTCGGTTTTGACCGCAACCTTGAAGGGCACCGCCACCTTTTCCCAGCGCAGGGTGACTACGGTGGAGTCGGGTTTGAGATCATCAAAGTCATAGGTGAGGGCATCGTGGAATTCGGCGGTTTGCGGCTTCACCGTGACTCGCAGCGCGTCTTCATCCTGCTTGTAGCTAAAGCTGCCCCATGCGGTGGACATCTTCGAGAAGATCACCGTCCACTGATCTTCGCCGGGGATCATGTGCAGACCGTAGGTTCCTTTATCGAGCGGCTGGCCTTCAATGCTGACTGGATCGGTAAACGTGACAGTAGTATTTTCATTGGCTCCGGCGCGCCAGACCTGTCCGTAAGGTACGAGTTTGCCCCAGACTGGGCGGCTATTCACCAGCGGCCGGTGATAGTTGATGGTGATGTCGGTGAGGCCAAGGCGCTGTGTGATCACGGCATGCTGGCTCTGCAGCGGCAAATCGAGCATTATGCCCTGGGCCTGGCAAAGACCGGCCAACGCCAATATGCTGGATAACAAAACAAGCAGACGAGTTCTTTGCATGGAAGCTCCTCTTCTTTGGTGGGAATCGAACAGCGAATTCAGTCGCAATCATTTCAATCGAAATCATTCAGTCGCGATCTTTCAATCGCGATTCTGGATAGAGCACATAGATGGGCACCTGCGCCTGGCCGCTGCGCTGTTTGGCTTAGACGGGGGACGGATGCCAAGGTAAGCATGGGGACATGGGATGGAAGACTCAGCTTGACAATCTTCAGCGCTGGGCGCACAATCCTCTTAGGCGAATAAAAAGCGAAAACGCCTCGGACTTCCAAACTCCGGCGTTCCCTGAAATTTTCCCGAGGAATCTATGTCTTCCGCAGTGGTTTTCACTTCGGCGGCCCAGAGCCGCCCTTTTGGTTTTGTTGTTGAAAAAGATGCCGAAGTTTGCCCGCAGCCTTCCGGGGCGGAGCTTTTCGCCGAGGGGCGCCCGCCGCAGCGAGCTTTTTCTACTTCCGCTTTTTCTACGTCTGTTTTTTCTACGTCTAAAGATGCGAGGCTTGCCGGCGTGACTCCGGCTTCGCAGTTGGCGATTCGTCCTGCGCCAGAGATGGTCTCCAGCGGCATCGCTGCCATGGATGCCCTTACCGGAGGTCTGCCGCGCGGTTGCCTGACTGAAATTTGCGGCCCGGCTTCTTCCGGCCGCACCACCTTGCTGCTCGCCGCACTGGCGGCCGCGACCCAGCGCGGAGAATGCTGCGTGCTGGTCGACGCCAGTGATGCGCTCGATCCGCAGTCCGCCGCGGCCGCGGGGGTCGAGTTGGATCGGCTGCTGTGGATACGCTGCGGGGAGAATTCGCCAGAGAAGAGCCTGGAACAACTTCTGCGCGCTACGGACCTGCTGCTCGAAAGCGGGGGCTTCGGATTGATCGCCCTCGATCTGGGCGATCTGCCGCCGCAAGCCGCGCGCCGTATTCCGCTGACCACATGGTTCCGTTTCCGCCGCGCCGTGGAGCATACGCCGACCGTGCTGCTGGCAGTGGAGCGGCAGTCCATCGCCGGGAGTTGCTCTTCTTTATTAATAAAGCTGGGATTAATAAAGACAGCATCGCCAGGAGAGCGGGCAGTCGAGCCGTCCATGGATTCTCAATTCCCGGTGCCCTCATACGCGCAATTATTGACTGGATTGGAAATCACGGCAGAGTTGGTGCGATCCCGGATGGATCGCAAGCCAGTTTGTTCCGCCGAGACCAAATTCGCTAGCAAAACCGCCTGGGCGGGATGAAAAAAAGTAGCCAGTTGCCAGTACCCATCGCCAGAAAAAACCAACTGGGTACTGACAACCATTTACTGACAACCAGGTACGGGTACTGCTTTATGTTTGCCTGCATCTTCGTGCCGAATTTTCCCGTCGCCGCAGTGTTTCGCGCCGAGCCAGAGTTGTGCGCGCGGGCCGTGGCCATTTTCGAAGGCAAGCCTCCGCTGGAAAAAGTTTTTGCCGTGAATGAAAGCGCGAACCGTGCGGGCATCACACCAGGGATGACGAGAGCCCAGGCAGAGCTTTGTTCGGAGTTGACGCTGCGCCCGCGTTCTCGGTTGCAGGAATCCGTGGCGCACGCCGTCCTGCTGGATTGTGCGCAGTCTTTTTCGCCGTGCGTGGAAGACGCTGCGGCTGACATGGCTCTGGTGGATCTCGAAGGAATGGAATCGCTTTTTGGATCGCTGCCGGGAATTGGCCGTAGTCTTTTCCGCTGCGCCGCAGACCTCGGGCTTGATGCGAATATCGCTGTGGCTTCGAATCCTGATGCGGCCGTGCTCGCGGCCCGGGGTTTTTCCGGTGTAACTGTGATTCCATCTGGGCAAGAAGCCGAGTCTCTGGGATCTCTGCCGGTGGAAGTTTTGTTTGCCGGTCGGGGTGCAGGGGAAGAACGGGAAGGGAAGCAAAAACAAAAAGAAGATGAGCGGAGGAAAAAGTCTGAGTGTTTGCTCGCAACCCTTGAGCGCTGGGGAATCCACGATCTGCGTGCTCTGGCGGCGTTGCCGAAAGTTGCTCTGAGCGAGCGTCTGGGACAGGAAGGCCTGCGTTTGCAGCAACTGGCGCGGGGCACGGCTTCTCGCACGCTGGTTCCGGTGGAAGCTCCGGCAGTATTTGAGGAAGCCATCGAGTTGGAATATCCCATCGTGTTACTCGAACCGCTGGCCTTTCTGCTGAATCGTCTGCTCGAACAGGTCTGTGCCCGTTTGGCCGCGCGCTCTCTGAATACGCAAGAGTTGAGGCTGACGCTAGCGCTGCACAATTTAACGGGCGTTGATCCTCAACTTGAAACTTTCGGGATTCCCAGCGAGAGCGATGCATCACAAGGCGCGGTTCAAGCTCAGTCGCCGGCTCAGCATTTTATTTCGGGGCGGCAAAGCAAGTTCTGCCTGACATTCTGCCGCACTATTCGTCTTCCGCTTCCCATGCTCGATCCCAAACTGTTTCTCAAGCTGTTGCAACTGGACTTGAACGCGCATCCGCCGGGTGCGCCCATCACAAAGATTCATCTCGCCGTGGAACCGGCGCGGCCGCGGCTGGCCCAAGGCGGCCTGTTTCTGCCGCCGTCGCCGGAACCGGAAAAGCTGGAACTCACGCTGGCGCGCATTGCCGGACTGGTCGGCGAGCCCCGCGTAGGCTCGATGGAGTTGCTGGATACGTATCGTGCCGAAGGTTTCCGCATGCGGCGTTTCACACCCGAAGCAGCTCCGAAAATAAATCGCCAAAAAGCGGCGAAAGAAAAATCCGCCGTCGCTGCTCTTCGCCTGTTCCGTCCGCCGCTGCGTGCCGCCGTAACTTTGGAGAATGGGGAACCGGCACGAGTGGTGTGCTCGAAGAAAAAAGAAGTTCAGGGCAATGTGCTCTGGAAAGCCGGCCCATGGCGCAGTTCCGGCGACTGGTGGGAGCGGGAAGCATGGGCACGCGATGAGTGGGACATCGCTTTGCAAAATGCAGACAGTATCGCTCTCTATCGGCTCGTGCGCGATCTGCTCGGCGGAGGCTGGTTCGTGGAAGGCACGTATGACTGAAAAACAGTGGCCAGTTGCCAGTGATCAGTGGCCAGTCTTTTCTGCGGAATTATTGAGAACTGGTAACTGGTAACTGGCCACTGATGTATATCGAGCTTCACGCCCGCTCTGCTTTCAGTTTCCTCGAAGGGTCTTCCTTGCCTGAGGAGTTGATGTCGGCGTGTGCCCGGTTTCACATGGCCGCCATGGCATTGCTCGACGTCGACGGAGTCTATGGCGCGCCACGTTTTCATTTGGCAGCGAAGAAACTCGGGATCAAGGCGCACATCGGCGCGGAAGTCACCGCATGTTTACTACGTAGTGAGTGCCGCCTTCCTCTTCTCGTTTCCTCACGCGCCGGGTATCAGAACCTTTGCCGCCTGATCACCAAGATGAAGTTGCGCGCCAAGAAAGGTGAGGGAACAGTTCAGAAGGAGGAACTGGAAGAGCATGCCCAAGGTCTCATTTGCCTGACCGGCGGCGCAGACGGGCCGCTGGCCGCCACTTTGCAGCACGGCGGCAGCGATGAAACCCGCAAGCGGGTCGAGCAACTGGTTGGAATTTTCGGCCGCGGCAATGTGTATGTCGAGTTGCAGCGCCATTTCCATCGGGAAGAAGAAACTCGCAACCGTGCTGCCATCGCGATCGCTCGGTCGCTGAATCTTCCTCTGCTCGCGACCAATGGGGTGTGCTACGCCGCCGCGAAAGATCGTGAACTCTGCGACGCATTCACTGCGATCCGCAATCACCGCACACTGTCCACTGCTGGCCGGCTGCTGGCGCGTAACTCCGAGCGTCATTTGAAATCTCCACAAGAGATGCAGCAACTCTTCGCCGACCTGCCTGCAGCCGTCGCCAACACGCTTGAACTCTCTTCACGTCTCGAATTTACATTGAACGATCTTGGCTATCAGTTCCCGCTCTATCCCGTTCCCGAAGGCGAGACCATGAACTCGTTTCTGCGCGCGCGCGCATGGGAGGGCTTTCAACAGCGCTATGGCCGAACTTCGCCTGACATGCAAACCCGTGCCCGGCGCCAGATTGAGCGGGAACTCGTGCTGATCGAAAAGCTTAAGCTCGCCGGCTATTTTCTGATCGTCTGGGATCTGGTCGACTTCTGTCGCAAGCAAAACATTCTGGCGCAAGGGCGCGGATCGGCTGCCAACAGCGCCGTCTGTTATTCGCTCGGCATCACGGCCGTCGATCCTGTCAGCATGGAACTTCTGTTCGAGCGTTTTCTATCGGAAGAGCGCGGCGAGTGGCCAGACATCGATCTTGACCTGCCCAGCGGAGATGAGCGCGAAAAAGTTATCCAATATGTTTACCGGCGCTATGGCGAGCGCGGTGCAGCGATGACTGCGAATGTCATCACCTACCGCAACCGCATGGCGGCGCGCGAAATGGGCAAGACGCTGGGATTCGATCCGGAAACGCTGGCCAAAATTTCTGCCGCGGTGGCCACCTGGGAATTCCGCGACGAAAACGACGCGCTCGACCGCCGCTTTCGCGATGCCGGTCTCGACCTCAAACATCCCCGCCTGCGCAAATATTACGAGCTGTGCCTGGCCGTGCAGGACATGCCGCGCCATCTCGGGCAGCACTCCGGTGGCATGGTCATCTGCCAGGGACAGCTTGACTCTATTGTCCCGCTCGAACCAGCTTCCATGCCCGGCCGCGTGGTGGTGCAGTGGGACAAAGAAGATTGCGCCGACATGGGCATCATCAAAGTTGACTTGCTTGGTCTGGGCATGATGGCTGTGCTCAAGGATTCGATCGAACTGATTCGTAACCACTACCGCGAAGAAGTCGATCTGGCGCATCTTCCGCAAGATGATACCGCGGTCTATTCCGCGTTGCAGCAAGCCGACACGGTGGGGTTGTTCCAGGTGGAAAGCAGGGCGCAAATGTCGTGCCTCCCGCGCCTGCGTCCAGAACGCTTCTATGACATCGTGGTGCAGGTTGCGATCATCCGGCCGGGGCCAATCGTCGGTCAGATGGTGAATCCGTTTCTTTTGCGTCGTCAGGGACGGGAAGACGTCACGTATCCGCATCCTTCGCTTGAGCTTGTGCTCAAACGCACGCTGGGTGTGCCGCTTTTTCAGGAGCAGTTGTTGCGGCTTGCCATGATCGCGGCCAACTTCACCGGCGGCGAAGCAGAGGACCTGCGCCGCGCTATGGGTTTCAAGCGATCGCAGGCGCGCATGAAAGAAATTGAAGCCAGGCTGCGCGCCGGCATGACGCAGAACGGAATTCCGTACGAGGCGCAGGAGAAAATTATTCTTTCCATCACGTCTTTCGCGCTTTACGGGTTCCCTGAATCGCACGCCGCCAGCTTTGCGCTGATCGCCTATGCCAGCGCTTTCTTGAAATGCCATTATCTCGCCGCGTTTACTGCTGCGCTGCTCAACAATCAGCCTATGGGTTTTTATTCTCCGGCGACGATCGTTAAAGATGCGCAACGCCACGGATTGAAAATGCTGCCAGTGGATGTGACTTGCTCGGAGTGGAAGTGCACGTTGGAAGCAATGGTCAGTGGTCAGTGGCCAGTGGCTAGTAAAACAGTCGGCGGGACGCCGGCACTACGCTTGGGATTACGCTATGTCCGCGGATTGTGTGAGGAAGGTGCTCAGGCTCTGGTGCGCGAGCGCATGCTTGCTCCGTTTGCTTCTATTCATGATCTCACTCGCCGCGTTCCACAACTTCGCAAAGATGAACTCACTACGCTGGCGGAAATCGGCGCGCTGAATGCAGTAGCTAGTACCGGGTACCGAGGACCGAGATTCCTCCGCCCTTCGCTTGCGCTCGGGGGTTGGAATGACAAAGGTTTAACTCGGTACTCCGTACTCGGTACTGAGCACTCGAAGCTTCACCGCCGCGACGCTCTCTGGCAGGTGGAGCGAGCCGTGCGTGGCTCCGGGCCGCTGCTGGAAAATTTACCAGAACCTGATGCGCCTTCGCCGCTTCAACCCATGAACCACGAAGAGCGCCTGGTTGCCGATTTCCACGGCACCGGCCTTACTGTAGGGCCGCATCCCATGGCTTACCGCCGCGACTGGCTCAATGCCATGGGCATTCGCCGCGCCAGCGAACTCCGCGACATCCCCAACGGCAAGCGTCTTCGCATCGGAGGCTGTGTAATCACCCGCCAGCGTCCGGGAACTGCGAAAGGTTTTGTTTTTGTCAGTCTGGAAGATGAAACGGGAGTGGCCAACGCGATCATCACGCCTGATCTTTTTCACCGCAACCGCCTGCTGCTGGCCTCAGAACGGTTTCTGGCCATCGAAGGCATCCTGCAGAATCAGGACAACGTGATTTCGGTTAAAGCGGAGCGAGTGCTGCCCCTGTTCGTCACGAAGGCCGAAACCGTCTCGCACGATTTTCACTGAACGGATTCGGAAACTGAGAACTGAGAACTGCCTACTGTTCGGGTGCCGGCGGTTCTTCAGGTCTGCCATTTTCGGGTGGCGCGAGCGGCAGCCTGGTGGCTCCGCGCATAATGTCGCGCTCTTCCGGAGAGAACATGCCCCGGAAGCGGTTGGAATTGATGATCTCCTCCCGCTGTCCCGGCGGCATAGCGCGCAGATCGCGCACCGCAGTGGTTAGCATGCGCCGCCGATCGGGTGGAAGCTGTTGCATGCGGCCAAACAATTCTCGCGCCTGTTGTTTCTGACCCGGCGTCAGATGTTCCCAGGTCTCCATGCGGTTCAGCATGCGCTGTTGTTGTTCCGGCGGAAGGCTGGCAAAATGCTGCAACCGCTGCCGTAACAATTGCTGGCGCTCCGGAGGCAAACGGCGGAATGCCGGATCGCTCTGCAACGCACGTTCCTGCTCACCAGGCGATAGGCCCCGGTAGCGGCGCAGCCAGTCGCCGGCATGCCCTCCTGGGTGAGCCAGTTGACGATTTTGAATTGGCGCTGCTGGCCGTCCTTGCGCCGGACGGAAGTAGTTGCGCTGCCCGAGGCCCGGAGATGGATACACTACGACGGCCGCCGCGGCCAGCACAGCCGTAGCCATCCATCGCGTCATCAAATTTCCCCGCCGCATTCTCCCGCCCTTGGGATCGCCCCACTCCGCAAACTTAATACTTCGAACGTCACTTCGAACTTCACTTCGGATGTCTGCTTCTTACGGATTCGCCACCACATCCTTCTGCACTTCCAGGTCATCCAGCAAATCGAAGTCGGAATACAGATCGTGATTCTTCTCGAGAGCCTGCAGATCGCTCACTGCCGTGCCCGGCTCCGCCTGAGACTCGACCTCCGCCAAATCACCACGGCCCGAATTGTAGAAATTGTCGTTCTTGGTGAAGAACAAGCCCGCTCCGATTGCCATCAGCACGGTGAGCGCCGTCGCCAGCACCGGACGCCGGAACCATGCCAGCCAGCCTGCCTGCGGCTTGGCCATCTCTTCGCGCAGCCGCGCCTGCAGACGCACATCAAAATACGGCGACAGCTCCGGCGCACGCCATTCATCCAGCAACGCCATGGTCTGGCGGACCTCTGCCATCTTTCCGGCGCACGCGCCGCAACTAGCCAGATGTCCGCCGATCTCCGGTGTCATCCCCATCAAACCGGACGCCAGGTCTGGCATCATTTCGCGAATCTCCTCACACTTCATAACCAATGCTCCCTTGTTTTCTCTTCGCCCTGTCACTTCTGGCAAAAACAACCCTGCTGCTTCCTATAAAAATTCTTTCAACTGTTCCCGCAAAGTCTCATACGCCCGGAACAACAAGGATTTCGTCGCCGACTCGCTCAACTTCAGAACGTCGGCGATCTGCTTGTAATCCATCTGCTGGTATTTGTGCATAATCACCGCCAGCTTCTGCCGTTCCGGCAGCGCCTCCACTTTTCCGCGGATCGCCAGCATCCGCTCCCGCCGCACCAGGGCCTCTTCGGCCGTAATCGTACTGTCGGCCACATCCAGAGTCGTCCCAGTTTCTTCATCGGGCTCATCCAGGCTGACCGTCACCTCCGGTCGTTCGTGGCGAGTATCTCGCGCGTGGTTCACCGCCAGGTTGGTCGCGATCCGGTACAGCCAAGTGGTGAACTTGGCGCTAGCCTCGTAAGTCTGGCGCGAACGGTACACGCGCAAAAAAACTTCCTGCGCGAGATCCTCCGCCGCGGCCGTGTTGCGGGCCATGCGGTACATAAAACTCACCAGCGGCCGGCGATACTTCTGTACCAGATAATCGAAGGCGGACTGGTCCCCGGCCTTCACTCGCAGCATGACTTCGGCGTCGGTATAGCTTTCGGCGCCGGCCATCGCGGGTTGCAAAGTGCCCGCCGGGCGCGCCCCCAGCGAGGCCATCAGGACCCCTCGGTCGATGGCGGCAGTGCTCACACTAGATTGAACCCCGTCCGGAGGGGAAAGTTGCTCTTTGTCCTGGTCAGGCAAAGCCCCGGAAGTCCGCCCAGATGAGGAGGATACGGTAGGTCGAAGGGGCCTGTTTTCGTCCGGCATCAGCGGTTAGTTGGCGCACAGGTGCTGGCGGACCCGAACCCGCCCTGCCCCTTGCCGTGCATAGGCTACCATGCCCGCTTCCGGCGTCCAAACCGGGACCTCCGGCGGCCAAAACGCACCCGTCCAGTCTAACCCGCCGGCCGGGCAGGTTGCAGGAACCGCGCACTGATGTTTGAATAGAAAAGGGTTGGGCGCTTAACTCAGCGGTAGAGTGTCACCTTCACACGGTGGAAGTCATAGGTTCGAATCCTATAGCGCCCACCAACCTTGACTGTTTTAGATTCAATGAATTAGCACTTTTCTTTTCTTCACAGTCCCCGTCGCCCTCAAATGTGGGAGCAACTGGGAGCAAAACCTGGTGCAACACGTCTGCGACACCAAGTCTCCATTTCTTCGCGAAAATCATGGCGGATGACCCACCACTCCAGCGCAACTCCAACGATAACCATGCCGGTAAACCAACGCAACGCATGTTCCCAAGGGAGCGAACGATTATCTAGCGCCCTAATAGCCGCTTCCAGGGCGGAAATGGCACTTTCAAGAGCGGAGATGGAACTTTCCAAAGCCGAAACATCGGTGGGAGGATTCGAGGCGGTTTGGAATAAGTCGACGAAAATCACAATCGCCTTGTTCGTTCCTTCTGATGGCCTATGGAATATGGATCGTAATCGTAGCAGAGAGGGAAGGGGGAGGGGGCATTTTGCCGTCTGTATACACCACCCCGTCAAACGGTGACATGTGCTCAGACTCTTGCTGTTTATTATGGCCGTAACGGCCGGAATGACGCTCGCACAAACGGTGCAGCGATCCTTTAGTTTTGGTATCAGCGTGCCAAACGACACTGTAAAGGTGGGATCCGCGATCATCATTAAAGTCCAAGAGAAAAATATATCGGATCATGACATTTGGTGGATGTCACTACCTGGAGGGGACCACCACGGAGAAGTGATTGGCTTCCGGCCGATTATAAAAGATGCTCACGGGAAAGAACCACCATTGACGAAATGGGGCCGGGAGGCATTCGGACGGACGGCCCCCGGAGAACCAAACCTTGTGCTCAATGCGGTAGGGCGGGTTGCGGTGCATCCGGGAGAGGTCATGGGAACCGAAATAAACCTCAATGGATTATATGATTTGAGTCCAGGGAAATACACCGCGCAAGTGTGGACCTACGACGACGAAAACAAAGAAAAAGTCATGTCCAAAACGATCACTGTGACAGTGGTGCCATAGGTTAAAACATACGAAGCGGATTACTGTTGAAATATCGCCATTACACTCATCGACGCCAAGGTCCGGCCAATTCTCAATGAGTGTAAATTGATTCCATGACAATGTCGGCTCCGACGCCGGAGTAAAGTTGGTGGTGCTAAAGCCAACCAACAGGCTCGGGAGAAAGGAGCCGAACGATGATCA
>Ga0209420_1000359_pt1 | contig 25274 bp, 22 predicted proteins | sample BlaSpr_A8_OM1_O1_FD_187972 | JGI IMG/M metagenome (GOLD analysis project Ga0209420, IMG submission 187972) | Forest soil microbial communities from Thunder Bay, Ontario, Canada - Black Spruce, Ontario site 2_A8_OM1_O1 (SPAdes) (version 2) | ecosystem: Environmental > Terrestrial > Soil > Boreal...
GCGGGAGTTGCGCGAGCACTACCCCGACCAGCACGAGCAGTTCACGAGCGGCAACGCGCTGCGCGTGCTCGAGCAGGCGTGGCAGGCGCCGGGACCGCGCCGCAGGCACGAGCACCCCCGCACCGCGTCCGCGGGCGGCGCCACATCCGAGGGACGCCCGACCGAGCCGGCCGCAGTCCCGCGCGGCGGCACGCTCGACGTCCTCGCGTTCCTCGTCGGCTTCCTCGTCTACCTCTACTTGGGCGGCCTGCTCATCGAGCGGGTCCGTCTCTCGAGCGCCCGCCTGCCGGCCGACCTCGCGCCGGACATGTTCGGCCTGCCGCGGCTGCTCGGCACCGGGCTGCGTGCCACGCTGCTCGGTGCCGCCGCGTTCGCCGTCTTCTGCGTGATCGCCTACGTCGGGGGATCGCTGCACTGGAGCCGCTACGGGCAGCAGTGGCATGATCTCGTTCGCCGCCGGCCGCTGTCCGAGCACGACGGGCGCCCCGCGCCGCTGGGGGAGACGGCTGTGCGCATCGTCGCAGGCGTCAACACGGTCGCGATCGCGGCGCTCGTCGCGCTCGTCCCGGCGCGCATCGCCGACGAACACCTCTCCGAACTGACCTGGATCGTCGTCGTCATCTGGGCCGTCGTGTTCCTGCTGCTCTACGAGCTGCTGCTGCGCTTCGGCCCGTCCAAGTGGGGGCGACGGCTCGGCGGCGCGGTCTGGGCTCTGCTCGTCGTCGGCGCGTTGTTCGTCTCGGCGCCGCTGGGCATCGTCGTGCTCGTCACTGCGTTCCTCGGCACGTTCGGGCGTGTGCTCGCGCGGCTCGAGCGACCGCAGAGCATCCGCGACCTCGTGCGCTCGCCGTTGCCGTGGGCGATCCTCGCGGCGGTGCTGATGGTCTCGCTTGCGTATGCCGCGGTGCCTCCCGTGATCTTCCCGACGGCGGCAATCGACACTTCCGCGGGCCGGCTGCAGGGCGCCTACCTCGGACGCACCGGGGCGGGCGTGTACATCGCCTCCTGCCGCACGTCGCAGACCGACGCGGTCTCCACCGGCGAGCACGTCACGTTCGTGCCCGCGGGCTCCATGCGTTCGCTGACGCTTACCGCGCATCCCTACCGTTTCGACTCCGGCAAGCGGCCCTCGCTGCTGACGCTCGTGCTCCACGCCGCCGGCGGCGAAGGCGAAACGACGGCGCTGCTGAACGCCGATCTGCGCAGCCACGCGCAGACGTGTGACGGCGCGGGCACCGAAGGGGCGTCCAACGACACGGGCCTCGGTGCCGGCGTGCTCGTGGGGCCCGGTCCCGCGAACGGGCGCGCCCTCGACGGCGAGCGTCCGATCCAGGAAACGACTCCGCGCCTGATCGCCGAACTCGCGCGCCGCTACCAGCCGACGCTGCTCGTGACGACGGCCGACCGCAACTGGCCGGTCTCGCTCGAAGCTGTGCTGGCCGAGCGCGGCGCCGCCGGCTCGCGGGCGTGCTTGGTCAGGAAGGGCAGCGAAGCGGCGCCGCGCTGCGGCGTGACGGGCGCGGACCTCGCCTACGCCGGCGCGACGGGCTCCGACTACCTGCAGCTGCCGACGAAGCTCGAGATCGACTCCACGCCGCAGGGCCAGTTCGAAGCGTTCATGCGAGGGCAGGGGATCGAACCCGGCGAACCGAGCCGCTGGCTGAGCGACCCGGCGGTGCTGAAGCCGTGGGACACCGCCCAGATCTACTTCTACCTGGCCGACCCGCTCGAGCGCGGGGCGTTCCCCAAGCCGGCGATCGACACGAGTGTCCCGGAACGCACGATCGGCCTGGAGTATTGGTTCTACTACCCCTACAACTACTACCCGGCGATCTTCCGCACGAAGCTCATGGAAGACACGCCGCTGGCTGCGGAATCGTTCAACGCCGACCGCCACCAGGGCGACTGGGAGCACGTCGACGTCCTGCTCGACCCGCAGACGCTCCAGCCGCAGTGGCTGTATCTCGCGCGCCACGGCTTCGAGGGTACGTTCATCCGCTGGGCCAACGCCGAGCAGGCCGAAGGGCACCCCGTTGTGCAGGCGGCCTACGGTGGGCATCCGAGCTACGAGCCTGGATGCGGGGCGCAGGTGCGGCCGCGCGCGAACGCGCTCTTGAACCGCCTGCATCTGAGTTCGGTCCTGGTCGACTGGCTCGTGTGTGGGTCCGGACGGCTGGGGTTCCGCGCCGCCAGCACGCCGCTTGTGGACCTCGCGTCGGTGCCGTGGGGGTGCTGGCCGGGCCACTTCGGCGAGGCGAACTTCGCCGAGCGTAGTGCCGCCGAAGCCCCGGAGTTCGAACGCGACGTGCTCGACCGCCTCGTGCTTGTGGCTGGGCCCGAAGCGCCGCTCCTGCAGGCCGAGAACAGGGGCGTCTGCGCCCGCGGGCCGAAGGCGAGCGAGCAGGCGCTGCTGCCGGGGCTGCAGAAGGCGGCCACGCCATGAGCCCGCGCGCCGGCCAGGGACAGCAGCCCGAGCAGGCACGACGGCGTGTCGAACCGAACCACGGCGACCGCGGGCTCCTCGAGCTGAAGGCGACCGAACGGTTCCACGCGACGCTCCCGGTGGACCGCGACGGCGAGGAGTACACGCTACTTGGCCGGCGCTGCCCGCCACTGCCGTCCTACACGGGGCTCGTGGAGCAGGCGCAGGAGGGCAAGATCGGGATCGCCCGCGAGCGTCGAGTCCGTCAGGCTGGACCCCGAGCTGCGCGACCGGCTCCTGGAGCGTGCGAAGGTTGAGGGCACCACGACCTCCGAGGTCATCCGCGAGGCGCTGCGGCGCTTCCTGCAGGCCGCGTGACCGCGACAGGATTGGGCTACAACCAGCGTTTGGGCCGACGAACATCGCTCGTCGGCCCAATACGCCGAAGTCGTTTACGTCCTCGCGGGCCAGCCCGACTGTCGAGCTCTCGCCGCTCTTACGAAATGCAGCGGGAGCCGACGATCGGACGGTGATACGCAAGTGCCTACGGTTCGGCGCTCGCGACCGGACTCAGCTGTTCCTTCAGTCCCGGGTTCGTGGTTGTCTTCAGATATGGCTGCACGCGCGGATCGAAGAACACTTTGATGAGCTTCTTCACCTGTGGGTCGTTGCGGTATGCGTCCCCCACGACGAGCTGGCCGGCGAAGCTGCGCGGTGCGGGTGGCGCGTAGATCCTGTCCTTCGTGGGCGTGCCCGCCGCGATGAACTGCATGTTGTAGGCAATCACCGCGTCGACCGAGCTGAGCGTGCGCGGCCCGGCGCCGTAGTCGACGAACACGAACTGCAGCTTGTGCGGGTTGGAGGCGATGTCGCTCGTCGTCGCCGACCACGGGACCGTGCCCGCCTTGAACGTGATCTCGCCCGCCCGCTCCAGCAGCCACAGCGCCTGCGCCGTATTGGCGGGATCGTTCAGCAGCGCGATCTGCGCTCCGCTCGGCAGCGCCGACAGGCTCGGATACTTCGACGAGTACACCGAGTACGCCCACTGGAACACCGGCCCGACCGCCGTGAGCTTCATGCCGGTGGACTGGACGACCTCGTTGAGCCAGTGGATGTGCTGGTAGATGTTCGCGGCGAACTGACCGTGGGCGGTGGCTTCGTCGAGCTGGTTGCCGTCCTGGATCCCGACTGGTTCGATCTTGATCCCATAGGTGGGTGCGATCGCCTGGCCGAGCCACACCAAGAGCGCACGCTCGGAGCTGCTGGAGGCTTCATACGCGACGGGGAGTGTCGTGCCGAAGTGACTTCCGCTGACTGTCTTCGACGACGAGCCTTTTGAGAGCAGCACGGCGAGCAGGACGACGATCACCCCCAGCACCGCAGCTGCCGCAAGCCAGTTACGGCGGTTGGAACCGCCACGCAGCTGGAAGTCCTGAGGTGGTAGCTGCGGGGTCGGTGGCCTGGTCTTGACGTCGGTCGACATTGGTCTGCTCCTTTGCTGGTCAGTGTGTGAGCGACCGGACGATGCGGTCGCCGCCGAACTGCACGATTTGGACGATCAGCACGAGCACGACGATGCAGCTGATCATGATGTGACTGTCGAACTGCTCGTAGCCGTAGTTAACGGCCAGGTAGCCGAGGCCGCCGGCCCCGATCGCCCCCGCGATCGCCGAGTATTCGATCATCGCGATGACGTTCAGGGAGAGCCCCGCGACGATCCCCGGGAGCGCCTCGGTGAGCTGGATGGTCCGTATCACCTGCAGGACGCTCGCGCCGGAGGCGATGCCGACGTCCAGGCGCGTGCGTGGGATCTCGCGGATCGCGTTCTCCACCAGCCTCGCGAAGAACGGGATGCCGGCGAGCGACATCGGGATGATCGCCGCCTTGATCCCGATCGTCGTGTTCACCACCAGTTGCGTGAAGGGGATCACCGTGGCCATCAGCACGAGGAACGGCAACGAGCGCCCGAGGTTGGCGATCCAGCTGATCGATGCGTGCACCGTCGTGTGCGGTGTGAGCCCGCGCGGCGAGGTGTTGAAGATCAGCAGCCCGAGCGGCAGGCCGAGCGCGACGACAATGCTCATTACGATGCCGACCATCGCGGCCGTCTGTCCGAGCGCGGGCAGCAGCAGCGAGGAGACTCCGGACCAGGGTGTTGCCGTGGCGAGAATCATGCGGCGCTCCTGACAAGCGCCCTGTGTGGCTCCTCGGGCTCGACCTCGCCTGCCCGCGGGATGCCCCCCTGCATGGCGGGGACGCCCCCCTGCGTGGCATGAATGCCGCGCGAAGCGAACGCCGCCCTTACCTCGGCGGCCGCCAGCGGGCGCTCGACGCGCACGGTCACGCGTCCCGCGGCGCCGCCGTCGTCGATCGTCTCGATCAACCCGGCCAGCACGGAGATGTCGGTATCGAGCTCGCGACCGACCGACGTGAGCCACGCCGGGTCGACGTCGGGGCGCTCGTAGCGCAATTGCCACACCCCGGCCTGATGCTCGCGCGCCGATCCGGGGGGCAGCGGCAGCAACGCCCGCGCGAGCTCCGAGTCCGACGAGCGCACCACCTCAGCGACCGAGCCGCGCTCGATGATCCTCCCTTCGTGGAGCCTTGCAACGCTGTCTGCCACGTTTCGCACCACGTCCATCTCGTGCGTGATCAGCACCACCGCGACCCGCAGCTCGTCGCGCAGCTGCGCGAGCAGCTTCAAGATCGAGGCGGTCGTCTGCGGGTCCAGGCCCGAGGTCGGCTCATCGGCGAGTAGCACCGACGGTTTCAGCGCAAGCCCGCGCGCGAGGCCGATCCGCTGCTGCTGGCCACCTGACAGCTGCGAGGGGTAGTGGTTGGCGCGATGCAGCATTCCCACCCGGTCGAGCAGCTCGCGCACGCGAGCGACGCGCTCTGAGTGGGAGATGTCGAGATAGCGCATCGGCAGCTCCACGTTCTCTGCGGCCGTCAACCGCTGCAGCAGGCTCGCCGACTGGAACACCGTGCCGATCGCGCGGCGCGCGCTGCGCAGCTCTCTGCGTGACAGGCGCGTCAGATCCTTGCCGTCGACGAGGATCGAGCCCGAGGTCGGCTTCTCGAGCAGGTTGATGCAACGCGCCAGCGTGCTCTTGCCGGCGCCGCTCGGTCCGACCACCGCTGCGATTTCACCTGCCTGCACTGCGAAGTCGACGCTGTCGAGGACCGTCAGCGATCCGTAGCGTTTGGTCAGTGCGGTTACCTCGATCATTGGGGCGGGCTCCTTTCGCGAACGCCCCAGGAGGCATTCTCGATAAATCCAGTCGGGAAAGCGCGCAAAGCATCCCTGGGAAGTGGGCCGCCGTCCAATAGACGTTCGCGAACGCCCGATAGCCGTGTCCTATCGGGGGTCCGCCCGTGGTACGCTTGCGCCATTATTTACAAGCTTCTTGATAGAAATTGTTGACAGCGCTCCGCCGTGCGTGTCGAGCAGATCGAATACGCGGCTGCCGTTGCGCGCTTTGGGTCGTTCCGTCGCGCCGCCGAGGAGTTGCACATCTCTCAGCCGGCGCTGAGCGAGACGGTGCGCAAGCTGGAGGCCGAGCTCGGGGTCAACATCCTCGACCGCCAGCGCACCGGCGCCACCGTCAGCGCCGAGGGGCGCGAGCTGCTGCCGCACCTGCTCGACGTGATCGAGGCCGCCCAGCGCCTGCGCTCCGCCGCTGACGAGCAGCACGAGAGCAGCCGCACGGTCAGGCTCGGAACCGTCAGCGCGGCCACCTCGCCGCTGCTCACCGCCACGATCCGCGCGTTCCGCGACACGCATCCCACCACGCAGGTCGATGTGGTGCTGCTTCAGCAGCAGCTCCTGCACCGCTCGCTTCTGGAAGGCGGCCTCGACCTCGGGCTCGTCAACTACCTCGACGGCGACGAGGTCACGCCCGAGCTGCACACCGTCGAGCTGCTGCGCGGCCACCCCGTCGTCTGCATCCACAGCGACAGCCCGCTCACCAAGCTCCTGTCGGTGAGCACCGCCGATCTGATCGCTCAGCCGCTGATTGCAATGCGCTCCGGATATGCCATGCATCGCTACCTCAACCGTCTGCTCGGTGGCGAGAAGCCCTCCTTCTCCTACTCCGCCGACGGAGCCGAGATGGGCAAGCTGATGGTCGCCGCCGGGCTCGGCGTCACCGTGCTCCCGAGCTACAGCGTGTTCGGCGACCCGCTCGAGCAGCGCGGCGCGATCACTGCGCGCACGCTCGCAGACGACGACACGGGCGTGCGCCTGGTGGTACAGCGTCGACGCTCCGGCACGCCCACGCGGGCCACGCGCGACCTCCACAAGCTGTTCACCGAGGAGGCCCTCGTGTATGCCGCCGCCGTCGCCTGAGGTGACAGGAGCGCCCTATCACCCGCTCCAGAATCCCTATTTGACCGCGGCCCTCGCAGCCCCCATCCTCGTGTTCGTGGACGCCATGCTCAACAGCCGCCTCGCATGACCCGCCGGTTCGACTCGATCGAGGACGCGCTCGCGGACATTCGCGAGGGGCGCGCCGTGATCGTGTGCGACGGCGAGGAGCGCGAGAACGAGGGCGACCTCGTGATGGCAGCGCAGTTCGCGACGCCCGAGGCGATCAACTTCATGGCGCGCGAGGCACGCGGGCTGATCTGCCTCGCGCTCAGCGCCGAGCGCTGCGACGAGCTCGGCCTGCGCCCGATGGCGCGCCGCAACGAGTCGCTGCACGAAACCGCGTTCACCGTCTCGATCGAGGCGCGTCACGGCGTCACCACCGGTATCTCGACGCACGACCGCTCGCGTACCGTGCAGACCGCGATCGACCCCGAGCGCGGCGCCGACGATCTCGTCCAACCCGGGCACATCTTCCCGCTGCGCGCACGCAAGGGCGGCGTGCTCGAGCGCTCCGGGCACACCGAGGCGGCAGTCGATCTCGCGCGTCTCGCCGGTGTGCCGCCTGCGGGCGTCATCTGCGAGATCCTCAACGAGGACGGCACGATGGCGCGCGTCGGCGACCTGATTCCGTATGCGCGCCGCCACGATCTGAAGATGATCACCGTCGCGCAGCTGATCGCGCATCGCCGCCAGCGCGAGAGCCTCGTCGAGCGCGTCGCCGGCGCGCGCCTGCCCACGCCCTTCGGCGTCTTCCAGCTGCACGGCTACCGCTCGCTGCACGACGGTGGCCAACACCTCGCGCTCGTCTACGGCGAGGTCGCAGGCGTGCCCGACGTGCTCACGCGCGTGCACTCCGAGTGCGTCACCGGCGAGGTGTTCGGCTCGCTGCGCTGCGACTGCGGCCCGCAGCTGCGGGAGGCGATGCGCCAGATCGCCGCCGAGGGCCGCGGCGCGATCGTCTACCTCGCCCAGGAGGGGCGCGGCATCGGCCTGCTCAACAAGGTGCGCGCGTACGAGCTGCAGGACAGCGAGGGTCTCGACACCGTCGACGCGAACCTCGCGTTGGGGTTCGCCGCGGACCTGCGCGACTTCGGCATCGGCGCACAGATCCTCGCCGACCTCGGGCTCTCCACGATCCGCCTGCTGACCAACAACCCGCGCAAGATCATCGGCCTAGAGGGCTACGGCCTGGAGGTCTCCGGCCAGGTCCCGATCGAGATCGAGGCGCACCCCGAGTCCCAGCCGTACATGCTCTCCAAGGCGCTGCGGCTCGGGCACACGCTGAGCGCGGTCGATCCGTCAATCACGACTGGCGCGGCGCCGGCGCTCGCGATCGATGCGAGCGCTCCACTGTGGGTGGGCGCGGAGATCCCCGAGGGAATCGCATGAGCGCGGCCAAGCACGACATGCGCACCGTCATGGGCCACTTCGCCACCGGCGTGTGCGTTGTCAGCACGCGCCGCAGCGACGGCAGCCCGGTCGGCACGACCGTCAACGCCGTCACCTCGGTCTCGCTCGAGCCGCCGTTGCTGCTCGCCTGCCTCGCGCACGAGAGCGAGACGCTCGCAGCCGTGACCGAGTCCTCGCGCTTCGCGGTCAGCATCCTCGCCGAGGGCCAGCGGGAGCACTCCGACCGCTTCGCTGCCAAGGGCGAGCACGCGCGATCGCAGGAGGTCGAGTTCAGCGAGCACGACCCTGGCCTGCCGTGCCTGCCCGACGCGCTCGCGACGCTCGCCTGCCGCGTCAGCACGATCCACCAGGGTGGCGATCACATGATCGTGATCGGCGAGGTGCTGTCGATGACGCGCGCGGCAGACGACGTGGCGCCACTCTTGTTCTTCCGCGGCTCCTACTCGCAGCTTGCCGCCTAAATCTTCATAAAAACAATAAAAATAATGAGAAAGCGAGTTCCGAGATGGCCAGCACAAGCGAGGATCCGATCAAGTTCGCGTACTGGGTGCCTAACGTCAGCGGCGGCCTCGTCGTCTCGAAGATCGAGCAGCGCACCGACTGGGGCATCGACTACAACCGCAAGCTCGCGCAGCTCGCCGAGCAGCGCGGCTTCGAGTACGCGCTCAGCCAGGTTCGCTACATGGCCAGCTACGGCGCCGAGTACCAGCACGAGTCCACCGGCTTCAGCCTCGCGCTGCTGCTCGCCACCGAGAGGCTGAAGGTGATCGCGGCGATCCACCCCGGCCTGTGGCAGCCAGGCGTGTTCGCCAAGCTCGGCGCCTCCGCCGACGTCATCTCCGGCGGGCGCTTCGCCGTCAACGTCGTCTCCGGCTGGTTCAAGGGCGAGTTCCACGCGCTCGGCGAGCCGTGGCTCGAGCACGACGAGCGCTACCGGCGCTCCGAGGAGTTCATCCGCGTGCTCAAGGCCAGCTGGACGCAGGACGAGGCCGAGTTCTCCGGGGACTTCTACAACCTGCACGGCTACACGCTGAAACCGAAGCCGCTGCAGAAGCCGCACCCGCAGATCTTCCAGGGCGGCAACTCCACCGCGGCGCGCCAGATGGCCGGCCGGGTGTCCGACTGGTACTTCATGAACGGCAACTCCTTCGACGGCGTGCGCAGCCAGATCGAGGAGGTCTCCGCCTACGCCAAGGACGCCGGACGCAAGCCCGGCAGCGACATTCGCTTCGGGCTCAACGCGTTCATCGTCGCGCGCGACAGCGAGTCCGAGGCGCGCGCGGTCGTCGAGGAGATCGTCGCCAAGGCCGATCGCGAGGCCGTCGAGGGCTTCGGCGCGGCCGTCAAGCAAGCCGGGCAGTCGACATCCGACGGGCGCGGCATGTGGCAGGACTCCGAGTTCAAGGACCTCGTGCAGTACAACGATGGCTTCCGCAGCGGCCTCATCGGCACGCCCGAGCAGGTCGCGCGGCGCATCGTCGAGTACCGCAAGCTCGGCGTCGGGCTGATCCTCAGCGGCTTCCTGCACTTCCAGGAGGAGGTCGACTACTTCGGCCTGAAGGTGCTGCCGATCGTGCGCGAGCTCGAGTCAGAGCTCGGTGTGGAGCTGCATCCGCCGCTGTCCGTGAGCGGCGGGCTCGTCAATGGCAAGGTCCCCGAGCCCACGCTGTCCACATGAGCACCCGCGAGCTTCCCGCAACGGATGCGGACGCGCAGCGGATCGGCTCCGCCGCGCACCGGATCGGCTCGGACGCAGAGGCGCTCGAGCGCGTGTCGGCCGTGCGCGAGCAGATCGCCGCCGGCGCCGCCGAGCGCGACCGCCTGCGCGAGCTGCCCGCCGCTGAGATCGACCTCCTCTCAGACGTTGGGCTGCTCGCGATCACCGTGCCGCGCGAATACGCTGGCGCCGACGTCTCGCTCGAGACGCTCGCGCGGGTCGTGAGCGCGATCGCGAGCGCCGATCCGAACGTCGCGCAGATCCCGCAGAGCCACTTCGTCTACCTCGAGCTCGTGCGCCAGCTCGGCACCCCCGCGCAGCGAGAGCTGATCTACGGCGCGGTGCTCGCCGGCCAGCGGCTCGCGAACGCGCAGTCGGAGGCGGGGTCGAAGACCGTCGCCGACATTCACACGCGCCTGCGCGGCAGCCGCCGCGAGGGCTACGTGCTCGACGGCGAGAAGTTCTACTGCACCGGTTCGCTGCTCGCGCACTGGCTCACCGTGCTTGCCAAGGACGACGACGGCCGCACACAGGTCGCGATCCTGCCCGCCGACACGCGCGGCGTCACGATCGTCGACGACTGGGCGGGCATGGGCCAGCGCACGACCGCCAGCGGCACCGTCAAGCTGGAGGGAGTTGCGGTCGCGTCCGGGATGGTCGTGCCGCACCACCGCATGTTCGAGCGCCCGCAGGTGTACGGCGCGCGGGCGCAGCTGATCCACACGGCGATCGACGTCGGCATCGCGCAAGGCGCGCTCGAGGACGGGTGCGAGTTCGTGCGCACCGCGAGCAGGCCCTGGTTCGAGGCCGAGGTCGAGCGTGCCGGCGACGACCCCTTGCTGATCCAGCGCGTCGGCGAGCTCGCGATCGGCGTGCGCGCCGCCCAGGCGCTGCTCGGCGAGGCCGCCCGCACGATCGACGCAGTCGAACACGACGGTGTCGACGAGGCCGGCTCGGCGCGCGCGTCGATCGCGGTGGCAACCGCCAAGGCGTTTGCCGACCGCGTCTCGGTCGAGACCGCCAGCGCGATATTCGAGCTCGCGGGCACGCGCTCCGCCGCCAACCGGCTCAACCTGCACCGCCACTGGCGCAACGCGCGCACGCACACGCTGCACGACCCCGTGCGCTGGAAGCTCCAGCACATCGGCCGCTACACGCTCAACGGCACGCTGCCGCCGCAGCACGGGCAGCTATGAGCGCGGCGTCCGAGGGCATACGACTCCACTGGTTCCTGCCCACGCAGGGCGACGGGCGCAGACTGGTCGAGGAATCGCGCCCGGCGGCCAGGGCTGGCGGTCCTCGCGCAGCCTCGCTCGGCTACCTCACGCAGGTGGCGCTGGCGGCGGAGGAATTGGGGTTCGAGGGAGCGCTCACACCCACGGGCCTGTGGTGCGAGGACGCGTGGGTGACCACGGCCATGCTCAGCCAACGCACTGAGCGGCTCAAGTTCATGATCGCGTTCCGGCCGGGGCTCGTCAGTCCCACCCTCGCTGCTCAGATGGCCGCCACGTTCCAGCGCCACAGTGGCGGGCGGTTGCTGCTCAACGTCGTCACCGGAGGCGACGGCGAGGAACAGCGCGCACTGGGCGACCACCTCGACAAGGACGCACGCTACGAGCGCACCGCCGAGTTTCTTTCGATCGTGCGCGAGCTGTGGCGCGGGGAGCAGGTCGACCTCGCCGGCGCGCAGCTCTCGGTGTCTGGCGCGCAGCTCGAACAGCTGCCGGCGGCATCGCCAGCCATCTACCTCGGCGGCTCCTCTCCCGCAGCGCTCGACGTCGCGGCGCGTCACGTGGATGTGTACCTGAGCTGGGGCGAGCCGCCTTCCTTGTTGCGCGGGAAGCTCAGGGCCGTCGAGGCGCGCGCAGACGCACGGGGACGCCGACTGCGACTGGGCATCCGTCTGCATGTGGTGTGTCGTGACAGCGCCGAGGAGGCGTGGGGCGAGGCCGAGCGCCTGCTCGACGGCATCCCTGCGGACACCATCGAGCAGATCCAGGCCCGGCTGCGCCGCAGCGAGTCAGAGGGGCAGCGACGGATGACGTCGCTGCACGACGGGTCCGCTTCGGAGCTCGAGGTGGCACCCAACCTTTGGGCTGGCGTGGGGCTCGCGCGCGGCGGCGCCGGGACAGCGCTTGTGGGCAGCCACGAGGAAGTGGCCGACCGCATCGAGGAGTACGCCACGCTCGGTATCAACGAGTTCGTGCTGTCTGGGTACCCGCATCTGGAGGAGGCCTACTGGTTCGGCGAGGGAGTGCTGCCGTTGCTTCGTCAACGCGGCCTGCTCGGCGCAGCGGGCGTGCCGTCCGGCCAGCTCGACAGCGCAGCGCCACCCGGCGAGACGCGCTCGAACGTCCCATTCGCCGTGCGCAGCGCGAGCCCAGCGCAAGACACGCGGCTCGAGGTCGTCGGAGGCTCCTCTCGTGGCCCACGTTGAGCTCGATGACGGGTGCGCTCAAGAACGTCTTCGACCTGCTCCCGATGCACGCGCTCGTGGCGAAGGTCGTTGCGCTTGTTGCCATGGGCGCAAGCGACCACCACTTCTTGGGGGCAGACAGGCACTGGCGCGACGTCCTCACGTTCTTCGGAGCCCTACCGACGCCAGCCTCCGCTTATCTGACCGGAGCGGACTTCACGGACGGCGTCCCCCGCGAGCAGGCCGCCGCAACGCTTGACGAGTTGCTTGAAGGGGCCGTCCGCCTCGCAGCAACACTTGTTCAGAACGGGGGCGGCGAGCTGGGCCCTACGCCTCTGGGCGTGCGGGCCGAGCGGGCTTGATCGAGCACGCTCGGCTGAGCTGGTCGCGCGGGCTCGGGCCTCGCGCGATGTTTAGGAGCCACAAAAGCCGGGAAGAAGGACCACGCGTGGCGCAGCGAGGGGACGGCGTTCGGCGCGCGACCAAGACGATGAAGGGGAGGGAGATGGGGTACAGACGCACGGGTGGCACTCGCTCGGCGCTTTGCGCGGCGGCAATGATGGTCTTTGCGATGGCGAGCATTGCGCTGGCGACGCTCGCGCCCGCGAGCGCGTTTGCGACAGCGGTTCACCGGGTGGCGGACAGCGTTCCCGGCATACCCGGGCTGCCGACCGGGGTGCCCGGAGCCGCGAGCGCTGCGGAACCCGCGCTGCCGCAGCCATCGAGCTCGGAATGGCCGTTCCCGAGCGACTTCTCCCGTACCTCCGGGACCGGCCTGCTGAGCGGTGGCGCGAGCCTGTGGACGGACTTCCTCTACGACGACCACGGCCCGCTGGGCAGCCCCGTGGGGATCGCCGACAACCTGAAAGTGTCCTCCTTGGCAGAGGTCCACGGCGGCTTCGAATACCCCGAAGGCGAAGCCGACAAAGACGGCGCGGACATCTTCACCGCGGCTGTCGGCTACACCCGCGAAGCGACCTACTGGCGCGTGGACTGGAACACGCTGGCCAACGCCGACGTGCCGATCGCCGAGTGGACGTTCGCCACCGGGTCGGCCACGCCCGCCGGCGGCGAAGAATGGCCGGCCAACGCCAAGGTGCGCTCGGCCGGTACCCAGTACGCGCTTGTAGTGTCCGCCCAGCACGCGCAGCTGCTCGACGTGGCCACGGGCAAGCCGGTTGCCGGCGCAGAACTGCACACCGAAGTGAACATGCAAGCCGGCTCGTTCATCGTGCGCGTCCCCACGAGCGTGCTCGCGGTCAAGGGCAGCTGGCAGGTGCACCTGGCGGCCGGGCTGGCCAACGCGCAAGGCACGGAATTCGCGACCGTTCCTCCCCAGGACGGCGGCATCGGCGGCGCGAACGTGTACAACGTCACCTTCCGCAGCTACCAGCAGGAGTCCGCGCTGGTGTGTCCCACGCAGGCGCTCGCCGACTCATCGGTCGCGCCGGCCCTGGAAGGCGAGCTCGGCGGCGAAAGCGGTGAAAAAGAACACGTGCCGGTGGTCGAGTGCGGCAACTTCTGGATGGAGAACGACCAGGCCAACACGCTCGCCACGGGCGACGTGTCCAAGTATGCGCTCACCCTCAACTGGGCCCAACTGGCCGCTAAGAAGAAAACGGCGGAACCGCAGCCCAGCGGATACTCCAACCGCTGGTATGTCACGCCACTGAAACTCGGCGAAGGGGTCGTGGACGCCAAAGAACCGGGCACGTACACCGGCCCCACCTACCTGGGCCGCGTGCAGCCGTACGCCGTGTATGTGCCGACCACGTACACGAAGACCAAGCCCACCCCGCTGACCTGGATCCTGCACTCGCTGGGCGCCAACCTCAACCAGTATGGAGGTCTCGCCCCGACGCAACTGGAAGAGGAGTGCCAGGATCGCGAAAGCATCTGCGCGACCACGGAGGGGTTCAGCGACGGCCAGTGGTACTACGGTCCCGCCGAGGTCGACTTCTGGGACGTGTGGCACCAGCTCGCCTCCTCGTATGACCTGAACCCCGACGAGACCGTCATGTCGGGCTATTCGATGGGCGGCTTTGCCTCCTACAAGCTCGCGCTGGAGTACCCGGACCTGTTCGCGCAGGCGATGCCGCTGGAGGGACCGGTTATATGCGGCGAGCGCATAATCGGCGAAATCAACACCGCGGCCGGCGGTGAACAGTGCGAAAGCGACGGCAACACGACGCCGCTGATCGTCAACGCCAAGTGGATTCCCTACGTGATGACCTACGGCGCCGCCGACGAGCTCGTGCCGTTCACCGGCGGCCTCGAACAAGTCGAAGATTTCAATGAGCTCGGCTATCGCTACTACGCCGTGCTTTATCCGGCCGAGGACCATCTCGTGTTCGCCACCCAGAACGACTTCGCTCCCGCGACCTCCCAGCTCGGACATCTGCAACGCATGCAGGACCCCGGCTCGTTCACGTTCACGTGGTATCCGGACCTCGACTCCAGTGCGCTCGAAATAGGCCCATCACGGGACTACTGGCTCAGCGGCCTGCAGGCGCGCAACAGCGCTCCGGGCGCGCTCGCCACGGTCAGCGCCGACTCGGCCGCGATCCGTGAGCCGCAAGAGGCGGTCGAACACCACACCGGCACGACCGACGGTCCCACGCCGGCGGTCACCGACTCGCTCACGTGGAGCGCGGGCACCACTCCCAGCGCCCGCCAGACGTTGCAGCTGAGCCTGACCAACGTCGCCGCAGCGGCGCTCGAAAGCGTGCGCGCCAAGTTGAAGTGCGCGACGATCGCCGCGACCACCGACGGAGCGACTGCGCTCACGCTGCTGGAACTGCGCCCGGGAAGCGCGATCAGCGAGGACGGCGCTCCGCTCGGCAGCGTGCCCGCGAGCGGCACGGCGACGGTCGATCTGAGCGGCGGGACTACCACGCTCGGGGTGTGCTCGGCAAGCACGTAGGGCGCGCGCGGCGCGCATGGCGCAGGACGCGTACGCTGCTTGCCATGTCGCTCTCCAGTCCCCTGAGCGCACGCTCATCGCGATCTGAGGTCTGCGCGTGGCGGCCGTGAGCACGCCGCCGGCCGAGCGCCCGGTGCTGCTGGCCGTCGACGACGAGCCGGCCGTGCTGGCGGCCGTCGCGCGCGATCTGCGACGGGGCTTTGGCGAGCGCTACCGCGTGATGCGCGCCGGCTCGGGCGCCGAGGCGCTGGAGATCTTGCAGGAGGTGCGCAGGCGCGGCCAGCAGGTCGCGATGCTGATCGCCGACCAGCGCATGCCGGGGATGGCGGGCACCGCCTACCTGACCCAGGCCCGCCAGCTGGTGCCCGAGGCCAAGCGCGTGCTGCTGACCGCCTACGCCGACACCGAGGCGGCGATAGCGGCCATCAACGAGGTGGCGCTCGACTACTACCTGCTCAAGCCCTGGGATCCCCCCGAGGAACAGCTGTTCCCGGCCCTGGAAGACCTGCTCACCACGTGGGAGGCCGGCACGGCGCTGGAGAGCGGGGGCGTGCGCCTGATCGGCCACCGCTTCTCCAAGGAGTCGCACGACCTGCGCGACTTCCTCGCGCGCAACCGCGTGCCCGCGCGCTGGCTGGACGTCGAGCGCGACGGCGAGGCGCGCGAACTGCTGACCGTGGCAGGCGTGCAGGCCGACCGTCTCCCGGTGGCCCTGCTCCAGGACGGCAGCGTGCTCGAGCGCCCCACCGTGCTCGAGCTGGCCGAGCGCCTGGGGGTGGCCGCCCAGCCCGCGTCCGACCACTATGACCTGGTCATCGTGGGCGGAGGCCCCGCGGGGCTGGCGGCGGCGGTCTACGGAGCGTCGGAGGGCCTGCGCACGGTCATGGTCGAGCGCGAGGCGCCCGGCGGGCAGGCCGGCCAGTCCAGCCGGATCGAGAATTACCTGGGCTTCCCCGCCGGGCTGTCGGGCTCTGACCTGGCAAGGCGGGCCACCGACCAGGCGCGCAGGCTGGGCGCCGAGCTTCTGACCGTCAAGGACGCCACCGCGCTGCGCGTCGAGGGATCCGGGCGGTTCGTCGAGCTCGCCGGCGGCGGCTCGCTCAGCGCCAACTGCGTTTTGGTCGCCTCGGGCGTCTCCTACAACCAGCTCGACGCCCCCGGCTTTGCCGACTTCACCGGTGCGGGCATCTACTACGGTGCGGCCATGACCGAGGCGCGCGCATGCGCCGACCAGCACGTGGTGGTCATCGGCGGAGCCAACTCGGCCGGCCAGGCCGCGGTCTACTTCTCCGGCTACGCGGCCAAGGTGACGATGCTCGTGCGGGGCGACTCGCTGGCCAAGTCGATGTCCCACTATCTGATCGACCAGATTGCCGCGCTGGCCAACGTCGAGGTGCGCACCGGCGCGCAGGCCGTCGCAGCCAGCGGCGAGGACGGCCGCCTGCGGTCCCTGCGCATCCGCCACGCCGACGGTAGCGAGACCAGCGAAGAGGTCGACGCGTGCTTCGTGTTCATCGGCGCCGCGCCGCGTACCGACTGGCTCGAGGGCGTGGTCGCGCGCGACGAGCGCGGCTTCATCCTCGCCGGCCCGGACGCGCGCGAGCACGGCTGGCCGCTGCAGACGCGCGACCCATACGTGCTGGAGACCAGCGTGCCGGGTGTGTTCGTAGCGGGCGACGTGCGCGCGCGTTCGATCAAGCGCGTGGCCAGCGCCGTGGGCGAGGGCTCGATGGCGGTGTCGCTGATCCACGAGTACCTGGCCGACGCGTGAAGGCGCCAGATCCATCCAACCCACCGCGTCCGTGAGCCACCCCAGCGTCGAGCAGCTCCGTGCGCTTGACCTGTTCGAGGGACTGGGCGACGAGCAGCTGGCGCAATGGTCTGCGGCGGCCCAGTTGCGCGACGTAGAGGCTGGCAGTGTGGTCTCCGAGCCAGGAGTCGCCCAAGCGGGCGTGCACTTCGTGCTCGAGGGCACCCTGGAGGCGATCGCGCTCGATGAGCGAGGACGCGAGGAAACCCTGGGCGAGCATCGCGCGCCGACATGGATCGGGGCAATCGCCGCACTCACCGGCAACCCAAGCGAGGTTCGCATGCAAGCGTTGACCCACAGCACCCTCGCGATCGTGCCGACGGAGCGCTTCGCAGAGCTTGCGCTCGCCCAACGCCCGGTCGTTGAGCGCGTCATCCGACAGGTTCGCCCAGTCGTCGATCGCCTCAGCGCTGTCGAACGCAACCGCGAACGGCTGGCCTCGCTGGGCACGATGGCCGCCGGACTCGCCCACGAGCTCAACAACCCCGCCGCAGCCGCCCGGCGAGCCGCCGCCGACCTGGTCGAGTCGCTGGACATACTCAGCTCCACGATCGGGCACTTCGTCGAATCTGGCATCGAGCGCGTCGACGCCCAGAAGCTGGTCGACCTGCAGCGCGAGGCCATGGCGCGTCAGGCGCAGCGCGGCCCGCTGGACGCGCTGGACGCCGCCGATGCCGAAGACGAGCTGCTGGGACAGCTGGAGGATCTCGGCGTGCCCGAAGCCTGGCGCCTGGCCGAGCCGCTTGCATCGGCGGGTGTGGACGCCGACTGGCTGGCACGGGTCTCCGGCCTGGCCGGCGAGGTGACCGCCGCGGCGCTTCGCTGGGTGGCCGCCTCGCTGACCGCCCGCGGGCTTGCCTCGGAGCTGACCGAGTCGACCGCCCGCATGAGCGATCTGGTGGGCGCGGTCAAGTCCTACGCCTACATGGATCGCGGTGAGGTGGTCGAGGCGGACGTGCACGAGGGATTGGAGACCACGCTGACGGTGCTCGGCCACAAGCTCAAGCACACCACGATCGAGGTCGTGCGCGAGTACGACCGCTCGCTGCCCGCGCTGACCATGCGCGGCTCCGAGCTCAACCAGGTGTGGACCAACCTGCTCGACAATGCCATCGACGCCCTCGGTGAGCGCGGCACGATCACGTTGAGCACACACCGCGACGGGCAATGTGTGCAGGTGGACATCGCCGACGACGGCCCCGGCATCGCGCCCGAGGCGCGCGCGCACATCTTCGACCCGTTCTTCACCACCAAGGACGTCGGACAGGGCACCGGGCTGGGGCTGGACACCGCACGCCGGATCGTGGCCGACCGCCACCGCGGCACGATCGCCGTGGACAGCGAGCCCGGGCGCACCGTCTTTCATGTGCGCCTGCCGCTTCAGGGCGCGGCCGGCTCGCCCGAGTAGACGTCGGCAGCGGTGCGCGGCCCACTCCTGAGATGATCTGAGCGCACACATCGACGAGCAGATCGCGGCGCCCGCGCGTCGTGAGTCCCGACGCCGGAGGAGTCTCGATGAGCATCGCCACCACGACCATCACGCCGTTGCGCACGCGCCCGGCTTGGCGGGCGCTCGAAAAGCATTGCCAGGAGATCCGTGGGTTGCACCTGCGCGACCTGTTCGCCGAAGATCCCGGTCGCGGCGAGCGGTTGGTGGCGGAGGGGGCCGGCCTGTACCTCGACTACTCCAAGAACCGAATCGGCGATAAGACGATCGCCCTGCTATGCAAGCTCGCCGAGGAATCGCGCCTGCGCGAGCGCACCGAGGCGATGTTCACCGGCGAGCGGATCAACGTGTCCGAGCACCGCTCGGTGCTCCACGTGGCGCTGCGAATGCCGCGCAGCGAGTCGCTGATCGTCGACGGCGCGGACGTCGTGGCGCAGGTCAACGACGTCCTCGATCGGATGTCCGCCTTCGCCGACCGGGTGCGCTCGGGCGATTGGAAGGGCCACACGGGAAAGCCGATCCGCAACGTGGTCAACATCGGCATCGGCGGCTCGGACCTCGGTCCGGTGATGGCCTATGAGGCGCTGCGCCATTACACGCGGCGAGATCTCACCTTCCGCTTCGTCTCGAACGTCGACTCGACCGACTTCGCCGAGGCGACGCGCGACCTGGCCCCCGAGGAGACGCTCTTCATCGTGTCATCGAAGACGTTCACCACGCTCGAGACGATGACCAATGCCCACACAGCGCGCGAGTGGGCGCTTGCGGCGCTGGGTGATGAGGCGGCGATCGCCAAGCACTTCGTGGCTGTGTCGACCAACGCGCAGGAGGTGTCGAGCTTCGGCATCGACACAGACAACATGTTCGGCTTCTGGGACTGGGTCGGCGGGCGCTACTCGATGGACTCGGCGATCGGCTTGTCGACGATGCTCGCGGTCGGTCCGGCGGGCTTTCGCGACATGCTGGCCGGCTTTCACGAGATGGACGAGCACTTCAGGACGGCGCCGCTCGAGCGCAACCTGCCGGTCCTGATGGGGTTGCTCGCGGTCTGGTACGGGGATTTCTTCGATGCGCAGACGGTCGGGGTGATGCCCTACAGCCAGTACCTCAAGCGCTTTCCCGCCTACCTGCAGCAGCTGACGATGGAGTCCAACGGCAAGCACGTCACGCTGGACGGGCGCCCGGTCGACCATCAGACCGGCGCGGTCTTCTGGGGAGAGCCGGGGACCAACGGACAGCACAGCTTCTACCAGCTGATCCATCAGGGAACCAAGCTGATCCCCGTCGACCTGATCGGCTTCGCCAGGAGCCTGAACCCGATCGGCGACCACCACGACCTGCTGATGTCGAACGTGTTCGCCCAGGCCGAGGCGCTGGCATTCGGCAAGACCGAGCAGGAGGTCCGGGCCGAGGGAACCGCCGAGGCGGTCGTCCCCCACCGGGTGTTCGATGGCAACCGCCCGACCAACGTGATCCTCGCCCAGCAACTGACGCCCCACACGCTCGGAGCCCTCGTGGCCCTCTACGAGCACAGCGTGTTCACTCAAGGGGTGATCTGGGACATCGACTCCTTCGACCAGTGGGGCGTGGAGCTTGGCAAGGTGCTGGCCAAGCGGATCATCCCCGAGCTCCAGGACCGCGACGAGCCCGACCTGCGCCACGACAGCTCTACCAACGCCCTGATCAGGCGCTACCGCGGCATGCGGTGAGCGTCGAGCGCGAGAAGCAGCTCGCCGCCCAGGCCGCCGCGGAGCTCGTGCAGGACGGCATGCGCGTGGGGCTGGGGACGGGCTCGACCGTCGCCTATCTGCTGCCTGCGCTCGCAGCTCGTGGGCTGGACCTGCGCTGCGTGTCCACCTCCCCCGCGACCGAGGACGCGGCGCGCGAGCTCGGGATCCACGTCGAATCCTTCCGCGGAGCGGACGCTCCGGCTCAGCTGGACATCGCGATCGACGGCGCCGACCAGGTCGCGCCGACGGGCTGGCTGATCAAGGGCGGCGGCGCTGCCCACACGCGCGAGAAGGCCGTCGCGGCGGCGGCCGATCGCTTCGTGGTGATCGTGTCTGCCAACAAGCTCGTCGACAGGCTCACCGCGCCCGTGCCACTCGAGCTCTTGCAGTTCGGCCTGGCGGCAACGCTCGAGCGCCTGGGCACGGTTGCGCTGCGCGATGTTTCGCCCAGCCCCGACGGGGGCGTGATCGCCGACTTCATCGGCGACTTCGATGATCCTGTTGAGCTGGCGGCGCGGTTGTCGGCCACGGTCGGGGTCGTCGAGCACGGCCTGTTCGAGCCCGCGCTCGTCTCCGACGTCCTGGTCGCGCGCGGCGAGGACGTTGAGTGCGTCTACCCGGCCGCCGGCGACGATCCGATGACTTTGTAACCTCTGAAGACGAGCCATGCCAGATGAAGGCCATGATTGTGGGTTTCAGCACGAGGCGTTCTTCTATGCCGACGCCGATGAGCTGCTCGCGGGCACGATCCCGTTTCTGCGCAGCGGGCTCGAGGCGCAGGAGGCCATGCTTGTGGCCATGCCGCCGGCCCGACTGGAGCTGCTGAAGGGCGAGCTCAACGGCGAGGCCGAGAGCATCCAGTTCGTCGACATGGAAGAGCTCGGGCGCAACCCCGCGCGAATCATCTCCGCGTGGCGCGACTTCGTCGACGCGCATCTGACCGCCGATGGCGGCGTGCGCGGGATCGGCGAACCGATATGGGCAGGCCGCAGCCCAGCCGAGCTCGAAGAGTGCGTGCGCCACGAGTTGCTGCTCAACCTCGCCTTCGCCGACTCGCCGGCGTGGTCGTTGCTGTGCCCCTACAACACCGCCGAGCTCGACGAGCCGCTGCTGGCGAGCGCCGAGCACAACCATCCACACCTGTCAGGCGCGGGCCGGCCGCGCGCCAGCGACGCATATGCAGATCCCCACCACGACGGCGACCCCCTTGCGGGAGAGCTGCGCCCGCCGGCCAAGGTGCTGGGACAGTCGGACTTTGGACACGAGCAACTGGGTGAGGTGCGTGGCCTGATCGCCGAGCACGCCAGTCGGGCAGGGCTGGCCCCGACGCGGGTGGCAGACCTCGTTCTGGCGGTGAGCGAGGTGGCGACCAACAGCCTGCTCTATGGCGGCGGAGGCGGGACCGTGCAGGTCTGGCTCGACAACGGCTGCATCGGCTGCGACATCCGTGACCGGGGGCGTATCGACGAGCCGCTGGTCGGTCGCCAGCGCCCGACGGCGAATCAGCTGAGCGGTCGCGGCATCTGGATCGCCAATCATCTGTGCGACCTGGTGCAGATCAGGTCGGCGTCGAGCGGCAGCCTCGTGCGCCTGCAGATGTCCGCGCACGACTGAGGCAGCATTTCGGCCCGCCTGCTGCTGGCAGGCGGCGGCGATCAGACGAGCCGAACACCCCAGCGAGTGCTCAGCGACTGGCCGGGCTCGAGTCGCTGGAGGCCGTTGCCGTTCTGAAAAGCATTGGGCCAGCAGGTCATCGGCTCGACTGCCAGCCCGCGACGCCTGCGCGACGGGCTGAGCGTGTCGCCGGTGTAGATCTCGAGCACCGGATAGGACTCGTCGACCCACAGCTCGACCGTCCTGCCGTCAGGCGCCGACAGCCTGGTCACGGCGCGCCCGCGGTCATCGCGCGACAGGTCGGTGAAGGGAGAGTCGACCCGCAGGTCTTCGATGCGCCGGCCGCGGCTGAAGTCGAACACGGTCCCGGCGACTGCCTCGCTGCCGCTGGGAAGCTGATGCGCTGAGTCGGTCAGCACGCGCGTGGCCGCGGGCAGCTGCAGCGTGCAATCGTCGATCGACCCGCCGCCGGGCGATAGGTAGGGGTGCTGGCCGGCGCCATACGGGCACGGGCGCTCGCCGACGTTCTTGGCGTCGGTGGACACCGTCAGCCCGTCCTCGCCCAGCTCATAGGTCACGCTCACATCCAACGCAAAGGGGTAGCCGGGCGTGGGATGCAGGCGTATGCCCATGACCACACGATCGCTCTCGCGCTGCAACGCTCGCCAGGACCGCCAGCGCAGCAGGCCGTGGATTGCGTTGTGTCTGGCCGGCTCGCTCAATGCCAGCTGGTGGTCGACCCCATCGAAGCGATAGCGGCCGTCTGCCAAACGATTGGGCCAGGGGATCAGCACCGCGCCGTGCGCCCCATCGCACATGGCATCCAGCGGATAGGGGTCGAGCACGGCCCGTCCAGCGACCGTGTACCCGCGCACGCCAGCGCCCACCTCGACGATCGTCGCGGACTGCTCACCGCTGGCGATCTCGAACTGCTCGCCCGAGGGTGCCGGCGCGGTCACGGGCCGTCCGCCTGCCGGGGCTCACTTCGCAGGCTCACGGCGCCAACCCTATCGACGCCGAGTCTCGTTGGGCGTGACCCGTCGCGCCGCCGCGAGATTGATGCTTAGCCCACGCAAGATCGGGGTAGAGCTAATTCAGGATGAATCGCCGAGTCGTCGTACCCGCCTATATGGCGGGCACGATGAGCGTGACATGAAAGGAGCGCAGATGTCTTCAGTAACGGCAGTCGAGCGCACATCGACTTCGAGTCATGTACCTGGCATCGCCCCGGCCGGCGAGGACGTATGCGATCTGTTCGCGCGCTGGCAGCGCGAGCGTGACCAGGCCGCCCGCGAGGAGCTCGTGCGGCGGTTTATGCCCCTGGCTCGCGGGTTGGCGCGCCGCTACGGCAATTCGTCTGAGCCATTCGAGGACCTCCTCCAGGTCGCATCGCTTGGGCTGCTCAAGGCGATGGATCGCTATGACTCGGAGCGGGGCCACCCGTTCCCGTCGTTTGCGGTGCCGACGATTCTCGGCGAGATGCGCCGCTACTTCCGCGATTCGGGCTGGGCGGTGCACGTGCCGCGCGGCACCCAGGAGCGCGCGCTGAAGGTGCGTGACGCCCAGGAGCGTCTGGCCAACGCCAGAGGCCACTCTCCCACGGTCAACCAGCTGGCCGAGTATCTCGAGCTGGACACCGAGGAAGTCCTCGAGGCTTTGCAGGCCATTCATGCCTACCAGGCGGTTTCGTTGGATGCGCCACGACCCAGCGCCGACGACCAGGATGCGGTGTCCTATGGAGATTCGATCGGCAGCGACGACGAGCGCTATGAGCTGATCGAGCTCGACGCCACGCTGAGCTCGGTGCTCATGCGCATACCTGCGCGCGAACGCGCGATCATGCGCATGCGCTTCGTGGACGATCTCACGCAGACGGAGATAGCCGAGCGCATCGGGGTTTCGCAGATGCAGGTTTCGCGATTGCTGCGGCGCTCGCTCGATCAGTTGCGCGCGCTCACGCATCCCGGCGAGGACGTGGCGCGGCCCGGAGCCGGCGCAAGCTGACAACGCGGTCCGGACGGTTCGGCGAGTTCAGGCACGCGGTGCGCTCCTTGTTGATCGCAGCACGATGCCCACCGAGATCCCGAACATACGTCTGAGGCTGGCAAGCAACCCGAGAGCGTGGTGGTCGTGCCGTGGCGGTGCGCGATCGCGGCCCCTCGCCGACGGTCATCGGACCGTCGGGGTCAGCGCGGGTCCCTCGGAAATGCTCGTCCTGCGCCTGGACGCACGGCGCTGAGCTGCGCGGGGCTCAGGAGCCCGGACCCGCGGCGAACTCCTCGACGATCTTGGCGCAGAACGCCGGCAGGTCGTCGGGCTTGCGGCTGGAGACCAGACCCTCGTCGATCACTACATCCTCGTCGACCCAGGTACCGCCGGCGTTGCGAATGTCGGTCTTCAGCGACGGCCACGAAGTCAGCACGCGATCGCGCACGAGGTCGGCCTCGACGAGCGTCCAGGGGCCGTGGCAGATCACCCCGACGGGCTTGCCTTCGGCGAAGAACTGTTGCAGGAAGCGCACGGCGGGCTGCTGCGTGCGCAACTGGTCCGGGTTGGCCACGCCGCCTGGCAGGACCACGCCGTCGTATTCGTCTGGCCGTGCGTCCTGCAGGCTCTTGTCTACCGGGAACGTGGACCCCTTGTCGAGGTGGTTGAACGCCTGCACCTCTCCGCTTTCGGGCGCCAGCAGCTCGGGCAAGGCGCCCGCACGCTTGACCGCCTCCCAGGGCTCGGTCAACTCGACCTCCTCGACGCCCTCCTGGGCGACGAGGAACGCGATCTTCTTTCCACTCAGCTCGGATGCCATCGACTGTCTCCTTGTCTTGGTGGGTTCGGGTTCTACCTGTGCGGGTGCCTTACCCGTGGGTCCTACGTGGAAACGGGGCTCAGCCAGCCGGGCAGACCCTCGCCGGGAGTCCTCAGATCGGCGGGGGGTGGGTTTGGCAACCGTCCGATCGGGGCATCTGTGCATCAGGCCCCGTGAATCAGCTTCGGGCAACGACGACAAATAGAGAGGTGGGGACATGGTTGCGCTGTTGGCGCTCGTTTTGATACTGGCGATCCTGGGAGGACTGGGCTTTGCCGTACACGTACTGTGGTACGTACTGATCTTTGCCGTGCTGCTGTGGCTGATCGGCTTCTTCATCGGTGGAGTCCCCGAGGCCGGTGGGCGCCGACGCTGGTACGGCCGTTGGTAGCGAATCCCCGACCCGACCGCCGGACTGGGTGTCCGGCGGTCGCTGAGAGGTGGGAGATGTGTTGGCAGGCTTGTCACGCAGTGAAATCCACCAGCAGTACGACGACCGAATAGACGATTCGAGTCGTGACACGCCCCGGGTCGCCGTGTCCACGGGGGCCGGGACCGATGTACTGGGCCCCCCTGCCCCGCAGCGTCCCTATGCCGGCCGGCTGCCCAG
>Ga0209420_1000360_pt1 | contig 25234 bp, 17 predicted proteins | sample BlaSpr_A8_OM1_O1_FD_187972 | JGI IMG/M metagenome (GOLD analysis project Ga0209420, IMG submission 187972) | Forest soil microbial communities from Thunder Bay, Ontario, Canada - Black Spruce, Ontario site 2_A8_OM1_O1 (SPAdes) (version 2) | ecosystem: Environmental > Terrestrial > Soil > Boreal...
TCGGCACTCTTGCGCACAAAGTTGGCAAACGCCTGGACGATTTCTTGGAAGGGCTTCCGCGGCGCTATCTGCTCACGCATCCAGCCGCGGAGGTTCTCGCGCATTTGGAGATGGCCACACAACTGGGGAAAGACCCGGTGCAAATAAGCCTGCGCCGCGCCCGCCACTGGTACCAACTCGCCCTGGTAACCCGCGATCGCCCTGCTCTTTTCGCCACCATGGCCGGTGTTCTGGCCGCCTGGGGCATGAACATCGTGAAAGCTGCCGCATTTTCAAACCAGTCCGGCGTGGTTGTGGACACGTTTTACTTTAACGATCGCTTTCGAACGCTGGAACTGAATTTGCCCGAGTGGGAGCGCTTTCAAAAAAACATTCAGGATGTCTTGAACGGAAAAGTGGACCTTGATCGCATGCTCAGCAGCCGCCTACGCTCAGAAAACAATCGTGGGCCGAAGATAAAGGTCGAAACGCGGGTGAAGTTCGACGATACCTGCTCCGCGCACAGCACCCTCGTGGAAATCGTCGCCCAGGACCAACCTGGCCTTCTTCACCGCATCAGCTCGATTTTTTCGCGCGAAAACTGCAATATTGAAATTGCTTTGATCGAAACAGAAGGAGAAACCGCTATCGACGTTTTTTACCTCACTTCTTCAGGTGCTAAGCTCCCGGAACAGCAGCAGACTAATCTTCGTTCCGCTCTACTCGCCCAACTCGCCGTCCAAACAAAATGACGAGCGGCAAAGTTTCTGGAACTCCGCCGCCCGACCAACTCTTAAATTTGCCACGAAGGCGAATCCTGGCCCCGCCGTGGAAATTACGCTTTGGCTGCCGCTGTCATCTGTTCGCGCATTTGCTTCATGAATTGCCGCATGTGAGCGATGTTTCCAGGATTGCGTTTCTCGCTCCACGCTTCATACCGCTGCGCCGCCTTTTCCAGGTGTCCCAGGAAATCCTTGTTTAGAAACAATTTGCGAGTCTCCGCAATAAGGGGCTTTACTCGCTCCCAGATCCCGAAGAATTCGCCGCTGGTTTCAAAGAAAAGGTCCTCGTGGAGCAGGCCGTAATTCAGATACGCGCATGCTTGGTCCCAATAGGTGAGCACCATCATCGCGAATGCCCCTTGCTCCGTTCCCATCGGCGCCACCTTCTTGAAGTCGTCCATGGTCTCGACGAAATAATTCTTGAAGAACCACTCGCCTGCCTGTCGCAACCTTGCTTCACGCCGCAGATCGTACATCTTGAGTTGAAGTTTCCCTTGTTCATACGTAGGTTTTGTATCCATTTGATGCTCCTTTTTATTTTTATTAATTGAATCGCCCCAAACTCGATTCCAACCGCCTCTGCAACGAGGAGTCGAACAGAGAGTAGCTGGATCGACAGCCAACTTAGCTACTCTGTCGGCGAGCCTTGTATCTCCATCACTGGCCGGATTTCAACTGTTCCCCAACGCCCGCCTGGGATCTTCTTAGCCACGCTGATAGCTTCATCCAGATTTTTGACCTCGATCAGGAAATATCCGCCAAGTTGTTCACGAGTTTCCGCGAACGGACCATCGGTGATCAGCTGTTTTCCGTCGCGTACCCGAACGCTGGTCGCCGTTGACGTCGGATGTAGCGGCGCTGCATCCAAATATTTTCCGCTGTTCGAAAGCTCTTGTGCATACTGGGCGGACTCGTCGTAACAATGTTCCCGTTCGGCGGTACTTAGGCCGTTTTCATCTATATAAATTAGTAGCATATATTTCAATGCGTATGCCTCCATACTATAAGTCGAACGGCGCTGGCGGGAATAGACAGTTCCGTCGAAAAATATTTACAATAGTCTATGATCGCAAACGCAATTGCTACCGTTGAAACAGTTTATCGCGCCGATTGGGGCCGCATCGTGGCTACCTTGATCGGGCTGGTCGGCGACTTCGAACTGGCCGAAGAGTGCGCTCAGGAGGCTTTCACCGCTGCCGTGGACCAATGGCCAGCCGCCGGAGTTCCGGAATTCCCACGCGCGTGGATTATACAGACCGCCAAACATAAGGCTATTGACCGACTTCGCCGGGGGCGCCGCTATGCCGAAAAACTCGAATCCTATTCTACCTCGGGCTTTGTGCGCCTCATGGAAGAGCCCGACTACGACAAAAACGAAATAGCTGACGAGCGCCTTCGTCTTATCTTTACCTGTTGTCACCCGGCGCTCGCTTTGGAAGCGCAAGTGGCGCTCACCCTTCGGACTCTGTGCGGCCTGGAAACAGACGAGATCGCCCGCGCGTTTCTCACATCCTCAGCGACGATGGCGCAGCGTTTGGTGCGTGCAAAGCGAAAAATCCGCGATGCGCGCATTCCGTATGTCGTACCGGAACCTGATGACGTAGCAGCACGCCTCGATGCTGTCCTCACCGTGATCTATCTCGTCTTCAACGAGGGCTACGTCGTCACCCGCGGTGAATCTTTGCTACGAACCGATCTTTGCTCCGAGGCAATTCGGCTGGGCCGCCTGATTGTTGCGTTAATGGCACCGCGGCCTCCCGCCGAAGCCAAGGCCCTCCTCGCGCTCATGCTGCTTCATGACGCACGACGCGATGCGCGTCTCGACGAATCCGGAGAAATTGTAACCTTAGAGGCGCAAGACCGAAGCCGCTGGAACCAGGACCAGATTGCCGAGGCCTTACCTCTGGTTGAAGAAGCGCTTCGCGAGACGCCCGGCCCATTTGCACTACAGGCCGCCATCGCTTCCGTGCATTGCCGCGGCGCACGTCCAGGAGACACCGACTGGCCCGAGATCGTCAAACTCTACGATCACTTGGAACGCGTTCAACCTTCCCCCATTGTGTCGCTGAATCGGGCTGTAGCCGTCGCAATGGCGGAGGGGCCGCGCGTCGGCCTGGCATTAATCGATGCGCTGGCCGCAACAAACGATCTCAATGACTATCACCTGCTGCATGCCGCGCGGGCCGACTTGCTCCGCCGCGCCGGCTCCCACGAGGAAGCTGCCAAAAGCTATAGGAAGGCGTTGGCCCTGGTCACCAATGACAGCGAGCGCCGTTATCTCCAGCGCCGCCTGCGTGAAGTTCAATCTCCGGCAGCTTAACGTTTGATCGATAATGATGCCGTCTTTCTTACCCGGGAACTCGTTGTAAGAATGAACGATCTTCGATCAGGATACATTTCGACTTGTCAGCCTCGGCAACATTAGCAACCGCTCCAGGATCCTTCCGCAGAGCCGCGCGATACGTTTCATAAGCAGCCAGGTCGCGAAAGCTTATCAACGCAAGCGCGATATTGGTCGCTCCCGCAAATTTCGTAGGCAAAAAATATCCCAGCAGTTCTCCTCCACAGCGCTTGATGGGTCCCGGCCAATTTCGAGCGTAGCGTTCGAAGTCCTCCAACTTAAACGGATCGAGGGTGTAACGAATACACATAGTTATCATCGGCCGGCCTCCGCCTCTGTCATGTCTACATCTCGCAATTCCAAACGAATTGAGCCATAGCATAGAACTTCACGCACCCCAGACATTTCATTTACAAATGAAATGTCCTTGCCCATTCCGCGCTAGAATGCAGTGATGAACATGACCTATCCCATCTCGTCGCTGGGCGAATTGATCGGTGAACCCGCGCGAACCACCATTCTCATTTCTTTGCTCGACGGAAACAGCCTTCCGGCAGGAGAACTTGCCCGGCTTGCAGGAATTTCAGCGCAGTCCGCCAGCGCCCATCTATCGAAGCTGGTCGACGGCGGATTGCTCGCACCGCAAAACGACGGCCGCCATCGCTATTACAAGATTACAAGCCCCGAAGTGGTTCACGCATTGGAAGCGCTAGGAGCCATTGCGACCCTGCCGCGTCCAACTTCCACGTTCCGCTCCCGCGAGGACAACGACATATCCCAGGCCCGCTCATGCTACGACCACCTCGCCGGTCACATGGCCGTAGAACTCACGAGAGCCCTCCACAATTTGAAAGTAATCCGCAGCGGCGGTACGCGAGATTACAAACTCGGCCCAAAAGGCCCCAGGTGGTTTGCAGATCTAGGCATCGACGTACTCGCGCTAGCTCGCAGTCGACGCGTCTTCGCCCGCCGCTGTCTGGACTGGACCGAGCGCCAGCCACACCTGGCTGGCGCCCTAGGCGCAGCGCTCTTCTCTCGAATGCTCGACGCAGGATGGATCGCGCGACGTGGTGGGACTCGCGCTCTTCGCGTCACCCACCGCGGCGCCCGCGAACTGCAAACCCGCTTCGGATTGACCGTCAAGCCCGCGTGACAACTTTTTTTGGTGGAGCCTACGGGAGGGAAACTCGCGTACTAGACCTTCTGAACAATCTCGCTCAATCCTAAACTCTTTAACACTACTCGTCTCTCTTTACGTGAAGCGCTTCAAGGTTGGTTTTGTACTTTCGGCGGATCAGCCGGAACAGTGTAGGTCTTCCCATCACGCAAATAAAGTCTCGACGCCTCCTCGCGGTTTAGCGGCCGCGCCCCGCGTCTTCCAAACACCGCGAGTTGATTTCCGCTTTCATCAACAGCCCGGTCGCGATCGGTGCCCTTCGAAATTGCCAACGCCGGTCCCGCCGTGCGATACGTAGCAATCAGTTTCGGAGTTGGTCGCGGGCTGAATCCGTAAGCGTTCGGCGAGTCCTCCGGCGACAATATTTGCACTACGCGCAGCCCATTTGCGCCGTCGGCCACGAACGCAAACGCGCTCGCGTCCACCATTCCTATTTTAATGTCGCGCACATCATTCAGTTTTCCGCCCGCAGAAAACATCTGATCGAGCCTGGGATGCTCCGGGCGCCCCACATCCACAATCGCAATTCCCTGCTTGCCCACAGCCGCGTACGCGTACGTTCGTGCGACATAAATGTTGCGCGCATCTTCCAACGTCACGGCCGCAGTCGTCACAACGCGGGGCTGCTCTAAATTCGTGACGTCGAGAACCTTCAGCCCGCCGCGGTCCACCACGAAAGCATAGCGAAACTGAATCGCGATTCCGCGCGGATCATCCAACTCCGGCGCGCCCACCACGGCTGCCACTCGCGGCTGCAGAGGCTTGTCGAGGTCCACCACAACCAATCCGCGCTCGCACAAAATGTAAGCGTATGTTCCAGCGATCACAATCCGCCGCGCCCCATTCAAAATTCCATCCGGATTAAACGCCAGCGCGCGTTTCAGGAAATTATTTCGCGGATCCCCATCCAGCAGCGTGCTCACTCCTGGCGTTTTGCTATTCGGATTCGAATCTCCGACGACCACCAGCCCTTCATATTTGTCCGCAACATACAAATACGCGTACATCGGATGAATCGCCTGCTCTTCGTTTTCCGCTTTGTGCGTTCGCGCCGGATCGATCGCCAATGTGGACGGGCTCGCCACCGCCATGGCGTATTTTGTTTTCACGTAAAGTTGTTGCCCCAGCGGTGAAACCGGCGCGGTTACGGTACGTTCAGAGAATCCTTTGTTGTCGATATTCGCCACGTCATACGCGCGAAAGCCGCCCTTGCCCAACGCCGCATACAGATATTCACCGCGCAGTTGCAGGTCCAGCACGTTTCCCAAATGGTGATAGGCTTCTTTCAACTGGCGATCTCTCGCAACATGCTCGCGATAATTGTCCGGATATGCTAGACGCTGTAAATAACTGCCGATAATCGCGGGCGGCTCGTCGTGCTCCGCCACCGCAACCGCATCAAAGCCTTTCGCGCCGTCTGCCACATAAATATAGCGCCCCATGAAATTCAAAAGATTGGTTCCCTGCAGAAGCACTTGTGCCATCCACGCGTTGTTGTCATTGCGCTCGGACAGGTGGCAATCGTCGCAAGCTTTCGTTTCCTTCGCTCGCACCGTATGTGGAACGAACGTGCTGAACGCAGTCCCGCTGAACCCTTCGGCGGATACCGTCTGCTGCAAGTAATAAAGCCACTCGCGATTCTGATTTTGCGAGCTCACCACGATCGCGCACGAAGAACGCGCCGGCGCCACGCGATGTCCCGTCACCGTACCATCAATTGCGAGCATGAAGCCGTCATCGCGCAAAACTTGAAAGTCATACGCGGTATAATTTCGCGTAGTAAGGCCTTCGTTGTGCAGCATTGGCTTTTTCTGGTTCGCCGTCATCGATAAATGGCAGCCAAAGCAATTCGGCGTCCACGATGTGTGGCACGCGTAGCAAGTCATGCGGCTGTTCGCGTGCGCCAGCGGCGACGTGCCGCTCGGTCCGTCGCCCCAACTCTTGCCGTCAACTCGTATTGTCTTGGCCCAACGCGATTTTTCACTGTAATGAGGATTTCCCGGAGTGATCGTGTCCAGTACCTGCACAACTTCCCATTCCTTGCCGGCTTCCAGCATCGACCGTTGATAAAGCTTTCCGCCAATCCATTCAAACCGCCGATTGTTCCACGGCGTTCGCAGCGCATCGAGATGTGATCCGCCAACCGGCGCTGCGAGGCCTGAGGAAATCAGTGTCGCGCGCTTGTCCACCGTGCCATGGCAATCTGTGCAGTCCAGTTCCACCGCCGCGCGGGGTTCGGCATAAAGTTTTCCGGTCCCGTGATCGTCCTGCTCGAAGTGGCAATCCACGCAATGCATTCCTTTCTCCAGATGGATGTCCGCCAGGTGCACTGCCTTCCCAAATTTCTCCGGATCATCCGCCGCGACGATTTTATTCTCGCCGTCCAACAGATTGCCTTTTCGATCGCGCTTGTACACCGCTCGAAAAATCCATCCGTGGCTGTGAAAATCCGCAAATTGCGATTGCTTGAGCGGCTTATTAAAATCCGCGTCTCCCACGTGTTCCAAAAACTTTGGGTCAGACCACAACCCCTTCGCCGCCGCGCCTTCAGGATTTCGCAGCGCCACCTCATATTTTTGTTCCTCCGTAGGATTCCGCTGCTTTTGCGGATACATGACCTCCCCGTCGGCTTCGTTGTCCCACCAGGTGTATCCAAAATAAGTCGTCTCCATGTTCGTTCCCGGATGCACATGGCAAATCATGCATTGGCTCGAAGGAATCGATCTGGTAAACGTATGCCGTATCGGATGCCCCGATTCATTTCTCGGGATGGTCGTGTCGGAAGACGCGCTTTCTCCCCGATTTCCATAGCGCGCATAATTTCCAGAATGCTCCGGCGACCGGTCGTTGGCGTAAACCACATGGCACGCCGTGCAGCCGCTGCCGCGATAATCTCCAGGTTGATCGTTCGTTCCCGGGAACGATAGAAGCGGATCCAGAAGGCGCGTTTTCTGCAGCCCCAGAAAAACCGGATCCGTACGCAGCAGCGTTCCGAAACCGCGCTCTCCCAACTTGTCGTCGGGACGTCCGGACTCTTCTTCGCGACTCGGATTTCCGATTTCGCCCTTTTTCTCGCCGCCGCGTTCGAAGACACGCAACACATTTCCGGGCTGCGAAGTTTCCCAACGGTCCAAAGGCGTCAGGATCGGGAGCTCGCCTTTTAAGCGAGTCTCTTCTTCCGTCGGAGCAGGCAGCGCGCGAATTGTTTGCGGCAGTCCATCCGCCGAATAGCTTTCGCCGAACATGGTGTTCTTAAAGGGTACCGAACCGTTGTTGTAAAGCGCAGCTCCCCACAACATCGCGCCATGCGTCATCATGCTGGTTTTCACTTTCAGAACTTCCGATGCGTGGCATCCCGCCGTGCCGCAGGTTTGCGCCGCAACGCGCAAATCTCCCGGATTCACAAAGCGAACATACGCGGACCTTTCGCGCAGCCATTTTGTATAAGGGCGTACTTGGTTCGCCGAACGATCGACAAGTTCAGCCTCCCGTGGCTGAGGATGTGCTCTCTTCTTGTTTTCTTCATAGACCGGCGAATCTTGCGCGGTACCGGCAGGCAGACTTACGCTCGAGTCGCCACCGTGACAATCGGTGCAAGCCAAACGAACCGTCCTGGTCGGATGCATGGTGGGCTCGTCTGTGCTCACATGGCAACTCAGGCAACCAGCATTCTTGCGATCGACTTCAGCCTGCGTCTGTCTGATCAAACTGTTCTGTTGCGTTTGGGAATGCGCATTCATTCCTGCGATTAGCCCGGCGAAAAGCGCCGAAACAATACAAAACGAGCAAACTGCCACACGCTTCCCGAAGACGCGTCCCCGCCACTTTTTCCCGACGGCCAGCCACAGCATCAAAAAAGCTCCCATAACTCGACCTAATTTCTCAGAACTGAAATCGAATATCCGCAAAAAACGAAAATAGTGTTTTCCCAGTGTAAATATCGCGCAGGCCTTGTCCCGGGATGAGCGTCGCAGCGCCCGCCGTAATAGAAATATTCTCTGTGAGCGGTGGCCGGTATCGAATGCCAACGCTCGAATCAGTCCCAATCGCGTGGTGGATGGGCGAATCGAAAAGCACCAGTTCCAACGGTTCGGTATCCATAAAGCGCAAATAATTCACGTTCACAAATCCTCGGAGTTTCGGCGTCACATCAAAATCAGCGCCTGCGTTAACCAGAAAAATCCCGGGATTCACAAAATTCGACTGCCCTTCATCCTTGTTCGACCGCAGATCCGGAATCAGGCTGTTGCCGGAGTTGAGTGCAACACCAGTGCCTGTCAGCCGGATGCTCTCTCGATTCCACAAGCTAAAAATCCCCCCGGCGAACTCCGGAAAATCATCGATGGAATCGAATCCACGCGCGCGCCCGCTTTCCGGGTGAGCCGATCCGGAAGAATAAAATGCCGACCCCTTGAATCGTATCCAGTCCTTGTCTACAGAAAGCTCCAGCGCGGCCATCTGCGCATTGATCGTTATCGCGCGTCCGGCGATTCCATTAAAACTGTCGTTTCCCAGCGCCTGATAGAAAGCGTGCGTCAGATTAATGGGACCGATGTGTCCGTCGCCGGTCCATCCTAAATACGCGGCGTGAATGCTGTGTGGGTGCAGAATGCCTTGCGAGAAAACCGCTCCAATCGGTGCCGGGCGCACCAAAAATCCGTTGTCGTCGTAGTGGATGGTGGCGTCGTCTTTGTTGTAGTGAACGCTGAACTGCGCCGTGTATCCCTGAAACAAGAAATCCTGGCGATAGGCGTTCCCTATAATCACCTGCTGGTTCCGCAGCGCCATGGAATTCAAACCGCTATTTGTGTTTTTCTCCAGGAAATTGAAATAAGCAAGGTTGTATTGCCAGCGATTCGACTCCAAATTCCCGAATATGCGTATCCCCGGCTGCTCTTCCACGAAAAGAAAGCCGCGAAAATCACTGTTGAACCCCTGGATGCCCGCCCGCACCGAAATAAAATCAAAATTGGGCCCTAAGTCACGAAGTTTCACTTCCGCAAACGCCTCTTGCAGTCCGATGTGAGAATCCAGACGCGTGGTCCCTTTGCGCACGTCCACGTTCACGATGCCCAATTCCTGAACGTCCAGATAATTCAGGCTGATCGCCGGGGTGATGCGGATTCGCCAATCTACTGGACGGAACGAAGTGTCTCCATGAAATAGTTCAAAGGAAAACAAAAACACTTGGTCCACAAAAGCCTGATTTCCTTTTCCGAAAAACCCGGTAGTTCCGGGCTGCGCCGTGCTTACTCCTGTGGGCGTCGGCAACCGGCGTCCGTCGAAAAATGTGTCGCTGATGGCGGTGAAGTTAAAAAATGTCTGTTGCCCAAAGATTGGCACATCGCCTTTCAGCTTGTTTGTATTGAACGGATCCCAAAACTTTCCCTTCACATAAGGGTGCTCGCCGCCCGTTCCGTAGCGGTTCCACTCCGGCATGGTCAGAAGCCAGCGATCTGGCTCCGCGCTGAAAACGGGCGTTGCTTGCGGTGGGGCTAGCGGCCCAGCCATTTCCGAACCGGTCGTAAGTTCGAGACTCTGTCTGGCCCCGGGGTAACTAATCGAGGGCGGAGCCTCTAGCGTCTCAGGATTATTTGAAGCAACTCGCGGCGGCAACTGCGGAAGATTTGATGGAGAAGATACAGCCGTCAACGCCGCAGCCGTTAGCGTAATTTCTCGAATCAGCGCGTCGCCGGCATTCACTTGTACCTCGTGTTCTACATACTTCTGGTAACCGTCCCCTTCGATCTCCAACTCATACGAGCCGGGTATTAGATCGATGAACCGAAACACGCCTTGGGCGTCGCTACTTTTCTTGCGCTCAAATCCGCTCGCTTGGTTGCGCAATAGCACCGTCGCGCCGATAACAGGATTCATGGCCCCATCGCGGAGGATCCCTTGTATCGCGCCTTTTTCCTTCGCTGTCTGCCCGGGAATTTGTTGTTGCGGCGCACCTTGCTGATAGCATGCCAGGCCCGCAGCGCGTGCTCCTCCGCACAAGCACAAGCCAAATGTTGATAGATATACGACCAGATATAGCGGAATTGATTTTCGCAAAAGCGCGTGGAATGCCCAACGCACCCTAATGTCCTTAGGCGTGATAAGAGAATTTTTCTTAGCGTAAGTCTCGCCGGCTCTTGCTATCACAAGTGTTTCAGGCGGGGCAAGATATTTCAGCCGCGAAGTTGTCGGTAGTTTCTCAATCTTTGTCGTTCGAATTGCGAAACACCGTGTTGAGTGCCGCTCGAAGCTGTGGTACGAATAGCGCCACGCATGCGTGCATGCTCTCATCAGGATTCAAGATGCGTCTCTATGCGATGTACCTTGGTTAGCATGATTTTATTTTCCGCCAGCCTTTGCGCTTGTGGAGGCAACAGTAGCTCGACCCTCACCTCTCCTCCGCCGCCCCCAGCCGAGACGCTCACTCAGAGCGATGTTTCCTCCATAGTGCAAGCGGCTGCAGAGGCCGTTAATTCAGACACCATGGTCATCGCGGTCGTGGACAGACTCGGCCGCATTCTGGCGGTCTACAAACAGCCCTCTGCTGCTGCATTGGTTCAGGGAAATTTTAGTCAAATGGTTCCGTCAGACGATCTCGCCGTTTCCTTGGCCCGCACAGGAGCGTTTTTCAGCAATAATCAAGCTCCGCTTTCCTCACGCACCGTCCGTTTCATTAGCGGCACGCATTTCCCGCCGGAAGTGATGAACACTTCTAATGGCGCGCTCTATGGCATCGAAAATACCAATCGCGGCTGCACTTTGGCCGCTGGTCTTTCTGCCACCGTCCCGCCGGCAACCACAATTTCCGGCACCAGCCCTGGACTAGGAATTGCCACCGGCAAAGCCGATGTGAACGATTCGCAACAAGCCGCAGTAAATCCCGGAGGCGTCCCGATATTCAAAGCTTCGCAGGACGTTGGAGGAATCGGCGTCACAGGCGTGCCAACTGAGGTTGCGGAATATGTCGCGTTCGCAGCCGCAGGAATGATTGCTGCCGGCGGCCCCAGCGCAATGACAGATGAGGTTGGATTCCCGCAGTTCCCTTCGCCCGGCGTGGTCACCATCAACGGGATTACGCTGCCCTTTGTAAATCAAACAACGCTTCCTGCTGACGCCGCTTCACCTGGAACATTTAATGCTGCTGACTTTTCGGTCGGGCCGGTGGCCAGCCCCGGCGCTCCGCCCGAGCAGAATTTAATCGCCACCACGAATGGACCGCTCGGTGGTTTGACTGTCATGCAAGTGACGCAAATTATCAACGCCGCCGTAGCTACCGCGAACCAGACTCGCGCCCAGATCCGTTTGCCGCTCGGGTCCAGTGCAAGAATGGTGATCGCGGTCAGCGATCTCGATGGCGCCCTGATCGGTCTTTACAGAATGCCGGACGCCACCGTGTTCAGCATCGACGTCGCCGCTACCAAAGCGCGCAACGTAATTTATTTCAGCAGCAGCTCGAGAATGCCACAAGATTTAAACCAAGTGCCCATTGGCACGGCGGTCACAAATCGCACCATTGGTTTCGGAGCGCAGCCATTTTTTCCGCCGGGAATTGATGCCTCCTCCGCAGGCCCGTTTTTTAATCTGTACACCCAAGACGTGGCCAACCCGTGCACACAAGGATTCCAAGTTCCCAGCTCAAGTTGGCCCAAAGCGAATCAAAGCGGGATCGTATTCTTCCCTGGTTCTGAACCGCTTTATATCAACGGAGTGCTAGCAGGCGGATTAGGCGTGAGTGGCGACGGCGTAGATCAGGACGATTTCGTTACCGCCGGCGGCGCCGTGGGGTTCGAAGCCCCGGCCTCCATTCGCGCAGACCAAATAATCATCGACGGAGTGCGCCTTCCCTATCTAAGCTTCCCGCGAAACCCCACGCAGTAACCTAATCACCGCATCCATCTTCGCAGTTTGCGGCCAGGCGTGCTCCCGTACCATCTCGAAGAATAGAATCACCGCGAGCTTCGCACGAATTCTCCGGCGCTGGGTTTAGGCATGGAGCGATCCATGGGATATCTTCGAAATCAAAAGTCCGGGCTCTATCTTCTGCGGCTCTCGACGTTCAGGCCCTCCCGCCGTCACTCATCAATCATGTCGGTCTCGGCGCCGCGCGCTCGATGATTGCCGAAGAAGATCGGCCGTTCACTTCGCCGGACCCTTGCGCCGCCATTCATCGATCAGATTGGCAACCAGCCCTGTCCAGCCTGTCTGATGACTCGCTCCCAAACCAGCGCCCGTATCGCCGTGGAAGAATTCATGAAATGGCAAACAATCTCGCCAGTGCGGATCCTGCTGAAATTTCTGCGCCTCGCCAAACACAGGACGCTTGCCACCGCCATCACGTCGAAAAATCCCAATCATACGATCCGCAATTTCCCCGGCCAGGTCACGAATTTTTGCGCCTCCCTGCTCCATGAACTCCGTGTCGCCAAAAGCGTCAGCAAACTTGACCAAAGATTCCAGTATCAGATAGGAGGTGGGAAACCAAACCGGCCCGCGCCAGTTCGAATTTCCGCCCTTAATCTTGACGTCCGCGTCCCCCGGGGTGTAGCGCACTTCGTTGTTCGCAAAAGCAAACGGAGTTTGTTCATGAAATTTCGAAAGGCTGCGGATTCCGTTCGGCGAAAGGAATTCTTGGGGATCGAAAAGACGGGCCAAAATGCGCGTTAATTGGACACGATCTACGATGGAGAGCACGTGGCAACGCACGCCGTTACGGGTTTCCGTGTGGCACGCGTGGCCGACCAGGTCGGGGCGGTTCTTGATGAACCATCGTAAATTCTGCATGAAGTTGGTCAAGTAAGTTGACTCATCTTCGCGGATTATTTCGACGCCGAGCATGGGAATGAGGCCGACGAGGGAACGCACGCGGAATTTGTGGAATTCGCCGCTGGAGAAGCGCAGGACGTCGTAAAAGAAGCCCTCTTGTTCGTCCCAAAGCTGGTAATTGCGGCCGCCCATTTTCTTCATGGCCGCGCCGATGGCAATAAAATGTTCAAAGAATTTGGTCGCAAGTCCTTCATATACAGGGCGTTCCGCGGCTAACTCGAGGGCGATGCGCATCATGTGCAGGCAGAAGAAGCCCATCCAGCCTGTGGCGTCGGACTGTTCCAAAACGGCACCGGCCGGGAGTTTCTGGCTGCGGTCAACGACAGTGATGTTGTCCAGACCCAGGAAGCCGCCTTCGAAGACATTCAGGCCCTGACTATCAACTTTATTCACCCACCAGGCGAAATTGATGAGCAGCTTGTGGAAGCATTTTTCGAGGAATTCCTGATCGGCGACGCCGGTGCGCTCTTTTTCCATCTGGTAAATGCGCCAGCAGGCCCAAGCTTGCACGGGCGGGTTTAGATCAGAAAACTCCCATTCGTACGCCGGGATCTGGCCATTGGGATGCTGAAACTGTTCAAACAAAAGCATCCACAAATTCTCCCTGGCTTCGCTGATGTCAACCAGCGCCAGCGTGACGCAATGAAACGCCAAGTCCCAGGATGCAAACCAGGGATATTCCCATTTGTCCGGCATTAGCATGACGCGCATGGAATTCAAGTGGCGCCAGTGCATGTTGCGAATCTCTTTGCGAGAAGCAGGCGGAGGAGAATTTGGATTATCGCCGTCAAGCCAAAGAGCAACGTCGAAGAAATAAACTTGTTTATTCCAGAGCATTCCCGACAGAGCTCGCCGTTGAATCATGCATTCTTCGGGTGTTGCGGCTGGGGGGTGAATTGCGGAGTAAAACTCGTCGGCTTCTTCCCTTCTTTCTTTAATGACCTTGTTAACTTGGACGAAGAAAGATTTACCGCTGGCCAACTTTTTGTCCGTTAAACGCAAAGGCAGAACGACCGATTTGCCCGCGGGAATCTTGAGCTTGTACTGAAAACAGGCCTTCGTACCTATCTTGCCGGGATGAAGGCAGTCTTCGCCGTTGATTACGTGGCGGTGGAAAGCGTCTTTTACATATTGGGTCTGGCTGGCGTGATCAGGACCGAAAACGCGCTCGGCATTTGTTTCGTTGTTGGTGAAAAGCATTTCGTTTGGAGCAGGGCCGTAAAGGCGCATCAAACCCAAACGATAATCGATTTGCAGATTCTGGAGCGGCTTGGTGGCGGTGCCGTCCGCTTCGAGGACCGCCAAATCATCTTGCGCTGCGCCTAGTCGAATTACGGGCTCGGTTCCTTTTGACGCACCCCAGGACCAGGTGTTTCGAAACCAAAGGTGCGGAAAGATATGCAAAACCGCATCTTCCGGGCCGCGATTAAAAGTTTCGATGCCAATGCAGATGTCTTCGGGACCATTTTTCGCATATTCAACGAAAATATCGAAATAGCGGTTCTCGTCAAAAATGCCGGTGTCGAGCAGCTCAAACTCGGGATCTTTTCCGCTGCGGCGGCGATTTTCTTCAACCAGTTCGCTGTAAGGAAATTCATTCTGCGGATATTTGTAAAGCATGCGCATGTAACTGTGCGTGGGTGTGTTGTCGAGATAAAAATAATATTCTTTTACATCTTCGCCGTGGTTGCCTTCCGGTGAAGTGAGTCCGAACATGCGCTCTTTCAGAATGGGGTCGCGTCCATTCCAAAAGGCCAGCGCAAAAACAAGAAGCTGATAACGATCGCAGATGCCGGCAATTCCATCCTCACCCCAACGATAGGCTTTGCTGCGAGCCAAATCGTGGGGCAAAAAATTCCAAGGATCGCCGTCGGCACTGTAGTCTTCGCGGACGGTCCCCCAGGCGCGTTCGCTGACGTAAGGACCCCAGCGCCGCCAGCGAGGCACTCCGCCCGGATCGGAATCTTGGAGGCGTTTGTGCTCGGGTGAATTCGGGCTGGATTTTTTGGGCATGGAAGATCAGCGCAGCAGAACGTTCACTTGCTTCATCTGACTGGCGAAGCGGGCAGGATCGTAAGCGGACGGGTTTTGCAACTCCTGAAACAGGCCTTTGATTGCCTCGCGCAATTGAGCGGAATTTTGCAATTTCTCATTTTGGTCGTAGGCGAGAAACAGCGATTGAATAGCCATAGCTGCCTGCGCTGCAGAATGTTCTCCCTGAGCGGAGATATTCTCTGCGTCCGCTGAAAGTTTTTGTAACAGATGCAGAGTGGTCGCGGGATCGTAAGCCGTGGAGTTGATTTTGGAGGTCAACTCATCGGCTAGATGCGCTGAATTCGTGGCCGAAGTTGCGACAGCATCGCGGTCGGGATTCAGCTGGCTCATCAGTTGCGCGAGGCGCGTTAACTCGGTGTCGAGTTTCTCGGTGTTCTCTCCATCCAACTGCTGAACCACATCGTGGAAAACTGTATAGCGTGACGGATTCCATGGCGGATTCCCGGGCCGACGTCCTGGGTAACCGCGCGCCTGACGCCAACTTTGTTCCGGAGGGGTGAGGCTGTGATGGCAGGCGTAACATTGCAGCTCAGAATATTCCGGCCAAACTTTTCCATGCGAGCGCGACGCGAGACGAAGAAGAGATTGCCTAAGCTGGACGGCCTGGCCGGTGGTGAGTTCGCGGACGTTGTACCAAGGATCTGTTCCTGGAGCTTCGCCGGGCTCCCCAGGGACTTGCCAGTGACGCGGCATTACGTCTGAAAAAGTATCCAGTTCAAAAAAAAGATCGGGATGGCCGGCAGCGATCATTTCGTGATCGACAGACTTTTCGTCGTTACCAAGATGACAACTTAAGCATTTTTCTGTACGTCTGGTTAGGTCGCGCGTGTCGTACATTCCCAGGGCGAGGGATTTTTGGTGCGTCCAATCGCGCTCTGTGTGGGGGCCTAACCATCCAGCGGCTGGTCCGTGGCAGCTTTCGCAACTGACCCCTTCGCTTAATTCGAAAGTGCGGCCGCGTTGGCTCTGAGGTACATCGAGCGCATGACATGCTAGGCATTTCGGGGCAGTTTCGGCGCTGCCGAGAGTGAGAATTTTCGCCATGCGCTCGCCGATCGGCCCGCTGAGAGCGGCGTAGGCTTTCGAATGTTTGTCTTTGACGATCCAAATGCTGTATTCGTTCTGCAGGACGCGATTATCGGTGCGCGGAACGATGCTTCCGTGGCAAGTGGTGGATGCGCAGGAGCCAGGGCCGGTGTATTTCCCGACTGCATCGTCTGGCTTTGTGGCAGCGAGCGAAAACGTAGAGCGGCTTTGCGCGGATACTTTGAACGGGACCAGCGCAAAAATGATGAATATTGCAAGAAGAAGTGAACTATTCCGGGTGCGCGAGTGCGCGGCCTCGAGTCTCGTTGTCATTTTCCGTTTGGCAGGGGACACGCGCCGCGGAATCAGCGAAAAAATCAAGAAACCGACTTTTTATACTATCGGGTTTGATCGAAGTCAACGACATCAACTTGCGATGGTGTGACTAAGTTACGATAAACGAATTACCGGTAAAGTCAGATTTGACTTATCCGGTTACCCGACTTCCATCATGAGTCTGGGTCAAGAGGGCAAGAGCTCTCCCGACGCGCCAAGGAGAAGGATGCCGTAGTCGGTGAGTAGCCCCTCGCTCGAGTGACCGTACCAGAGCACTTTCTGTTTTCTGCAGGCGTACCAGTGTTTCCCGACACAGCTGTAACACGGAGCGCAGGCTCTCGTTAATGTCTAGAACCGGCCACTCACCTCCTTTACGCAGTCGCTGATCTTTTTCTTGTAAACGTCCAGGCCGATGTAATACACCTGCTCCAGGGCGAGCCTCCTTGGTTTGATTCTGAGTCAGCGCCGAAAACATAAAAGGCTGATAAGCTCTTGCGACACGGCAAGGAAATCCGAAATGGCACACTCACAAAGCTGGGATCCTGAACGTTACGCTCGCAACGCCCGCTTCGTCGCCGACCTCGGTGCGCCCGTCGTTGATCTGCTCGCGCCGCGCGCTGGCGAGCGTATCTTGGACCTTGGCTGCGGCGACGGCGTGCTTACTGCGAAGCTGGCCTCCATGGGCTGCCATGTCATCGGTGTCGACGCCAGCGCACCGCAAATCGAAGCCGCACGAAAACTCGGCCTGGACGTCCGTGTGATGAACGGAGAAGCTCTCGATTTCGATAGCGAATTCGACGCTGTGTTCAGCAACGCGGTACTGCACTGGATGAGCAATCCCGCCAAAGTCATCGCCGGAGTGCGTCGTGCACTCAAGCTGCACGGTCGTTTCGTCGCCGAATTCGGCGGCCACGGTTGCGTGGCCAAGATCAGGAAGGCGTTAGTCGAAGCCCTCAATCGCCGCGGCATCAACGGCGAAGCCGCCAGCCCTTGGTATTTCCCCACCGTCGGAGGCTATTCACAGCAACTGACGCGAGGTGGATTTGTCGTGAGCTATATCGCCCTGATCCCCCGTCCAACTCCTCTCCCAGGTGATATCAGCGGCTGGCTGGAAACCTTCTCTGAGAGTTTCACTTCAACCTTGCCGCCCGCCGAACGACCCTCCTATATCGCTGAAGTCCGAGAAGCCTTGCGCCCAGAACTTTGCGACGCCGAGGGCAAGTGGACCGCCGATTACGTCCGCCTCCGCTTCGCCGCCAACAAGCGCGTCTAGCCGACCGGTCTTTGCACCTTCTTCCTAAGTCGTGGTTAACGCTTACCGGAGATGTTTGCTACCAGGTCGCAACTTGATTGGTCGGGTAGAGCAATGGCGCGCGCGCAAAGCGCGGGAGCCGACGAAGACGCAGCCGGGGACCAACAGCACAAAAGCGGGGAAATCACTTGAGCCACGGCCGCCGACTGAAAAATAGAAAGCGGCTTCGGCGTCTGTGCTTAACAGTTCGCCGTTGTCGCTGCGCAAGTGATGAGCGTCCGCTTTATAGGATGATCGCGGGCGCGGACGGCTCAGTTCTTGGCTAGAGCTTTTTTAATGCGGTCCATGGCACATTCGGCACGACATGGCCGCTGCCGTCTACCAAGCGAATATTTGCCGTCTGCATGAGTGAGTTGACAAAAACAACTTCAAAAACGCCTTCTTGTTGAGTAGTCGAAACATGCTCACCGTTCTTGGGCGTAATCAGTTTCGGGGCGGTTGACATTTGGTCCTCCAATTGAGAGCAGTGTACCGCAAGTCTGAAGTCAACGGATTCTAATGTTACTGTTTAGATAGGGTCGGGCCGGCGTGGCCGCAGCAGAGTCGAGCGAAAAAGGCAAAAACTCGAAGGGAAAAGGAGAAAGCTGCAAAACGTAGTCTGCATGGAGCTGCCCGCACCCAACGCGAACTCATAATTACCTTGAATGGATGCCCCTTCCTACGGAGATGATGCACGAAGTCAAGCAAACTTAATATTTATCCTGGCCTTCAGGATTTTGCTAGAATGCTCGCCCGTGCGAATCCTTTTTCTAACGATTCTTTTTGCCTTCCCCGCCGCCGCGCAATCCTGGAGGATTGAGACCAGTTCCATCGAGGCAAGCCGCTGGAATGCAAATCTTCACGCCATTTCCGCCACTCACGCCCGCAATCGGGAGCGCCACCCCGCCGCGGTCATCTGGGCTGCGGGTTCCGATAGCCGCGTGCTCAGATCAGATGACGGCGGCAAGCATTACACACGCCTCCTCGTCAATGGCGACCGGGTGCTAGATCTCCGCGGAGTCCAAGCCTTCGATGAGAAGATCGCCTACGTGATGTCCACCGGCCCGGGAAAATTGTCACGCATCTACAAGACGCGCTACGGCGGCGAAGCGTGGAAGCTCCAATTTTCTGGCTCAAGCCGACAGTTTTCCCTCGACGCGCTTGTCTGCATATCCGAAAAGGAATGTTTTGCGCTCAGCGATCCGGTCGACGGAAAATTCGTCCTCATCAGCACGACCGATGGCGAGCACTGGAAAGAACTCCCCGGCGACATGATGCCGCCAGCCCTTCCCGAGGAAAGAGCCTTTGCGGCGAGCGGCTCCTGCCTGGCCATCTACGACAAACGCGAAATCTACTTCGTCACAGGCCACGGCGCCGCGCGCGTGTTTCATTCACCCGATCTCGGCCGCACCTGGACGGTCACCGACACGCCGATCGCAAAAGGCAATCCGTCGTGGGGAGCGTTCTCGATCGCTCGCTTGGGAAACATGCTTGTTGTCGTCGGCGGGGATTCCAAAGATGACGCCGGCCCTGAACGCACGGCGGCCTACTCGCTCGACCAGGGCGCGACATGGAATCTGGCCGCGAGACCGCCAGGAGGATTCCGCTCAGGAGTCGCGTTCCTCGATCACAACACGCTTCTGACCGTCGGCGCGGGCGGCGAGGACGTGAGCACCGACCAGGGCGCACACTGGATGCGAACCGGCGACGTAAACCTGAATGCCATCGCCGTCCTCGATGGCGCCGCCTGGGCCGTCGGCCCCGACGCCACCATCGTGCGCTGGGACGATCACAGCCGCTGATCATTCGTTTGACGCGGAATCTCCGCCGAAGGCGTCATGAACGCAGATCGGAGAAGCAAGTCTCGCGGACACTCGAATTGTCTCTCGATTCTACGACGGAACCGGAAGTTGCATAGTTCGCGCGGCGTGCAGTAACCTTTGGACCGGGGGACCCGTCGCGAATATAATCGGAAAATCGAATTTAGAGGAGAATAAAAATGATACCGATGTGTCAAGCAATGTTGGCTGAACTTGAGCAGGAAGCTGGGACAACCAGGCGGGTGCTGGAACGAGTGCCGGAAAACAAATTGTCGTGGAGGCCACACAAAAAGTCGATGACGCTGGGCCAGCTGGCGCTGCACACGGCCTCGGTTCCCGGAGGCATCGCAAAAATTTCGCAGAGCGATGAATTTGACGCCTCGCAGGCAAACTTCGGCGCGGCAGAACCAAAGAGCCTGGGCGAGATTTTTGCGGCGCACGATGAAAGTGTACGCGCGGCCGAAGATTGCTTAAAAGGAATGACGGAGGAGAAGGCCAGGGGGCAATGGCGGCTGAAAATGGGTACGAAAGAGGTGATGAGCATCCCGCGGGCGGCGCTGCTTCGGTCGGTCATGCTGAATCATTGGTATCACCATCGCGGTCAGTTGTCGGTTTACTTGCGGCTGTTGGATGTGCCGTTGCCGTCGATTTACGGGCCTAGCGCGGACGAAAATCCGTTCGCCTAGAAAGTAAACTTGTACATCGAGACCACATCCATGTAACTCGGTGCGCCGCGGAAGTCTGCCGCGCTCAAGACTGCGGCGCTACATTTAAACCTTGGAAATCGCGCCTACCTCGTTTCTGGACTTGCTTCGGCGGATTTGTTATATGAAGCATGCGAAGCCGATCTCTCAGACGCAACGTTTTCCGCCAGAAGATTGAATTTCTCCCGGACGGGGAGAGTGACGTTGGTTTTCGAAGACCTCAGGGAAATTCAGCGCCAGTTCGGTTACCTACCCGCCGATCAGCTCAGAAGTTTGGCAACGAAAATCGATGTGCCGCTTTCCCGCCTGCACAGCGTAGCGAGTTTTTATCCGCATTTTCGCCTGAGTCCTCCGCCCAAAGTGGATGTGCGAGTTTGCCAGGACATGTCGTGCCATTTGCGCGGGGCTTGTGAATTGCGCGCGGATTTGGAAAGTGCTTTTCCGCAGGTGGAAAAAGCGGATGTTCGCGTGGGCGGTGGTTCCTGCCTGGGGCGTTGCGATGAAGCTCCCGCTGTTGCGATCAACGATCGGATTTATAACAGCATGAGCCGAGAGCGAGTGATGGAGATGGTAGGCGGCGCGCTCGCGGGTGGTGAACTGCCGCACACTGGGCACCTGCGACGCGGCGTTAAATGCGCTTCCGATCCTTATGTTAACGCGGAGGGAGCGCGTTATGCCGCGGTGAGAAACGTAGTCACATCAGGCGATTGGAATTCGGCGCTTGCCACGTTAAAAGCCTCCGGCCTGCGAGGGCTTGGCGGCGCTGGCTTCCCTACCGAATCGAAATGGCAATTCGTGCGGCAAGCGCCGGGGACTGAGAAATATGTGGTGTGCAATGCGGACGAGAGCGAGCCGGGGACGTTTAAAGACCGTTTCATCCTCACGCACCTTCCGCACTTGGTGATCGAAGGAATGATTCTGGCTGGTGTGCTGACTGGAGCACGCACGGGAATTCTTTACATACGGCACGAGTACGAAGAACAGGAAGAAATTCTTCGGGAAGAAATTCGAAAATGCCAGGAACAAGGGCTGATCGGGACAAACATTCTGGGCAGCGAATTTACTTTTGAATTGGAGACCTTTGTTAGTCCGGGCGGATACATTTGCGGGGAAGAAAGCGCGTTGCTGGAAGCCATCGAGGGCAAACGCGCGGAGCCGCGAAATAAACCGCCATTCCCAGTACAGCAAGGGCTGTGGAACAAGCCGACGGTGATCAATAACGTGGAAACGTTTGCGAACGTGCCGTCGATTTTGATTCGCGGCGTGGATTTTTATAAAGCGCAAGGCACCGGCGGATGCGCGGGGTTGAAATTTATTGGAGTAAGCGGGGATGTTGTGCGGCCAGGCGTTTATGAAGTGCCGATGGGCATGCCGGTGTCTGAATTGATTTTCAAATTTGCCGGCGGGCTGCCTCCGGGGAAAAAGTTAAAAGGCTTTGCGCCTTCCGGACCTTCTTCGGGATATTTGCCGGCTTCGATGGCGGATGTGCGGCTGGATTTTAAATCGCTGGCGGATGCCGGATCCATGCTTGGGTCCGGCGCGCTGGTTGTGTGCGCGGAAGACCGATGCATGTTGGACATGGCGCTGAATTCCACTCGATTTTTCCGCAACGAATCCTGCGGCAAGTGCGTCCCGTGCCGCGTCGGCTCGCAAAAAATGGTTGATTTGCTGAGCGCATGGGCCGCAGGCGAAGGTTCTGCGAGCGACCTGGCGTTGATCGACGAGCTTTCCGACGCTTTGCGGCTCACTTCGATTTGCGGGCTGGGGCAAGTGGTGCCCGCCCCAATTTCGTCGGTGCTAAAACATTTTCGAAGCGAAATAGACGCGCATTTGACGCAACAAAAGTGCCCGTCTGGAATTTGCGCCAGCGGCAAGAGTCGCCAGAAGCTTTCCGCAATGCCTGGGAGGCGCGCATGAGCGCGAGCGCTAGCGGGCTGGTTGAACTGACGATTGACGGAAACAAGATTTCCGTCGCGGCGGGGACCACCGTCTTCGATGCGGCCCGCATGCAGGGCATTCCTATTGCAACTTTGTGCCACCAGCAAAATGAGACACCGGTGGGAGTTTGCCGCATGTGCGTAGTGGATGTGGGGGCGCGGGTTTTGACCGCCTCCTGTGTGCGGCCGGTGGAAGCGGGCATGGTGGTGAACACGAATTCGGAAAAAGTACAGCGAGCGCGACGCACGCTTGTTGAATTGCTGATGGCGGATCATCCGAGTCCGTGCACGCGCGAACAGCATTCCGGGGATTGCGAGCTGGAGGCGATGGCGCGGCGGGAAAATGTGACGCGTCCACGGTTCGCGCCGCATAACACCGGACGCGCGAAAGACAGCTCCTCTCCTAGCATCGCCGTGGATTTTGATTCCTGCATTTTGTGCGACCGTTGCGTTCGCGGGTGCGGAGAAATTCGCGATCATTTTGTTTTGGCGCGCATGGGCAAAGGCACAGCGGCGGGAATTGCGTTTGACGATCAACGAGCCATGGGCGAATCATCATGCGTTTCGTGCGGGGAGTGCATGGTTTCCTGCCCGACCGGTGCGCTGACTAATAAAGTTTTCACGCACACGGCGCTCGGTGTGGGGCCAAATCTTGAAACTGTGCCCGTGGAGGAGCTGCAACGGCTTCCGTTTTTTAAGGGCGTGTCGGGAACTTTTCTTAGTTTGAATCGCGGCGCGGTAGTGCGCAGGCACTTCAAGCGCGGAGAGATTATTTGCCGCGAGGGCGAGTACGGATCGACAGCCTTTTACATACTGGAAGGCAAGGCGCGGGTCTCGATTTCCAATCCCATGGCGCACGTGAAGACCAAAGGTGTAGTGAAGAAATTTCTGGGAAAACTTTCCAGCAAGCTGGCGCAGCGCCAACAAGACGAGCGCGAGGAGGAAACTTACAAGCGCTGGATACCGATCGATGCGCCTGTGGATCTGGAATACGACAGTCCGGTGGCGGAATTGAATGCCGGAGATCTTTTTGGCGAGATGACCTGCATGAGCTTGTATCCGCGGTCGGCCACGGTGCGCGCGGAGACCGACTGCACGATGCTGGAAATGTTGCGGAATGTTTTGGATATCATGCAGCGAAACAAGAATTTTCGCGCGCAACTGGAAAAATCGTACCGCCAGCGCGCTTTGGACAGCCATTTGCGCGCGGTGCCGGTATTTGCGGAACTGACGGACGAATTCATCAGCAGCCTGCGCGAGAATGTGGAGCTCGTGCGTTATTCGCCGGGACAGGTGATTTGCCGTCAAGGCGAGCCGGCCGATTCCTTTTACCTGATCCGCATCGGATTCGTGAAAGTGACGCAGTCCCATCGGGGCGGAGAAATGGTGATGGCCTATCTTTCGCGTAGCGAGTATTTCGGCGAGACCGGGTTGCTACGCGAGGACGTGCGCACAGCGACGTGCACGGCGCTCGATCATGTGGAAGTCGTGCGGATCGGCGCGAATCATTTCAAACGCATGCTGGCGGAATTTCCGCAGGTTCGCGAAAAACTCGAGGTGGTGGAACAAGAGCGCATGGAAATGAACCGAGTGCGACTGGCGGTGCTGCAGAATGTTCCGCTCGATGATTTTCTGACGCAGGGATTGATGGAAGCGCAGAGCCTGCTGCTGCTCGACCTGACGAGTTGCACTCGCTGTGACGCTTGCGTGAGAGCTTGTGCCGATGCCCACGATGGAGTGACGCGGCTGGTTCGCGAAGGATTGCGGTTTGACCATTATCTGGTGGCCACGTCGTGCAGGCAGTGCCTGGACCCGTTGTGCATGGTGGGATGTCCGGTGGGATCGATTCGGCGGCGCAATTCGCTGGAAGTGATTATTGAGGATTGGTGCATCGGGTGCGGGCTGTGCGCGGAGAATTGTCCGTATGGAAATATAAATATTCATCCGTTTAACGTGATGGTGGAAGATCTTGCGTCGCCCGGGCATAAAAAAGCCATGGTGAAACAGAAAGCTACTTCCTGCGATTTGTGCACGGAGTATGCGGAGCCTAGTTGCGTGTATGCGTGTCCGCACGACGCGGCTCACCGCGTAGACCCGCGAACATTCTTTGCCGGGTTGTTGAAACCTGGGGCGGGCGCGGATAAAGCGCGCTAGTCAGAAATTTCCGGGCCAACTAACAAATCCATAGTGGGTTACAAAATCCAAAGTGCGCATTGACCGTACGCATCAGAAATGGTTGGTGGCTTCGCTCGTAATTTTGGGCGGGGCTAGCGCTGTTTATGTTTTTTACTCGGCGCGATCCGCTGCTGGGCCTAGCGGTGGCAGTGCGGTGGGACTCACTTTTGGGATTGTCGGTTCCACCTTCATGGTATTTGCGGGATTGCTGGCTGCGCGGAAGAAGCTTCCGGTATGGCGATTGGGACGGGCGCAGAGTTGGATGCGCGGGCATCTTTGGCTGGGACTTCTGAGTCTTCCCATGATTTTATTTCATGGAGGATTTCGATTCGGCGGGCCGCTGACCAGCGTATTGATGATTCTGCTGATCCTTGTGGTGGCCAGTGGGCTTTTTGGCGCGGCGTTGCAGCATTACATGCCCAATGTGATGACCGCGGAAGTGCAGAAAGAAACTATCTTCGAGCAGATCGATCATGTGCGCGCTGGGATCATTGCGGATGCTGATGCGTTGATTTCAGCAACGACCGGTGCAAGCGATGCCGGGGGCACAAAGCGGACGGCTGTAGCGGTGCAGACCATGGCACTCACGCAGGAAGCAGCCTCGGTGGTTTCTAATTTTTACCTTCGCAAGATTCGTCCATTTCTGCAGCACGATGGCGGGGAACCTGATGCACTTGCGGATGCGAGTCGCGCGCGCGCGATTTTTGTGGAGTTGAGAACTCTGCTGCCTGCGGAAGCGCATGACGCGGTGAAAAGCCTGGAAGACATCTGCGAGGAGGAACGGCAGT
>Ga0209420_1000361_pt1 | contig 25227 bp, 23 predicted proteins | sample BlaSpr_A8_OM1_O1_FD_187972 | JGI IMG/M metagenome (GOLD analysis project Ga0209420, IMG submission 187972) | Forest soil microbial communities from Thunder Bay, Ontario, Canada - Black Spruce, Ontario site 2_A8_OM1_O1 (SPAdes) (version 2) | ecosystem: Environmental > Terrestrial > Soil > Boreal...
CGGGCGGGGCGAACGCGCCTACGACATCTATTCCCGGCTGCTGCGCGACAACATTATCTTCATCGGCACGCCGATTGACGACAACATCGCCAACCTCGTGATCGCGCAAATGCTGTTTCTGGCTCAGGAAGATCCGGAGAAAGACATCCAGCTTTATATCAACTCTCCGGGCGGCTCGATTACGGCCGGCATGGCGATTTACGACACCATGCAGTATGTAAAGAACGACGTGATGACTTTGTGCGTGGGCCAGGCCGCGTCCATGGCTGCCTTACTATTAGCATCAGGCGAAGCCAAAAAGAGATTGGCATTGCCTAATTCGCGAATTCTAATCCATCAGCCCTCGATGGGAGGATTGTCGGGGCAAGCCACCGACATCGACATCCACGCTCGGGAAATCCTGCGTATGCGCGAGATTACAAACCAGTTACTCTCCAAGCACAGCGGGCAGAAACTGGACAAGGTGGAAAAAGACGTGGAGCGCGACTTCATCATGAACGCGCAGCAGGCTAAGGAATATGGAATCATAGACGATATCATCTATAAGACGGCAAAAGCGGTATGATCTGCCTTCGCGCCTGACCGAGGTTGTCAGCCGCGAAAAGCGGTACGGCGGAGGGCCTGAAGTGGCCTAGGCCTGGTCTTGCCGGAGAAAGATTCAAGGAGTAGAGCCGAGTGAAAACCAAGACGGGCTCCGACGAGATACTGCGCTGTTCGTTCTGCCACAAGTCGCAGGACGCCGTGGCTAAGCTGATCTCGTCGCCCAGTGATTATCCCCGCGCCTATATCTGCGATGAGTGTGTGGCGGTCTGCAACTCCATTCTGGAAGACGACCGCACGGCGACTCCCCAGACCAGCACGCCCAATCAACTGCCTAAGCCTCAGGAAGTGAAGACTTTCCTCGATGAGTATGTGATTGGGCAGGAGCAGACCAAGAAAAAACTGGCGGTGGCGGTTTACAACCACTACAAGCGCATTTTCATGAACCGGCAGAAACCTGGCGACGGCATCGAACTCAGCAAGTCCAACATCATGCTGATCGGTCCGACCGGGACAGGCAAGACGCTCATGGCGCAGACCCTGGCCCGCATGCTGGACGTGCCCTTCGCGATTGTCGATGCCACCACCCTCACCGAAGCCGGCTACGTAGGCGAAGACGTCGAGAATATCATCCTGAAACTGTTACAGGCTGCTGACGGAGATGTCAGCCGCACCCAGACTGGGATCATTTATATCGATGAAGTCGACAAGATCGGCCGCAAGGATGAGAATCCCTCGATCACCCGCGACGTTTCCGGCGAAGGCGTGCAACAGGCGCTGCTGAAGATTCTCGAAGGCACGATTGCCAATGTTCCGCCGCAGGGCGGGCGCAAGCACCCGCATCAGGAATTCACCCCGGTGGACACGACCAACATCCTGTTCATTTGCGGCGGAGCCTTTGTTGGCCTGGACAAAATCATTTCCCGCAGGATGGGCAAAAAGGCACTTGGCTTCCGCGGTGGTGAAGAAGCGGAAAAGGATGAGTCGGCGGTTTCGAAAAAGCGTACCCAGGAATTGTTGTCTGAGATCCAGCCGGAAGACCTGATCAAGTTCGGGTTAATTCCGGAATTTGTGGGCCGGCTGCCGGTGGTGGGCATGCTGGAAGATCTGGACGAATTTGCGTTGATCGAAATCCTCACGCGGCCGAAAAATGCCATCGTCAAGCAATACCAGCGCCTGTTCGAGTTCGAGAATGTGCGATTGAAGTTCCACGAGGAAGCGCTGCGGGCGATCGCCCGCCAGGCCATGGCGCGCAAGGTGGGAGCGCGGGGGTTGCGAATGATTCTGGAAGAACTTATGCTCGACCTGATGTTCAACCTGCCCAGCCAGAAGAAAGTGAAAGAGTTTGAAGTGACGCGGGAAATGGTGGAGAAGCGCAGTGCCTCGTTCGCCGCGGTAATGGAGAAGGCCGGGTAGGTATTCGTAGAGACGTTGAAAAGCAAGGTCTCTACCAGACATGGGCACTAATCGCCATGCGTTGAACCTAAGGGCGAGGTAGAATTGTTCTAGGTTGGCCGTCATCGGTTGGCTGTTCATCCCAGGGAGACTCAGTGACCACATCCAAGGAAAAGTTCGAATCCAAGAAGCTGCCCATGATGCCCATCCGGGACGTGGTCATTTTTCCCTTCATGATGACGCCCTTCGTGGTGGGCCGCGAATCGAGCGTGCGGGCGCTGGAAGAGGCACTGGCGGCGGACAAGAAGATTTTCCTGGCTACCCAGCACGATGCTTCGATCGATGAGCCAAAAGCCAACGAGATCTACCAGGTGGGCACGATCGTCAACATCGTGCAGAGCCTGAAGCTGCCCGACGGCAACATCAAGGTTCTGGTCGAAGGAGTGGAACGCGGGAAGATCCTGCAGGTGGTGGACACCGACGGTTTCATGCAAGCTACCGTGCGGGTCGCGCGCTATGCGACGGAAGGCAACCAGGCACTAGAAGCCGGCATGCAGCGCGTCACGACGCTGTTCGAACAGTATGTGAAGCTGTGCCAGGCGCTCAACTACGAGACCATGATTTCGGCCGTACGCATGGAAGATCCGGCCAAGCTGACGGATGTGATTTCCGCCAACCTGCAACTTTCCATCGAAGAGAAGCAGGAGTTGTTAGAGATTTTCGATCCGGCCGAGCGCCTCACCCGTATTGCCGACGTGCTCGATATCGAGATCGAGAAGTTGAATGTGGACCGCACCATCCAGTCGCGCGTGAAGCGGCAGATGGAGAAGGCGCAGAAAGAGTATTACCTCAACGAAAAGATCAAGGCCATCCAGAAAGAACTGGGTCGCGGCGAAAAAAGTGAATTCGACGAACTGAAGAAGAAAATCGAATCCGCGGGGATGCCCAAGGACGTAAAAGACAAAGCTCTGCAGGAACTGAAAAAGCTGGAAGCCATGCCGCCCATGTCGGCCGAGTCCACGGTTTCTCGCAACTATCTTGACTGGCTGCTGGCGGTTCCGTGGAAGAAGCGCTCCAAGGAAATCCGAAATATCTCCCGAGCCGAAAAAGTTCTGAACGAAGACCACTACGGTCTGGAGAAGATCAAGGAGCGCATCCTTGAATTCCTCGCCGTGCGCCAATTGGTAAAAAATCCCAAGGGCTCGATCCTCTGCTTCGTGGGGCCTCCCGGCGTGGGCAAGACTTCGCTGGGAATGTCGATTGCCAAGGCCACGGGCCGCAAGTTCGTTCGCATGTCGCTGGGCGGTGTGCGCGACGAGGCCGAGATTCGCGGCCACCGTCGCACCTATATCGGCGCGCTGCCCGGGCAGATTATTCAGATGATGAAGAAGGCGGGCACCAAAAACCCGGTCTTCATGCTGGATGAAGTCGACAAGATGTCCATGGACTTCCGCGGAGATCCTTCCGCGGCGCTGCTCGAAGTCCTCGATCCCGAACAGAATTTCATGTTCGTCGATCACTATCTCGACGTCGAATACGATTTGTCGCAGGTATTTTTTGTCGCCACCGCGAACGTGATGCACACCATTCCCGCGGCCCTGCAGGATCGCATGGAAGTGTTGCGCCTGCACGGATACACCGAGCAGGAAAAAGTTGAGATTGCCAAGCAGTTCCTGGTCAAGAAGCAGATGCTGGCCGCCGGGTTGTCGGAAAAGAACATCAAGTTTACCGACGAAGCCATTACCGGTCTGATTCGTTCGTACACCCGGGAAGCCGGAGTGCGGAACCTGGAGCGCGAAATCGGCAACGTCTGCCGCAAGGTGGCTCGCAAAGTCGTCAAAGAAGGCGAAAACTATAACGTCGCGGTCACGGGAGAGAACGTCAACGACTTCCTGGGCGTCATCAAATTCCGCGATACCCTGGCGCACGAGAAGAGCGAAATCGGATTGGTTACCGGTCTCGCCTGGACGGAAGTGGGCGGCTCAATTCTGAGCACCGAGGCCAGCGTGGTCGACGGCAAGGGCAAGCTGACCCTGACCGGCAAACTGGGCGACGTAATGCAGGAATCGGCCCAGGCGGCGATGTCCTATGTGCGATCGCGCGCGCAAAGGCTGGGCCTGAGCCGCGACTTCTATCGCAATCTGGATTTGCATGTGCACGTTCCCGAGGGTGCCATTCCAAAAGATGGTCCGTCGGCGGGCATCACGATCGCTACTGCAATTTCCAGCGCCCTCAGCAAAATTCCGGTTCGTCGCGATCTGGCCATGACTGGAGAGATCACGCTGCGTGGCAAGGTTCTGGCCATCGGCGGGCTGAAAGAGAAACTGCTGGCGGCTCATCGCGCCGGACTGTTTGAAGTGATTCTGCCCAAGGACAACGAAAAAGATGTGGCCGAAGTGCCGGAAAATCTGCGCAACGCCATGAAACTTCATTTCGTCGATACCATGGATCAGGTCCTGCAGATTGCTCTGGAATCTCCGCTGCCCTGCCTGGATGCAGAAATCGAGCAACCGATTGCACCGCTGACCACCGGCAGCCCGGAAGCTCCCACCGCCCATCAATAGCCATAGCCGTAGAGACACAGGCGCAGAGACTCAGCTTGCGGCTTTGCTCATCAGCGGAACCGTGAGCTTTAGGCCAACCCCTGCGCGGGCACCCACCCTTTGGCGAAAGGGATGTGATGTAATAAGCGGGTGAACTGGCTGGTGGTTCTCAACCAAGAAGTTGTGGCCTGTACGCGGTGTCCGCGCCTGGTCGCGTATCGCGAGGAAGTGGCACGAGTAAAGCGTCGTGCCTATCTGGGCTGGGAATACTGGGGCAAGCCCGTAGCTGGTTTCGGCGATCCCTACGCGCGCGTACTCGTAATGGGACTCGCCCCCGGAGCCCACGGCTCGAACCGCACCGGGCGTCCGTTCACCGGCGATGCTTCCGGCAAGTTTATGTATCCCGTGCTGCACCAGGCTGGATTTGCCAGCCAGCCGACGGCCATCGACCGCAACGATGGCATGGAGTTAAGAAATCTCTATATTACGGCCGCGGTCCGCTGCGCTCCGCCGGATAACAAGCCCCTGCCGCAGGAACTTGAAGCCTGCTCGGGTTTTCTGGATCGCGAATTGGCCGGATTAAAGAACGTAAAGGTTGTGGTTGCTCTGGGAAAGATCGGTTTCGACGCTTACTTGAACTACCTGAAGCGTCAAGGCATGCTCGCAAGCAAGAAGGCGTATGGGTTCAAACACGGCGCCAGTTACAGGATGCCCGACGGCAAGGTGCTGCTGGCGTCCTACCATCCCTCAAACCAGAACACGCAGACCGGCAAGCTCACGCGAAAAATGTTTGTAGAAATCTTTCAAGAGGCGGCAAGCATTGCCGATAGTGAATCCGAGGCGGCGCTCGTGCCGGATCGTTCATCCTTCTCCCACTCCCGAGCGTAGCCAAAAGCTGGGGCGCGAACCGGGGCGGCGCCGTTTTGTTTATTTGTGGGGCGGACACTCCCTTCGACTCCGCTCAGGGCGGACACTGTCCGCCGCTTTTGACTTTTATTTTGACCTGCATGCAAAATGTGAGGACAAAACCAACTTCAAGAGCGGCGGACAGGAGGCGGACAGGAGTGTCCGCCCCACACAAACCTATTTCAGTTTTGTAACGGTCACCTCAAGCTGGAATTGCTTCTTGGAATTCGGATCGTCCACGCTGCCGATCACAATCGGTTTCCCGACCACCAGCAAGGTGTCGCCATTGATCTTGATTTGCCGAACCACCGGTGGCAAGAACGCCCCGGTGTGCTCCCCAGTGTCCACATCCAGGTTACTAACCTCGCCCCTTACCACCAAGATCAACTCATCCCCGTGCTCTCTCAGCTGAGACCAGATTTGGGTACCGATGTCCAAATACTGGTACTCGGTTGGCGCAGGAGTGCTTGGGCCTGTTGAGCGGGTTGCAACCGGAACCCGGGTGCCGATTTTTATCTCGTCTGAATTGCCGGCGGTCAGGTTCATGGAGTAGTGCCGGGTGTTTACAGTTTTTCCGTCCGCTACTTCATTGAAGGAAAAATCGAGACGATAGGACTGCAACGGTTGTACCAGTTTTGGCTTCGCGGGCTCTGCCGGGCTGGTTTCTTTGGACCCCTCCTGGGCTTCAGCGACCCTCGGTACGAACCAGAGCCCCATCGTCATTACCACAATCAACAACCCAAGTGTTTTTCGCATAGATAGCTGCCTCACCTTTCTTGTTGGTCCGCATTGGGAAACTCGGTCTCAGAATGTGCGTCCTTCATCTGCTGCTGTATCTCTTTCTCATATTCCTCTTGCGCTCGTGCGATCAGCGTGGCCTCTTGGGGAAATTCGCTGACATATCTTGCCAAGGCCCGTTCCTGCTCGTTCAGCGGCTGAGGCGACGGGAACTGATCCAGCCTGGGCGGACCCAATTCGACATGACCCGCGGTCGCGACCAGAGGATGAGAGCGGCGCGGTTTTACCCTTCGTGACGGACGAGGGTTGGAAACGATCTGTGCCGGTGACAAGGCCGGCCCTGGTGTAGTGCTGGAGGGGTGATTCGCAACAACTGGATGAGGCGTTCTACCAGATCGCAAAGCCAACGTCAGTGCCACAATAACAATTGCGGTAGCTGCGGCCGTCAGGCTCCAGTGCCAGCGCGTGCCAGCCGGAACCCGGGCCCGCTCGGTGCGCAAGTTCGCAAGCACCCGCTCTTCCAGTCCTGGCCTCGGTTCAGCCGCGTATTTCGTCAGCGCCGCATCCAACTCGCGATCGATTTCGTTCTGCTTTCCGTTTGCCATGATTCACCTATTTCCTGCTGATCGTGCAGCCAGCTTCTCCCGCAATATCTGACGCGCCCGGAACACGCGCGACCGCACCGCCGCCTCATTGATCCCCAGCGTGGCACCGACTTCTCGCGGCGACATCTCCTCAATCGTCGACAAAATCAAGGGCTGGCGCAGCTTCTCAGGAAGCGCGGCGATCATCCTCTCCAGTACCGCGCCCACGTCGGCGCCATGCACGGTCTCGTCGGCTGGAGTGTCGGACGAAGCCACTTCCGGCAACGGCTTTTCGGAATCGTCCAAGGTAATTTCGCGGGTCCGAGCGCGCTGCCTGCTCCGGTCCACGGCGACGCGCCATGCGATTCGCGCCAGCCACGTCTTCGCATCTTCCACGGACGCGAGTTTCGAACTGTAGCGCAGCACTCGCATAAATGTTTCCTGCGTGGCGTCTTCCGCGTCGTGATGGCGGCGCAGCACGGCATAGGCGATGCGGTAGACCAGCCGTGAGTGCTCCCGGACCAGCGTTTCAAGCATCTCGCCCTGAGTGCGCGCTTTTATCGTGCGATCGTTTTCAATAGGATCGATCGTCGCCGCTCCGCGCAGGATCACGTCTCCCACCACCACAGTTCTGCCCTCATCCATAAAGACTGTCCAGAGACCGGTTTTGTTTAGGAATATCTTCAGGAGAACGAGTGGGGAGTTGTGACTTGCGGAAGGGTGTGTGGGGCGGATACTCCTGTCCGCTATTGCCGTTGATCTTGATTCTGAATCGCTGGCAACATCAACTTCAAGACCGGCGGACAAGAGTGTCCCACCCAAAGCTAGAAGCCGACCATCACCGGCTCCGGCTCCAGGCGGACGCCCCAGATTTCTTCGACGCGCTGCTGGATCTCATCCTTCAACGTCAGCACCTCGGCAGCCGTCGCTCCTCCGCGGTTCACCAGGGCCAGTGCGTGCTTGCTCGATATGCCGACATGGCCAAAGCCGTATCCGCGGGTGAAACCGGATCGTTCCACCAGCCACGCCGCCGAAATTTTCTTACTCTTCTCCAACGCAGGATAGCTGGGGAGAGTCAATCCCTTGGCTGCGGCTCGTTGCCTCAAGTCTTCATGCTGCTCTTGGGAAATCACGGGATTCTTGAAAAACGAGCCCGCGCTCTGACAATCGGGATCGCCCGCAACCAGCAGCATTCCTTTCCGTGCGCGGATGTGGCGAACCGCTTCACGCGTCTCAGCAAGATCGGGCGAGGTCTCGCGGCCTTCGAAGTGCCTCTTCAAATCGGCATAGCCGATGCGCGGCTTGCCCTCCGGGAGGAGCGCGTAGGTTACGCGGAGAATGATGAATCGCCCGCGCTCCGTCGTATTAAAAATGCTGGAGCGGTAGGTAAATCCGCAGGCTTCCCCACACAACTCGCGCACCTGGCTGTCTTTCCAATCGAAGACCTGAACCGATTCGATCGTCTCCGCTACTTCCTGTCCGTATGCGCCCACATTTTGCACCGGAGTGCCGCCAACGCTTCCCGGGATTCCACTCAAACACTCGACGCCGGAGCACCGTTCTATGACCGCGTGCGAGACGAAGCGATCCCAGGATTCGCCTGCGCCAACGTCGAATCGAGTCTTTCCGTCGTCCTCGCCCGCGTGGCGATCGATGCCGGGGATGGCCACTCTTAAGACTAATCCGGGCCAGCCGCGATCGGCCACGAGCAGATTGCTGCCACCTCCCAGAATGAAGAGAGGGAAATTGTTCGAGCGCGCCAGTGCGACCGCTTCCTGTACCTCTCCGACCGATTCGGCTTCCACGAAGAAACGGGCTGGCCCTCCCAACCGGAAGGTCGTCAGTGGGGCCAGGGGAACATTTTCCTCGAGTCGCATGGGGGCAGTTTCAATATACACATGCGCGGTTTGTTGCGGCACTCACCGGTCAGAAGCGGGCGATCTTTCGACGGGGCTGCCGTTCGCTGTGCGAAGACACAAACTTCGTTCAAGATGACAGAGCAATGACGGGTTACAATAGGAACACACTAGAAATTCAATCAGAGGAATAAACAAATATGTCGATGTATCCCGAAGTTATGGTTGTCCCGATGCGCGAAGAGCTGACGCGTTTGGGGATTGTAGAACTTCGCACCCCCGAGGAAGTCGACCAGGCGCTGAAGAACCGTCCGGGAACGACGATGGTGGTCGTGAATTCGATTTGCGGATGCGCCGCCGGACGCATGCGTCCCGCTGTGCGCATGGCACTGCAGGATTCCATCCGGCCCGACCATGCCTACTCGGTATTTGCCGGGCAGGAAAAGGAAGCCACCGACCGCGCACGAAGTTATTTCACGGGACACCCGCCGTCCTCGCCCTCCATTGGAATTCTGCGCGACGGCCAACTGGTTTACATGATGCCCCGCCGCGACATTGAATCGCGCGAAGCTCCGGCCATTGCCGCGGATCTGAAGGCTGCATTGGATCGTTTCTGCGCTAAGGCCGCGGCGGTTCAATCGTAATCACACGCTGTAAGGGAGAGAGACGGAACAAGTTGCGGCCCAGCGAACGTTGTTGAAGAGACGTTGCTTGCAACGGTCTTCCTGGTGCGCGCGAGTTCCTCACTTCTTCGGGGTCTTGCCGGCCATGAACGCCTTCACCACGATCGCGTTCGGCTGCACTCCGACTGGAATCAGTGTCAGCAGCCCATACTCCCTTTCCAGCTTTTGCGGTTTGCGTTTTTGAATCACCGTCACATCCCCCGACTGGGTATCGAGCACCAGAAGATAGTTCTCATCCGGGGTCAGCGCGAGAGCATCGGGACGGCTTCCCACCACCAGGGTGTCGATCCTGAGGCCGAGATCAATGTCATAGACCGCGACGCTGTTCGATCCGAAGTTGGTCACATAGAGCCGCGAATTGTCGAGCGTAACCACGCCCCGCGCCGGATGCTGTCCGATCTCCAGGCTGTTGCCCACTTCGTCGTTTCCGGTTTCGATAATCGAGATGCTGTCGGAGTCGAAATTACACACCACCATCTCGCCGCCGTCGGGCTTCACCGTAAGACTGACCGGAGTGTGGCCTACGTCCAGCAGCGCCATCAGACGGTCGCTCTTCTGCGTAGCAGTCTGCAGGGCGATGGAGGCAACCTGTGAAGAGCCCGAACAGGCGACGAATGCCTTGCTCGAGTCCGGCAGGATCGCGATCGCCTCCGGTTGCTGGCAAACGGGCAGCGTCGCGCGTACGCGCAGGAACTTGGTGTCGATCAGGGAGACGGTATTGTCGCCGCGATTGCTGACGACAATGGTTGAACCGTCGGGCGAGACGCGGGCCAGTCCCGGCGCAGCGCCCACGCGAACGTTGCCGATCACGATGCGCTTTTCGAGATCAATCACGCTGACGTTCGATGAGGCCGAGTTGGCCACATAGGCGTGCTTACCATCCGCCGCCACGTCGATGAAGAACGGACGGCCGTGCACTCCGATCGTAGCCGCCACCGTGTTCGTCTCGGCGTCGATCACGCTGACGTTGTTCGAGCCTGCGTTAACGACATAGATTTCATTCTTCTTGCTGTTGGCCGCGATGCCGGTGGGGTCGCTGCCGACCGGGATGGTCTTGGCCAGTGCAAAGGTGCGCAGGTCAATCACGCTGACGGTGTTGCTTTTGCCATTGCTGACGTAGGCGTACTCGCGGTAGGCAGGGCCGTAGTCCGGAAGCGATTGCTCACGGAAATACCACCAGCCGAGGCCGCCGACGATGGGAATCAGTAAAGCGATGAAGAGGAGTTTTCTCAAAAGTCGACGCCGCCGTGGCGGAAGGAAAAGATTACCAGAGCGGCGTCATGGAAAGTCTTTAATACAGGTGGAAATTGACCTCAACGACGACGCGCATGGCCACAGGCTTTCCATCCCTGGTGGCCGGTTCAAATCTCCATTTCTTGACGCATTCCACCGCCTTCTTGTCGAGATCCTTGTCCAGGCTCTGCGTGACCTGGGGATCGCGCACTGTGCCGTCGGCCGTAACGATCATGGAGAGGAAAACGTTGCCCTGGATCTTCTTCCGGCGCGGTCCGTTGGCATACTCCGGGGTGGGCTGGTAAACCGCCTTGGGGTGGGTCATGCCGGCGGTCTGTCGGTCGTACACAATTTCGGAGGCAGTCGGCGGAGGTGGATCTTGCGCGTATGTATTGGCTGCGCCGATTGCAAACGCCAGCGCACTAACAAGCGCTACGGACTGGATCAGGGGCAAGCGCGTATCCTTCATGATCAACTCCCATGATCAACTCCGGAATTACCGGAGCGACAGGGTGTTAACACTCCTAATACAGGTTGAAAGTGATGCTGGTCTTTATTCGCACGGCGACAGGCTTACCATCCTTGGTGGCGGGTTTAAATTTCCATATGCTCACGGCTGCCAGCGCCTGTTGGTCGAGATCCTCGGTTAAGCTCGCTGCGATATGGGGATCGCGCACAGTACCCTCGGCGGTGACGACCATCGAAAGCACGACAAAACCTCGGATTTTCTCCTTACGCGCTTTTTCGGTATATTCCGGATTGGGCACGTAGACAAGCTTGGGTGCGGTTACCCCGTTTCCCACCGCGTAAACGACATCGGACGTTTTCTGCACCATATCCTGCGCCGACGAAGTACACCCGACTAGCAGAAGCCCGATGGCGCTCACGATCAGGACCGGGTCAGTAAGGCGTAAACGAGTGTTCTTCATACGGGATCCAGGGCTTGAGTTATATTGGCCCCGGTCTTACTTGCTCACTGCGACCGGCTCCCGCACCCCGATCGCGGGCACGGTTCTTCCCACCACTGCGGCGATCTGGCGCACCTGCTTCATCAGTTCATCGAACTGATCGGGGAAGAGCGACTGCGGTCCGTCGGAGAGCGCTTCGTCCGGTTTGTTGTGAACTTCGACCATCAAACCGTCGGCACCGACGGCTACCGCCGCGCGCGAGAGTGGTGTGACTTTGTTGCGCTTGCCGGTGCCGTGGCTGGGATCGACCAGAATGGGCAGATGACTGAGCCGCTGCACCGCCGGTACCAGGCTCAAATCGAGCGTGTTGCGGGTATGGTCGGCGAAGGTCCGCACGCCACGCTCGCACAGCGCCACGTTGTAGTTGCCTTCGCTCAAAATATATTCGGCCGCCATCAGGAATTCTTCCAGCGTGGCCGACATGCCGCGCTTCAGCAGTACGGGCTTGCGGGCGCGTCCGGCGCGTTTGAGCAGAGAAAAATTCTGCATGTTGCGCGCGCCGATCTGAATCACATCGGCATACTCCTCCACCAGGTCGAGCGACTCGTTGTCGATAGCTTCGGTGATGATCTTCATGCCAAACTGCTGGCGGATTTCTGCCATGATCCGCAAGCCTTCCTCCTCCAATCCTTGAAACGAGTAAGGAGAAGTCCGGGGCTTGTACGCGCCCCCGCGAAAGAATTGCGCTCCGGCACGGGCGACGCGTTCGGCGACCGTAAACGCCTGGTCGTGATTCTCGATGGCGCACGGCCCCGCAACAATCGCCAGTCCCGGGCCGCCGATGGTGGCATCAGTGCCGGCGAAACGGATGACCGTGTTGTCCTGCTTGACATCGCGGCTGACCAGCTTGTAGGGCTTTGAGACCTTGATGACTTCCTGCACGCCGGGCATTTCCTCGAGAGTACCCTGCTCGACTTCGCCCTTGTTGCCGGTAATGCCGATGGCGGTACGCTGCGCGCCCGGCATGGAATGCGCACGATAACCCAACTTCTCGATCTTCTGACAAACGGCGCGCACCTGCTCTTCCGTGGCTTGCGCCTGCATGACGACTAACATAGTTTCACCCTGGGAATCGCATATGTAAGGACAGCCGCCCCGGCTGTCCCTCGAGAAGCTCGACTTCTTGATCGCTAAGTTTACCGTTGCCAGCACCTGCACCGCAAATAGGGCGGCCCGTGAATCCAAGGAAAGTAGCAAGCATCCAAAGGAAGCGTATCCAGATTGTTTCAGCAAGGATCAACCAGGAGCGTTCCTCATGAAAGCAGCAGTCGTTCCGTCCGTTAACGGCAAATGGGAAGTGAAAGAGTGGCAGATGCCTAAGGCCGGTCCCAACCAAGTCGTCATCAAAATTCACGCCAGCGGCCTTTGCTATACCGATGTGCATATCACGCACGGCATGATCCCGACACAGTTTCCGCGAGTGCTCGGTCATGAACCGGTGGGAGAAATCGTCGAGGTCGGTTCCGGCGTGACCTCACGCAAAGTAGGCGATCGCGTCGGCGTCGGCTGGGTGCAGAAAGGCTGCGGACGCTGCGAGTGGTGTTTGCGCGGCAAAAAAGAACGGTGCCAAAACGCAATTTCCACCGGCATTGGCCTGCAAGGCAGCCACGCCGAATACATGCTGGCATTCGCGGACGCGACCATGCTGATCCCCGACGCCCTGAGCTACGAGCAAGCCGCGCCCATTTTTTGCGCGGGATATACCGTGTGGAGCGGGCTTCGTATTGCCGATCCCCAGCCGCACGAGCGAGTGGCTGTCGTCGGCATCGGAGGACTCGGGCACTTGGCGCTCCAGTACGCCAAGGCCGCCGGTTTCGAGACGATTGCCGTGACTAAGTCGAAAGACAAAGAAAAAATGATTCGCGAACTGGGAGCCGACGAGGTGGTAGAAAGCGGCGCCCAACTGCTGGCGTCCGGTGGCGCGGATGTGCTGCTTGGGACTTCGAACTCCTGGGCTGCGACCGCAGAGGCCGCGCAGGGCATCCGTCCCGACGGCCGAGTCGTAGTTATGGGCGCATCAAACGAGCCGCTCGGCTTCAATATGGGGATGATGCTGACTCGCGTGCGCATCATCGGCTCGAGCCAGAACGGTCCCGAGTATCTTTACGAAGCGCTGGACTACGTCGCCAAAGGCAAAGTGAAGGTGGTAGCGGAAACCTATAAACTCGACGAAATCGGCAAAGCCTATGATCGCGTCGCAGAAGGCAAGGTGCGCTTCCGGGCAGTAATCACGATGAATTAAAGGGCGGAGTGAATGTGCGGGGGACGGGGCTTTGGCCCGTCCCGCCGAGCACAGCGAGGCTACGTCCACATTCTAGTTATACTTTTGCCATGCCCCGCTCGCTGGCGCAAGAACAGGACATTCTCAAGCGGCCCACGTCGAAGCGCCCGCCCCGCCTGACTTCTCGCCGCATCGGCATTCATACTTCTTCCGCGGGCGGAGTGCAGAACGCCGCCGAGCGAGCTTATCGGCTGGGTTGCAACACATTCCAGATTTTTTCCTCCAGCCCGCGGCAGTGGGCGCCTTATGCGCTTGGCGAGTTGCAATGCAGGGAAATGAATCGCCTGCGGGCGGGATACGATCTGAGGCCGCTGGTGATCCACACCAATTATCTGGTGAACCTTGCCAGCTCGAATGAGCTTTTCCTGCAGAAGTCGATGGAAGCGTTTCGCGGCGAAGTGGAGCGAGCGCTCTCCCTGTGTGCGGAATATTTGGTCTTGCATCCCGGTTCGTTTCGCGGCGCCGATCGCGAGCAAGGATTGTTGCGGACTGCCGCTGCCATTGCAGCATCCACCGAAGGGCTCGATCTGGCAAAAGGCGGCTTGACCATTCTGATCGAGAACACGGCCGGGGCGGAATTCTCTCTCGGAGGAAGCTTCGAGCAAGTCGCGGAGGTGCTGGAGCGCCTGCGCGGAATCGTTCCGGTCGGCGCGTGCATCGATACTTGTCACACGCACGTTGCCGGCTACGATATTGTCAGTGAGGAGGGCCTCTACCAGACGTTGCAACATCTCGATGCCACCGTTGGCCTGAACAGGGTGAAAGTCTGGCACTGCAACGACGCGAAAGCCGCGTGCGGATCGAAGCTGGATCGTCATCAGCACATCGGGAAGGGAAGTATCGGCAAAGAAACATTTCGCATTTTGCTCAACGACCTTCGGCTGGCGCATGCCGCTTTCATCGCCGAAACGCCGATTGATAAACCAGGGGATGACCGAAGAAATATCGACGCATTAAAGAAGCTGGTCTTAGAGACGTAGCCTGCTACGTCTTGCCGGCCGTGTACCCAACGATGGCGAGAGAGACCTTGCAAGCAACGTCTCTACGGCCGGGCGTTGTAGAATCTAGGTTTCTGCTTTCTGACAACTTCATTTATGCAACCGGAAGGAAAATCCGACGTCACCGTGACCGAAAGTCACAATCCCGAGCGAAATGACGAACGCTACGATGCCCAGCGCGTCGAAAGCAAGTGGTTCGAGCGTTGGCAGCAGAATGCCGCCCTCTACGCTGCCGAGCCCGCATCGGACCAGGCTAAACCCACGAAGAAGAAATATTACGTGCTGGAGATGCTGCCCTATCCCTCGGGCGCGCTGCATATGGGGCATGTGCGCAATTATTCGATCGGCGACGCGCTGGCGCGCTACATGTGGATGAATGGTTACAACGTGCTTCATCCCATGGGATGGGATTCGTTTGGGTTGCCGGCGGAAAATGCGGCCATTCAGAACAACACGCCTCCGCGGCAATGGACGCTGGGCAATATCGCCAACATGAAGGCGCAGATGAAGCGTCTGGGCTTCGCCTATGACTGGTCGCGCGAGGTCACTACCTGCCTGCCGGAATATTATCGCTGGAATCAGTGGTTCTTTCTGAAGCTGTTCGAACAAGGCCTCGCTTATCGCAAGAAAAGCAAAGTGAACTGGTGCCCGAAATGCGCGACTGTGCTGGCCAATGAGCAGGTTGTAAACGGCTGTTGCTGGCGCCACGAAGATACCGTGGTGGGGCAGCGTGAACTGGAGCAGTGGTTTGTGCGCACGACGAAGTATGCTGACGAATTGCTCCGCGGATTGGACAAGCTCGAAGGCTGGCCGGAAAAAGTACGCACCATGCAACGCAACTGGATCGGACGCAGCGAAGGCACGCTGGTTGATTTCAAGCTGGACGGGGCCCGTGGTGCCGCGGGCTCGGTCATCAGCGTGTTTACCACGCGCGTGGATACGATCTACGGCGCCACCTCGGTCCAACTTGCGCCGGAGCACCCGATCGTACGAGATCTGGCGGCGACGAATGCTGATCTCCACGCCAAGGTTGACCGACTCATCGCCGAGCAACGGAAGGCGAGGGAAACCGGAGACATTGGCGAGATCGAGAAACACGGCGTTCCCACGGGACGCTATGCCGTCAATCCATTCAACGGTGAGAAGGTGCCGGTCTGGGTGGCGAACTATATTTTGATGGACTATGGTACCGGGGCCATCATGAGCGTGCCGGCGCACGATGAGCGCGATTACGAGTTTGCGCGAAAGTATAAGCTGGAGATCCGCCTGGTCGTCGTTCCCCTCGCGAACGATCCGGAAGAAACCGTGTCGGAACCGCCTTTGCCGTTTGTGATGCATGAGGGCAGCCTGATCAACTCCGGGCGCTATAGCGGTTTGGCCTGCGATGAAGCGATCAGAGCAATGTCGGCGCACGCCGAGCAGAATCATTTCGGCAAAGCGACGGTTACCTATCGCCTGAAGGATTGGGGAATTTCGCGCCAGCGCTACTGGGGCACGCCCATCCCGATGCTCTATTGTGAGAAGGACGGGATCGTCGCGGTGCCCGAAAAAGATTTGCCCGTGATCTTGCCGGAGAACGTCGACATCACGCTCACCGGTGGATCGCCGCTCAGCCGGGTGCCGGAATTCGTCAACGCCATCTGCCCCAAGTGCGGCGGCCCGGCGCGCCGCGAGACCGATACCATGGACACGTTCGTCGACTCGTCTTGGTATTTCTATCGCTACACCGACGCGCATAACGACCGCGCGCCGTTCGACGGCAAGACTGCGCAATACTGGTTTCCTATTGATCAGTACATCGGCGGCGTCGAACATGCCATCTTGCACCTCATCTATTCGCGTTTCTGGACGAAATTCATGCGCGACCTGGGCATGATTACCAACGACGAGCCCGCCGATCGTTTATTCACGCAAGGCATGGTGATCAAAGATGGCGCCAAGATGTCGAAGAGCTTGGGCAACGTGGTCTCGCCCGACGAGATGATCGCGCGCTACGGAGCCGACGCCGCACGGCTTTACAGTCTGTTCGCCGCGCCGCCCGACCGCGATCTCGACTGGCAGGACTCCGGCATCGAAGGCATTCAGCGATTTCTGGGGCGCGTGTATCGGTTCGTGGTCCGCAACGCGGAGCCGAATCACCCCGATTGGCGCAACCCCGTGCCCGGGGACTTGGGACCGCAAGCGCGCGCGATCCAGCGCAAGCTGCACCAGACGATCAAGCGCGTCAGCGACGATTTTCAGGGGCGCTGGCACTTCAACACCTGCATCTCCGCCATCATGGAACTGATGAACGTCTTGTACGGTGCGGAAGATGCGATCGCCAAGAAGGAAATTCCAGGGTCCTTGCTGGCCCATGTGGAGCGCAATCTCGTCTTGCTGCTCGGCCCCTTCGCGCCCTATCTTGCCCACGAACTCTGGGAGATGCTGGGCGAGAAAGGGAACCTGCTCAAGGCGCCTTGGCCGAAGTACGACCCGACTTTGGCCAAAGAAGAGGAACTCGAGATCCCGGTGCAGGTCAATGGCAAGCTGCGCAGCCGTATCGTCGTGTCCGCGGATGCCACGGAAGAAACGATTCTCGAACGGGCGCTCGCCGACGAGAAAGTGCAGGCAGCCATTGCCGGCAAGCAAATCGTCAAGAAGATCTACGTCCCCGGCAAGTTGGTCAATGTCGTCGTGAAGTAAGAAAGAAGCGAAAATGACTTCCTTCTCGAATGGGTTATCCTAAGCACTCATGCCCATATCGCCCACAACGGAAGGATTTCGCGCGGCATTCCGGCGTCCGTTGCTGACGCTGGCAGAAATCATGTGGCGCTGGATGGTGGGCGCAACCGCCGCAACGCTGGTCGTTTTCGGGTTCTTCGAATATCTCGACACCCTGCCCGTGACCAACGGCGAACTGCTTTTTCTGCGGACGCGCCATCCCTATCTGGTCGGAGAAGCGATAGCTCACATCCTCCGCGGAAGTCTGAACCGGGTTGCGTTGGGCGGTCTGGTTGCGGGGATGATGCTGACGGTTCTGTGGATCATCACGGCATCGGTGGGTCGGGTTGCCACGGTGAGCGGCCTGCTGGATTATTTTCGTCGAGATGTTGTTCCGAAAGAACCGGCGGGCGGCATTTCAGACCATGGTGAGAGAGAGCTTGCAAGCGACGTCTCTACGAAGGAGGCATTCCCGGCTTTGCTTCGTCTCAGTTTTCTGCGGGCCGCCGTTGCCCTGGCCGCAATCTTTGGTCTCCTGGGGGCGGTGATCGGGGCCGGGTTTGCCTCGCCTGAGGCCAATCCGGAACCCGGACTGGCTTTTTCTCTTTTTCTTCCTTTGGCGGGAGTGATCTGCTACCTGTGGTGGGCCCTCAACTGGCTGTTGTCATTGGCAGGCATGTTCGCCGTCCGCGACAATGCGGACACAGTGAGCGCGATCGCCTGCGCTGTGGCTTTGTGCCGCGAACGTACCGCCGCCGTCTTCGCGGTCAGCACCTGGACAGGGCTGGCGCACCTGGTCGCGTTGGTTGGAGCTTTCACGCTTGCCTCCATGCCGCTGGGTTTGGCCGGCCTCGTGCCCTGGCGGTGGGTGGTTGCGGGCATACTTCTCGTAACCCTGTCGTACTTTGCCTTCGCCGATTGGCTCTATATGGCGCGTCTGGCTGGATATGTCTGCATAGCGGAAACGCCGCAGGCATTGCTGGCCCCCTTGCCGCCTGCTCCGGCGCTCAGGTCCAGACCGCCGGTCGAGACCAGGATCCAGACTTCCATCGACCGCGACGAACGGATTCTAAGCGACGTGCCCAATCTCGCCGTGGAGATGTAGCTTGTTGGGTCGCTACATGCGTCGTTTGGAATGATGGCGAGAGAGACGTTGGCAGGCGACGTCTCTACGAACTGATCTGGTCACGGCCAATCGCTTTACACCTTCTCCCCGAATCTGAGAAACTCATTTGTGGAAAAAGAATCCCGGCAGAAGCAATCTTCCCTCGGCCCGTCTTCCCTCGGCCAAAGCATTGTCATCCTCGACTTTGGCGCGCAGTATACCCAGCTCATCGCGCGCCGCATCCGCGAACAGAATGTCTTCTCGGTTGTGCTGCCCTGCACGGCGGAACTCGACGAGCTCAATAGCTACGCGCCCGTCGGCATTATTCTTTCCGGAGCGCCCTGGTCGGTCTATGACAAGGACGCTCCGCCGGCTGACGCGCGCCTCTTCGAACTGGGCCTGCCTGTGCTTGGCATCTGCTATGGATTGCAATTCATGGTGCACACTCTCGGAGGCAAGGTGCGTCCCGCCGACAAGCGCGAGTACGGGCACGCTGAAATCGATATCGTTTCGGATTCGCTTCTTTTTCAGGGACTGGCCAAAAAACTTGCGGTGTGGATGTCGCATGGCGACGAAGCGCTGGAACTGCCGCCTGGTTTTGAGCTGATGGCGAAGACTCATTTCGCCGTGGCCGGCATTCAGAACACTGCGAAAAAATGGTATGCGGTCCAGTTTCATCCTGAAGTCCACCACACGCCGCAAGGCACGCAGATGCTGAAGAATTTCATCTTCCAGATTTGCGACGCGAAACCTGCATGGACTCCGCAGCGCTTCATCGATTCGACGAGCGAGCGGGTAAAACGGCAGGTCGGCAGCGGACGAGCCATTTGCGCGCTTTCGGGCGGCGTGGATTCGTCCGTCGCAGCCGTATTAATCGATCGCGCTCTGCGCGACGCCAAGGGAAAGTCGCGCCTGACTTGCGTCTTCGTGAACAATGGCCTGCTGCGCAAGAACGAATTCGAAAAAGTACAGAAAGTCCTGCGAGACAAGCTCAAGCTGCATGTGGTTGCCATCGACGCGAGCGATCGCTTTCTTCGCAAACTGAAGGGCGTGAGCGATCCCGAAAAAAAGCGCAAGATCATCGGGAACGAATTCATCAAGGTATTCGAAAAGGAGGCCCGCCGCATCGAGAAGACCGAGGGCAAGGTCAAATGGCTGGTGCAGGGCACGCTCTATCCCGACGTGATTGAGTCGCGCTCGGTGCGAGGGCCGTCGCAGGTGATCAAGTCGCATCACAATGTCGGCGGCCTGCCGGAGAAAATGAAGCTCAAGCTCATCGAGCCGCTGAAAGATTTATTCAAGGACGAAGTCCGCAAGATTGGTCGCGACCTCAACATGCCGGAAGAAATCCTGCAGCGCCAGCCGTTTCCTGGCCCCGGCCTGGCTGTGCGTGTACTGGGAGAAGTCACTGCCGAACGCCTAGCGCTGCTCAGGGAGTGCGACGACATCGTAGGCAGCGAAATCAAAGAGGCTGGCCTGTACACCAAAATCTGGCAATCGTTCGCCGTGCTGCTGCCAGTGATGTCGGTGGGGGTGATGGGTGACATGCGGACGTACGCCTATACTTGCGCGATCCGCGCCGTCAGCTCCGAAGACGGCATGACCGCCGACTGGGTACCGCTGCCGCACGAAGTGCTGAAGACGATCTCCACGCGGATTGTGAATGAAGTAAAGGGCGTGAACCGCGTGGTCTATGACGTCACCTCGAAGCCGCCGGGGACGATTGAGTGGGAGTAGCAGCTTCTGGCCGCTAGCTTCCGAACAGCGTGCGAATCTTCATTGGTCCCGGTGAACCGTCTCAATCGAAAATGCGGGCAGACATACGGCGATGTATTCCGCGCCGCCGTCCTGCGGCGAGGAGTAGCGGACCCATTCGCCGGCGTGGGCGATGACCGCTTGTCCGGCGGCCACGTCGAGCATGCCGGTCGTTCCATTCGCACGTCGGTGCTCGACGCGCAACGTTCCTTTTAGGACGATCGTGAATTCGTCGAACTCGGGAGTCTGACCGGGTTCGAGCCATCCTTGGGGGCTGCGCATGTGCGCGACGCTGGCGGCAGACGTCTTCGTAGTGACCCGTCCGACGTATTCGTCGATGAGTTTGGGCTTGTTGCCGGCGGAAGGAATGCGCGTGGCTTGCGGAATCAATGTTGGCATGGCTTGGGCGTTTGGATTTCGGCTTCTGGCGGCCTCACATCGGAGTCACAAGAGATTTTACCGCAGGGGCGACGAAACAGACCCGAAGCTCCACGAGCAATCACGAACAATCTGAGATCGGACAGGGAAATTGCGGCCCAGCGGCTGATGTCGCTGGGTTGAGCTTTCGGGCAGAGACGTACCAGCAACGTCTCTACTACCAGGCAACGTCTCTACGGGGGATTCGCCGCGCGATAGAAGTCCGGGAAAACCGAAGAGTCGAATCTTCGGTTTTCCACTCCGATTTTATGGGCACGGATACGGCGTGCCGGAGGTTGGCGGTGTACCGGGAATCGTCGTCGAAGGTCCGGGCACGCCATCCGGCCCCGGAGGTCCTGGGATCACAGTATCCGGTGTTCCCGGGCTGCCGGGGGTGAAGCAGGTATGGTTCAGCGTACCGGTGTTTGGTAGCGGTGGCGCTACCGGACGCCGGGTGACGGGCTGTACGGCTACCGGCTGCTGCGCAGAATCTCGAACTGCGTCGGCGACTTGAGGTTCCTCGAGGAATAGAGGTTGCCGCAGGATCATTTCCACAGGTGTTCCAACGTCGAGGAAAAAATTGTGAGAGCTGGCGAGCAGCACGAGCGACGCCACGAAGCCGACAGCGCCGCCGACTGCCGCACCGATGACGGTGCTTTCCCCCTTGTTGGGCGGAACGCTTAGGCTCGAAGAAATGCAGAATGGTGGTGGTCCGGTGCAGCCGGGCGGGAGCGAACTGGTAATTGTGCTGTTTTGCGAACTGGCGACGGAGTGACCAATCAATGCACCGAGGCCGGCGCCGGCAGCGGGCAGGGCAACGAAGCCAATCATCCTCCTCTGGCCAGGATCTTTCAGTGCGTAGCCCTCGTCGCTCTCCAGCGTCACCGGGCCAGAAATCGGAGCGACGTAACCGTCGGGGAAGGTAATCGACATGGATTGAAGATGAAGTTCCGCGCGCCCGCCCTGACGCTGGAGCTTGTCGACCGTACCTTGAACAAACGTGCCGGGCGGAATCACCATATGCTTGCCGGAATTGACCGGAGAAGTGATTTGGGCATAGATGTCGTCTCCGCGATGCATGGATCGGCTCTGAATATCATGCGTGAGTACAAGAGCAATTCTGGTACCGGCGGGAACGGTTACTGGGGATGACTTGGCCGGGATTTGAGCGCTGGTCTCCGCCTCCGGGGTTGAAGGGGTTTGGAGTGGGGCTTGAGCATGATCTTGCGCCATGCAGGTGACGGCGAAAAGAAGTGCGGTGAATGCGGCGAGAGTTTTTCTAGAGCTTGTTCCGGCCAGAGTCAGAAAGGTCGAAACGGGGTAACGGCTGGTGGATACCATTTGCTACCTCCTGTCGAAAGCGTGTAAAGCGATGCTTTCGATCTCGTAGACCTCGGAAGCGGATGCGCTCCCGCTTGCTTAGACCCGCCGGTTAGCAGAAAGTATCGTCTTTGTGGGTAAAGCTTTGCATAAGAAAGTAGTGATTTGTAAACACGGCGCGGGATAGGGGTGTTGAGCGAAATTCGTATCCGCGCGCGCTTGCGTCGTAGAGCCGTAGCTTGCCGCGTCTTGCCGGCGGCATTGGCAAAAGCATTGTCTTGGTCGCGCGAAATCGGATGCGATGTTGACAGAGAGGTTATGAGCAACGTCTCTATGAAACTTTTTCTGCTACCCAGCGCGAGACTGCGGTGACTATTTTGCGCGGTGTAAAGCGTACGGATTGCGCCACGATCCAGTTGTGCAGGCCACTGATGGCGACGGTGCGTCCTTGCATCAGGGCGCGATAGCCCTGGCGAGCGACCTTCTCGGCGGGCATGGCACCGACCGTCTTGAACAGGCGAGAATTCTCGATTCCAGCGTGTTTGGCGAAGCCGGTGTGAGTTGCGCCGGGACAGAAACATGTCACGGTTACGCCCGAACCACGCAGTTCGTTGGCGATCGCTTCGGAGAACGATAAAACGTACGCCTTGGTCGCGTAGTAGACGGCCATGAGCGGACCAGGCTGGAAAGCCGCGGTGGAGGCCACATTCATGATGCGGCCGCTGCGGCGTTCGAACATTGCTGGCAGGAAAAGACGAGTCAGTTCGGTGAGCGCGGTGATGTTGAGTTGGATCTGGCCGAGGATTTCTTCCTCGGGCATGGTCGCGAATTCCCCATAGGCGCCGAAACCGGCGTTATTGATGAGGACGTCGATGGGAGTGGCCTCGCTTTGAAGGCGGTCGAAGAGAAACTTTGGAGCCAGTGGCGTGGCAAGATCGAGTGCAATGGTCTTCACGGTGACGCCGTGCGCTTGCAGTTCGGTCGCGACTTGCGTGAGTTTGTCGGCGCTGCGAGCGACTAACACGACGTTGTGATGGTCGCGGGCGAAGAGTTTGGCGAGCTCGTAGCCAATTCCGCCGGAGGCGCCAGTGATGAGAGTGGTCATCCGGCTATTTTAGCGTCTCGCGGCAGTGGGTTTAAGGAACTCAGGCAAGTCAGAAGCCAAAGGGTCGGAAGTCAAAATCCCCACCCTAGCGTGGCAAAACGACGCGACGTTAGGATGGGGAACCCATCTCATAGCTGGGTAGCAACTTTTATGCGTGTACTAACTCCACGCCGTAGATGGAGTGCCAACTGGTCGCGGCTTTTAGTTTGTCGTTGACGTTGTGGATGTTTTTGACGCCTTCGGTTTCGAGCCACTTGCGGAAGGCAGCTGCGCCTTGCTTGGCGTAAATGGGGATTCCTTCTTTCCAGGTAGCGCGGCCGCAGAGGACGCCGTTGAACTTCACGCCCGATTCTCCGGCAAGTTCTAGGGTCTCGCTGAACTCGGCGTTGCTTACGCCAGCCGACAAATAAATGAACGGCTTGGTGGCGACATTGGCGGCTGTGTGGAACAGTTCAATCGCTTCTTTTTTGGTGTAGGCCTTTTGTCCCGCGAACGACTTGGTGCCTTCGACGAACTTCATGTTTACCGGTACTTCCACCTTGAGCACGTCGACTCCGTAGCGGTCTTTGCTAAATTCGCGCATGCTTTCGGTGACGATGTGCGGTTTCTTCTTGGCGTAGTCGAGGCCTTTCTCGTCCGCCCCCTCCTGATAGCCGACGAATTCCAGGAAATAGGGGATGTCGTTGGCGCGGCACTCGTCGCCGATGCGCTCCACCCAGGCGTGCTTCTGGTCGTTGACATTCTTGGGATCGTCCGGAGTGTAGTAGAGCAGAATCTTTACGCAGTCGGCGCCGGCTTCTTTCAGGCGGCGAGCCGACCAGTGGTCGAGCAAATCGCCCAGGCGCCCGGGCCCGGTTTTATCGTAGCCCGTCTTTTCATAGGCGAGCAGCAGGCCGGCATTTTTGGCGCGGCGCTTGGAGGCGGGAAGGCCCCACTCGGGATCGAGCAGGATGGCGGTGGCGTGCGGGGTGAGCACCTCGCTGACCAGCGTTTTGAATTCTTCCATCATGGCATCGGTTACTTCGCCGCCCTTTTCCTTGGCCAGCGATTTTTGCAGGGAGCCGCGTTGATCCATGGCGGCGGCGGCGATGACGCCGCGTGCGTTGGAAACGTTTTTGAGGCCGGCCAGTTTGCCCGGGGTGATTTTCATAGACTCCTCCAGAACCGCAGGATCACGATGAGTGCGTGGAACGGATTATTGTAAACCAAGGGGAGGAAAAATCGGCGCAGGAGAATTCTACGTCGTCCAGTTTTGGATCTTGAGTCCGCGCACGCGGCGGAATCCTTTCTCGTTATTCGTTACCAGCGTCAGTCCTGACGCCAGCGCGTGAGCCGCTATCCAAACATCGTTGTTATCGCCTTTGGATGCCAGTTCGGCGCGGATGGCGCCGTATGTCTCAGCTGCCTTCTCGGGCAACGGAAGGGCGGGGAGCACATGGCTCAACTCGCGTAACCGCTCCAGCGCAGACTCGGGCTGCGAACTTTTCATGGCTCCATACAAAAGTTCGCCGTCGGCGATGACCGAAATGGCGGCCTCGCCGGGCCCGAAGCCGGGAGAAACGACGAAGTACCGCTTCCGTTCGCTTCTGACGAATATAGATCACGATGTTCGCGTCGAGCAGGTAGCGCGTGTCCATCTACATGCCTTCGCGTTCCTGGGGAAGATCCGTCCTGCGATCCGGAAGTTCCAAGTCGTCGGGCAAGACGATAATAAGGTCAAACGCGTGTGCCAGATTATCGGACTTTTCCCGCAGAACAATTTCAGTGCCCCGACGGAAAATCTCCACTTCCTTGCCCTTGAACCGGTATCGCTTGGGCAGCCGGACCGCCTGGCTATTGCCGGAGCGAAATACTTTTGCACCTGGGGTTGAGCGATCCAGATGGTATAGTGGTATGACCAGCTTGCGGGCTCACACGCGCCGAGTTTTGCGTCCTGTAACCTTAAAATCTCGAAGATCAATCATAGAAACGAAAGGCAGTCCCGCTACCATGGCCATTGCGACCATAAATCCCGCGACGGGCGAAGTAGTCAAAACGTTTCAGGCGCTTTCGGACGCTGAGATCGAGAAAAAGTTGCAGCTTGCCGTCGGCGCGTTCAAG